>Ga0334882_1000020_pt1 | contig 314532 bp, 294 predicted proteins | sample GraSluR1_MG_5_FD_207226 | JGI IMG/M metagenome (GOLD analysis project Ga0334882, IMG submission 207226) | Sludge microbial communities from methane-producing bioreactor in Wageningen University, Netherlands - Granular Sludge_15_04-R1 | ecosystem: Engineered > Bioreactor > Anaerobic >...
TTTATATCTCTACAAACTCTTAAGCTCATTTAATCCTTTAAGCTCATTTCCAATCACTGATCACAAGGTCTCTCTGCTTCAAGAGACCCTTCCTCACTCAGTTTTCAAAGAACAGGTTGATGTGTGATGCCGTTTTAGTCCGTAATGTTTCCTTTTCATAGAGAGGGAGCAGTTATTCAATCTCACTGCCCCTACCGGACGAGCACGACCTTTGTATAATAGCACGGTTCATAAAACATGTCAAACACTTTTTAACAATTTATCATAAATATTTTTTCACCGAGAAGATGAGACGAACTACTGGCGCTAATTCTGCTAATCACTGAACGGTTTCGGCTTCAGGGTAGGGAAAAGGATTACATCACGAATTGATATATTATCGGTTAAAAGCATAATCATCCTATCTATACCTATACCCAGCCCACCGGCCGGAGGCATGCCATATTCAAGAGCATTGATAAAATCTTCATCCATCACGTGAGCCTCATCATCGCCGGCTTCTCTCTTGCTCAACTGCTGTTCAAAACGCTCACGTTGATCAATCGGATCATTAAGCTCTGTAAAAGCATTGGCAATTTCCCACCCGGCAATGAAAGATTCAAACCTCAAAGTCAGGCGCGGATCATCAGGCATTTTTTTTGCCAGCGGCGAAACCTCTACCGGGAAACCGGTTACGAATATGGGCGATAGCAGTTGCTCTTCGCAAAATTCTTCGAAAAACATGTATAATATCTCGCCCCATGGCAAACCCTTATCAGGATCCAGGCCAGCCTTGCGAGCCGCCTCAAATGCAGCCTGGTCATCGGATATCTCAGAAAAATCAACTCCGGAATATTTACGCACAATTTCTATCATTGATTCACGGGGCCAGGGAGGGGTAAGATCAAGTTCTTTCCCCTGAAAAGTGATTTTGCCACTACCGAGGACTTTCTCGGCTATCTGGAAAACTAAATTCTCTGTAATCCACATCATGTCTTCATAATCGGCATAATTCTGGTATATTTCTACCGAGGTAAATTCCGGGTTATGAATAGTGGAGATGCCTTCATTACGAAAGATGCGTCCTATTTCATAAACCTTGTCAAGCCCGCCAACCAGCAGTCGCTTAAGATGCAGTTCGGTCGCGATACGCAGGTAAAGCTTTATATCAAGGGCATTGTGATGGGTTACAAAGGGACGGGCCAGGGCACCACCGGCTATTGTCTGCATTATAGGGGTCTCTACTTCCAGGAAACCCCAACCGTTTAATATATCGCGCATGGTGGAAATCATCTTACTTCTTTTTATAAAAGTATCCCTGACTTCCTTGTTTACAATCATATCAACGTAACGTTGGCGATAACGCAGCTCAACATCCTTGAGACCGTGCCATTTTTCAGGCAGGGGCCGCAGGGCTTTAACCAGGTAAGAAAAATCATCAACCTGTACGGTAACTTCACCTTTGCGGGTACGAAAAACTTCACCAGCTACACCGATAAAATCCCCGATATCAACAAGATCATAGATCTCATACTTTTCAGGGCCAACTTGATCCTGGCGAATATATATCTGCACCTGCCCCTTGTAATCCTGAAGGTGGGCGAAAGCAGCTTTACCATGTGAACGGATAGAAACCAAACGACCGGCGATGGTTACCTTTTTACCTTCAAGCTGTTCAAAGTTTTCGATTACGTCAGTAGAATAATGATCTGCTTCAAATTTTTTACCGAAGGGTTCTATTCCATTTTCTTTTAACGCTTCCATTTTACGTCGCCTGACCTGTAACAGTTCATGCAGCTGCTGCTGTTCCTGATCCATTTTTCACCCTCCAAAACTATTTCTTTGCTATAAATTAACTAATCGATTCAATCCGGTATTTAAAAGTACCTGCCGGGACTTTTACCTCGACCTGGTCTCCGACCGAAAACCCCAAAATAGCTTTGCCTACAGGAGATTCATTGGAAATTTTCTTCTCCGTCGGATCGGCTTCCGCAGTGCTCACTATTGTATATTCGTAATCTTTATTATGATCTATATCTCGCAGTATAACTGTTGAGCCAAGCGTAACGTTGCAATCAGCGTTATCTTCCTTTTCAAGAAGCCTGGCCCTGCGCAGCATCTTTTCGAGAGTAATTATCCTGCCCTCTATAAAAGCCTGTTCATTTTTCGCATCTTCATATTCCGAATTATCGGTAATATCACCAAATGAAATGGCTTCTTTGATCCTGGCAGCAACCTCTTTGCGTTTAACCGTCCGCAGATGGTTTAATTCGTTTTCCAGTTTTTCCAGTCCGTCTTTTGTCAATAACAGTTCACTGTTATCCATTTACTAATACCTCCCTGCCAATATACATATTCGATAATCTTATCACATTTCTCACATTATTTATTATGTCTGAGTTGACAAAATAAAGAACGGCTTCATCCAGCAACGAAGCCTGATCAGATAAAGAGATAGTGTCAAGCTGATCCTGACACTTTTTTTGTCGAACTTAAATTTTGATATATTATAAGTTTTCTGCCTGGCAATGTCAAGAAATGCTGTTTCACCCTGTATTTACCCGGTAATAGTGTCACCCTGAAAATGTTCAGGGGATATATCATCATGGAGTAGTGTAAACGTCGCTTAGAAATGCTTAAATTATAATTCCAGTATCCTCGGCTTAAGATCAAGTTCTTTAAGCAACATATTATATTGCTCTTCACTTAACTCATGATCACCATCGGCCATGCAAACCAGGAGCGCTTCCATAACGTTAGTACCAAAAGAGCGGCCGTTCATTTCCGGGGTTGTGGTTATTAGGGTTTTTAATCCTCTCTCCCGGAGAAAGTCAACATCAGATGCTGTTACCGTGTTGGTCACAATTATCTTACCGGGCAGTTCTTCCGGCATATAACGGTGAATAAAATGAAAATCCCCGGCAATTACCTCGTTCTCCAGGAAATAACGTTTAAAACGAGGCTTGTTTTCCGATTGCTTATCACCGGTCGGGTAAATCATTTGAAAAGGGAGCTGACAAACCAGGGGAGCAAGGAGCCGGGCAGCAAAAGCCAGCGTTTTAAGTGACTTCAAAGGTAAAGGTATCCCAATTGTATATGGAAAATCTCCGTAGGTCATGATTCCACCTGCTGCTTCAAGGGCCTGGGCCATACCGAGTCGATCCATCGCACTCATCAGCAGAACTTTTCGTGGTTTATCAAAAATATCAGTATTGCAGGCCACATACTCAATAGACCGTCTTTCGAGAGTATTTTTTAATCCTGAACCATCGACAATCGGTGTTTTCTGGGCAGCTTTAACTATTCTTTTCGCATCACGAAAAGAATAACGCCGATCAACAGCATATATATATAGATCCATCCCTCCAAGACCGAAGGCATCAACCTTGCCGTCAAGCTCCTTGATAATTTCAACCATTCTATCCATGTTCCCGTCTGTACCGATTCGCTCAATTCGATATTCCTGTCCAAGAAGTTCTACTTTAACTTCATGATTTCTTTTTGATGAACCAAGGCTGATGCCAACTACCCGTTTCAAATTTATACGCGCTCCTTTCGCTATCGTGAAAAAACCTGTTCGATTGTATTCCTCAGCAGCAGCGGATCTATTGTCCGATCACTTTCAATCGGGGTTGCACCTAAATCTATCTGTATTATCTGCAGATCAAGCAAAGCTTCGGCAAGCCGATACCATTTTTCTGATGTAATCATGATCAGGGTATCAAATTCACGTAACCGTGTAACCAGGTCAAGAGCGGTGTTAAAAAAATCAAGCGCCTGCTTATTCTGAACCAGTTCCCAGCGCTGCTCATTATTAAGCAACAGGTAAAAATCAAGCCCGTATTCACGACAAATTTCAGCAAGCTGATCATTGTTGGACAGGGGAAACCCTATTACAGCAACCCGGTTACCCTTACGAATTTCTCCGATTGCCTCCAGGCGTGATATAAAGCTTCGATCGAGGTGAAGTTTTTTCGCCGCTTCCTGCTGGGAAGAGCCTTTCTCCCGCAGTTCAAGTGTATTTTCAACTACACGAACTGCCTTATTAAGGCTGATCATTTTTTCTCCAATCCTAAAGATTCTATCTGTTTTCAATGATTAAGTCCCACCCCGGGGCATATTTAAAATAATCATGCTGTGCACAGTATTGTGCTCATGACTATTTTAGCACTTACTTATCCAGGTGGCAACAGATCAGGCTTTACCCCGGTTAATAAAAAGTTCATCCAATATTTCTTCAGTTTCAACAAAGCTTTTTGCCCTGATCAGCTTCTGCCGCGCAGAGGCTGCCCCGCTTAAGCCTTTTATGTACCAAGAGCTGTGACGGCGCATTTCGCGGGAAGCTACCTTTTCGCCTTTTAACTGCTCAAGCAGCTTAAAATGCCTGAGCATCATGTCGATAATTTCTCTCCCCGTTGGTTTTGGCGGAAGTGGCCTGCCCTGGATTGCAGCCAGCACTTCGGCAAAAATCCACGGATTCCCGCGGGCAGCCCGACCGATCATCACCCCGTCGCAAGAGCATTTATCGATCATAGCCAGGGCATCGGCAGCCGAAACAATATCACCATTGCCGATAACAGGAATTCTTACTGATTCTTTCACCCTGGCAATAATATCCCAATCGGCTTTTCCGCTGTACCCCTGGGCCACTGTCCGCCCATGCACAGTTATAGCAGCAATACCGGCGGCTTCTGCCCGGGAGGCAATCTCAGGCGCAGTCACTGCCTTTTCATCCCACCCTTTACGCAGCTTGACCGTAACCGGACAACTGACCGCTTTTGTAACAGCCTGAAAAATTTTACTGCACAGCACCGGATCACGCAACAACGCCCCACCATCTCCGTTTTTTATAACCTTTCTGGTCGGGCAACCCATGTTAAGGTCAATAAAATCGGGGTTCATATTTTCCAGGCGGGCTGCTGCCGAGGCCAGGATATCAGGTTCACTGCCAAAAATCTGCAGTCCAAGGGGTTTTTCTTCTTCAGTGAAATAAAGCAGCGAACAATTGCGATCGTTTTTATACATTAACCCTTTGGCGCTGATCATTTCCGATATTACAAGCCGACAACCCTGCTCCCTGGCTAAAATCCGAAAAGGCTGACTGGTAATACCTGCCATAGGCGCCAGCACCAAACCCGGCTCAATTGTTTCAGAACCGATTTTTAATAACAAGTTGCTGCAACCCAGTTTGAACACCTGCCTGCAATGATAGGTTAGATAACAAAGAGCGCGGCAACCCGCGCCCCTCAAATACTTATTAACGGTGACCAAAAAAATAGCTTCGCCGGTTGTGAGTAAAATCGGCTGGAACAATTAATTACAGCTATAGTTATTACAACACTTCAGGCGCCAATATCAACTTTACGATTGCGGCGCTGTTCCATCAGATCTACAAATGCCTCCAGCCTGGTTTGAATGCCGGCTGCCCCGGTCTGTTCATCTATGAAAAGGGTTAGAACAGGAATACCGTGATCTTTACTCAGCCTGGGGACAAAACTCTTAGCTACAATTTCCGGTATACACGAAAAAGGAGCCAGCTGGACTACACCGTTGTAACCTTTCTGAGCGTAACGAATAATATCACCGACACTGTTCTGCCCGTGTCCACCTACCTTCTGACCCAGGTAAGGAAGTGCCAAACTGCGACTGCCCATATCTCCTTTTGTAGAAAGAACATCGTGGCGCGTGTAGCTGGTCAGGTATATACTCCTGCGCACCTGGACCCCCATATGACCCAGCTGCTCTTCCAGGAAAAAATTAGCAAATGGTTCGAGTTGAACATATATTTCTCCGATTATGCCAACTTTTAAAGGCTGACAGTTTTCATCAACCGGGATTTGCTGTAGCAGCGATTTGGCTTCTTCACCAACTTCCCTGATTTCAGGGATAGTTTTTGCCTTACGCAACATCTTCATAGCCTGATCAAAAGCTTTTGAAGCACTGCCTTTTTTATATTCGCGGGGACGGATATCCTGGGTCAGCACTTCGAGGTCATCCAGGTAAGATAGCTTGATATATGCCTTTTTAATGGCTTTCCACAACTGCCTCCACGAATTCCTGCCTTTTAATTTTTTCATCTGTCGATAAAAGTGAAACGGTTTTTTCAACGGAGGCCAGAAGAATATTGTATCGAACTGATAACCTATATCCCGTAATATACGGCCGTGCATCTCTCCATATAAACCGGCTCGACAGGGACCGTACCCACCCCCGCTGGCCAGGGTATCAGCACCGCGCTCCAGGCATTCAAGATATGTTCCCAATACAATCTTAAAAGGGATGCAGGCGAATTCAGGCGCGTACTTGGCCCCGAGAGCAAGTGTCTTGCGGGTTGGGCGATCGGGAGTAATCGATTCATGCCCCAGGTCTTCGAGGATCATTTCCATAATCGGAGTCAATGTGCCCATGTGCCCATAAGAAACCTTCATCCCTTTCACCTCCATCTGTTACATAACCAGAATACACCCAATTCAGGCCTATATCAACTGTTTTGAAGAATCATCAATAACTAAAACAGTTATCAGCAACCAGTTTATTTATACAAGGTACCGTTTGGCCAGCTCTTTTAAAAAAGCTGTTTTCAGCTTTAGACTTTCTATATCTGTCCTTTCGTTTCGACCATGCACGGTTGTCCTGGCACTCTGATCAAACCCCCTGGCCATATGACCGATACCATAAGCAGGAATTGACGCACCGCGTAAATACTTTGAATCGGTTGAACCGGAAGAAATAGCTGGAAGACAAACTGCCTGTTTGTCGGCAAGGTCAAGTGTTATCTCTTCCATGAGGCGATAATAAGGTTCGTCGGAACTGGAAAAAGTAGGGGCCCTGTATTCATTAAATTCGATCTCAATATCTTTGCTGATTATTAAACGCAATTCTTTCTCCACATATTCACAATCCTGACCAGGCAGGATGCGGATATCCACATCTGCTTCACAATAGTCGGGAACAATATTGGTTTTAGTCCCACCACGGATCTGATTCGGCGAAACTGTCATCCGGGTCATTGACCGCAACGCTTCCACAAAAGCTTTTTCCAAAGGCAGTTCTTCGAGGAGGCCATCAACACTTTCTGCACTGAAATCCCTGATTTCCAGGTTGCACATCTCAGCCAGTTTTTTCAAAAGCATTTCCACTTCCGGCACAACCACTACTTCGGCCCGGTAATTATTAAGACGACTGACAGCACGGGCCATTTTAACTACCGCATTATCGGCAAGGGTAGGAATTGATCCGTGTCCTGCCGTACCGTGCGCTTTAAGAGTGCACCAGGCAGTACCCTTTTCCCCAACCTGGAGGAAATAGACCATCTTGTCACCAATCATGATTGGCTGATCAGCACCCTCATTAACAGCGAAGTCTGCTTTGAGCAGCTCAGGGTACTTTTCGATAAGATAGCCGGCACCCAGGCTGCCGCCCCTTTCTTCGTCGGCAGTTGCGGCAATAATGAGCTCGCCCTGCAGGGGAACTTTCTCCTCAATCAACTGTAGAGCGGCAGAAGCCTGGGCGGCAATCAAATCCTTGCAGTCCAAAGCGCCACGACCGCGTATTACACCTTCCCTGATCTCACCGCTAAACGGTTCAAAATCCCAGTCATCTCCAACGGGAACAACGTCGGCATGGGCAATATAAAGCAATTTCTTCGATCCACTGCCAACCTTAACTACAAAACTGCCGCGACCTTCTTCAGGTTCAATAATTTCTCCCTTAACTCCCACCTGTTCAAACAGATTTTTCAGGTATCCGGCAACGGCAGTTTCATTACCCGGTGGATTAGTACTATCAATCTTGATCAAATCACAAAGGATTTGTTCAGGAGTTTTACACATAATCTGATCACTCCCAACAATTATTTAAAGGGGGCTGTTTCTCCCCGGTTCACGGGGAGAAACTATTTATCAAGGGCTTGTAACTTCTGTTTGCTCTGCAGCCTGGTTTTCCAGGCATGCAGGGCCAGGGTTAAGCCAATAACCCCGTAAGCAACAAATACCCTGAAATATTCACCTATCTGAGCGTCACCATACATTTCGCGACCAGCTGCCGGAGCAACGATAAACAGGGTGTGGAACAGGAATACACCCAGCAAGGCCTGGCCTATAGTGGCCCTTGATACTGTAGCCCCGCCAATCAAGATGGCGGCTGTGGCATAAAAACCGATCTGTTCATGGCTCCCATAGGTACTCCAGGCTCCCATATTCTGGAGGAATATGATATGACCCCAGGAAGCAAAAACCATGGAAAACATGATCGCAATAATCCTGACCTTATCAACCTCTATCCCGGAAACTGCCGCCACATGGCGATCCTGGCCGACAGTACGCATATCCTGACCCAGCTTGGTCTTGTTGAAAAAGTGCAGGAAAAGGCAGAGCCCGGCTATCGCTATCCAGGTTGCTGCAGGAACATTGATATTGTTAACCAGTGAGTCGGAATTACTGATCAGCAGCCCGGCTACAGCCACAACCAGTGAGAGGATGATGCCATAAATGAAACCGGTTCTCGATTCCCCCTGGCGATCCGAACGGATAAAAGTGAACAGTTTGATCAGGGCATAGAGGGTTCCCAGCGCCATCATCACAGTTGGCAGAGAAAGACGCCATACATCATCAAGCCCGTAGCGCAATCCACCGGTTAAATCAATCGTAGTCCTGACCCCTACGCCGGAGCTTAAGAGCAGGACCTCGTTATCCATTGGAATAATTCCACCAACAAGCTGCAGAAAAATAAACCAGTAAATGCCCGCGGCAAAAAAGCCTAAAATCAACCCGGTGATCATCTCCTGCCCCTTGGTTTTATTCAACAGCTTTCCGGTCAAATATCCGAGAAGTATTGCCAGTGGTGTAACAAGCACAATGCAGAGCATAATACCCGGAAAACCGCCAACACCCCAGTCGGTGACAAAAATAATCACTGCCTGGGCAGCCATTGCGCCCAAAACCATGGCGAAATTTAAGCCCATACCGGCCATAACCGGAATAATCAGGGAAAGGACCAGGAAAGAGTTGCGGGAAACCCTGGAGATAATGTCACTGATATACAGGGTTGAATTCATACCAGAGAGGTAAAGCCCGAGCACACTCAGGATAACAAACATAATGGTAACCATATGCTTGGTCAGAAAACTGATAATTGCTTGTCTGTATTTTCCCGGTGAATTATTTTCAGTAGCTCTTAATCCTGTTTTGCTCATCTCAATCCCCCCCCGATACAATCTGGGTTAGCGCGTAAAGAATAATCCCGTTCTGAATCACTACCCTGGATATTTCAGCCATACTGGCCATGTCCTGTGTAAAAACATTGAAAACCGGCATGGCAACCACCAGGATCCCCTGAAAGAGAACGACCCCGATGATTACATTGGCGATAGACGCTTTTTTAATTGATGCCCCACCAATTAATATTGCTGCAACAGCAATCATCGGCATGAAGTGAGGCCCTTCATAAAGCTGATAAAAACCAAAACTTTGAGCATAGACAATAATACCTATTGCCCCAAGCATAGTGGAGACAACAGAACCAATAATTCTCTGCCTGTCTACATTGATCCCGGCAGCTGTGGCAAAACGCGGGTTATCACCCGCCGCCAGCATGGCTACCCCTGTTTTCGAACGCATGAACAGCCAAACCAGTAAACAACACAACAGGAAAAACAAAATCAAACCGGTCGGGATGGTTAAGTCGCCAACTTTAAACGACCAGGTATTATTAAGGAGTTGAGCTACACCGCGATTGACCAGTGATATAGTTACCCTGACCCCACGGCCGATCGGCCAGGCCATTTCCGGATTTTTAAACGGGGCCAGCAGCCAGAATATTTTCATCAGGGAAACCGCTGACCACCCGATGAACATGGCAAACATCATTTCAGATCCTTTAACCTTGTTCATAACAAACCCATATCCGAGCCCGACTAAAACAGCGAATGGCATCGAAAAGATTATTGCCATAAAAAAGTTCGTGTAGGTATTAAGCTGAAGTTCCATGGCTATCAATCCACCGACCAGGCCGCAAAGAATCCCCAGGGAAACCCCGAAATTAGGCCCGGTGCCGCAAGAAATCGATGGTAATATAGCTAAAACCAGGACGCCATTCATCGCTATTCTGACCAGGCTGGAAGACATTAGCTCCGAGAAGTTCAGTTCCAGCATGACCGCCATTACACATAAAAGAAGGAAGAAGCCCAATATAATCAGCCTGGGAAGGCCGAAGTTACGGTAGAGATTTTTCAAAAAGTTGCCCATATTTTATGCCCCCTTCCTGCTCTTTTGGCCAGCCATTAACAAGCCATAATCTGCGTCAGGGTCATCAGGCTTTAAAATCCCAGCCAGGGTACCATTAGTTATGATGGCAATTCGATCTGAAATACTGCGCAGCTCGGCAAGCTCACTGGAAGTCATGATAATGGTTATTCCCAGCTCTTCATTTAGCTTAACAAGGGTGTCGAGAACTAGTTTTTTAGCCCCGATATCTATACCCCGCGTCGGTTCTGAAACAAGCAGGATCTGCGGATCAAGAGTCAACGCCCTGGCAATACAAACTTTTTGCTGGTTTCCCCCACTCAATCTGCGCGCCAGCTGGCCCGGACCCGTACAGCGAATATCGAGATCTTTAATCATCTTAAGGGCATTTTCCCTGATTGCTGTATTGTCTATCTGGGAAAGGAATAAGATCCTGCGCAAAAAACGATTTTGGTTTTCAATTGCAGTAATAACAATGTTCATTTCAACTGATGAATCGAGCAGAAGGCCAACACCCCTCCTGTCTTCAGACAAAAAGGCAATTCTTTCTTTCATGGAATCACGGGGGCTGTTCAAATTGAGGCTTTTGTTATTAACCATTACCGAACCACTGGCCGGATAAAGACCCATAATACCATTTGCCAAGCCAATTTTTCCCTGTCCGGCGAGCCCGCCGATTCCTAAAATTTCACCTTTATATACTTCAAGGTCAAGCTTTTTCAGTTCTTCCCCGGGCATTTTTACACTAAATTTATTAACACTGACAACTACTTCATCTTTAGCAACATGTTTGCCACTTCTGCTGACCTTGTCGATTTTACGGCCAACCATTAACTCTGCCAGTTCAACAATGTTTGTTTCTTCTTTCTTTTTGGTAGCAACGAGATTCCCATCCCGCAAAACTGTAATATTATCAGCAATTTCAATTACTTCATCAAGCCTGTGAGTAATGAATAGTATTGCTATACCCCGGCCTGCTATTTTCTTCATCGCTTCAAGCAGGTTTCCCGCTTCGCTTTCAGCCAGAACTGCTGTAGGTTCATCAAAAACCATAATTTTTATATTTGCCTTATCAATTTCACGGGCAATTTCGGTAAACTGCATATGCCCGACAGGTAACCCGGCAACAGTAACAAATTCTTCGATATCAAGGTCCAGGGAATCGAGCGCCTTGCGGGCATCTTTATTCATGGCCTTGTAGTCAAGCGATTTCATTTTTTTACCGAATAAACGGCTCAATACATTGTCTTTCAGTATTTCACGGTTCAGTTTAATATTCTCTGTGATTGTATAATGGGGCAGCAGCATAAATTCCTGGTGAACCATACCGATGCCTGATTCCATAGCCTGCTGAGGTGAAGTAATATCGACTTTTTCACCCTGGATCAAAACCTCGCCTGCATATCCTCCTGTTGCATGGATAACGGGCATTCCGAATAATATATTCATCAGGGTCGACTTTCCTGCTCCATTTTCACCAACCAGGGCATGAATTTCACCCGGCTTTAAATTAAGATTTATATCTTTCAGAACAGTTGTGCCGTAATATTTTTTGCCGACATTATTCATCTGCAGCAGATATTGCTGCTCAGACATGCATCCACCTCCTTAGACATATCATTGAAGCATGGGGTTGCCCGTTAAGAGCAACCCCATACCTGAACTTCATGGATAGGTATTAAAAAATATAATGATCGGAAAGGTAGAGGAAGTAGTTGTCTGTGCCGGGGTATTCGGTAAGGCTTACCTGGCTGCCAGCAATTCCTTCCATGATTTCAACCAACTTTGCCTTATCAACGTTACCGTTGGTTTCACCGTTGATCCAATCGATGGCGTATTCAACACCGGCTTCAATGTACATCATGTTAACCGGTACCGGCCAGGTCGCTACGCGGCCGGTTGCTCCGGCTTCGGCACACTTGATACCTATCTGCTCGAGCATCCAGGGTACATCGCCCTTCTTATCCTCAGGCACCTCGATACCGAGAGCAGCAGGCATAGCATGATAAGGTGAGGGGCAGCACTGAACCGGGAAAATTCCCCCATAATCTACTGCCTGGCGAATCAGTGGCTCCATCATAGCACAGTTGGTGCCAAATACTGCTGTGTTTTCACCATATTGCTCTATTTTACGGGGAACATCTTCCATGATAAACTGCTGGGTCCCGGGAACACCTGCATCGCCGGTGGGATCGGGAGCATCTTCATCAACAAACACCATGCCCAGCTCTTCAGCTTTATCTTTCATTAACCGGCGGCGCTCAGCCAACATTTCAATTGACATGTGACGCGGGAAGGAATAGTGAACCAATACTTCTGCGCCCAATGCTTGCGCGTGTTCAGCAATTTGCTCACCACGACCAAGGTCATCTGTGTTAATCACAATATCGCCCTTCTGTGCGATAATATCAGGGTCTTCCTGCGGGGAACCGAGAATAATCAGCATGTCGGGGCGGATTTCTCTTACTTTATCAACAGCCGCCACTGCGCCCGGAACTGCCTGGACCATGACAATAGCCTTGACAAGAGGATCGGAAGCCATTTCCAGCATGTTGGTAATGGTTGTTTCCTGCTCCTGCATAAACCGGTCAGGATAGGTGGTATGCAGAATTCTTTCCGAACCATACCTCTCCTGCATTTCTGCTGCCATACGGAATTCCTCTTCGTTCTGGGTTACCGTACTGGACATAATCCCTATTTTCCAATCAATTTCTTCTGCCTCTTCTTCTTCACCAGCCGCTTCATCAGGTGCTCCATCATCGGGAGCAGCTGCTTCCTGACCACAGCCGAAAAGGCTGAAGATCATGAGAAGCGCTAACAGAACAAATAAGCTCTTTTTAAACATTGTCACCCTCCTGTTTTTTATAAAAGTTACCAACTTAAGTACATAGTTTTAGTGTCTTTTATCACCCCTTCCAACGGGAAATTATAAGATTATAGGATACTATAGTCAAATTCTGTAGTTAAATAATGAAAGTTCAACATGAAACGGCAAAACCCTTTTTCCCAAAATCTTGCATCAAAAGCAAACAGGCAAACTTCTAATGTTAAACCTGTACTTCTATTAAATTTCTATTAAATGAAGTTAGCTGGCGGGCACCTTTTTCAGTCATGGCCACAGTATCCTCGATACGAACTCCGAAAGAACCGGGAATATAAATCCCGGGTTCTATTGTAAAAGCCATGCCCGGTTCAAGAATCTCAGTATTACCTTCCACCAGGTAAGGCGCCTCATGCACTTCGAGGCCGATACCGTGCCCCAGACGATGAATGAAACGTGATCCAAACCCCGCTTCCGTGATAACCTGGCGGGCAATTTCATCAGCAGCCTCGCCGCTTAACGGGCTTCCCTGGTTTAGTTTCTGGAATGGCTCAAAATTTGCTTTCTGAACAGCGGTATAAACAGCTCTCATCTCATCAGAGGCCTGCCCCAAACAGAAAGTACGGGTAATATCAGAGCAGTATCCGTTACACAGCGCACCACTGTCGATTATAACAAAATCACCTTTTTCCAGTTTGCGATCGCCGGGGCTGTGGTGAGGCATGGCCGCATTGGGGCCGGAAGCAACAATAGGTTTAAAAGAAATATCGTCAGCCAGTTTTTTATACTCGACCTCCACCGTCAGCGCTACTTCTTTTTCACTCAGTCCGGGACGCAGCTTCTCCATGATAATTTCCATAACGCGGTCAGACACCTGGCCCGCCCTGTGCATTAGTTCCAGTTCTTGTTCATCCTTGTAAACCCTTAACCTGCTCACCAGGGTACTGGCCGGTTCAAAGTAGGCCCCGGTCATCACCCTGCCTATGCCCATAAAATGATCGGCTCTCAGGGTATCATCAATTGCCACACGATCTGCCCTGCCATGTATAATCTCAATCAGCAGCTTAAACGGATCTTTCTGGTCAGACCAGCCTGCCAGGTTATAATCACTGCCAAGCACCGGCTCAGCCGCTTTAATATACATTTCAGGCAGCAAGGCTGACGGAGATCCTTCTGCCGGAATTATCAAAAGCTGCAGCCTCTCATCGGCAGAAGTCATTAACCCGGAAAAATAGTTCATATTTGCTGTAGGCCCGATCAGCATGTAATCAAATTCTTTTTCCTGCATTACTTTCTGAACTCTGGTCAATCTATCCCTGTTTAAATTCATTGCCATACCCCTTTCGCTAATTCCGAAGTATTAATCTATGTTTTCCCACCTGCCACAACGCCCTCCCCAGCGAGCAAGCAGCTTGCCGTCGAGGGACAGGTTAACAATTTCACAGATATTCGGGCAGCCGTCACAGGTAAAAGTGCTGGCTTCAAACTCCAAGTCGCTTAGGGCAAAACCGCGAAATGACGAATTTCCACTATTTTCCATCATCGCATAGCGAGCTAAAACAGCTGAACCGAGCGCCCCCATGACATGATAATGCTCCGGTACAATAACTTTCTGATCCAGCGCCTTTTCAAACGCAGCCTTGATTCCTACGTTGGCCGCCACTCCACCCTGAAACACAACCGGTGTGAGTATCTCTTTACCCTTACCCACGTTATTCAGATAATTACGAACCAGGGCATCGCTTAAGCCGGCAATAATATCTTCAATGGAATGGCCCATTTGCTGCTTGTGAACCATGTCAGACTCGGCAAAAACCGAACAACGCCCGGCTATATGCACCGGATTTTTACTCTTTAATGCCAGTGAACCGAAATCTTCAATGGGAATTCCCAGGCGAGCTGCCTGATGATCGAGAAAAGAACCGGTTCCCGCTGCACATACGGTATTCATGGCAAAATCAACCACTACCCCGTGGCGGAGAATAATTATTTTTGAGTCCTGTCCGCCAATTTCAAGAACCGTCTGCACTCCCGGTTCAACCAGATCTGCGGCTATGGCATGGGCAGTGATTTCATTTTTTACCACATCAGCACCGACAGCAACCCCGATTAAATTACGTGCACTTCCGGTCACCCCAACCCCGGCAACAACTGAATCTATTGGCATCTTAGGGCCCAGGTTGCGCAAACCTTCCTGGACGACCTTGATCGGCTGTCCGCGTGTGCGCAGATATTCAAAGGCCAGTACATTATTATCACTATCAACCATAATCAGGTTAGTGCTAACCGAACCAACATCTATTCCCAAGAATATTTCTACCATCTATTCAACTCGCTCTGCTTTTTGCCCTTAACATATCAACAAAAGCTTCAAGACGAGTTTGCACACCTCCTTCACCGGTATGTTCATCAATGGTCAGGCTCAAAAAAGGTAGTCCTGCCGCCTTTGACTCCAGTTCAAGAGTTTTATCAACCATGGAGTCGGGCCCGCAGCCGAAAGCGGTAACATGAATTATTCCATCAACTATATCTTTCTTATCCAACAAGTACAGGCCCGCCCAGCAAACCTGGTTGCTATAATACCAGAAAAAGTTCTGCGGCATCACTTGCGAGTAACGCTTCATAATCTTCAGGGGAATCATTTCAAATGTAACAACATTAACCCCTAGCTTAACCAGCTTTTCGTGAACACCTGCACTAATATAAGGATCAAAAACAGCATAGGGATATCCCAACAGGGCAATGGAAATCGTCTTCGCTGATCCAGCCTGCTGCAGGGGCATTTTGATGGGATTATTACCTTTTTTACGAGGATTAAATAGTTGTTCCAGGGCATCAGTCGGCTTAATACCTTCCAGCAATAAAGCCTGGAACTTTTTCTGAACTGCCCTGGCCCGCACAGCCGCTTTAATAATGAGAAATGGATTTCTTACCCCTATTCCCCCTGCGACTGACCATAAAAAACGGATCATTCCACCCGGCCACCTGTGAATGTTGAAACGAGTATCGATAACAGGCGGGACATGATCCTGTGAAAAGCGAACCATATCGGGCAAACCTAAAAATTTAGGACAGAATGTAACTACGCCATCAGCACTGACCATACGCGGGATAAACAGGTAATCTACCCGCCCTATCAAATCAAAAGCATGACCGTGAAACACCTTGATCGGAATACAGGCATCATTTACAGTCTCTTTTATGCCCGCTTCAAGAATCTCCCGGTTCGTTAGCCTGGATAATACTACTTCAGCACCCAGTTGTTCTAAAAACACCTTCCAGAGAGGGAAAAATGTGTAATATGATAAAGCCCGGGGAATACCGACCTTAACTCGCCTGTTCAAGCAATTTCACCTCTTAAAGATGTCAGAAAAATAGATAAGGGATGTCCTTGACACCCCTCTAATAATAACCTATTCAAATAAAAAAAACAAAATCTTTTATTTTTACTTAACTTAAATATGGCTAGGACGAGAATCAACCGGCCCGACGAGTATCCTTGGCGGCTATGTACTTAAGCATCAGGATAACCGAAACCAGAACAACTATAAAAATAATCCCGTTTATCATGCTTTCTCTTCATCTCCCTTTAATAAATATTTTTCTCTGCGCTTTTTGGCATCAAAATGAATCAAAATCCTGGTTCCAACCGTCATCAAGAGAACTACTGCCATAAAAACAGCATACTTTGGCAACATAATAATTAACCCGCCTTTCGGCTCATCTTTTACACTGAAATGATACTAAATCACTTACTATTAAAAATTATAGCGACACATAATCTATCTGTCAAGTAAATTGCAAATATTTAGTCAAGTTATTAATTTCTCAAGCACCACGGACTAACTAAAGCTTTCTATTGGCTATTGTTTAGAAAAAACCACTATGCTATAATCATGATACAAAACAGCGGGGCGTAGCGCAGTTTGGTAGCGCGCTTGGTTCGGGACCAAGAGGCCGGAGGTTCAAATCCTCTCGCTCCGACCAGAAAACAGGGTTTGAAGGTAAGATAACCTTCAAACCCTTTCTATTGAGAGGTTTGAGCTAATATGCAAATTTGACGCTCAATCGACAGGCTGGTATCTTATAATTAAGCATGTCATAAGTAAAATGGTATATTAATTCCGGAACAGTTACATAAAAGGGGCTGAAGCAGCTATGAAAGGTAAAACAATTGAAGAAAGCAGCGTTGTAACAGTGCAGCAAATGAGCCAGGCAGATGCCAACCTTTCCGGCAATGTCCACGGCGGTATTATCATGAAACTTATTGATACTTCAGCCGGTATTGTGGCCAGGCGCCATTCTGCCAACAGTGTGGTTACTGCATCTATAGAAAGGTTGGACTTTCACAACCCTGTATATGTAGGCGATCTTTTAATGATCAGTGCATCGATTAATTTCGTTGGTAACACCTCAATGGAAATAGGCGCCAGGGTGGAAGCTGAAGATATAAAAACCGGGAAAAGGCGCCATACAGCTTCTGCCTATCTTACTTTTGTCGCTCTCGACAGTGAAGGCAAACCGACCAGTGTGCCGCCCCTGGTCCTGTTAAACGATGAAGAAAAAAGACGCTTCAGCGAAGCTGAAAAAAGGCACATCACAAGACGGGAAGAGCGTAAACGTGAAGAGCGATCCCAGATGTAGATTGGATCTTTTCATGATTAAAGAGGTTTTGCAACTCGATGAACAGGAAAGACAGGCGTGAGATTAAAACCCTGGAAACAATGATCTCGGAATACTGCCGCAGTCAACTCCATAACCCCGGCAGAAATCTCTGCTGTGAATGTGAAGAACTGCTGACCTATGCCATTGGAAAAATTACCAGGTGCGCATTGGGTGGTAAAAAAACAACCTGTGCCAAGTGTCCCATACACGGCTTTAATGCAGAGCAAAGAAAGAAAGTTCGTGAAGTGATGAAGTATTCCGGCCCCCACATGATCTATCGGCACCCCATTCTGGCTATCTGCCATTTAATTGACGCTAAACCCTGGCGCAATCCTGTTCAATAATAATACCGACAGTAATAGAAGCATCCTAATTAAAATGCTATTTACCCGGATAGGTCAATTATGTTAGTATATAACCAAATACACATATAGTTATTTATGAGTAAACATCCAGGAGGTTATTTAATATATGGCTGACAATCTTAACAACCTGCAGGCTGACCTGTTCAAAGCTATCGCTCACCCGACAAGGATAGCAATTCTTCATTTCCTGCGCGATGGAGAAAGATGTGTATGCGAAATATTCCCGGCTCTTGAAATAGAACAACCAAACCTGTCGCGGCATTTATCCATTTTAAAAAATGCAGGCATTTTATCTTCGCGTAAAGATGGCTTAAAAGTTATATACCGCGTTGACAATCCGCAAATATTTGAGCTGCTCGATTTAACAACCAGGGTCTTGAAAGATCACTGGAGCAAAAGGGAAAAAATATTACTGTAGGGAGGAATAGTGATGGAAATCAGCATCCTGGGCACCGGCTGTCCCAAGTGCAATAAGCTTGAAAAAATGGTCAGGGAAATAGTTGAAGAAAACGGTATCGACGCTACAATTAAAAAGGTTAAAGATGTAAATGAAATTGCAAAAACCGGAGTAATGCTCACCCCGGCCCTGATGGTTGACAAAGAGGTAAAATTCTCCGGAAAACTACCTTCAAAAGAAGATTTACTAACCCTGCTGAATAATGAGTAAGCAAAAAATATGGGAGGTTTCCAGATGAGAATGCTTGCTGAATTTTTCCCCGAGTTTGTAGAAAAGCTGGATGAAATTGATGCACTTTACAAAGATAAACGAACGATAGACGAAAAAACCTACCAGTTTATCTGTTTTGCACTTTCGATCAAAGCACGCTCTAAACCCTGTGTATTAAAACATTTTAAAGAAGCGCTGGAAGCGGGGGCAACGGTAAAAGAATTGTCTTACATTTTTGCCCTGGTTATGCGCGAAGCGGCTGGCGCTGATGATTGCTGGACTCATGATGTGCTCGGAGACTGGCAGGAAATAGTGGCTGGGAATATCAGCTGCGACTGCCAGAAATAAATAATTACCCTCCATTTAGCTCCTTTCCCCTCTGAGAAGAGGGGATTTTTGTTTCCCTGATGAAACGACCACTCTACCCGGAAAAAACAGTGACATTACCTGGTTTTTAACTCCCAGTACAGTATTGTCTTTTATGGGTAAATTATACCGAAAATCAAGCCTGATATTGTTGCCATAATAATCACCAGGACGACGAAAAGCAATGTTTTCCTGGTCCCCAGGACAGAGCGAATTACCAGCATATTCGGCAAGCTAAGAGCCGGACCGGCTAACAGCAAAGCCAGAGCTGGCCCATTGCCCATGCCGGCACCGAGTAAACCCTGCAATATTGGCACTTCTGTCAGGGTGGCAAAATACATGAAAGCACCGACAATTGAAGCAATCAGGTTGGCCTGCAGCGAATTGCCACCAACCAGCGTTTCAATGTAGCGGGCCGGGATCAAACCGGCATCCGATTCAGGGCGGCCCATCAACAGCCCGGCAACCAGTACTCCGGCAAACAGCAGGGGCAAAATTTGCTTGGTAAATTCCCAGGTTGTATCAACCCAGTCAACCCTTTCTTCCCTGTCAAACCAACGTACCAGGATGTAACCCAGGATGGCCAGCAAAATAACAACAACATACCACTTAACCAGGTAAACAGCATACCAAAAGCCTTCCACTTCAACCGGCCGGCCCCAGGCAGCAAAAATCAGGATCAATACCAGGGTAGCGAAAAAAAGTAAATTTTGAGCAGGTGAACGTTTTTCTTCTTCTCCTTCATCATCCTGAGCCAGGCAGTTTTGCATTCTTTCTTCTTCGTCTTTACGACAAAACCAGGCCATCAACAGGCCTATTAAAACCGCAAATATTACCGCGCCTGCAGCCCGGGCCAAACCCATCTGCCAACCAAGAATGCGTGCAGTTAAAATAATGGCCAGCACATTAATCGCCGGCCCGGCGTAGAGAAAAGCAATTGCCGGACCAATACCGGCTCCACGACGGTAAATACCGGCAAACAGGGGCAGCACGGTGCAGGAGCAGACTGCAAGCACAGTGCCGGAAACAGAAGCAACCGAATAGGCAATCCATTTTTTTGCCCCACCGCCGAAATACTTGATTACCGCCCCCTGGGAAATAAAATTGGCAATCGCCCCGGCAATAAAGAAGGCAGGAACCAGGCAAAACAGAACATGTTCGCGGGCATATTCCTGTAGCATGTAAAACGCTTCCATTATAGCCCCGCCAACCTGCGGGCTTTCAAAAGGGATTAGGTAAGCAGCAATAAAAATAGTAACAATCAGAATCAATTTTTGCCATTCTTTCACTGTTCTGTTTCACTTCCCTTTTTACTTTATTATATGCTTATATATGCATATAGTAACACATGTTATATTTCCTGGCAACAAGAACTGCACAAAAAGATTTTACAGGTTTAGTCATTGCCCTGAAAAGGTTTTAGCTTTCCTAATAGTTTTGGACTCATGATATAATAATGTGTATAGATATAAAACCATTACTAAGAGAGGATAATAATAAAATGGATATTCTAAGCATGCTTACCAAGCAGTTAAATGACCCTAGAGCCCTGGAAGAGCTGGGGAAGAAGGCAGGGGCCAGGCCCGACCAGGCCCAGCAACTGGCTCAGAATGCCCTGCCAGCACTGCTGAAAACCCTGCAGCAAAACGCATCAACTCCGGAAGGGGCTAAATCATTGAACAAGGCCCTGGAAGATCATAAAGACGACAAGGTTGACGATATACCCAGCTTCCTTAAAAATGTGGATACTAATGACGGGGCAAAAATGCTGCAGCATATTTTCGGCAGCAAAAACGAAACAGTTCAAAAAGACCTGGCAAAAAAAGCAGGTATGGATACCAACCAGGTTTCAAACCTGCTAACCCAGCTGGCCCCACTGGTGCTGGGAGCTCTTGGCAACCAAAAGAAACAACAGGGCGGCAGCGATGTGATGAATTTAATCGGTGGTGTGCTGGGCGGTATTTTTAAAAAGTAACCGGTAATCAGCCTGATTCTAAATTGTATAAGTAAAAGAGGTAGTATAAAACTACCTCTTTTTTTGAAAACCCTGTCAAAACATAAGAAAAGAATAGTAGCACCCAGCCAAAACCGGTCTTCGCAATCTTTAAGGTAAGCTCACCGTAATTTACCCGGCCAGTCCACGGCCCCGGCGGGCGGTAATCCAGCCAAGAGCAAAGAGTATTGCCGCTGCCGCCAGCCAGGCAAAGATGGTTAAGATAAGGATATCTGTTCCATGTTTGATCCCGATGCCAATTAGGGCCCAGATAAATACTGCAGCATAAATATAATCCTGCCTGAGATAAAAAACGGTTAAAGCAACCAACCCGGCAATGAGAATCATCAGTATGGTAAAAAATATTCCCCATCCACCGGTACCCAACCAACCTATATCGTAAAGCAGAACATTTAAGTTAACCAGCGTTGCCGCAGAAACCCAACCAACATAAAGACTGAAGGGATACTTGACCAGGATCCGGTCATAAACCGATTTAACATTCGTAACCGCACCAATTCGTAAATAAATAAAAATTAAGGTGGCCAGCAGCAGAAGCATGACAATCATTGACCAGCCAATTTTCTGGTAATGCCAGGCAAAGAGCCAGAGAATATTGAAGAGGGAGCTAACGGCAAAAAGAATGCCCACTGCTTTAACCAGGGAGTTATCCCGTGAAGCAGGCAGGGCCTGGTAAATGATGAATGCAATCAAACCAAGATAAATCAAGCCCCAGATAGAAAATACATAAGTTGCGGGGGTGAGCAAAATAGGGTAAATTTCACCCAGATCACCCTGGGTTAAATTATTTAACGGGATGGCGTTTGACAAAAAATTAAACAACAAAACAAGGGCCAGTGCACCAATGTTAATGTAAGCCCTGATATCACTGCGAATCACAAAAACCACTCCTTTCCATTTTAAAAGTACAGTTCCTTCAGGAACTAAACCCTGACCGGAGAATCAGGAAATCTCATGGTAGCAAAATAATCATCAATTGTTTCCGCTCTACGTATTAAGCAGACTGTCCCGCCAGGTTCAAGCAATAGCTCGGCTGATCGCAGCTTGCCGTTGTAGTTAAAGCCCATGGCATACCCATGGGCCCCGGTATCATGGATTACCAGCAAATCGTCAGCCTCAATAAACGGCAGCGAACGGTCAATAGCAAATTTATCGCTGTTTTCACAGAGCGAGCCGGTTACATCGTATTGCTGATCGGCCGGCAGGTGCTCTTTCCCTGGCACAGTGATGTGGTGGTAAGCCCCGTAAATACCGGGTCTCATTAAATTGGCCATACATGAATCAAGCCCAACATATTTTTTATATTTTACGGTTACATGCCTGACCCTGCTAACCAAGTAACCATAGGGACCGGTAATCAGGCGTCCACATTCAAAAACAATTCGCAGGGGGTGCAGCCCTTCAGCCACAATCACCTTTTCATACAGTTCTTTCATCCCGGCCGATACGTACTCCAGGTCTACCGGCTCTTCTCCGGGACGATAGGGGATACCAATGCCACCACCCATATTGATTAATTCAATGCGCACGCCGCTTTCCCTTTTAATTTTCACCGCCAGATCAAAAAGCATTCGCGCTGTCTCGATAAAATAACTGCTTTCGAGCTCGTTTGAAGCTACCATGGTATGCAGGCCAAACTTTTTTACTCCTTTTTCATGCATCAACCGGTATGCTTTAACAACCTGATCACGGGTTACACCGTATTTTGCCTCCTGTGGCAAACCGATAAGCACATTACCGGTCCGGGCATCACCCGGGTTATAGCGGAAGGAGATCATCTCGGGAATTCCGACATGCTTTTCCAGCATTTCAACATGGGCAAGGTCATCGAGGTTAATTACAGCATCCAAACGGGCAGCGGCAATAAACTCTTCCGGGGGTGTATCATTGGAAGTCAGGACAATTTCCTCACCCCGGAAACCAATTTTTTCAGCCAGGACCAGCTCGGTCAATGAGCTGCAGTCTACCCCCATCCCTTCCTCGCGTAATATCCTGAGAATTGTCGGGTTGGGACAGGCTTTAACTGCGAAATGGTTTTTAAAGCCCTCAACCCAGGAAAAAGCTTTCTTAAAGGCACGGGCATTGTCACGAATTGCCTGCTCATCATATAGATGAAAAGGTGTGGGGTATTTAATACAAATATCTTCCAGCTGTTCTCTGGACAGGGGTATTTTTTTCTCAATCAATTATATCGCCTCCACCTGCTTAATTATATATTATCAAAGGATTAGGTTTTTTCGGATATTATCAATCGCTTCCCCGATGTCTTCGCGATGTCCAAAGGCACTGAGGCGGAAATATCCTTCACCGGCGGGCCCAAAACCTGAACCTGGTGTTCCGACAACATGGGCTTCATTAAGCAATTTATCAAAAAACTCCCATGAGTTCAGTTCCCCGGGAATTTTTAACCAAAGGTAGGGGGCATTAACCCCACCATAAACGGTCAATCCAATACTGGTTAAAGCTTCCCTGATCAAACGGGCGTTTTCCATGTAGTAGTCAATCAAAATACGGTTCTCAGCCATCCCCTGCCCGGTTAATACCGCCACCCCCCCCTGTTGGGCGATATTGGAAGCGCCATTAAAAAAGGTTGTCTGCCGGCGGTGCCAGAAGCTGTGCAACTCTCCGGGTTTACTCTCTTCAACTACCAGATCAAACGGTACAACCGACCAACCGAGACGAACCCCGGTAAAACCAGCCGCCTTGGAAAAACTGTTTATTTCAATGGCACAGCTCCGGGCTCCTTCAACTTCATAGATTGACCTGGGAAGATCTGTATCGGTAATAAATTCGGAGTAAGAAGCATCAAAAATGATTACTGCCTGATGCTCAAGGGCATAGTCAACAAATTTTTGCAACTGCTCATGGGTCGCAACCGACCCGGTCGGATTATTAGGACTGCAGAGATAAATCAGGTCAGCCTTTTGTCGGGGTGGCTCTGGAATAAAACCATTATCTTCCCGGCAAACCATGTAAATAAAACCGTTATATTCGCCCTGATCAAGGTTGTATGCCCCGGAACGCCCGGCAATAACATTGGAATCGACATAAACCGGATAGGCGGGATCCTGGAAAGCAATCAGGCTATCGGGGCTAAATATAGATTGAATATTTGCCGCATCGGGCTTGGCGCCGTCGCTGATAAAGAATTCATCGGCCTCCAGTTCAACTCCCCTCTCCCGGTAAAGGCTGGCAAGAGCTGAACGCAGGTTATTTTCACCCTGTTCGTCGCCATAACCACTGTAGGTATCTACAAAAGCAAGCATGTCTACAGCATCGTGCAGCCCCCTGATTACCGCCGGGGTTAAAGGCTCTGTAGTATTACCGATCCCAAGGCGACGTATTTTAAGGCCCGGGTTTTCCTGTTGAAACTTTTTTATGCGCCGTCCAATTTCGGGGAAAAGATACCCGGCGCTTAACTTGCGATAATTACTGTTTACTTTTGCCATAATTTAAACCTCACTGATAAGTTTTCTTAAATTATGTAACTGTTGATCTATTACTGGTGCAGGTTTACCTGGAACGCATCGGCTACAGGCAGGTTAAGTCCTTCTATGGCCGACTCGATAATTCTGTAGTTTGCATGATCAGCCAGGGGACACATCGGCAGGCGGAACTCTTCCTTACACCACTTTTTCATGGCCATAGCTGTTTTTATAGGAATTGGGTTGGTTTCGACAAAACAAGCTTTAAAAAAGGGCATCAGTCTGGCTTCGAGCACCCGGGCCTGCTCAAAATCATTATTAAGGGCGCTGTGTACCATATCTTTCATTAACCGCGGCGCCAAATTGGCCGCTACAGAAACCACACCGTTACCCCCGGCTTCTATTAGGTCTACAGTCATATTGTCATCACCGCAAAGGACAACAAACTCTCCATGACGCAAACCAATAAGATTCTTCATCTGCTCAAGGCTGCCGGAAGCCTCTTTAACCCCGACGATATTCGAATGTTCGTTCATCAAGCGGAGCAGGGTTTCATTTTCAAGGTTCACCCCGGTGCGGCTCTCTATATTGTAAACTATGCAGGGAATGGAAACTGACTCGGCAATGGCCTTGAAATGCAGGTAGAGCCCTTTCTGGGTTGGTTTAACGTAATAAGGGTTAACCAGTAAAACTGCATCAACCCCGGCCTGTTCGGCATGTTGAGAGAGCTGAATTGCTTCGCTGGTAGCATTGCTGCCCGTTCCGGCTATAACCGGTACCCTTCCATCAGCATATTCCACGGTTAAGGCAATCACCCGATCATGTTCGTCATGGGTCAGGGTTGAACTTTCCCCCGTGGTCCCACAGGGAACCAGACCATCTATGCCCGAATCGACCTGGTATTCAACCAATCTTTTAAAAGCGCCAATATCAACCGACCCGGTTGATGTAAACGGGGTAATCAGCGCTGTATGTACTCCCCTGAAAATATCATTAACTGTTCTCATTGTGCTTTCCTCCAATTATTGTCTGCATCATATCATCGATGTTGTAAAAACCTTTTCTTCCCGCAATCCACTCCGCCGCCATTACTGCCCCGCTAGCAAAACCTTCACGGTTGCGAGCGCTGTGTTCAAGCAAAATGGTATCACTATCGCCGTCTATTATAACCTGGTGCACACCGGGCACAGATCCACACCGTGCTGATGATATTAATAATTTTTCTTCCCCGGGTTGAATGTTGGGGCCGGCACTGGCTACCTGTTTTTTCCGATCAACCGCATTTAACAGGATGTGGCCGAGCATCTCTGCTGTACCTGAGGGGCTATCAACCTTATGATGATGATGCATTTCATGAATTGTCACATCATAACCGTCAAAACGGTTAATTATCTCACCCGCAGATCGAACCAGCTGAAAAAACAGATTCACGCCAAGGGAAAAATTGCCTGACCAGATAACGCCAATCCCGACCCTCTTAACAATTTGAGCTACTTTATCCATTTCACCATACCAACCGGTTGTACCAATTACGGCTGATGTTTGCATCTGCCCGTAAAGCTTGACATTTTCAGGTACTGCAGACGGATTTGAAAAATCAATAACCACCTCCACCTGGGGCAAATCTTCACCAAGAACAGTCGAGGTAATTGCAGGGGCTGAACCTGAAGGGTCAACAACAACCGGAACTTCATGCCCCCTGGCCAGGGCCGCACGATGAATCAGGCGTCCCATTCTGCCATAACCAACAATACCAATTCTCATCTTTTACCAACCCCTAACCATGATCAAATCAAAATGATTAAATCTATTTTATTCGGCACTTATGCCAAACTTCCTTTTATTTATTTGATTTGACCGGAATTTACGCTCCAGCTATAATAACTGCAGCATGAAATGTGGTGGTGTAATTATGCAGTCCTTGAACAGAGACAAAAATCCGGGGCTAAACCGGACCGCTCTTGATAAGATCAAGCAGCAATCACTTACAGAAAAATGCACAGAGCTAAAAGAAAAACTGAGCAAAAGGCAGCCTGAAACCATTGCCCGCCTGGCCGGGCTCGCCCTGGAACCAGCGGCAAATGATACATTATGGCTTATCGGAAATTACCTACTGGAAACCTGCCGGATCAGCTGGCCCAATTTGCAGATTATATGCAGCAATTCAAAACCGGTTTCCCTTGGGCTGGAAGCGCTCTGGCTGCATTACCTGGAAAGAGCAGATGGGGAAGCACTAACCAGGCGCTGGGTCAATTTAAGTGAAATCGGCGGTCTGTTCTATCAGCAGGCTTTCCAGGGTTACAGCGGAGACGAACTGGCCGCTTACTGGCAGGATGATCTTGAAGGGTTTAAGAAGACCTGTCTTTCGGAGGGAGGCTGGCCCGTTCAGGGGCTGGGTGATCTGGCTTTTGAATGGCGGGTTCTGCCAAGATTACCTCTTTGCATCTGTTACCGTCTTACGGACAGTGAAAATGGTGCCTGGGCAACCATTCTTTTTGATTCATCAGCCAGCCATTACGTGGCAGCCGACGTTGCCGCCACAGTCGGCAAAGAGCTGAGCGATCGCCTGACAGGTACGAAGCGCTAACCAAAACAACATTTAAACGGGGGACTAAATGATAGGGGAAACGAGTACACCGACAAAAGAAGTCGCAACTGTTCAAACACCTTATTACTTCAGTTTTAAAAACTGGATTTTCTTTTACATATCCATTTTCTTTTTTGTAGCTAACATGTTTGTAGCCCTGTCTATATACCCTGCTTTCAGCCTGGCTATCGGCAGCAGTTCTTTTCAGGCCGGGCTTCAGAATACTGTTTTATCAATTTCCGCCGTTTTACTGCGTTTCCTGCTCGGCCCGGTCCTGGACCAGCAGGGTCCCAAACCGCTGATGCTGCTCGGAACCTTTACTTTCGCCCTCTCCCCCCTGTTTCTTATTGCTTCACCAACTTACTGGATGCTCATAGCAATGCGCATACTTCAGGCTCTTGGCCTGGCCGTGGTTCTGCCCGGCATTTCAACCCTGGCCGCCGGAATGGCACCGCCCGGTAAAATCGGTTCCTACCTGGGCTCAACAAGAATCTTCTTCAATCTCGGTATATTGGCAGGCCCTTCTGCTGCACTTTACATAATCGAGAACGGCGGCTACAATAGCATGTTCATAGTCAGTTCTGTAAGCATGATCATTTCAACCGCTGCCATAGCCCTGGTAAAAACTCCACCTGTAGCTGCAACCGCTAAAAACAGCAACAATCTTATTAAGCAATTTAAAAAAGCCCTGGCCATAAAAACAATATACCCGATTATTGGCGGAATAGCTGTTTATGCCTTCACTTACAGCGCTATTATCTCCTTTTCAGCAGTTCATATTGAAGCTTCAGTGCCGTCTGCCGACACACCTCTATTCTTTGTCATCCTGGGAATAGCAGGAATTATTGCCTGCGTGGGAGTAGGTATATTATCTGATAGCCTGGGACGCCGCAAGGTTGCCTGGCCGCTGCTGGCAATTCTGGGGGCAGGGGCGATTTTATTCTTCTTCATACCCGGTAAACCTTTTCTTGTATATGCCTCCGCCGCGATTCTGGGCCTGGGCATCCAGGGAACTTCACTGGCCCTTGCCACGTGGCTTATTGATATCAGCAAACCATCACTGAGGGCTACAGTGTTAAGTTTGCAGGAAAATACCATCGATATTTTGTTTGCTTTCGGCGCTTTTACCTTTGGCGCTGCAGCAGGTGGAACCGGCCTTGGAACAGCTTTTCTCGCAGCAGGAGTATTAACCATAATTTTGGTTGCTCCATTGAACAGAAAAAGCCTTGGTAATACCCCTGCTACAGGCAGCGGAAACAACCAGTCCTGTTAACAATAACTAAGAAAAAACAGATCAACTATTAAAAAGCACAAGGTAGACATTATCTTCTTCTTTTTTACCCTTAACCAGTTCACAGTGCCTGAGCACAGCTATCTGCTTTTCCAGTTCCCAATCGGGTATATTAAGATCATCGACAACCTGTTGACGTGTTACTTTACCTTTCTCCTTAATCAGGTTATATATCTGTTTCTGAATGGGCAATAGACCATCAGTACCGGTTTGCCCGGTTGCCTGACGATGTTTGACAGCGTGCTGGGTTGCAGCCACATCACAGGTTTTTGGAGCCTGCAGCGCACCCATATAACAATCCTCGCATAGTTCCTGGTCGCGATGGATGTAAATATCCTCTTTGGAGACATCTTCTCCACATCTTGCACATTTTACCATTTATTCTACGCCTCCTGTTTAGTCTCTAAACTCTTTTTATAATACAAAATAGCTTGTCTCAGGGCGGCAGCGCCAAGGTTGGAACAGTGAATCTTTGGGTCGGGCAGCCCCCCAAGGGCCCTGACCACGTCCATTTCACTGATAATAAACGCCTGATCAAGGCTTTTGTCCAGGGCCAGCTCGGTAAGTACGCTGGTTGTGGCAATAGATGCTGGACAGCCACAAGCTTCAAACAACACTTCCTTCAGGCGGTTATTTTTTACACGAATATAAATCCGTATAAAATCACCACATTCCGGGTCGCCAACAGTACCTACCCCATCTGCATCTTCAAGACAACCAACATTCCTGGGGTTTTGAAAATGATCGATAAGATTTTGTGTATACATTGAATCACCCCTGTCACAATTAAGAGTATGTTCGTGAGAACCGGATACACTGCTTTTCAATAATCTCCTTTTATATATTATATCACTGCAGCTCAAGCTGTCAGGCAGGAACTATTATGATTTTGCTGAATAATCTCTTCAGAGAAAAAGGATGCAGACCACTGATGGAGAATAAATATTAATGGTACCAAGTTCATCACAAGGAGGAGTTTTAAGTGAGCAATATTGCCAAGCATGTCCAATCCGCTGATTGGAAAGCAGAGAAACATGTTCCCGTAATAAAAGTTCCGGGGCAGGTTAAGAAAGGCGAACCGTTCCAGGTCCAGTTGAGTGTGGGTGATGAGATTGCCCATCCGCATACAACTGAACACCATATTCGTTATATCCAGCTGTTTTTTAAGCCTGAAGGTGAAAAATTCCTGATCCACATGGGCACATTCCAATTTGAAGCACACGGCGAATCGGTTGAAGGAGCCAACGCAGGAAGCGCGAAGTGCGAACCTGCTGCAACGGCCACTGTTACGGTGGAAAAACCGGGAGAACTTGTTGCCCTAAGTTACTGCAACATTCACGGCCTGTGGGACAATAGCTTTGAATTAAAGTTGTAATGAATCGACGAGGATGGTGATTAATAATGCACGATGTGACCCCCCTCATATCAAGCTCTTTTCACCTGGTTGAGGGGGTAATAATTTATTTTACAGCGGCGTTATTGCACCTTCATATGAGAGAACCCTTAAAGGATGTGATTCTTTGAACTGGTTTGAGATCGGGATGATGGGAATGCTGGCTGGGGTCATTGGTACTGGCGCCGGAGGACTTTTATCTATCCTGGTTAAAAAACCGACTCCCCGATTTACAGGAACCATACTGGCCTTTGCCGCCGGGATTATGCTTTCAATCATTTTCCTGGAGTTAATAGGTGAGGCCATTGCTTTTAGTGGCAGCATGGCCGCTATCGTTGGTTTGACCCTGGGCATGGTGATCTTTTACTTTCTGGATCACTACCTCCCCCATCATCACACGGTTACGGCAGAGGATACTCCTTTTAACAGCTATCTGAAAAAGGGAACCCTCTTAGCCCTGGGTATAGGACTGCATAATTTACCCGAAGGCCTGGCAATCGGTTCCGGTTATGTCGGCTCTACCGAACTGGGTTTATCGCTTGCCATCCTGATCGGGCTGCACAATATTCCTGAAGGCATGGCTGTAGCGGCCCCGCTTAAACAGGGGGGATATAACTACGGCAAGATAATCGCTGTTACTGCCCTGGCCGGTGTGCCAATGGGGCTGGGTGCAATGATCGGCGCTGCAATCGGCAGCATTTCAAACAATGTTTTAGGAATTTCGCTTGGGTTTGCCGGTGGAGCAATGTTGTATATTGTATGCGACGAATTGATTCCCGATGCTTATGAAAGCGCCGGAGCTCACCTGTCAATCCTGGGTATTTTTGCCGGAACTATTCTCGGTATTTTGTTTACGACCTGGTTCTAAGAATTTGAGAACTTGATTTTTAAAAGCAAAATGTATATTATTTTATTAATTAAATTGTAGGAAATGAGACGATTCTAACATGATAAAACATAAGTATAAACGAAGCAGGCAGCGAGAACGTATTTTAAGTATACTTCAACATACGGATACACACCCAACTGCCAGTTGGGTGTACGACGAGTTGAAGAAGGAGTTTAACAACCTGAGTATGGGAACGGTATACCGCAACATTAATATTTTGGTAGATCAAAAGCTGGTGCAGAAAATTGAAGCTGGCAGCAGTTTTGATCGTTTCGACGCCAACACCGAGGTGCATTACCACTTCATTTGCAGGGATTGCGGCTGTATAGATGATCTGCCCATACCTAAAATGGAAGAACTCGACGATAAAGTCCAGAACGAAACCGGTTACCAGGTGGAGAGCCATCGACTAGATTTTTATGGTATCTGCCCGAAATGCCAGAAGAAAACCAGTAATTGAATTATTTAAAGAAAGATAATAAGCTGCTCATAAAAAAAGAGGCGCTGTTCATTCAGCGCCTCTTATCTTTTTTAGCGATTCGTTCTATAGAGGTACAACATTGGCAGCCTGCTTACCGCGGTCGCCTTCAACTGTTTCGAATTCTACGCTCTGCCCTTCTTCAAGGGTTTTGAAACCATCAGTCTGAATAGCGGAAAAGTGAACAAACACATCAACGCCCTCTTCGCTTTCGATAAAACCATAGCCCTTATCCGGGTTAAACCATTTTACCTTACCTTGCATGCAAAAATCTCCTTTAAAAGTTAATTTAGGATTAAAAAGTGTAGTAACTTCAAAACACCTTTGCCGTTCATTATGCCTTTTACAGGATCCGGAGGGCTAAGATCTTTTTGAAACGTTACTTCTTTTCAATACCATTTAATACTATATCACAAAGAACTCCATGTTGCAAGAAGCATAATTATTCATATTTTGTTATAATTCAGGTATAAACAGAATAATAGGTGAAATATTTGCTCAGTAACCATCAAATAACCAAATACCTCGTGGATTACACTCTTGACAACCACAGCCGGCCAACCTCAATGAAAATGACCGGAACAGGAAGTTCATCCAGTGAAACCAAGCAATACCGGATGTTCATCAACGAATTCTGGACTGCCCGTCAGCGCCAGGCTTCATCAATCCACGAGGTTTCCTACAGGGCTTGTTTTAAACCGCAACTGCCCCGCTTTTTTATTGACCTTTTAACGAAACCAAACCAGGTAGTTTATGATCCCTACTGCGGCAGAGGCACTACTTTAATTGAAGCAGCATTGATGGGTAGAAAAATTATCGGCAATGATATAAACCCCATAAGTAAGATCCTCTGCTTACCCAGGTTGTCTCCACCAGATATTGCTGGTCTTCAAAAGCGTTTGTCTGAAATTCCGCTCAACACAGGCTGTCATAATAAACATGACTTGTCCATGTTCTTTCATCCAAAAACCGAACTGGAACTATTATCGCTGAAGAAGTACTTGTTATCACGACGTCAGGAAGGGCACGAAGATCACCTGGATCGCTGGATCAGGATGGTTGCCACGAATCGGCTAACCGGACATTCAAAAGGCTTTTTTTCCGTCTACACTATGCCTCCAAACCAAGCTGTATCGGCAGCGAGACAGTTGAAAATCAATGAACGGTTGAAACAAAAACCGGAATATCGCGATGTCGCAGCCTTAATACTAAAAAAAAGCAGGCATCTGCTGCGTAACCTGACCAAAGAACAGCAAAATGTTCTGCAGGCAAGAGCCGAAGATGTTTTATTTTTTGAGGAAGATGCTGCCGGGACAACAAGGATCACTCCGGAGAGTATTGATTTAACTGTTACATCCCCCCCCTTCTTAGACGTTGTTCAATATGCTGATGACAACTGGTTACGTTTATGGTTTAACGGAATTGAGCAAAATGAAATAAAAACAAAGATGACTCTTCCATCCAAAATGAGTGAATGGGAAAACGCAATGACTCTTGTTTTTAGAGAGCTGTTCCGGATAACCAGGCCCGGGGGCTGGATTGCCTTCGAGGTAGGTGAAATAAAACGGGGCAGGGTCAGGCTTGAAGAAATAATTATTCCACTTGCCACTGCAAACGGATTTAGCTGTTTTGGTACAGTAATTAACGAACAAAGTTTCACTAAAACCTCAAACATCTGGGGTATTAAGAATAACCATTCCGGGACTAACAGTAACCGGGTAGTAATGTTAAAAAAACCGGAATTAATTCCCGGCAGTTCAGGTTAGACTGAATCTTTGCCGACATCTTTTTATTAAGTATTTGAAAATTAAGCGTCACACGAGCGAATAACTGCTTAAAACCCTTCCATTTGCTCGGGACCGCTCTTATTATCCCTGTTATAAATAACCGCGTGACGTGAAGAATCATATATAACCCAAAGGTATACGGCAATTAGTCCGATGCCGCGGGTAAAAAACCAGGCTGCAACAGCTATTACAAACCACATCAGGCCTGTACTGAACCGCCCCAGGTACATATAACCGGCACCGGGAAAAACAAGATTTAGCAGGGCAGTTAAAATAGGGTCCTTGCGATAAAGAGATCTCTTCACCCGTTTCTTTTTTTTAGGTAATGGTTTCAACTCTCCCGAAGGGTGATCGATGTCGGCCCGACAGTAGCGGCACTTTGAAGCAAAATCAACCAGCCTCTCGCCGCAATTCGGACATTTTTTATAACCATTATTATCATTCTTTATTTTTTCAGAACTATTCCCCGGGCAGCCCCAGGTAGTGCAACCACCTGCTTTTTCCCAACAGGAAGCATGATAATTGCACATGCATAAACTACAGCGCACTGAAGACTCGCCTGGTTTAAATTCTTCACCACAGGTGCTGCAAAATTTCTCTTTCATTAAAATACCTCCAACTACATTATAACATACGGATTTTCCCCTTCATTGAAGATCTTACAGAAAAACCACTTGCTCTTTAGATAACCACATAGGATAATTGAAGCATTAAAACGAATACTCTTATAATAAACCTTAAGTCGGCATTTTTTAGTTAATTGAGCGGAATAATTAGTATGCAAAATGGGGGAGATAGGCATGGAAAGCCGGGATGTAGCCCAGGCAGCAGTCAGTATAGCCATGACTCCGACCCGGGATGAAGAACTTGATCTTAAAAAAAGACATTTAGAAAGAGGAATCCAATCCCTGGCAGTAGATTACGGGGGCGAATTCCTCAGCTCCCTGCAAAAAGTTGTAGAGCGGGCAGTGGTTGCCTCGAAAAGGGAAGGGATAATTGACGATTCCAGTCACTCAGACGGTGCAGTTGCCGGAGCCACCCGGGAAGCGCTGGTTCAGATCATGCCAAAAGCTCTTGGATTGAATGTGGGAGGTAAAGTTGGCATTGCCCGGGGAGGCACTCATATTGCCGTAGCAATTTTTTTCGGAATTGGATTGCTGCACCGTAATGATGTTGCTATCGGGTTGGGGCACCGTGTTGTTTGATTTATTTAGCTCCGAAAATAGTGAACACCACTGAAACAGGGAACCAAAAAAAGTCGTTAATTGTCAGGTATACAAAGGGGGTCATCAAAATGACTGGAAAACACTTCAGCTTAGTTTCTTTACTATTATTCATCATCATTGCCGCTGCACTGTTCCTCTGTTCGTGCGGAGCGGCTAATTATTCTGATTCCAGTGGAATCTCCTATGATGTGGCCGAAGAAAGTATGCCGGCTCCAGAATATGCGCAGGACAGTGGCTATGACAACGACAGTGCAATCAATAGAGTAAACGGTGAAATAGGCGAAAGTGCCATGCGCTATGTCATCCGCAATGGATCAATTGACCTGGCGGTAAAAGATACAAGAGAGACAATGCGTGAAATTCGCGAGTTAACCGACAATGTCGGAGGGCTGGTCAGCAATTCGTATATTTATGAGATGAGAGAAAACCAGTATGCCGGCTATATGACCTTAAGAATACCGGAAAACCGGTTTGAATCTATTATGGAACAGCTTGAAGATTATGGCAAAGCTACCAATGTCCAGACAGGCGTTGATGATGTAACTATGCAGTATGTTGATCTTGAATCACGCCTTAATAACCAGATCGCCCAGGAAGAGCGTCTTGTTGAAATCCTGGAGATGGCCGAGACAGTTGAAGATGTTCTGGAAGTAGAAAGAGAGTTAAACCGTATTCGCAGTGAAATCGAATCAATGACAGCCCAGATGAATCACCTTAAAGACCAGGTTACTTACGCAACAATTAACGTCAACCTCCGTGAAGAGAATGTGCCCACCGACGTGGTTAAGCCCGGTGCTTTTGAAAACTTTGGTAACCGGGTCAGGGAAACCTTCATAGGCAGCATAAATTTCCTTTTAAACTCGGTTTCCTTCATAGTCATCGCTTTAATTGCTCTCCTTCCCGCCTTAATACTAATTGGTATAGTTATTTTGATCATTCGCTGGCTGATCAAAACAATATCCAGAAAAAAGAAAAACAAGGATCATACAATTATTGAAACAGCAGAAGAGAAAAAAGAGTAAATTAACTGTGGATGAACTATTTAACAAGGGCAGTTAAACGAAATTTTTCATTACTACAGGTACGGCAAAAGGTAAGGGATGAAACCCTTACCTTTTGTCAAGCCAAAACTTTTAGAGATCCTGTGCCGGCAATTCGCTGCTCAGAATCTCCTCATTTTCAAAAAGCTTAACGGTTTTATTCAATAAATTGAGCAGCTGCTCCCTTTCATCTTCCGGAATTCTTGATACATACATCGCCAGAAGCAGGTTTCTTTTCTCTTCAACTTCTTGTAAAACCTGAAGACCTTTAGGTGTTATCGAAATCCACACCTGGCGCCTGTCTTTTTCCTGGCGTTCTCTTGTAACCAGACCCATCTTATGGAGGCGATTAATTAAGGCTGTAACAGCACTCAAGGTAACTCCAAGCATATGAGCTAAAAAAGAAGTGTTACAGGGTGATTTTCTCAATGAGCGCAACACAATGAACTGGGTGTCGGTTATCTGATCCACCGTGTAACGGTTGTGTAAAACCCTTACCCTGTATATCAGGCGGCTTACAATATGATCTAAATCTTTAATATTTTTAAGCAAACTGTCGTCGTTTATGATTATCGCTCCCTGTTAATACTTAATACGGTAAAATATTCACCAGTTTAATATTTCCATATAATATTTATACCATTCATTCTTGTTCTGGTCAAGAAACAGGGAGCTTGGCGGCACATATATAATATGCTAAAGTAGTCTTTAACAAGCCATCTGAAGGAATAAGCGATCAAATGCTAATTAAAAGCCTGCAGCATTACTGGAAAAACGTTACTTTCATCAATAAGTTTTACTGTCCTGCCTTGTTATCAGCAGCAATTCTGATCCTGGCATTCCCTCCTTTTGAACAGGGATACCTGGCCTGGGTCGCTCTACTGCCTTTGATTACAATAATATTAAGAACCACACCTGCCCGTTCCTTTAAAACCGGGCTGCTCTTTGGTCTGGTTCTGAATCTATATGTAAACTTTTATATTAACCAGGTATTATTTACGTACTTATCAGGACCACTGGCCTTACTGGCCATGATCCTTTTAGCTTTCTACACCAGCCTTTTTTACGGACTGTTTGCCCTCAGTTCCAACCTGGTCCAGCGTTTAAAATGTCCCTTGCTTACAGCAATGGCGGTTCCAATTCTTTGGATGCTGTTTGAATTCAGCAGATCGATCGGTTTTTTGGGTTACAACGTAGGATATCTCGGTTACACTCAATGGCAGTATAGTGAGCTGTTGAATCTATCCGCTACATATGGCTACTGGGGACTGCCTTTTTTGATTGTTTTCATTCAAACCATATTAGTGATGTCCCTTGAAAAAAAAATTCGAGATAAAGAGCTGGCAGTGGTAAGCTCTGTATTTATGCTAATACTCATCTGCGGGCTATTTGTCCCTTCTCTGATGAAAACCGAGCAATCTGAAGAAACATTAAAAACAAATCTGATCCAGGGAAACAGTTCCATGGATCAGATCCTGAGAAGCAGAACTGAAGTGGCACAGCTTTATCTTGGATTAACAGAGAGTTCGACTACCCCCGGGACAGACCTGGTTGTCTGGCCTGAAACAGTTCTTGACATTAATGCTTCGGAAAAACATTTTCACAATCCAGAGTTAACAAAAATTGCCGACAACCTGGATTTAAATATTCTGTATGGGGCCAGGCTGAGAGATAACGGCAACCTCTACAACATCATAACCCTTTATGAAAGCGGCAACCACAGTGAACCGGTTTACAAAAAAGTCCGCCTGGTGCCCTTTGTTGAGTTTTTCCCAGCGGAAGATTTGCTGAATGAACTGCTTCAACTCGACTTGCTCCTGGGCAGCTATGCACCGGGCGGTGAAATTACCCTTTTTGATATCAGTGGAAAAACACTGGCCGGGGTCATCTGTTTTGAGTCATATTTTGGAAAACACACCCGCCTATTTGCGCGGGAAGGAGCAGAGCATCTATTCGTCCTGACTAATGATGCCTGGTTTGGCCGTTCTATCGGCCTGGATCATCATGCCCAGGCCGCGGCTATACGGGCAGCAGAGATGGGCATAGGCGTTACCCAGGTTGCCAATAGCGGCATAACCATTTCTTTTGATTACAGGGGCAGAGAAATTTACAGATCGGCCAAGCAAAAAAAAGAAACAATCCCCCTTGTCCTTGACATGACTGTCAGACAAACTCCATACACGCTTTTGGGGGATTATTTCCCATTGCTGTGGGCCATTTACCTGGCGCTGGCAATATTATTCAAGAAATATTTTAAGCCTGCTTGATAAACCCCTTGATTACAACTACAGGGGTTCCCGCATCGGCTGAGCCGCTAACCAGGTCAGCAAGGCTGGCCAAAACATCTTCCATTTTGCGGGGGGTAGTGCCCTCTTTTTCAAGACTGTTTTCCGGCATCTGGCGTTTTATACTCTCCGATAAAATAGATTCTATTTCTTCGGCATTTTTATTATCTTCGTGGAAACACTGGTCAGCCAGATACTTGTATTTTAAACCTTCCCTTACACAATTTAAACCTGCCGTCGCAGCGAATGCCGCCCTGGGATCAGCTAATTCGTATATTCCACTGGTTGGATCAAGGTAAGCTCCATCACCGTATATCATTACCTGGACATCATGCCCGAGATTGCTTTTTATTTTCTTTTGCAGACTTTCAACTACCTGCTGCCCGTTACGTGGCGCAAGTTTAATTCTTTCGCCCGCCGACATATTGCTTCCGAGCAGACCCCATTCAGATGACTTTTCCCCTTCATTAAAAACCTGGTCCAGAGTAATGCAGTTTTCAAACCAGTCTGCAATTGTTTTCTCTGTCTTAAGCCTGGTATGTATATCTGCAGCTATAACACCATCAGGGTGCAGTTCTAATGCATGCAGGGGGTTGTTAGATAATATAATAACCGCCCCGGCCCCTTCCGAGGAAATGATATCGCGATAAAAATCAATGTAATCCACACCAGTAACAGGATGCCTGAAAGAATGGCCTTTTATATCTTCATCAGTAATTGGCTCTTTATTTAAGTAACCGGCAAATTCGGGATCTATCACCTGGTTGCCAACCTCATCGTCCGGATGAGAAAACTGCACCACAACCTCTCCACGGGGAACTGCCCTGGCAATACCCTTTAAAAGCATTGAAAAACGATTACGGCTGGCAATTGGAAATATAACAGCAACCCTGCTTTCAGGATTGAGCTTCAGTCTGGCACCTATTTCCCGGGCAATATCATCAATGGTAATATAATTACTCTGAGCCCGGGCAACAACAGACTCGGTAATACAGATTACATCACCATCGCTGATTAAACCGTCCTCGCTACAAGAGATTAGTCTTTCATACACTTTTTCTACAATATCCATTCCCGGCAGAATAACACCCATTTTAAGACCAAAAGCCATCGGCCCTATATATTCAGGTATTCTTAACATACAAACCCCTCCTTATTTATCCCATGTTTTGTTTGGCGGTAAAATAGTTAAGAGCCTTTTCATAATCGGCCCAGGTATTAACATTAAAAAATGACCACTCTTCCGGATCATACCTGGTGATTTCATCTCCACTGATATAATGAATATTCAGGTGCGAGTAAAATTCTGTTACTTTATACTCTCCCTTACTAATCTGCTCTTCAATAACAGCAATACAATTCCTGCTATAATAGGCATGCAAAGGCTGATAATAATTACCATTACACGGCACCACTGCGTCAAAACCTGTGAGATAGCAACCCATGTAGTTGATCAGCGAGGGTAAAATAAAAGGCATATCACAGGCTACAATAAACTGATAAGGTAATTCAGAAGCAGATAAACCGGCATGGATCCCCCTGAGAGGACTCTTTCCCTGGTCCTGGAGCAGATCTCCGGTGATCCGAACAGGCAGATTATAATACAGTTCGGGTTTATCGGTTACTATGGTTATCTCCCTGAAAGAATCATTCAGTTTTTCCAACATTACCTCAATTAGAGTTTTCCCATTGAAATCAAGCAGAGCCTTGGGTTGCCCAAGCCGCCTGCTTTCTCCACCGGCCAGGATTACTGCACCGGCCAACCCTGTCTGCCTGTTTATTGCCTGATTCAAATCGGCACCCCGTTAGCTTGTAAGTTAATTTCTTTTAACCTGCAACATCATTCAAATTCAGTTTTTTTTGCTTTCTCTCACTCAGCAACACCATTATAATACCAATTTCATATAGCAGCGCCAATGGCAAAACCATTACTACCTGGGATATTATATCCGGTGGAGTTATTATTGATGATAATATGAGCATAACCAGCAGGGCAATTTTTCGATGTTTCTTAAGGAACCCACTGCTCAATAAACCAACCTTACCAAGGGTCCAGGTCATCAGAGGCAGTTGAAAAACAAGACCGAAAGCAAGGTGAAACGATAAAATAAATGAAATATATTCACTTACGTTAAAGCGAGCTTCGAGATCAGCCGCAGCAAATTGCAAAAAAAATCTCAGCGTAAAGGGGAATACCACCAGGTAAGCAAAAACAATTCCGGAAAAAAACAAAACCGCTATGCCCAACAGCACAAATATATAAAAGAACCTTTCCCCACGCGTCAGACCGGGGAATAAAAAGGCAGATAGTTGATACAGGATAACCGGTGATGACAGAACCAATCCGCTTACCAGGGCCAGCCGTAAATTTGCCATGAAAGCTTCAGGAGGTGATAAATAAATCAGATGGAGACCTTCGAGTGGTATAGTGATTATAGACCGGATTGTTTCAATATAGGCAAAACTAATCATTGCTGCAACAAGTAAAACGCCTGCTGATATGAGCAGGCGCAACCGCAACTCCGCAAGGTGTTCAAGAACGGTCATAGTGCCGTCTTTATTTTTATTCAAAGTTGCTGAATACCTCCCGGCATCCTAACCGCTGCCTTTATAAATAATGATTAAGCTTCGGCCTGAAATAGCTGGCTTTATTTTTTCGGTTCAGAATTCGGAGGTGTCGATTCATCGGAATCAGAACCGCCTTTAAGCCCGTCTTTCAGTTCAACCACACTTTTACCAATGGCTTTGGCCAGCTCAGGCAGTTTTTTAGCGCCAAAAATAAGCAGGATTATAACTAAAATCAAGCCTATTTCCAGTGGACCAATCTTACCGAACATATTGTATCCTCCTCGGAAATAATGAAAATTCTATATCTGCTTTGTTGTATTGTATCATAAACCCCTCTATAATTAAAAAGCTTCACTACTGAACTTTTCTTGCCACCATCCGTTTGTTATTGTTTTTTTTCATCATCAAGATCTATGTCGGACTCTGATATGGTAACACTTTCTTTTAATTCCCTTGTGGCCTTCCTGAATTCCTTTAAACCGTTGCCAATGGAGCGCCCCAGCTCAGGCAGCTTGGCCGGACCAAATATGATCAGGGCAACAGCAAGTATAAGCAATATCTCCCATAAACCAATCTTGCCACCGATCAACTTATTCACCTCCAGGGTAAATACAAAAACTCAATGTATATTTGTAACCGTGTTTAATTATAGCTTATAGTTAAATAAATTACGATAATAATAATTACATTTATCTGCTCTTCCTTGTTGAAAGGTTAACCGCGAGGAAAACCATTGGTGCTAAGAGAGTTACCCATATCCCTGCCAGTGCATAACGGGTAAAACCGAGCCAGACAACAGCAGATGGCAGTATTCCTCCCAACCCGAAAATAATTCCGAAAAGCACTGCAAGACCAATCAGTACCTTGATGATTTGCTTGTATAAAGGTGCATTTTCAGCTGCTCCAATGAAATTTTTTTCGATTATGTAACCGAGAGAAGCACCACACAGGTAACCAAGTATCTTGGGTGGGTCTGCACCCGGAAGAAGCGCCGTCAGGATCAGCGGAATAACAACAGCCAGGGTCAGCAACAGAGGAAAGGAGAATTTTTCATGCCAGCCCCTTGTATAAATTAAATGGCTGAGCCATAAAAAGAAAAGCAAAAATGGAATACCGAAAGCTATTCCGCCCAGAACGTCGCCTAAAAAATGATAGCCAAGGACCAGGCGGGATATACCGATTAAAACTATGACAGCCGCTGCCCAGATCCAATACCCTCTTTTCTTTAATCTCACTGCTATATAAAGCCAAACTGTCACCGCAGTTAATGTATGCCCGCTGGGAAAAGCATAACTGCCAGCAGGATGCTCCACCCCTTCCAGGGCAGGTCGCTCAAGAAGAGTTACATCCTTAATGAAATTGCTGTATGTGGCAGAAATTAACAGCATAAAAGCACTCCAAAACCCGAGGGTTTTGTTAACACACCAGATCAATATTGAAAAAAAGATCATGAAAAACTGGTCATCGCCGAGAAATGTAATCCCCCTGAAAACAAACTCAAGCGGACGGTTGGACATCCCGTGCAAAGTTACAGCCAGATCCATACTCCTGGTGAAGGGCCAGAAAAAATATAAGATGAGTACTGAAACAGCTGTTAGAATAAAAAGTAAAGCGTAAGCGTTTCGCTCAACCTGAGCTTTATTTGAAAAAAAAGGTTTTCGCACCGGTTCCATATTTACTGATCTTAACCTCCTTCCAGGTTTTCAATTAACTGAAGGGCTTCATAGAAAAATTTTTCAGGCACAATAACCTGGACTTCAACAGCCATTCCACTGATAACCCTCATAGCACCGGCATACGGACTGCTGTCGGCCTTTTCAGCAGGCACACCTCTGTCTCGTAAAAAACCGATAATAATATCGGCTTCCAGATCATCAGAGGCTTCAGTTAAAACAGTCCAGCGGCAATCCACTTCTCTTCCAACCTCCTGGTAATTTTCATTTATATGCAACTGTTATTGAATTATATTCTGCTTTAAGCTTGAGTATTCCTGCAGTCATTACAAAGTCACTATTGATAATCATACCGAGTCGGATTCAAATATGCTTTACAAATAAGTTTTTAGTTAGTAATATATAATCATAATATCTGCCGGAGCAACAGCCTGTTGCTCGACAGAACCCTTTATGCTCTAGTCGCTTTAGTTTTGCTTACAGCGGAGGTGATGAGCGGAAGCAAAACGTATTACACGCATTACATTCATTAAAAATTTGCAAGGGGGTTCTACAATTGAAAAAGTACTTAATTCTTGTCGCTGTTTTGTTATGCGCAGCAATCTTAATCACTGGATGCGGAACTGAGGAGATAGGCGGAGAAGATGTAACAGATGTCCCCGTCGAAGGAGAAATGGTTTTGACTTACAATGTTGGAACAGAACCGGAAACAATGGATGTCCATTTATCCACGGGACTGCCGGAAGCAACAATTATGCTGCAGATATATGAAGGGTTAGCCCGTCTGAATGAAGATAGTCTTCCTGATTTAGCCCTGGCTGAATCAGTCGATGTCAGTGATGATGACCTGGTCTACACCTTCACCCTGCGTGACGGACTTGTCTGGTCAAATGGTGATCCTCTCACAGCAGAAGATTTTGTTTTTTCCTGGAAAAGAGCTCTAAGCCCTGAATTGGCAGCTGACTATGCATATATGCTTTACTACATCAAGGGAGCAGAAGCTTATAACGTCGGCGAAGGAAGCGTCGATGATGTAATGGTGGAAGCTCTGGATGAAAAAACTCTCCAGGTAACCCTGGAAGCCCCAACACCCTTTTTCCTTTCACTGGTTGCCTTTAAAACATATTACCCGCTACACAGGCCTACCGTTGAAGCTGATCCCGAAGGCTGGCATTTAAGCGCGGATACAATAATCGGTAATGGCCCCTTCGAGATGATCAGCTGGGACCAGGGTAAAATGGAATTTATACCAAATGAGAACTATTATGACAGGGATGCCGTAGTTCTTGATCGTCTTTACTTTACCATGATCGAGAATGAAAGCACCGAGTTAACCATGTTCGAAACAGGAGATGTTGACGTCACCCATACCGTTCCGGGCCCGGAGATACCCCGACTGGAAGAAACAGGTGAGCTGCATATATTCCCTGAGTTTGGAACATACTATTTCATTTTTCAGATTGAAAAATCACCGGTCGATGATGTTCGTGTGCGTAAAGCACTGACCTATGCCATAGATCGCGAAGCCCTGGTTGCCAACGTAACCCAGGGCGGCCAACTTCCCGCTTATGCTTTTGTACCCAGCGGTATTCCCGAGCACGACGGTAGCGATTTCAGGGCAAACGGCGGAGATTACTTCAGCTATGATCCTGATCTGGCCAAGCAGTTACTGGCTGAAGCCGGTTATCCGGACGGAGAAGGATTCCCCTCGGTAGAGATTCTTTACAACACCTCGGAAATGCACAAACTTATTGCCGAAGCTATTCAGGAAATGTGGAAACAAAACCTGGGCATTGAAAATGTTACCCTGACAAACCAGGAATGGGGAGTTTATCTTAATACACGCGATGAGGGTGACTTTACCATTGCCAGGGCAGGCTGGATTGGCGACTACCTTGATCCTTACACTTTCCTTGATATGTGGGTCACCGGTGGAGGTAACAACAACTCTCGCTGGAGCAGCGCTGAATACGACCAGCTGCTGCTTGATGTGCGAATGGTTGACGACGAAGTACAGCGTATGGAAATGATGCACCGTCTGGAGGACATCCTGATGGAAGATATGCCAATTCTGCCCATTTACTACTATACCCTGCCCATGATGGTTAAAGACTATGTTAAAGGTTACACCAAGGCGGCAGTAAGTGGTATCGACTTTAAATCTGCCTACATAGCAGAATAAGCAACCTTTAAACAGACCTACTCATCAGAGAGGTATACCGGAAACCGGGATTAACCCTCCGGTATACCTCTTAATATAATAATGGAGGTATCCGCCCTGATGCTCAGTTACTTGATCAGGCGCCTGCTCTCAGCCCTATTTGCTATCTGGGTTGTTATCACGGTCACTTTTTTTTTCATGCATGCCATTCCAGGCGGACCGTTTGAAACGGAAAAAGCCATCCCTCCGGCAATTAAGGCCAATATTGAAGCACGATATAAACTGGACCAGCCTTTGCACATTCAATATATTGATTACCTGGGTAATGTTGTCAGGGGAGATCTCGGCCCCTCTTTTAAATACCGTGGACAAACTGTTAACGGGATTATTTCAGAGCGCTTCCCAATATCAATGCAGCTCGGCCTGACCGCCTTTGCCATTGCCATTATCCTTGGTGTAGGCGCTGGAATTGTTGCTGCATTATACCAGGGAAGAATTCCGGATTATATCACCATGTTCTTCAGCACAATCGGCATTTCTGTTCCCAGCTTTATTCTTGGAACCCTGCTCATGTACTACCTGGCCTTTAAATGGGGACTTCTTCCGGCAGCAATGTGGGGCACACCCAAACATGTCCTGATGCCGGCAATCGCTCTTGCCGGGCTGCCAACAGCCTTTATTGCCCGTTTGATGCGGTCAAGCATGCTTGATGTTCTCAACCAGGATTACATGAAAACGGCAGTTTCCAAAGGGTTAGCCCGCTGGAGAATTATCTGGTTGCATGCAGTAAAAAATGCAATAATACCGGTCGTAACCTATTCAGGCCCGCTACTTGCAACAATTTTAACCGGGAGTTTTATTGTTGAAAATATTTTTGCCATACCGGGATTGGGCAAACACTTCGTTACCAGCATTTACAACCGTGATTATACTGTTATTCTCGGCCTGACTATTTTCTATAGCATTATTCTGATTGCCCTGAATATGCTGGTTGATTTAGCATACACTCTAATCGATCCCCGTATCAAACTTATGGGCAGCAAGGAGTAAAATATGAAAGATTATCCAAAAGAGTTATTTGTTCCTCTCGTTGAAAAGGCAACACAGGTAGAAATAGTCAGGCCCAGCATCACCTATGGACAAGACGCCTGGAGACGTCTGAAAAAAAATCCGGTGGCTATGGTCAGCCTGGTGTTTATTATTATATTGATTTTATTTGCCCTGTTCGGACCCTATTTTTCTAACTACTCCTACTCCGACCAGGATTTTGACCGCAGAAACCAAGGCCCCAGCCAGGAACATCCACTCGGCACAGATTCCCTGGGCAGGGACCAGCTGGTCAGAGTGATGCACGGAGCCAGGATTTCTTTGTCTGTTGGCTTTGTAGCTGCCCTGACAACATTTTTTTTCGGTGTGGTCTATGGAGGCATCTCAGGATTTGCCGGAGGCAAGGTTGACAATATAATGATGCGTATTGTCGACATCCTGTACAGTATTCCTTTTTTACTCTGGGTAATTATGTTAATGGTTTTATTCAGGGAAATATTTCCGGCTTCCGGCGGAGGAGCAGGACTTTATAGTATTTTTCTTGCCCTGGGTCTTGTTTTCTGGCTTCCCATGGCGAGAATTGTCCGCGGTCAGATTCTCAGCCTGAAGGAACAGGAATTCGCTCTTGCAGCCCGGACAATAGGCGCACCAGGATGGAAGATACTATTCCGCCATCTCATACCGAACGCCATGGGACAAATTATTGTTACAGCGACACTGTCTATTCCGGAAGCTATATTCACCGAAGCCTTTCTAAGCTTTATCGGCCTTGGTGTTTCGGCTCCCAGGGCAAGCTGGGGTATGCTATCTTCAGATGCTTTAACCTCGCTGCGTTCATACCCTCATCTGCTTCTTTATCCCGCCCTGGCCATATGCCTGACCCTGCTGGCTTTTAACTTTCTTGGTGACGGTCTGCGGGATGCACTTGATCCGCGCATGCGTAAATAGGAGGGTTTATTCTTGGAGCATCTATTAGCAGTAAAAAACTTACATGTGCAGTTTAAAACCTATGCCGGCATTGTTGAAGCCGTTCGCGGGGTTAGCTTTAATCTCAAGGCAGGTGAAGTTTTAGCCATAGTTGGTGAATCGGGTTGTGGAAAAAGTGTTACCGCTCAGTCGATCATGCGCCTTATACCTGAGCCACCGGGGAAAATATCCGGGGGTTCAATTATCTTTAATGATAGCGAAATCCTTTCTCTTTCGGAAAAAAAGATGCGTTCCATCAGGGGCAATACAATCAGCATGATCTTTCAAGATCCCATGACTTCACTAAATCCTGTTCTTAATGTGCGAACCCAGATTACAGAAAATTTGCACCGACATCTTGGAATGAGGAAAGATGATGCCCTGAAGAGAACAATTGAGCTGCTTTCCCTGGTGGGAATTCCAGCACCCGAAGCCCGTCTAAAACAGTATCCGCATGAATTAAGCGGGGGACTACGCCAAAGAGTTATGATTGCCATGGCGTTAGCCTGCAATCCCCGTCTGCTTATCGCTGATGAACCAACAACAGCTTTGGATGTAACCATCCAGGCACAGATACTTGAACTAATCAAAGAAATAAAGGATAGGCTGCAAATGGCCCTCATTTTGATCACTCATGATCTTGGAGTAGTCGCCGGACTGGCCGATCGGGTTATGGTAATGTACGCAGGGCAGGTATTTGAAACCGGCACTGTTGATGAAGTATTAAAGAAGCCTCTTCACCCCTATACCTGGGGTTTACTGCGTTCACTTCCCCGGCTGGACATGACCAAGGGTCAGAAACTTGTTCCTATCTGGGGACAACCCCCCGACCTTCTGCAGCAATTCACAAGCTGCGCGTTTTTGCCAAGGTGTGATTATGCTATGGAAATATGTGCCAGGCAAGTGCCTGAACCATTTGGCCCTAACCAGGTAAGATGCTGGCTTGAGCACAGTCATGCACCCGAAGCAGGAATCAGAAAAGGGGAGGTAATTAGATAATGCCCTCAACCTTATCAGGCAAGACAATTATTGAAGCAAAAAAATTAAAAAAACACTTTACAAAAACTTCGGGTTTGATAGCCCGTGAGCTAACCGTAAAAGCAGTTGACGGAGTGTCATTTGATATTCACCAGGGAGAGACACTCGGCCTGGTCGGGGAAAGCGGTTGCGGCAAAACAACTGTCGGCCGAACTTTAATCGGTTTATATAAACCAACTTCCGGTGAAGTATTTTACAAGGAAGAGCCCCTTTACAGGCAGGATGGAACACTGCCGGCTAAGTATCGCAGGCAAATGCAGATGATTTTTCAGGATCCTTACTCTTCATTGAACCCACGAATGACTATTGGTGACATTGTAGGTGAACCGATCGACATACATAAACTGGCCTGTTCAAAACAAGAACGGCTCGAGAGGATTCAAAACCTGATGGAGCTGGTTGGTTTAAGCCCGGAACATATCAACCGTTTCCCGCATGAATTCAGCGGCGGGCAGCGTCAGAGAATAGGCATTGCCCGTGCTCTTGCTGTTGAACCCGAATTAATAGTATGCGACGAACCCATCTCTGCAGTCGACGTATCAATCCAGGCCCAGATCATTAATATGCTTGAAACCCTGCAAAATGAACTGGGTTTAACCTACCTGATTATCGCCCACGACCTATCTATGATTAAATATATTTCCGATCGGGTCGCAGTTATGTATTTAGGAAAAATTGTCGAAATGCTCAACAGCGCCAATCTATACAATCAACCGAGGCATCCATATACCCGTGCTCTTCTGTCTGCTGTGCCGATTGCTGATCCCGGGGTTGAGCGAACTAGAAAACGAATAATTCTCGAAGGGGATGTCCCCAGCCCTGTAAATCCCCCCAGCGGTTGCTATTTTCACACCCGTTGCAAGCGGGCATTACCTATATGTAAAGAGGTGGAACCGGAAAAAACCGACCTGGGCAACGGACAGTGGGTTGCCTGTCACAATCCTGAAGAATAGTAGGGTATAATCTTAGATAAATAGAAGTCTTGTACTTAATAATATCTAAGGGGTGACCCTGTATTTTACCTGTCAGTAAAAGAACAATCATGCAGGCGGCTGCTTCAGCCGGTATAAGCGAAATTGGCATCGCTACAGCTGAACCTTTGAGCTACATGCGTGAACGCCTGGAAAAAAGAGCTGCCGAAAACCGGCTTAGCCCCTTTGAAACAGGTGATGTGGAATTACGCCTTTCTCCTGCTGCCCTGCTTGACAACTGCCTTTCCATAATAACAGTTGCCTTACCTTATAACCCGCCTGGCGACAGGGCTCCCGGGGCTGCTGCCGGACCAAGAGGACTGGTAGCGCGCTGCGCCCGAACTCTTGATTATCATACAATAGTGGAAAACCGGGCCAGGAAATTTATGGAGAGGTTAAACCAATCGGCAAAACCTAAGTTTAATTATCGTATTCTTAGCGATCGCAGCCCCCTGCTGGAAAGAGAGCTGGCATATAAAAGCGGACTGGGCTTTATAGGAAAAAACTGCACTTTAATAAACCGAAAATATGGTTCTTATGTTGCACTGGGAACAATCCTGGTTAACCGGTTTATCAATCCTTCGGATGAACCTGATAACCGCTCATGCCGCAATTGCAACCTGTGTATCGAAGCCTGTCCGACAGGGGCCCTGATTAAACCATATATTATTGATCCTTATCGCTGCCTCTCCTACCTGACCCAGGCACCGGGAGTATTCCCCCGCCGGCTCCGCCCCCTGCTGGAAAACCAAATTTATGGTTGCGACCAGTGCCAGGAAAGATGTCCTTACAACAAGGATAGCGAAAGCTCACCCCCGGGAGAAAATAATTTTATCTTTTTCCCGGCTGAACCACTGCTCATCCCCTTGCTTTCTTTAACCCGCAAAGATTTTGACAGCACAATCGGCCTCACTTCAGCAGGCTGGCGGGGTAAAACTACCATCCAAAGGAATGCCGTCATAGCCCTGGGCAACAGCGGCAGTGAAGCAACAATCAAACCACTGGCCCGTCTCCTGGAAAATGACTGTCGGTCGGTAATCAGGCTTCATTCTGCCTGGGCCCTGGGTCGTCTTGGAGGGAATAAAGCTAAGCTCTCTCTCGAAAAAGCATTGATCAACGATCCTGATCACGAAGTGCAAACTGAAGCTTCTGTTTCTCTCGAAGAACTGAGTTAAGATTCATTTACTTTTTACGCTTCATCCCCTTAAAAAGCGTCCAGAGAGCAATCAAAATTACTATTGCCGTGCCAGCTACAGCCGGAATGGCAACCCGGAGCAACTGGCCGCCCTGCATAGCCCAGCGCTGGCTACTGTTAACTAAACCATGTTCGAAGAGTACGGGCAAACTGAATACCAGAAGCAGAACAGACAATGTGACAGGAAGCCATCTAATACTACCCAACTCCTCCGAACCGGGCAGGTTCAAAAAAGCAGAAAACAGGGAAGAAAACCAGGATGTTTTCAAATCGTAGACGGTGATTACCAGGAAAAACAGGCCAAGTAAGAATATCATCAGGTGGCTCATACCGTAATAACTTAAAAATAGTAAGAGCGCCAGGAGTAAAACAAGGTCCATAGTAATGATCAGGGCAGCCTTACGCGGAGTCACTTAAACCCCTCCTTGCCAGAAAATAATGGTTACCTGCTTCAGTAAAATCAATACTATTCTATCACAGTGCCTTTACTCAGGGCAGGGTAACAGTTGGATGCAGGGAAAATACTCTGCTATAATAAGATGTGCATGAAAAATTAAACTGACCTGGTATAAAACCTGGCTCATAACAGGTATAACAGCAGGATGGGGTGAGTCAAACCATGAATAGTTCCTTCAGGATCATGACAATTAAGGGTATTCCAGTGGAAATAAATATCAGTTGGTTGTTAGTTTTCTTCCTGTTTAGCCTGACCCTGGCCCAAATCTATTTTCCGTCAGCCGTTGTTGGTCTCACTCCGGTTGAATACTGGGCAGCAGGTATGATTACTGCCCTGGTTTTTTTCATCTCAGTTTTGACCCATGAACTGGGCCATTCTCTGGTAGCAATAAAGAACGATATCCCGATTAAAAAAATTACCCTGTTTATATTCGGTGGGGTAGCCCAGATGGAAGCAGAACCGACAAATCCTTCGACCGAACTAAAAATAACAGCAGCAGGGCCCCTGACCAGCCTGTTAATCGCCCTTGTATTCGGTTTTTTCTATTTTTCCCTGCTTCCTCACGGTTTTATTTTAAGTGAAGCAACCTACTTTATTGCCCAGCTAAACCTGATCATGGCTCTTTTTAACCTCATTCCGGCCTTCCCTCTTGACGGCGGACGAATTTTCAGGGCAATAGTATGGATGCTTAATAAAAACATGTTAAAAGCAACTAAGATAGCGGTTAGATTGGGGAGTTTGCTTTCTTTTCTGGCTATCGGTTTCGGGTTTTTAATGATCCTGTCCCAGGGTGATCTATGGGGATTATGGTTAATTTTCTTAGGTTGGATGATATCCCAGGCCGGACAGTCGAGCTATTCACAACTTGTCTTTAAAGAAACCTTTGCCGGTATCAAGGTGTCCTCCTTAATGAGCAAAAACCTGCAGACAGTGTCGCCGGACGACACCCTTGCAGAACTGGCAGAGTGTTTTCTTCATTATAAGTACGGTGCTTTTCCGGTTGTCTACGGTTCAACCACCCATGGACTGGTCGCCCTGCAGAATATGAAAGCTGTGCCTCGCGATAAATGGTCTGAAACCAAGGTCTCCCGTATCCTTACACCACTCAAAGACACCATGGTAATAGAACCGGACGCTGATGCTGCTGAAGTTATGTTAAAAATGGCTTCACAAAACAGGGGGCGGGCGCTGGTGATGGAGAGTGGAGATCTGGTAGGGCTATTAAGCCACACCGATATGATGCGCTTTATGCAGATGCACACCGTGCTTGGTTCGGATTAAAGGGCAATAACAATTTTAAGGTTGTTTAACAATCCTAAGCTATCCTGGTTAGTTAAGGTTCCGGTCAGGCAAACCGGAACTCTTCTCTTTTTTATTTTATTGCCGAATAATTAATTTTTATAAGTAATATCTGAAGAATATCACCAAACCAATAGAAGAAAACAAGGAGAACCAAAATATGTCAACCCTTGCAGAACCGTTAAAAAAAGGTTTAATTAAGAGCCTGCACATCTTACTGCTTCTGATAAAAATTGTTATTCCTGTTTCCTGCCTGGTTGCAGTTCTGGACCATTTGGGAATAATTGAATCTATTGCCCACTATTTCACCCCGGCGATGTCGTTTTTCGGACTGCCCGGCGAAGCTTCAATTGCTTTATTGCTCGGCTTCTTTGTGAATTTTTATGCTGCCTTTGGTGTTATTGCTGCTTTTACTCCCGAACCACACCAAATCACCATATTGGCGGTAATGATCGGCATCTGCCACGAGCTACCAATAGAAAGTGTGATCTGCAGTTACACAGGGCTTCGCATACCATTTTCGGTTGCACTGCGTATTTTAACCGCTTTAGCTGCCGGTATTTTGCTTAACCTGGCCTACAGCCTGGTAATCGGAGGATAAAAATAATGGAAATTCTTCTATTGATAATCAATACCGCCCTTTCCACTCTTACCGGTATCGGCCGGATCGCCCTGATCCTGGTTCCGGTTATTATTCTGATTGAAATGGCCAGGCATTATAAAATTATTGAAAAAATAACAGGCAAAATCAAGAGCCCATTGGCATTTTTAACTCTTCCCCAGGAAGCAGCTTTTCCTCTTTTGGGTGGAATGTTTTTTGGTATAGTGCTTGGCTCTGCCCTGATTATTGATTATGCCAAAGAAGGCTATCTGAAAAAACGTGACCTGCTGCTGATCGGAATTTTTCTCAGTATCTCACATTCGGTTATTGAAGATACTGTAATCTTTTCCATTTTCGGTGCCAATCCTCTTGTCCTGATTGTGACAAGGACGATTCTGGCCGTTATAATTACCAGGGGAGCAGCAGCAATTATCGATCGTTTCTTCCTTAATGAAGCAGATGTTAAACCCTGTAAGACTGGTAATCAGGAAAAACATTAGCTACTCCTTTGGCCCAAGATAGAAGCAGTTCGTCTCCCATATAAGGAGCGATCAACTGTAAGCCAAGCGGTAAACCGTTTTGCGCTTTGCCTGCAGGAATATTTACCGAAGGCAGGCCCGTATTGGTCCATGGCAAATTCATGGCCGGATCGCCGGTAGCTTCAATTCCAGCAGGTGCAGGACCGGGGGCAGCAGGGGTAATCCAGAGATCAATCCCAGCCTGGCGCATTTCAGTCTCAAGCCTGTCCCTGAGGTTTTTTTGCCTTTTGCGTGCTTCAGCCAGATCTTTTTTATCCACCAGCAACCCCTCTTCAATTAATTCAGCGGTTTTAGGCCTGTAAAGTTCACTAAATCGTGAGTATAGTTCGGCATGCTCAATCGCCAGCTCGGCAGAAACCAGCTTGCGGTGCCATAAAGCAATATCACCTATATCATCAAGCGTATTGACTTCTTGAACTTTATAGCCTTCTGCCTGCAGCCGGGCAACCTGGGTTTCAAAAGCATTCAACGCTTCATCGGTCGCCTGATCAAGATATTTACCCCTGGGAATGCCGAGAACCGGCAGGTAGTTAACCTTGATTTCACGCCAGTCATGACATAAGACTGACGCAGCCAGGAGCATTCCTTCAACATCCTGGGTAAAGCAACCGGCATGATCAGCCGAGCGCGAGAAGTAGAGCAACCCACCGGTTGGGATCCGCCCATAACTCGGCTTGAAACCAACCACTCCACAGAAAGCGGCAGGGCGATTAATTGAACCAATAGTCTGGGTGCCGAGAGCAAGCGGCGTCATACCGGCAGCAACTGCGGCAGCTGAGCCACTGCTTGACCCTCCGGGAGTATGGTTCAAGTTGTGGGGATTACGGGTTGGTCCCGATTCAAAGTAGGCAAATTCTGTAGTTACTGTTTTACCCAGCACTATTGCCCCGGCCTGTTTCAGCAACCTTACTGTATCTGCTTCGCTTCCGCTCAATACTCCGGGATCAAGCCTGGAGCCTGCCCTGGTTTCAAAACCATCTGCATGATATATATCTTTTACTCCGATTAAAACACCGAACAAAGGTGGCCGTTGAGATGGTTCCGGGTATGCTGCCAAAAGATTTTCAGCCTCTAAAAGTAAACGATCACGGCGACCTGTTTCAGGCAAAAAGGCCTCCAGCTTATGATCAACCTCTTCTATCATGTCACAGGTATTATTGATGTAATCTTTCAAACTAACAGTGCCTGACCTTAATTTACCGGCAATGTCTGCCAGGGGAGCCGAATGAAGGTACAACTGAATCCCTCCTTAACCCAGGTAATATTCTAAATAAATATAAGAAAATAAATCAAAGCTGCAAGGATTTCAGATATTGTTTAAAATCTTTAGCCAGGTCTTCCCTGCGCAGGGCATATTCAACTGTCGCTTCGAGAAAACCTAGTTTGTCGCCAACGTCATACCGGCGACCATGAAAAGTATAAGCCCAAACAGGTTTTTCTGAAGCAAGGCTATTTAATGCATCAGTCAGCTGAATTTCACCACCGGCACCGGGACCGGTCTTTTCAATAATATCAAAGATTTCAGGGTCTATAACATATCTGCCCAGCACAGCCAGATCCGAAACAGCCTCCTCACGACGCGGTTTTTCAGTCAGCTTTCTGACCCTGACAACCCCGGCTTCGGGATCATCACAATCAACAACACCATATTTATGCACATTATCCAGACCAACACGCTGACAGCCAACTACAGTGCTGCCTTTTTCTTCATATACCGCCGCCAGCTGACCGATTACCGGAACTTCTGCATGGACCAGATCATCTCCCAGCAATACAGCAAAGGGTTCGTTACCAATAAATTGGCGGGCACAAAGCACGGCATGCCCCAACCCGAGGGGCTCCTTCTGGCGCACATAAAATATATTTGCCAGCGAACTGATATCTTTAATAACTTGCAGTTCTTCATCCTTACCCTTATCCTGCAGCATACTCTCAAGCTCAATACTGCGATCAAAATGATCTTCAATAGCGCTCTTACCTCTGCCCGTAATAATCAGGATATCTTCAATACCGGCCCGGACCACTTCCTCAACTATCAACTGCAATGTTGGCTTATCAACTACGGGAAGCATTTCCTTGGGCACAGCCTTGGTAAAAGGAAGGAAACGCGTGCCCATGCCCGCTGCAGGGATGACCGCTTTTTTTATCTTCATTACTTTTTATCACATCCATCATTCAGTATTTATAACTAATGCAAATATTTCTACATTAACGATTGCTTTCCTTCCTCTGCCCCTGCTCACCAGGCTATTCATTTTCTGTAAGATCGACAAGGTCGGGAAATTGCTCCCTGATTAATTGATCCAGGTCGGCCGGAATTTTAGTTACAAAAGGCTCGCCAAGCAGCTGCTCAACCACCTCTTCCGCTCGTTTCCAGCTATCCTTGCTGCCTGCATCAAACCAATGCTGGTATTGTTGCCGGTCGCTGGCCCTGGGCGAAAAACTTTCAGTACGCACATACTTAACCGTATGCTCTTCTCCCAGGTAGTTGCCCCCGGGCCCCACCTTTTTGATGATCTCATAAGCAAGGGTGTCTTCATCAACTTCAATGCCCCTCAGGGTCCTGAGACAGCTACCCACTATGTCATTATCAATTACATACTGGGCATAAGATACTGTCATCGCTCCATCAAGCATGCCAAATGCTTCATGTATAAAATTGCCTCCGGCCAGTGCTGCCAGCATGGCCGATGATGCTCCTTCGTGTGCTGCCTGGGCATCAGGTAGTTTTGAATCGGTTGTTCCCACGGTCAGGTAGCAGGGTAAGCGATAATGATGGGCCATCTGGGTTATTGCTGCATTCATTAAACCCGATTCAATGCTGCCCATTAAAAATGACATGGTGCGCATATCCATGGTAACTGGCACAGCACTGTAAAGAACCGGCGTACCCGGATTAACCAGCTGGGAAATCACCACGCCCATCAACGCTTCGGCATTTTGCTGAACCAGGGTTCCGGCCAGGGTAATTGGAGCAGTTGCCCCGGCGGCGGGCGCTGTTGATGTGGCCAACGGTAAACCGTAACCGGCAACTTTCATTATATACTCTGCATGATCGGCACTTATTTTCAGAGGGCTGGTTATTGAGGATATAAACCCAATGAACGGCCTTTTTCTGAGGTTCTCAAGGCCTCCGGCAATCATCGAGGCTATAGCAACCATATCTTCAAGGCCCTGAAGATTGAATATCCCGCCCATTACCGGTTTACCGGTATGCAGCAGGGCCTGGTACTTGGTATTGATATCAACTGTATCAATATTAATATCATGGGGGTATACCGGAATAATAAAAAAGTCGAGGTTTTCAAGGTTATCGGCCAAACGAGCCAGATCAGCAACATCTTTAAGGGTTCCCGGACGTTTCTTACGCTCCAGGTCAAGAACATACAGGGCCAGACCACCGGTGCCAAAGTGAACTCTCTTACCGCCAATGGTAATGCTTTTACCTTCTTCCCGGCCATAAAACATGAATTCTGACGGGGCCTGCTTGATAGAGCGGGTCACCAGTTCCCGGGGCAGGTAGACCCTGTTCTTGGTCCGGTCTACCTCAGCACCTTTTTCTTCAAACATATCAAGGGCCGGTGGAAAATTTATTTCAAACCCCACTGTTTCCAAAACCCGAAGCGACGTTTCATGTATCTGGCCGATTTCCCTGTCCGAAAGAACCCTGTAACTGCCTCCTTCATAGATCGGACTTTTCATATCGAACCCTCCAGTTTAGTTACCTATCCTTGCATAGTAATTAAAATATTATTTACTCCATTTCTGCAAGCCAGTATTTGATCAGCATGCTGATAATATCAGCCCGGGTAATTATTCCCTGCAAAATACCATTACTGTCAACTACCGGAATGCGATTAATATTGTGCTCTTTCATCAGGCGCACAACCTCCATGACAGGAGTATCCATAGTTACATAAATAACCTCGGTAGTCATCAGGGTTTCTACAGTTGTTGCCGCCACCAATTCTATCACTTCAACGCCCCTGTGAGTAATATCGATATGCAGCACTTCCTTGCTTTTTGTAAAAACGCGATGAGGATCCCTTAAAGGTTGTCCGATGATCTGCTGGGTATAATGCAGAATATCGGCTTCTGACAAGATGCCGATCAATTTATACTGGTCGTCAACAACAGGCATCCCGCTAAACCGGTTTTCATCAAGAATTTCAGCAGCCCTTTTAAGCGGGGTATCCGCTTTAACCGTGATGACCGGTTTGGTCATAATCTGTTTCGCCAGCACTGTCATACTAATCCCTCCAGTTTAGTTATAAACAAATACAATGATGGGGGTAAGTTTAGGTTTTCCCTACTCACCCCCATATAACGGCTGTCTTCCCATATTTTGATATATTAAACTATCTTAAACAATCACTTTCTTGTTAATTATCTAGCTGATGAAACCTTGTTCCTTCAACCAATCTTCGGCTACCTCACTCGGCAGATAATCTTCCTCATCAACCAACATGTTCAGGTAGGCCATTGTTTCATCATCAAGAGCGCGGGAAATTGGATTTAGTATATCGGCGATTTGCGGTGCCGCATCTAAGATATCTTTTCGTATTACAGGAGCCCCGTTATACACAGGGTGGAAGTTCAAATCATCTTCCAACACCAACAGGTTAAAGGCAGCAATACGGCCGTCTGTCGCAAAAGCCATTGAAGCAGCAAGCTGTTCATCTCTCAGCGCTGTATACAAAATTCCGTAATCCATTACTTCTACACTGTCAAACTCAAACCCATAGTGTTCCAGCAATCCAGGGTAACCATCATCACGGGTAGAATACTCGTGGTTGCTTCCAAAAACCCAACTGCCAGGCTCAGGCGCTTCAACACCTTCGTTGATAGCTGCAGCAAGATCACTGATCGAGGTGATACCAAGAGCATCGGCATCTGCCTGGCGCATCATAATAGCATAAGTATTGTTAAACTGGGTATAATCAAGCCATACCAGGTTATTTTCTAAGTCAGTTTCTTTGACCAGGTTATAACATTCATCCGGATCAGTAATAACATCAAAACCGAAATAGTTAATCAACGCAGTACCTGTATATTCCCAGTAAAGATCAATCTCTCCTGCTTCAAGCGCTTCACGGGCAACAACAGTACCGCCGAGTCCGGTTTCATCAACAGTTGGTATTCCATTTGCTTCAAGCGCGAGTATGGATATCTGGCTGAGAATCAACGATTCGGTAAATTCTTTGGAACCGACAACCACTTCGATATCAACAGGTTCGTCAACAGGCTCATCACCGGTATCTTCTCCCGGCCCTTCAACCACATCTTCAGGCTGGCAACCAATTACAAAAACCGAACCAACCAACAGCATTAATACCATTGCAACAAACATCATTTTTTTAATCATCATAAATAGATTTACCCCCTTCAGGTACAAACTTATATAGGAAAACAGCCAAACTTAATCCATCTTAGATCCACCTGACCAGTCTTTCTTCAATCCTGGCAATATAGTAATCAAGAAATATTGCCGTTAAAGCAGCCAGACCGGCCCCGGTGAAAACAATCATATCGCGGCGCAGCGAAAGACCGGTAACAATTAAATCGCCAAACCCTCCACCACCAATAAAGGTAGCCAGGGTGGCGGCGCCAACATTGATCACTATGGCCGTGCGAATCCCTGCCACTATAATCGGAAAAGCAAGGGGCAGCTCAATCTTGACCAAAATGCGCAAAGGGTTCATTCCCATCCCCCTGGCTGACTCAATAATACTCTTCTGCACATTGACAATACCGGCAAACGTATTGCGGAGGATTGGAAGAATAGAATATAAAAACAGGGCAAATACTGCCACATTGAAACCAAGCCCCAGAATGGTAAAAAACAAAGCCAGTATGGCCAAACTCGGGATGGTCTGTCCCACGTTAACCACATTCTCTACCCCGCGCCCCAGGTAATACAGTTTTGGGCGGGAAAGCATGATTCCCACCAAAACACCAATAACAATTGCGCCAAACATGGAAACAACCATTAACATCAGGTGCTGGCGCAAACCTTTAAGAACATTATCATAGGTAAGGGCACGGGCTACCAGAGAGTCTGTCGGGTTATTCACCGTGTAAACCACAATCACAACCCCGACAGCTATCAGGAGTAAAGGAAGCAAAACCCACCGCCATATTTCACGCAGCATAGATTATCCGTCCTCCTTAACGACATTTAGCAAATCACCCAGGGTAATCGTCCCCTGGTATTGATCGTCTTCATTAACCACGGCAACAAAACCCTCACCGCACTCAAGCATCACCGAAAGCGCGTCGTTAAGAGTAGCATCGCTGGTTACGGATTGATCCAACTCCTGTATGTAATCGGCAGCCACTTCTCCGGCTTTACGTTTTAGATCAGCAACTCCGATAACACCTTTAAGCTTGTTATCGCGATCAACAACCATAACTGAATGGACTTCGCTGTCATCAAGCCTCTGCCTGAGGTCATCCAACGACATATCCACCGTAGCCGGCTTTGCCCTGTCCACATGTTCCAGTATTTCACGGATTCGGATCAGGTGAAGCCGCTTGATTGAACGGTTACGCCCAACCAGGTTACCTACAAACTCATCGGCAGGAGCGCTGAGCAAATCATTAGGGGTAGCGTGCTGGATCAGTTTGCCCTCTCTCATCACTGCAATGGTGTCACCCATTTTTATCGCTTCATCAATATCATGGGTTACAAAAACGATAGTTTTGCTGATTCGTTCCTGGATACGTAAAAACTCATTTTGCAGGCGAGCCCTGGTAATCGGGTCAACCGCGCCAAATGGTTCATCCATCAGCATGATAGGAGGGTCTGAGACCATGGCCCGGGCTACCCCGACCCGCTGGCGCTGTCCACCGCTCAAGGCTGATGGATAACGATTGCCGTAGATTTCCGGATCCAGGCCAACCAGGGTCAGCATCTCGGCCACTTTTTTCCGGGTTTTATCTTTTGGCCACTTTTTCTCATTGGGAACAGTAGCCACATTTTCTTCAATTGTATGATGGGGAAATAATCCGATTTCCTGAATAACGTAGCCGATATCCAGGCGTAGTTTAATCGGATTCATCTTTAAGACATCTTGACCATTTATGTAGATTGATCCGCTGCTGGGTTCGTGAATCCGGTTAATCATCTTCATGGTAGTGGTCTTTCCACATCCGGAAGGACCAACCAGAACACAGATATCCCCTTCTTTAACTTCCAGGTTCAGGTCATCAACAGCCGGCACCTTGGAGCCCGGAAATATTTTAGTTAAACCTTCTAGTTTGATCATTACTTGGCCTCCCCTGTTCTACTGATTGCCATGAGTTTTCTTTCTCCCCACGAAAGAATGAAATCAAAAGCAAGCGCTATGATTGAAACTCCAAGGGCTCCGACAATTATCATCGGCTCATGTGAGCGTGAAATCCCCTGAAAAATTAACTCTCCCAGCCCTCCGGCACCTACATAAGCTGCAATAGCCCCGATACCAACGATCATAACAGTTGCCGTACGTATACCGGCCATGATTACCGGGCGGGCCAGGGGGATCTTAATCTTGGTTAATACTCTCCACTCGGTCATGCCCATGGCCACTGCTGATTCTACAATAGCAGGACTGATTTCCTTAATACCGGTATATGTGTTGCGAACGATCGGCAGTAAACTATAAAGAATCAGGGCCATCACCCCGGTTGTAAAACCGATTCCGAAGATGGGAACCATAAAAGCAAGCATGGCCATACTGGGAATGGTCATTAAAATCTGGCAGACAGTTATTACAGTAATAGCTATGCTGCTCTTGTAGCTGATAATCACCCCAATTGTGACAGCAATTGCCACTGCAATAACAATCGATACCAGAACCAACCAGATATGCTCCAAAAGCAACTCCCAGACTAAGTCACTTCGCCGCGTTAAATATGTAAAAGTCCTGGATACTAAAGATGCTGCGGCTGATTGTCCGGAGACAGGAGCAAGGGCAGTTTCGGAGAACAAATAATTTTGGAATAAGCCATCAATCAGGTTCATTTATTATTAATCACCCTCCCTTTCTCTATAGTAATGGACAACACAAACTTAAAGCACACTACTTTTGCTGAGTGCAAAAAGCAATAGGTGATTTCTTATAATCACATTACTTAAAAAACTAAATAAACTTAGGCGTAGTGATGGTGTGAAGTTAATTTGAATAATATTTGATTTTAATGAATAAAAACTGGTGCATATTAATATATATTAATTATTTCATATTAAAGGTTCATATACAAATAACGCATATGGCAGAAATACGCCATGAAAATGTCTTAACTAGAGCAATTGCGCCACTAAAAAGATTAAAGGCAAGTAGTCGGGCCTGACCATAACTTAGAGCTTATAATCAACGATATTGAGTTAATTTTACCTGGCTTACTTGTTAATCCTGATCACCACAACCAGGCCATGCCCGTGCCCCCGGCCATTCTGCAGACCCATCTCCAGGCTGCGCAGGGCATAACCGAGCTGGGCTTCAACAAGATCCGCCCGGATGTCGCCATAAAGTCCCTTGCTCCCTTCCAGGGTTTGTCTCATCACCCTGTAGGCTTTCTCCAGGGATTTGATTTCAGTTTGGGGAGGGTAGGGTAACAGTTCTTCTCCATCATCATAATGCTCCATTAACTGCATAGTATAATCAACCAAACTATTCCAACAGTCTGCCAGTAACTGGAGCCCTTGATTAGCTTCGGTAAAACCTTCTTTTGGATTATAGCTAACTTTCAAATCTGGGAAATATGTCCGCAATCCTCTTTCAAACAGTGATGATACCATCAGTCGCAGCGGTTGCGGATTACCATTATAGGTTCCGGTTTCGATATGCCGACCGATAAAAAGAGAGCGGTCAAAACATTTCAATACTTCCAAACTGACCCCGCTCTTGCGGGAGGCTTTTTCAATAATTTGATCTAATTCTTCAGGGGACATCAGGCGAAGAGGAAATGATGAGACATCTACTTCATCTCTTTGATCATCTGAATAGAGGTAGTTTATCTTATAATCTATAAAAGGCTGTTTCCAGTGCTGCTCTGTCCAGAGATCCTGCCACTCATAAGAATAACGGCCGATAAAATCCCCCAGGATCAGACTGCCATTACGTCCATGCTTGGCTATATCAACAAATAATCTTTCCAGCTCTTCATCATTACAGTGGGAAAGCGTACCGTAAGAAGTAAAATAGAGATCGTAGGGTTCTTCACCTTCTTCCAGGGGTAGCCCTTCTGAAAAATTTCCTTTACAGAAATCAACATTTTCATAGTGCCCAAAAAGCTCCCTGGCTTCTTTAAGCAGGGCAATGTTTAAGTCAATACCCTTGTAATGTTCAACCTTGTCTTCCTGAATCAGCCGTGTATCGAACTCGGCCAGTTTTGTTTCCCCGGCCATTTTACAGAGCAGTTCATAGCCATCACCCGTGCCGCAGCCGAGATCAAAAAAACGTAACCCTTCATTTTCTTCCCCGCTGAGCTTCTGCTCCATCATTTCTTCCAGGTAAGGTCTCAGGTAGTATGCCGTAATGAAATCTTCGAACTGTATACGCACATGGTCGTACTTACAGCGCAAATCTTTTACTTTTTCACTATAACGCCCATGTTGTATGGCTTCCAGATATGCCTGGTCAGCTTCCATTTTAAATATTCCCTCCAGAACCAATTAGTTTTTCTGCCTCTTTTATCGCTGCAAAGGCATCTTTACCATAACTGTCGGCCCCGATATCCCTTGCAAAATCATCAGATACGGGAGCACCGCCGATTAATACCCTGATGCGATCATGAAGGCCTTTTTCTTCCAGTAGGTTAACTACTTCACCCATGTTAGCCATGGTCGTATTTAATAGAGCAGAAAGACAAATTACAGTTGCGCCTTCCTGCTCGGCAACTTCGACTACCCGGGCAGCCGGAACATCAATTCCCAGGTCAATTACGTTAAAACCTGCACCCCGGAGCATAATAGCAACAAGGTTCTTGCCAATATCGTGCAAGTCTTTTTCAACGGTTGCCATAACTATTTTGCCCCGGCTGGTTTTTTCGCCCCCGCTGACAAGGTGTGGCTCCAAAACAGCCATGCCGGCCTCTACTGCTTCAGCTGCAGTGAGCATGTCGGGAATGAAATATTCTCCACTTTCATACTTGTCACCAACCACCTGCATCCCCCGGCTGAGGCCATCAAGAAGGATCTGCTCTGTATTCAAGCCTTGTTCAAGAGCTTCGGCAACCAGCTCGGCAACTCCGGGTTGACCCAGGTCTCCTTCTTCTATACCTTCATCTTCACTGTTCCGACGCCCCTGTAAAACATTATCAACTATTAATTCAAGTATCTCGCTGCTCATTTATTTAACCTCCCCATATGGATTTAGCCGCGGAAGAAGCCCGGGGACTTCTTTAAAGATTAATCCACAGGTGTCTTCGGACAAATAATTAGGTTTAGTTTCTTCCAGTTCAACAACTTTTTCATGCACCTTTAGCAAAGTCTGATCCTGGTCTTCCGACTCCCCTTCAAATGGAAAACCGGCGAAAATTTCCCCACGCCTGAGCATTCCCCGGGCATAACGGGCATACATCCGATATGGACTGTGCATAACATCAGCAATCATTTTCCTCGTTTTTGCCGCATTTTCACCATTTAACGCCTGCTCTCTCTGTAAGAACTTAACCATACCAATCTGGTGGTTATCCAGTAGTGCCTGTTCCGGACTGAAAGTCTGGGTTTTATCCAGGAGCCCGAAAGAATAATGAACCAGATCAGGAGCGGCCAGTGGAACCATGCTGTGCGTATACATTTTTTCCATGGTCGCCTGGATCCCGGGAACCTTGGCATCGCCAACCCCTGCCGTAGAATAACAGGGCACCCCGTAATACCTGGCCATCTGTGCACAGGCCATAGTGTATTGACAGAATTCAGGAACCCCGTACATGTCATGCAAATCATCCATCCTGGCCCTGACAGGAACGGCCCCGTATATAACCGGTGCACCGCGACTGGCAAGCTGGTTAATTGTAATACCAGCCAGGGCTTCGGCATTAACCTGGGCAACCATACCCAGGATATCAATAGGCGCTGTAGATCCACCCTGCGGTGAAGTAGAAATAACAACCGGTAAACCGAGCCTGGCAATGGCAATTAACTTTTCTGCAGTATCGTCAACAACCTGCAGCGGGCTTTTAATGACACTGGTGATGAATGCAACCAGGGGATTATCGATCAATTGCTGCTTTCCACCCGCGATAATTTCAGCCATCTTAACCACTTTTTCAAGCTGGTCATAATCGGCAACCCCACCGATAACCGGCTTGGTTAAGTGGTTTAGAGAAGCAAAAAAAACATTGACATCTTTATTATCTGTTGTGATATCAGCATCCTGAATGTTAACATTGCGGATAAAGAAATCAAGGTTCTCCAGCTGCTCTGCCAGATGGGCTGAACGACAGAGCAAATTAAGGCTTCCCCTGCTTTTTTTCATAACCGCAAAAGTTCTTTTGACCCCTTCTTTTTCAGATAGGAACACTTCCGGTTCAGTTTCCAGCCAATAATTTGTTTCAGAGCCAGTACCGAAGTAAACTCTGGTTCCTTCTGCATCAAGGACAACCCTCTTCGCAGGATCACGGGCACCAAGAGTAACCCTGGTTGGCGCTGAATCAAGGGCGCTTTTTACAACTCCCGGCGGGATACTGATCCACCAGGCATCATGCTCACCTTCTTTGGTTTTTTTAATTTTTGCCCCTTCCTTTTCGAATAGGGCAGTACTTTCTTCGTGATAGCATAATATCCCGGGGCTTTGTAAAAGCTCAAGCGAGGTTTCATCAATCAATTCAACCTGCTCCCTGCTAAGCTTCTGATATGGTTTGTTAATCAACATACCGGTTCCACTCATTTTTTAGCCTGTTTCAGACCAGGCTATACACCTCCTTATCATTTGAATCTAAAAAACCCGCAGCTAATCTTACAGGTCGGGCCTGACTGTGATTATCATACGGGTGTTTTTACAATCATTATAATGGATCCGGCCCGCTTACCGGAGGAACCCTCCCATCGGTGCTGGATATATTCTTTCTGATTTATAATTATTTCATATAGCTGAATATGATGCAAAGAAGGTTGGCCCGCCAATTTAAGAGAATTTGAGCTTCTACCGGAGCTTTATATTAACAATCAGGTTTACAGCCCAATGCCGTGCTCAAGCTATGCCTGAACTGGTTAGAAACAAATTATCTTTTTCAGGGAAGGTAAAAATCGATTTTAAACTATATAATGCTATAATATTAAGAATACAATATGGGGGATGGTGAAATGAAAAGTTTTGCTTCGGCCCTGGCAAACAAACTTACCGACAGCAGGGATCTGCATCATCCCGGTGAGAGACACCGTGTGGGATTAATAGAAAGCTGGGTTAGCATAGCAGGAAACCTCTTTTTAACCCTGCTCAAGGGTCTGTTCGGGCTGCTCACAAACAGCTTATCCCTGACAGCTGATGCTGTTCACAGCGCCTCCGATATTTTATCATCACTGGTAGTGCTTATTGGCTTTTCCCTGGCCAAACGCCAGCCCGATCATGAACATCCTCACGGCCACGGCCGCATAGAATACCTGTCCGGACTGCTGATAGCTGTTATGCTGATCGGGGCCGGTGCTGCCTTCGCCTATAACGCTTATCACAGGGTGTCAAACAATATCTATGCTAACCCGGGGCTGTCCGCAATTGCAGCTGTTATTATTGCCATAGCTTTAAAAGAATTCATGTACCATTTTTCAGCTGCACTGGGTAAAAAAATCGATTCCGAAGCCCTTGCTGCCGATGCCTGGCATCACCGCAGTGACTCACTTTCATCAATTCTTGTATTAATTGCCTTAACCGGAAGCTACCTGGGGATTCCGGCCCTGGATGCATATTTTGGTTTCGCAGTTGCCGTTTTTATTGCCTACGCTGGCTACAAGGTCGCCCGGCAATCATGTAGCCGCCTGCTGGGAAAGGCTCCTGATCAAGCTCTTGAGCAAAAAATAAGTGACTGCGCCAGGGAAGTCCCGGGAGTAATTGACATTCATGATCTGGAAGTTCACGATTACGGCTCATGGAAAGTCATAACAATGCACATTGAAGTAGATGGTAACATCACTCTCGATCAAGCCCATAAAATTGCCCACCAGGTAGAAGACCATATCTGCGCCCGTTTCTATTGCAACACTTTAGTCCACCTTGATCCGCGTTAATCAAATCAACCGCACACGGCGGTATTTTTAGATTCCTCAACCTCCACCGCCAAAACCAGTATATTGCAAAACACCGTCTTCAACCACCACCGGAACCTGATCAGCCTTGTATTCTTCGCGGGCTCTTTTCAAGGCCTCGGCATCCCTGCTGACATTATAAAGCTTAAAATCAGTTCCTTTTCTTTTTAATATATCCACCTGCTTCTCGCAATAAGGACAGCCATCCTTGACGTACACTTCCAGCATTTAAAACCCTCGCTTTCTGAAGATCTTATATTGTCGCACAGTGATATTTTCATTATAAAAAGAAACATCAGTGAAGGCAAGCAAGACTATGCAGGGCTATTCTGCGCTCAAGATGTAACATTGCCATTGGGCTAACCACAACTACATCCCCATCCTATTGACTTTGAACCCGGCCTTGTTTATAATGCAGCCAGAATAATCCGCAGGTATAACGGGAAAAACGCTCACGGGAAAGTAGCCTTCCCGTGGGCTTTGTTTGTGGAGGGGTGTAGTAATGCGCATTGCACTGGCCCAGCTTAACCCGACTATTGGTGCCCTAAATAAAAACTGTGCCCGGATCAAAGATGTTTTCAGCAGGGCAAGAAAAGGGAAAGCCGATCTTGTTATCTTTACTGAAATGGCAGTTAGTGGCTACCCTCCCAAAGATCTACTACTTTACAGCGATTTCGTCGAAAGAGAGAATAGAATAATAAATAATGAAATCGCTCCGTTAACTGCCCGGGACAATCCCGGGATTATAATCGGCAGTTTTCAGCATGAAAATGGTAAATTATATAACAGCGCCTTTGTCCTGGAAAACGGACAGATCAAATCTGTTCACCATAAAACCCTTCTGCCAAATTACGACGTGTTTGACGAAAAACGTTACTTCGCAAGCTGCAGGGATCGCCGGGTTGAGCTGCTGGACGATATACCGGCAGCAATTACTATCTGTGAAGATATCTGGAATGACCGAGACTTTTTCTCCAACCCTATTCACAACCTGGACCCAGTCGAAATGCTATTCGGGCAGGGTGCCCGCCTGCTGATCAACCTCTCGGCATCTCCCTATAATCTGGGCAAACACAGGCTCAGAGAAGACCTTCTTTCTTTTTTGTCTGCCAAGTATAAAAGTGGCATTATTTATCTCAACCAGGTCGGGGGCAATGATGAACTCGTTTTTGATGGCTGCAGCCTGGTTTACAATAACAGCGGAGAACTGCTTTATCGTGCTGCTGCCTTTGAAGAAGAATTGTTTTTTGTAGAAAGCGACGACCTCAACAAACCTGCACAAAACAACCCCATGCCGATCAACGAAAACATTGATACAGTTTACCGGGCCCTGCTGACAGGTTTAAGGGATTATGTTTATAAAACCGGTTTCAGTAAGGTTGTATTGGGCTTGAGCGGCGGCATTGATTCTGCTGTAGTCGCCGCCCTGGCAGCACACGCTCTTGGCCCCGCCAATGTTTTTGGGATTATGATGCCCTCTCAATATTCTTCCGATCACAGCATTGAAGACGCTGTAAGTCTCGCCAAAAACCTGGGCATTCCCTACCGTATAAAATCTATTGAAAGCCCTTTCAACGCTTACATTGATCTACTAAACCAGGAGAAAGGTCCAATTGGTGATTTGGCGGAAGAAAATCTGCAGGCACGCATTCGGGGTGACCTGGTTATGCATTATTCAAACCGTGAAGGGTTGCTGGCCCTGACAACCGGTAACAAGTCGGAGCTTGCTGTCGGTTATTGCACAATGTATGGAGACATGGCCGGAGGGTTGGCAGTAATTGCCGACCTGCCCAAAATGATGGTTTACGAACTGGCCTATCATATTAACAAAGTATGCCGGAGCGAACAGATCCCCCTGAGGACAATTAACAAAGCACCTTCCGCCGAGCTACGCCCAGATCAGAAAGATGAAGATTCTTTACCCCCTTACCATATACTTGACCCAATTCTACATTACTTCATTGAAGAAAACCTTTCTGCCCAAGCAATTATTGAAAAGGGCTATGATCCGGAAACGGTAGCCAGGGTAATCTACCTGGTGGATAGGGCCGAATTTAAAAGACGCCAGGCCGCTCCAGGGCTGCGCGTTACAACACGCTCTTTCGGCATGGGCAGGCGGATGCCTATTGCCCGCAGTTATGAATACTAAAAAGCGGTGAATGATATGACCCAACTAAATAATAGTAAAACAAAACCCATTCAGGATGTACTGGTAATCGGAGCCGGACACGCCGGCTGCGAAGCAGCTTTGGCAGCAGCGCGCCTCGGCTGTAAAACGCTGCTGTTAACCATTAATCTTGACACAGTAGCTCACATGGCCTGCAACCCTTCACTTGGCGGTCCGGGAAAAGGGCACCTGGTCAAAGAGATCGATGCCCTGGGTGGCGAAATGAGCCGGGCCGCTGATAAAAACCTGCTCCAGGTAAGAATGCTCAACACAGGTAAAGGGCCGGCTGTGCAGGCAATAAGAGCCCAGATCGACCGCTGGGGTTACCAGCGCACCATGCGCCTGACATTAGAAGAAGAACCAAACCTGGTAATCCGGGAAGATATGGCAGAAGAAATCATGGTTAAAAACGGATCCGTTACAGCAGTGCGCGGACGAAGCGGTGCTATTTATCACTGCCGGGCGGTAATTATTTGCAGCGGAGTTTACCTTCGCTCGGAAATCTTCCTGGGCAACCTCCATTATACTGCTGCACCAGGCAACTTAACACCCTCCTTTAATCTGGTTAAAAGCCTTCAGGAACTGGATATTGAAATTGACCGTTTCAAAACAGGTACTCCGCCGAGAGTATACCGGCGCAGCATTGACTTCAGCAAACTTACTCCGGTTGAAGGAGATAAAAACGTTTCCGGTTTTTCAATATCCAGGGCTGATCTACCCCGGGAACAAATTCCCTGCTGGATGACCTATACCAATGCCGAAACACATAAAGTTATTCGCGACAACTTTTCCGTTGCCCCTATCTACAGTGGCCTGATCAAGGGACGCGGGCCCCGCTACTGCCCGTCAATCGAAGACAAGATAGTCCGTTTTGCTGACCGTAACCGCCACCCCATCTTTATTGAACCTGAAGGTGCGGATACAGATGAACTATATTTACAGGGTATTTCAACCGGCCTCCCCCCGGATGTGCAGCAGCAGTTTTTACGTACCATTGAAGGGCTTGAAGAAGTAGAAATCATGCGTCCCGCATATGCCATAGAATACGACTACTCACCCCCAACCGGACTTAAACCAACCCTGGAAACTAAAGCTGTACGGGGACTATACTTTGCCGGTCAAATTAATGGAACAACAGGTTACGAAGAAGCCGCCGCCCAGGGTCTGCTGGCCGGAATCAACGCGGCACAGAACCTGCAGAATTTAGAACCGCTGATCCTGAAAAGAAGTGAAGCCTACATCGGGGTTGTAATAGATGACCTTGTTACAAGAGGGGTTGAAGAACCTTACCGCATTTTTACTTCCCGGGGGGAACACCGTCTGCTGCTCAGGCAGGATAACGCTGACCTGCGTTTAAGTGAAATCGGTTTTAATATCGGCCTGCTCGATAAAGAGCGTTACCGGCTGCACCTGGCTAAAAAAGAATTCATTGATAACGAAATAAAAAGCCTTGGGAAAATAAAGCACAATCCCGGCAGCAAAGTAGAATCATTCCTGGAGCAGCATAATTCTGCTGCCCTCCGTCACCCGGTTAGCGCTCTTGAACTTATCAGGCGGCCTGAAATAAATTACCTCGACTACATGGCCTGGGAAGGTATTGAACTACCCGCTGACCTGCCTGCAGGCACCATTGAGGAAATTGAAAACCAGGTTAAGTATGCCGGCTATATCGCCAAACAGGAGCAGATGATCCTGAAAACAGCCCGGATGCATGAGAAAAAAATCCCTGAAGGTTTCGACTATGGACAGGCTGTAAACCTTTCCCGCGAAGCGAGACAGAAGCTGGCAAAAATAAGGCCGGCAACTGTGGGGCAGGCATCCCGAATGGAGGGTGTCAGCCCGGCCGATATATCAGTTCTGCTTCTTTACCTGGATCGACCGGAAATTATACAGGGGAAAAAAGTTGAAAGTATTGCCCCGGAAGAGTCGGATCAAGATGAATCGTGACCAGGACAAGCTACAGGCGGGCTGGTATTATCGCCTCAGTCTTTTTTTTAAAGAAAGATTCGGAAAACCTGTTTATAAAATTCCTCTTGATGCAGGCTTCAGCTGCCCAAACAGGGACGGTACTGTGGGAACCGGTGGCTGCAGCTATTGCTATAACCCATCTTTTTCACCTTTTAGCGGCGAAAAACCGCCTTCGTTAAGGGAGCAAATCCTGAAAAGCAAGAAAAAAAGCAGGAAAACCCTCTACCTGGCTTACTTTCAGGCTTACACCAATACTTATGCCCCGGTGGAAAAGTTAAAGGTGCTTTATGATCAAGCACTGTCAGATGATGAAGTTATCGGTTTAAGTATCGCAACCAGACCTGACTGTATTTCAGAGGAAATTATCGATCTGCTGGAAGGGTACGCTGCCCGCTGTCATGTTTGGATCGAATACGGATTGCAGTCTGCTCACGATGAAACCTTAAAACGCATTAACCGGGGACACGACTCGGCTGCTTTCACCAAAGCGATGGAACTGACAGCCTCCAGGGGAATTTTTATTTGTGCTCACATCATCCTTGGCCTCCCCGGCGAATCAAAAGAGATGATGCTCGCCACGATCGATTTCCTGAATCAATGTAAAATAGACGGAATAAAATTTCACCATCTTCAGATAATCAGGGGGACCCCCCTTGCTTCTGACTACGAAGAAGGTTTAATCGAAGTATTCGATCAACCCGGACATTACATTGATCTGCTCTGTGATTGCCTGGAAAGGTTATCGCCTGACTGTGTTATTCATCGTTTGGCCAGCCAGGCGAGCAGTAAAGATTTGCTGATAGCTCCTCACTGGCCTGTTGGTTCAGGGCAGCTGGCATCCATGGTCGAGAGTGAACTTAAAAGGCGGGGAACATACCAGGGAGCACTATTCAAAAACAGTTGAGTATAGTATTATCCCCCTGCTATTACTTCATCACCCTTTTTCAACTTAACATGGGTACCTCTGCGCCACAATTTCCAGGGCTTCTTTTATTGCCTGAAGGGCCAGCTGTATATCCTCTTCTGTGTGCCGGTATGAAATATACCAGTGGTGATAAGGCTGAATGAAAAGACCGCGCCTGATTGTTTCGGTGTAAAAATCTTTACGCCGCTTGCTGTACATATCATCTACTTTATCAAAAGTTAAAAATGGCATGGGTGGAATACCGGATACAGTTGCCGGCACTTTTGATGCAGAAACTACTTTACCGAGTTCACCCAGAAATCTCTCACCACGCCGCCAGACAGTTTCAATTACGTTTTCCCGTTCAAGAATATCAAGACATTTCATAGCTGCAACCATGGCCAGGCTGTTGGGGAAAAAAGTTGAGCTGACAAACACTTCACTTTCTGCTACTTTCATTATTTCCTCTTTGCCCAGGCAGGCGCTTATGGCATAACCATTGGCCAGAGCTTTGCCTACGGTTGTCATATCGGGAACTACACCATAACGTTCCTGGGCACCGCCCATAGCCACCCTGAAACCGGTGCGAATCTCATCAAAAATTAGAATGATTTTATACTTGTCAGCCAGGGCACGCACCCCTTCCAGGTAACCTTCGGGAGGAGCAACAACCGGCTCGGCAAGCGGATGGCCAACCGGGGTAAGAATAATGCAGGCGATATCACCTTTATTTGAAAGGATCAATGCCTCCAGGGCATCCAGGTCACCATACGGAAAATCCAGGGTCAAATCACGAATTTTTTTCGAAACACCACCCGGAACTTCTACACACCAATCCATCCAACCGTGGTAACCGCAGCGTAAAATCAAGTCTTTGCCGCTATAACCCCTGGCAATACGCACTGCAACACCCGTGGCATCAGAACCTGTTTTCAGCAAAAGACCCATTTCCGCCGATGGAATTAAATCAATCAAACGTTTCATTAATTCATTTTGAATCGGCTGAACGAGAGAAAAGCAAAAACCCTTCTCCATCTGTTCCACTACAGCCCTGTTGATCTCCGGCTCGTTGTAGCCTAAAATAATCGGGCCATAGGCACACAACATATCTATATATTCATTTCCGTCCACGTCGAAAATATGACCGTCTCGCCCGTGACTAAGGTAAATAGGGTATTCCCCTTCAACAAAATTATAAGGTCTTCTGATTCCCATGACTCCACCCGGAGACAATTTTTTTGCTTCTTCAAATAGGTCCAGTGATTTTTCCAGGTTCAATTTTGGCTTTGATTCCATATTAACCATCCTTCCGTGCTACTATTTTTTATTTTTTTATGTTACTATTTTTTTCTGTAACGGGCAAATGTTTGTTTAATCAGGCAAATTGGAATTACTCCAACACAAAATATTTTTAATCACTTCCCGGTCGCTTCCCAATTTAATAATTAGGCCTTCCTTTACAAGGAAGGCCCACTTAACATTACTGAACTACCAAAGTTAACTATTTAATGCTGAGAATCCTCCGTGCTTCATCCGGCGAGGCAACCTCCCGGCCGTGTATTTTTGAAATACGTGCTATGCGGTCAACAAGCTGTGCATTGCTTTCAGCCAAGACTCCTTTTTCATAGTAAATATTATCCTCAAAACCGACCCTTACATTGCCTCCCATAATTACCGCTGCAGTACCCAGGGGTAATTCCATACGTCCCATTCCTGCAACTGTCCAGGTACTGCCTGCCGGAATACTTTCTACCATATGCAGCAGGTTTTTAACCGTTCCCGGTATTCCACCGGGAACACCCATGACAAAGTCAAAATGTATCGGTTCTGCAATCAACCCTTTTTTTAATAGATACAAAGCGTTATTGATCATACCTACATCAAAGGCCTCTATCTCGGGCTTTACGCCTTGCTCCTTCATTACTCTGGCAAATTCTTCCAGGTAGGCTGGAGGATTCAGAAAAACATCATCACCAAAGTTTACCGACCCGGTTGAAAGAGTGGCCATCTCAGGCTTAAGATAAACAGGCTGCAACCTCTCCTCGGCCGGCATACCAACGGCGCCACCGGTTGATGTTTGAACAATGATATTGCATTTTTCCTTGATCAGATCCATTGTTTCTTTGAAAACATCAGCAGATTGCGTCGGCGCTCCATCCTGATTACGCACATGAACATGAACCATCGAAGCTCCTGCATTATAGCAATCATAGGCTGCCGCCGCAATTTCAGCCGGCGTTACCGGCAGGCTGGGATTATGCTCCCTTGTAACTTCGGCGCCGGTCAGGGCGGCGGTAATAATCAATTTATCCATTTTTACAACCTCCTGTGTCGCGGCTTTCCGGTTTATGGTACTTGCTAGTCTGAGGTCCTCTTTGCAGTTCGAGTGGAACAACACAAGTGCCGCTGGCCCGGGCCAAAAGAACTGGTTCCTCCAACATATCGCATGCAGATGGTTTGTCTGCTATGCCTGCATTGGTAATTACTTTATAAGCTTCAAACTGCATGTGCCTCGAAGAGTTGCCAACCTTATCGATCCAGCCCCAGACTTCGAGGAAATCACCGGCACAAAGCTGCATTTTAAATTCAACCATATCATAGGCCACGAACAACCCCTCATCGCCATCATGGCGAATTAACAGCTCGGTTGCCACGTCACCAAATAGTTTTATTACCTGAGCGCCGTCTACCAAACCGCCGCCGTAATGCACATCCTGGCTGCTGATACGAATTCGCAGCATTACTTTTTCATTAATCATCTTTCCTGCTTCCTCCTTCGGGAAAAACCAGAATACTTCAGGCAGGACGCTTTTACAGATAATTAACCGTGCCCTGGGACAGCTACCGGGATATGGCTGATCATGCACTTAATCATGGTTAATCCTGATATCACGCTGTAGTAATTGAACCCCATGCATCTTTGGCCGGTTATCCTACCTACATACTCTTTATTTTTTAATTATTTTTTGGACATGACGGTTTTCATAAATTACCGCTTTTCTCTTGACAAACTCATCCAGATAAATCTGGGGGTCGACACATGCTTCCGGAGGTATTACACCTCGCTCGGTAATATCGCCCCTGACAATCATCTGTGCCGCAATCGAAGGGGGTATTCCGGTACCCGGGGCAGTGTTGCCTGCAATATCATAGCTTATGGTGATGGCATTATCACCTTTTACACCCTTAATTACAACCTTGACACCTGATGTATATTTGCCCAGATCTCCCTGCGGTGGTCTTTCACGCCACAGCTCCAGGGCCATTTCATGCGGAGATACCATCTGGCCGTTCACTTCTATAGGCTCAGTTCCGGTAAAACCCCAGTTATTCTGAACCCTGATATCATCATTAACCCACTTAGGCAGCATTCCCCCCTTGTTTGTTACCCGCTTAACCCCTTTATCGAGAAAGTACTTGGGAAAAGTAAGCGGCTCCGGGTGACCAACAAAATGTACTTCACAGGAGCCAAAAGGCTCAATAAAATCTACCACTTCAACTTCAGAACCGGCCGGGACATCCTGCAGTTTTCCATCGAGGAACTGTGGAACCATACCGGTATTCATATGCAAAACATGCTCCCAGACAGCTTTGCCGGTGCAGTCATATGCGCCTAGAACCCAGTAAAAATCAACTATATCAACCTGGTCCATTTCATCGCATGCTTTTCTTGCTAAAACATTCCCGGTTCCGGGGTCAGCACCCATTGAATATAATACAGTTATTCCTGCTTCTTTCGCCTGGCGGTCTAGTTCGGGGTCCAGCATCAACTTAACTGAATCGAAATCATCGTCAATATCTACATAATGAACTCCAGCCTGGATAGCCGCTTTGACAACCTTGTATCCTGTTGAGAAGAAAGGTCCTACACAGTTGACAACAGCGTCAAAACCTTTAAGTTGTTTCACCAGCTGTTCGGTATCGTTAACATCAACATTCTTAACCGAGACCTTATCACTTGCTGCAAGCTTGGGATGCAAATTCTCTTTTTTGGCCCGTCTGCTCAGCAGAACAACCTGTTCAACACCCTCACTCTTCATCAGATCGTAAGATGCTGCAGAACCCATCTCACCGCTTCCACCTACTACTGCCACACGCATTAATAATCACTCCTTTTGAGTTTATTTGTTATAGCATGTTAAGCTGTAAGGAAATTTCGAGAGCAGGATTTTTATTCTAAGCCGCTGCACCTCCCCCGGTGGTAAAACCAAATAGCCGAACTGTTAAAACAATTTGAAACAGGTGTCAACCAAAATATTCCCTTTAGTAAAAAGGCAACCAACTATCCTTCTACAACTCTATGTATACAAATCTTCGAATATTTTCCGCAGAACCGGACTTTCCCTCATAATGTTAAGCGATATTGCAGCATGATCTTTCGTGTAACCATTACCGACAACCATGGTAACATCTTTACCTACACCTTCAGCGCCCAGGGCCGCTGCAGTAAAGCTGGTAGCCATGCTGAAATAATATACAATTCCGCCATCGCGGGTAGCCAGAATCGAGGAAAGTTCAGTATTGGGAATGTTTACGCAGTTAATGGTTACATCAGCCATTGCACCATCTGTAGCTTCCTGAACTTTATTCATGACGTCAATAGCATCCGAGGCATCGGCCATAAGAAGGGTATCACAATAGCCGGTTGATTCAGCCCTTTTCATACTGGCTTCCCGGGGAGCGATACCGATAACCTGACCGGTAACTCCGGCTCTCTTCTTGGCTTCATAAAGACAGAGCAGACCCGATTTGCCACCAGCTCCGATAATAACCACTTTATCACCGGGTTTAACCAACTTGGCCGTCTGGGCTGCTGCCCCGGCTACGTCCAAAACAGCCAGGGAAAGGGTCTGAGGCAGGTCTTCGGGTAGTACAGCAAATATACCGCTTTCAAACAGGATCGCCTTGCCTTCAATTTCTACCTGATCGATATCTTTATGGATTTTCTTGATTTTATCAATTCTAAGTGGTGTCAGTGAAAGTGAAACCAGGGTAGCCAGTCGCTGTCCTTCTTTCAGGGGAACCTTACCATTCCAGCCGGGGCCAATTTTCTCCGCCCTGCCAATCAGCATTCCACCCGAACCGGTAACCGGATTGTGATGTTTACCCCTCTTAGCCACTATGCCGGTCATGATTTCAGCTATTTTTGCCTCATCACCACCGGCCTCTTCTTCAATCTGTGTAAAGCTGGCCGAATCAATGTTTAAAACTTCTACATCAATCAACACTTCATTATCATATATTTCCATATCATTATCGATTTTTTCAGCCGGCTGAGGAAGCAGGCCCTTCGGCTCGATGACCCGATGTGTCCCAAAAGGATTACCTTTACGCATAATACTTACCTCCATTAAAAAATATAAGTAAATACTGTTTTAATGTTTACTTATTTCGTCGGCAGAGTGGGAAATCCTCTGATTTTACGGCATCTTTTGCCTGCCAGGTAGGATAATCTTTTTTTGCGGCGAATATACTTTATGTATAACAAACTGATGTTTAAGGCGGAAATTATAATGACTGAACTGAAAATTATATTGCAGCAATGGAAAGATAATCCTTCATTTATGAAAAACGTAACACGCTGGGAAGTAGTCCCTGAGTCGGCAGGCCGTTACCGTAATTATCCGGAATTTCTTGAACCACAGCTGGTTGATTCGCTAAAGAAACGCGGCATAACCAACCTTTACAGTCACCAGTATGAAGCAATAGATGCTGTTAATCACGACGACCACGTGGTGGTAGTAACACCAACTGCTTCCGGCAAAACACTTTGTTATAACCTGCCTGTTGTCAGTTCTATGATCAAGGATACCAGCAGCAGGGCTCTATATCTCTTTCCTACAAAAGCCCTTTCCCAGGATCAGGTCGCTGAACTGCGTGACCTGACTGCCAGTCTTGATGTAAAGCTTAACTGTCACACCTATGATGGCGACACGGAACCCGGGTTACGACAGGGTATCCGTCGCAGCGGTCACATAGTAGTAACCAATCCGGATATGCTTCACTCGGCCATTCTACCCCATCACACCAAGTGGATACAGCTATTTCAAAACTTAAAATATATTGTGATCGACGAAATGCATCAGTATCGCGGTGTTTTTGGCAGTCACGTTGCCAATGTCATCCGCAGGCTAAAAAGAATCTGCGCCTTCTATGGATCCAACCCCCGGTTTATCCTCAGTTCGGCCACCATTGCGAACCCCGGTGAACTGGCCGGTCTGTTAATAGAAGAACCGCTAACCGTGATCACCGATAACGGTGCACCACAGGCTGAAAAACATTTTGTTTTCTATAACTCACCCCTGGTTAATCCCGAACTCGGCCTTCGCCGAAGCTCGCTGCTGGAAGCACGCAAAGTTGCCGCTGAATTAATTGGAAATGATATTCAGACTATAGTTTTTACCCGTAGCCGACTTGGGGTTGAAGTGCTGCTAACCTACCTGCGCCAGGCTTTCAGGGAACGGCCGGACAGAGACAGCGGCATTCGTGGTTACAGAGGTGGGTACCTGCCCCGGGAGCGTAGAGCAATCGAGGAAGGATTGCGCAGTGGTACAATTAAAGGTGTGGTCAGCACAAACGCCCTCGAACTGGGTATAGATATCGGAGCGTTGGACGCCTGTATAATCACCGGTTACCCGGGCAGTATAGCCAGTACCTGGCAGCAGGCAGGAAGATCGGGGCGGCGCAGTGGAGAATCGCTGGCAGTGCTAATTGCCAACAGTGAACCGCTAAACCAGTATATTGTATCAAACCCGGATTATTTTTTCGGGCGCACTCCTGAAAGGGCCCTGGCCGACCCGGACAACCCAACCATTCTTACCAACCACGTCCGCTGTGCCGCCTTTGAACTACCCTTTGACAAAAATGACCGGTTCGGTTCGGCTGAAATACTTGACGTGCTGCATTTTTTAGAAGAAGAAGACGTGCTTTACCAGAATGAAGGTCGTTTCCACTGGATGGAAGATGCCTATCCGGCGGAAGAAGTCAGCCTGCGCAGCGCCACCATGGAAAACGTGGTGATCACAGATATAACCGGGCCCAGACCGGTAACCATTGGAGAGGTTGATCGTTTCAGCGCCCCCATGCTGGTTCACGAAGAAGCAATCTACATCCACGGCGGCCGCCAGTTCCAGGTTGAAAAACTCGATTTTGCAGAGAAAAAAGCTTTTGTACGACAGGTTGAGGTTAATTATTACACTGACGCCAATTTGAGCGTTGACCTGAAAGTCCTTGATATTTTTAACGACGAAGAGGAACCGCAGGTAAACCGGGCCTGGGGAGATGTGCGCATTAACGCCCTGGTTTCCATGTTTAAAAAAATACGCTTCAACACCCATGAAAATCTGGGAGCCGGACCGGTAGACCTGCCGGAAACAGAAATGCACACCACGGCTTTTTGGATTGCGTTTAAACCCGGGGTTTCACAGTTTTTATCTCCCGCGGCTATTCAATCCGGGCTGCTCGGCCTCGCTCACCTGATTCCAGAGGTAGCTTCACTATTTTTAATGAGTGACCCCCGTGATTTGCGCGCTGTAAGTCAGGTTAAAGCGCCTTTCACCGGGCTGCCCACTATCTATCTGTATGATAATTTCCCCGGCGGGGTCGGATACAGCAAAAAAATATTTGAAGATTTCCGTGAAGTTTTTGAAGCAGCACGTTCTGTTATAACCGGTTGCCATTGCATTGACGGCTGTCCGTCATGTATTGGACCGTCCTACCAGGCAGGCGAACCGGTAAAACAACCAGCTCTGAAGTTGATCGAGGTGATCCTCAGTTGAAGCGTGATTTAAAAACACGCCTCGGTGAGCTGCGGCGCACGGGTGAGATAAAAACTGGCAGGGAATTGGCTAACTCTTTCCTGAACCATACCAGGGACAGGCTATTCCCATGTGAAAGTCGCGAAGAAGAAACCCCGTTCGGACTATGTTACATCCGCGAAGTGAGCTTTCCCCTGGATCACCGGCACGGGGCAGAAAAACTGGGCTGCCTGCTGAACTGCAGCGGTTCCCGTCTTGCTTTACCGGCCCGGGATAATAAATTATCCGCCTTTACCCCGGCTCAGTCCCTATTTTTTGATGTCGAAACAACCGGACTTTCCGGTGGAACAGGCACCCTTGCGTTTCTAATCGGTATGGGCTGGCTGGATAACGAACACTTTCTACTACGCCAGTATTTTCTACGACGACCGGCAGAAGAACGCTCAGTACTCAGCCATTTTTCCTCAGCCGCTGAAAATTTTTCAGCCATGATTTCCTTTAACGGTAAACTATTCGACCTGCCCCTGATTCAAACCCGCCAGATGCTGGCGGGAATGAAACAAACCGTGCCGCCCCTACATCTGGATCTACTGCAGTGCTCCAGGGTTCTCTGGAAGAACCGCCTGGCCTCTCGGTCTCTCCGTTCTATTGAAGAAAACCTTCTCGGCATCCGGCGCTACGACGATATCCCTGGTGCTGAAATACCGGCAGTTTATTTCGACTACCTGAGACGCGGTAAGACAGACCGCCTGAAAAAGGTTTTTCAACACAATGTGCTCGATATTCTCTCCATGGTTACCCTGCTTGAAAAGATATCCTGCCTCGGTGCCGGAAAAAACATCGAGCACCCTGCTGAAGCCTTAGCCCTGGGCCGGCTTTGCCTGGAAACAGAGCGCACTGAATCCGGGGTGGTTTTTCTCAACAAAGCAGCTTCAGGAGAAGGCTCTATTGCCTCAGAAGCTGCCCTGGAACTGGCTCTTTTTTACAAAAGAAGGCAGCATTGGCCTGAAGCAGTTACTATTTGGGAGAACCTGGTCTTGAAAACCTACAAAGCTGTCTCCGCCCTGGTTGAACTGGCCAAGTACTATGAGCACCAGGTTAAGAATTTCGAGAAGGCACTAGAAGTTACAGAGAGAGCCCTTATTCTTGTTAGCGGAGATTCCAGCCTGTCTGTTTCAGGTGATACAAACATTGATGCCCTTGAACACAGGCAAAAACGCCTGCAAAAACGCATTGCCCGTAAAAAACTGTCACCTCGATAATTTGTGTAACTGCAGGATTTTTATAGTTTTAATAATCTGCCTGGCGCTGCATGTGATATTATGAAAACAAATCACAATTTACTATGAAAACAAAAACGTTGCAGGTTGATTTTTTTTCGATTTTGCCTTAAATAATCAGCGCTTACGTAAACTTACCTGGCAGCATCAACTCATTTTACCAGTGGAGGTAGCAAAAATGAATAGCAGTATAGTTCTGGTCAGGCATGGTGAGACAGAATGGAATCATGAGCATATTTTCAGGGGCCACAGTGACATTCCCCTCAACAACAGAGGTCTGGAACAAGCCAGAATAACCGGGGAATACCTGCAGAAACTTGATTTTGCCGCTGTATACTGTTCCCCCCTGGCCAGGGCACGGCAGACAGCAACAGCTATATCTCTGCACCATGGGCTGGAACCCCATCCCTGTGACGGATTGGTAGACATCAGCTTTGGGCCATGGGAAGGAAAATCATCTGAGGAACTGGACAAAATTTACCCGGAAGAAATGAGTATATGGAAAAGAGAACCCGAGAAGCTGCGCCTGGAAGGAGTCGAAACCCTGGAACAGGTACGTAAAAGGGCTTTTGATGAAATGCAAAAACTGGTTAAGGCAAACCGGGGCGGGTCTATTGCCATTGTCAGCCACAGGGTTATTCTGAAGCTATTATTACTCTCCATGCTTAACCTGGGCAGCGATTATTTCTGGAAAATCAGGCAAAATTCCTGCTGTGTCAACAGAATTGAGCATAGCGAAACAGATGGGTTTATAATTTTAACGGTAAATGAAACCTGCCACCTGAAATAGAAGCTGCCAACATTATTATTTTATTCCCGGAGGGCAGTGAACACACCCTGCTTCTTAAACACTATATGGAAAGGAAAAATTATGGAACATATTCGTATTCGTGATGCTAATGAAAATGATTTTCCTGCTATAGTAGAAATCAATGCTGCCGAGGTTATTTACACCAGTGACATGGATATAGAGCGTCTGGGTTTGCTCGATTCAATAGCTGCCTATCACCGGGTTGCAGTATATAACCAGGTAGTGGTCGGGTTCCTGCTGGCAATGAGCGACGGCACTTCATATATTAACGATAACTACCGCTGGTTCATGCAGCGTTACGAAAAATTCCTTTACGTTGACCGCATTGTCATCAAACCTGGTTACCAGGGCCAGAATATTGGCACTATGTTGTACAAAGATGCCATCTCTTTTGCTAAAAAAGCATCGATACCCCGGATTACCTGTGAAATATATTCTTTTCCTCCGAATAAGCGTTCATTAGCATTTCATGCCGGTTTAGGTTTCAGGGAAGTCGGCGAACAGTTTTTGGAAAATACGGGGAAAAAGCTTTCTATGCAGGAAGTTTTGGTAACCGTATAAATAATTATGGTTAACAGCCTGGGGCAGTTGAAAAATAAGGACGAGCAAAAATAAATATAGGAGGATTACTTATGGATTCATTGATTCGGATTATGCCCTGCCTTGATATGCAAAACGGCAGGGTAGTAAAAGGAGTTCACTTTGTTGATATTAAAGATGCCGGCGACCCGGTAGCCTGTGCCGCAGAGTACAGCAAAGCCGGCGCTGATGAACTGGCCCTGCTTGACATCACCGCAACCGTTGAAGGACGGGCAACTATGCTCGATGTAGTGAGACAGGTCGCAGCAGCAACTACAGTGCCATTCACTGTTGGCGGCGGCATCAGTGACTTGATAACAGCTGAAGCGGTGCTCCGTGCCGGTGCAGACCGGGTTTCGATCAGCAGCGCTGCTTATCGCAAGCCCGATTTAATAGGGGAACTGGTAAAGAATCTAGGCCCCGATCGGGTTACGGTAGCAATTGATGTAGACCGAAATGAAAATATGCCTTCCGGCTATGAAGTGTATATTGACGGAGGCCGTACCGCAACAGGAACTGATGCTGTTGAGTGGGCAAAAAAAATCGATCATGCAGGAGTTAAGGTTATCTTGCCCACGAGCAAAACAGGAGATGGTTCCCGGGCAGGTTATGACCTGCCTGTTATAAAAGCTATAAAAAATGCCGTTTCAGCAGAGGTTGTTGCTTCCGGGGGAGCAGGAAAACTGGAACATTTTTATGAAGCAGTCCAGGCAGGAGCAACCATTTTGCTTGCTGCATCTATATTTCACTTCGGAATAATAAATATATTTGATTTAAAACAATACCTTGCTGGTCGCGGCATAAATGTAAAATAAAATATTGTAACAGATGCAAAAAGAGACTTACTCCATACAGGTATGTCTCTTTTTATACTCCCTGAAGCTGTCTCGCAATTTTCATCAGGCAGCGCTGTCTAAATCCTTCATTTCCCGGCGATCAGAAGTACTGCCCAGGAGCATGGCCAACACAATTGCCGATACTACTAATCCCGCTGCCAGGTAAGGTGCCGGAACTATGCGGTCGAGTAATATATTTAACATGAACCCGGCCGAAAAAGCTGTGACAATCATGATTAAAGCAGATTTTAACATATCCTTGGCACCAAGTTCCCTAACAAGTACAGAAAATGTTGCCACACAGGGAAAATATGCGGCAAGAACCACAGCCCCGATTACAAACTGCCTGGCATCAAGTCCCAGGGGTACCAGCATAGCTACCGCCACATCTTTTCTCAGGAAACCCACCAGTAAAGTAGAGACCGCTTCACCGGGCAAACCCAAAACTCCGGTAATAAGCGGAGTAAAAACGACTCCAATATATTCTACAACCCCACTGGTATAAAGAATGTTAACCAGTAGAATCCCCCCCAGGATATATGGAGTAGCGTGCACCACCAATCCTTTTACTCTCATGCCCAACTTTTTCATCTGAGCCTTGATGCTGGGGATACGGTAGGGAGGTATTTCAATAACCATTGAGGGCGTATAACCCGGCATGAAACGGTCGATAATCAGGCCAAGAATGATCCAGATAAAAAACAGGGTAGCAAAAACCACTGCCAGGTATTCCCCTCCATATCGGCCTACCAAACCAACAATCATTGCCAGTTGAGCCATACACGGCACAGCTATAGCCATCAAAGTACAAACTATAAACTTTTCCCGGCGGCTTTCCAGGTTCCTGGCTGCCAGGGCTGCCGGCACATTACAACCAAATCCCAATACCATTGGTATTATTGAATAACCATGCAGACCAACCCTGTGCAGACCGCGATCAACCATAACGGCTAGGCGTGGCAGGTATCCGGAGTCTTCAAGAAAACCAAGAACAAGATAAAAAACTGTTAAAAAAGGCAGAACCACACCGAATTCAACAAATACACCGGTTGTTAATACACCGAGGGATTCTTCAAACTCTATTTCCCCTTCAATCAAAGTACCGATTAATATATTATGTAAAAACCCTTCGCCTCCCAGAAACCTGCTCAAGTTAATGAGCAGCGGTTCATAAAGCCCTTCAAAAATATATTTTTCTATAAATTCAGCTATCAGTTCCCCCAGGCCAATTACTACCTGGAAAGCGACATACATTATAGCGACCGCTATCGGAATACCGGTTATTGGCTTCAGGCTGGCATCCTGTAAAGACTCCAGCCAGCTGTGATGACGATGGGTTATTTTCTGAACCTGGCTGACTATATCTCCTACAATAATCCAACGGTCAGCCGTGGAAAGTGGCTGTCGGCTTTGATTAACTGCCGTGGGCAGAGCATCAACCAGCTTCCTGAGCCCTTCACCACTGACCGCAACTGTTGGAATAACCGGGACCCCCAGTATTTTATCCAGCTCTTCTATATCTATTTCTACCCCTTTATGCCCTGCTTCATCAATCATGTTCAGGGCAATGATCACAGGCACATCTCTTTCAAGAACCTCTGAAGTTAAAAGCAAATTGCGTTCCAGGTTTGTAGCATCAACTACATTAACAACAATATCGGCCTGGTTAACCAAAGAAGCGGCTACCTCTTCAACTTTGGATGAAGGATCGAGGCTGTATGTTCCCGGAGCATCCAAAACTTCAAACGTTTCTTCCCCGATTGTTAATTCGCCTCTTGTATATTCAACCGTGGTCCCGGCATAATTTGATATCATAACCCTGGAACCGGTAAGGGTGGAAAATATTACACTCTTGCCAACATTGGGATTACCGACCAGGACTATTTTTCTCACTGCTATTAACCTCCACCATTATTCTAACTGCTTTCCCATAACCGATTGCCACCTGAAAATTGTCAATTAATATCGTCACAGGCCCGCGCCTGAATATAGAACTGATCTTTTTAACCTCTTTGCCCTTGCGAATTCCAATATGGCCCAGTTTTTCTGCAAAACCCGGCCCACCCTGAAAAGTTGTTATTACGCCGCTCTGGCCGGATTTCATCTCTGCCAGGTTAACAGCCATGTTTAACACCTCCGAATCTTTCTGCCATTTAGTAGTGACGATTAATTTCTTGTTTTAAACCTGCATCAATATCCTGGTTTTCCAGATAGCCCAGCAAACAGTGAAAAGTTTCTTTACTTAAATCATGTTCCATCAGGCAGGCATTTTTTCCGGCAGCCTGGGTAGATCCGCCTAAAACCTGGGCAAAATACCATAGTTAACTGTATGCCTGTACTGAAAACTTTGAAGCTGTGACCGAAACAGACTTTTTCATTGGTGCTTCCCTCTTAAAGATTTCTGATATACATGCCCAAATTTGTTAGTTTAAGCTAACAAGAAATATAGCACCAGGCCTGCCAGTTGTCAATAGCTATTTATTCAGTAAAGAACTATGAAAAAGCGGAGGGGGATCCCCCTCCGCTTATCATTAAAACCCTGATAAATTATTCAAACAAGCTAAGATAGCCGCCATAGCCCGATTCCTCCAGTTCTTCCCGTGGGATAAATCTCAGGGCAGCTGAATTGATGCAGTAACGCAGGCCCGTTGGTTGAGGGCCGTCAGCAAACAGGTGACCCAGATGTGAGTCAGCGCCGCGGCTTCTTACCTCCGTTCGCACCATCCCGAAACCACTATCTACTCTTTCAACAATACTATTATCATCAATCGGCCTGGAAAAGCTGGGCCATCCTGTCCCGGAATCGAACTTATCCAGCGAGTTAAAAAGTGGCTCCCCTGATACTATATCTACATAAATTCCCTCATCTTTTAAATCCCAGTATTCATTCTGAAAAGCCGGTTCAGTAGCATCTTCCTGGGTAACAGCATATTGCAAATCAGTCAGGCGTTCACGTAAATCATTCATCCCCTCATCCTCCTCAGACTGAAGTTCTGCACGTCCGTATTCATTGACCGGAACAGCCGTACAACCGGCTGTTGCCAGGGTAATTAATATCAACAAGAGCATAACTAAATTTTTAGTATTATAAACTTTCATTTTGACACCTCAATAAGTTAATGGAAGACGACTCTTACCGTATATCAGTTTATTATAATATTACGATATCATTTTACATTTTAATTTCTCGATTGTCAAGAAACGGGTATTCCCTGCCCAGGATTAAACCCTCTCGAACCTGACAAGGTTTAAATAGTACATAATAAGTAAAATTATGGAAAATATGCTATTGTACGGTTAAAAGATAAAATTGGGGATTATTTAGCCTTGCCTATTTTGTGCAGCATAAATAAGGCAAGGATCAAGATGAAAGGTGTAAAAACCTGGACCGCGGTGAAAAAACCAAAACCCCATCCCTCATTTATATATCCCCAGAGAATTAGTGGCATTTCCCGGAAAGTTTCTTCAAAAAACCCTCTCAGGATAGTATAGCCGAGAACAAAATTCCAGAACAGATAACCTGGTTTGCGTTGTTTTTTTCTGGCCAAATGGTTGTGCAATATAAGCAGGATGAGACCAATCAGTGACCCGTATATTTGAGTAGGATGACGATCAAAAAAAAGCAGTTCAGCCTGGCGTCCGAGTATTTCCTGGTTAAAAATATTTGCAATTCGAACAAGAATAATACCGACACAAACCCCGGGAACAACCAGGTCTGCCAGTTCGCGCCAGCTTGCTTTTTTATAGTAGCAGTAAAACCAGCTGCTGATAATCCCGCCCAGCAATCCGCCATGAAAAGCCAGGCCACCGCGATCAATCCGGACAATCAGTTCGGGGTGTTCCATAAAATATGACCAATTGGCAAAAACATATACTGCCCTGGCTCCGACAACAATGGAAACAAGTATTACTATAAAGAGGGTAAAAATAAAATCATCATCAAATCCTTTTTTTGCGCCATGTTTACGAATATAGTAAAAACCTGCCAACACTGATACGGCAAACATAACCCCGTAAAGGCGCACAACAAATGGACCAATTGAAAAAAGCACCGGGCTTATATTTTCAATAAACATCGCTTCACTTCCCAAATTTATTATTGTCTTAACGGCAATCAAATAAATGCTGCTGATAATCGTAATTTAAGCTGATTGTTTTGTCAACAATCACTGAAATATTAATTGTTATATTGTAATATTATGTTATAATAATTTACATTGACTATTCAAGGAGGCTCATATTCATGGCAAATAAAGTTATTATAATCGGGGGAGTAGCCGGAGGAGCTTCAACCGCAGCTCGCCTGAGACGATTGAATGAAAACGCGGAAATCATTCTTTTGGAAAAAGGTGAATATATATCTTATGCCAATTGCGGACTACCCTATTACATTGGAGGCACCATAGAAGATCGTGAAGAACTTTTCGTAATGACTCCGGAAAAGTTTAAAAGCTGGTTCAATATTGATATACGGACAAAAAGTGAAGCGATCAGAATTAACCGGAAAAATAAAGAAGTTGAGATAATAAATCTTCGGACAGGTGAAAGTTACAGGGAAAAATATGATAACCTGGTTTTATCACCTGGAGCAGAACCAATTCGCCCACCCTTGCCCGGTATTGACAATAAAAAGATTTTCAGCATGCGCAGTGTCAGCGATACAGATAGATTATTTGGTTTTATCAGAACTGCTAATCCTACTAAAGCTGTTGTAGTAGGAGCCGGCTATATTGGATTGGAAATGGCCGAAAATCTTCAGCACAGGGGCCTTGAGGTAACTGTAGTCGAACTCGCCCCCCAGGTTTTACCGCCCATAGACCCTGAGATGGCCGTCCTGGTGCAGCAATATCTGCGGGAACTGAATATGAACCTGCGCCTTGGGAGTGGGGTTAAGGAATTCCACGATAGTGGTGATGACAGCCTTATAATTGAGCTTGATGACGGTGAAAAATTATCTGCCGACCTGGTTGTTCTTTCAATCGGCGTTAAACCTGAAACCAAGCTGGCCTCGGAAGCAGGGCTTAAAGTGAACCGGGGCATTGTTGTTGACAGCAGGATGCAAACCAGTGACCCGGCTATTTTTGCTCTCGGAGATGCTGTTGAAGTGAAACACCTGGTTACAGGAAAACCGGCAGTAATCCCCCTGGCCGGGCCCGCAAACAAGCAGGGACGCATTATCGCCAACAACATCGCCGGTCGCAAGGATCGCTACAAGGGCACCCAGGGAACATCTGTATTGAAAATATTTGACATGACAGTAGCAACAACCGGTGCCAATGAAAGGCTGCTACAGGTTGAAAATATCCAATATAACAAAATTATCGTCCACCCGAATGATCACGCAGGGTATTATCCCGGTGCAAAACCAATATCTTTGAAGTTGCTATTCAGCTCGGAAGGTAAAATCCTGGGAGCCCAGGCTGTCGGTTATAGTGGTGTAGAAAAAAGAATTGATGTTATCGCCACCGCTCTAAGGGCCGGACAAACAGTATATGATCTACACGACCTGGAGTTGGCTTATGCGCCCCCTTATTCTTCGGCAAAAGACCCCGTAAATATAGCCGGTTATGTTGCCTCTAATTTGCTTGATGCAGACTATGAAACCATGGAGGCTTTGGAACTTCTGCAGAATCCGGACTCCAGGCGGCAGATCATTGATGTCCGTGAAGTTGAAGAATATGAGGAAGGAAACATACCGGGCAGTATAAATATCCCCCTTGGCACGATCAGGGAAAGATTAAACGAGCTTGATCCGGAGAAAGAAACAGTGACTTATTGCAGTATCGGTTTACGTTCTTATTTTGCCAAGCGAATCCTTAAGCAAAAGCAATTTAAAAAAGTCAGGAACCTTAACGGAGGATACCGGACTTTCCAAGCCCTGGAAGATGAAAGTAATATTATCTCATAAAAAACTAATTGAAAAATAAACAAACCGGGAGATTTCATTTCATAGTTGCTAAGAAATATCTCCCGGTTTACTTATGTAGCCTGATTATGAACGTCGATTATTCTTCTTCGTTTGTTTCATCCTCTTCCTGAGCAGGATCAGTATCTTCAGGAACATTATTATTATAGGTATTGTCATCCGGATCGGCAATATCAATACTGGCATCACCAAAACCTATATAAGCTCCACCCATTTGGGCTTCATTTCCGGTAAAATCGTTTCCGCGCAATATTGCCATTGATTCATCAAAAACAACCATTCCTCCGCCAAACTCGGCAGCCTGGTTACCGATAAAATCACACTGTCTGAAATCTCCACTTGAATTAACCATCAGGAAAACCCCGCCACCGGAACCGGCCTGGGCAATATTATCGGATATGATTGTTCTCAGCACTGTCGATTCAGAGGCCTGTGAAATAATCGCACCACCAGTTATTGCTTTATTACCGGTTATTGTGCAATCTTCTATTGTAACTGTTGAACCATCACCGATAACCAACCCACCACCGGCCCGGCCGGCAGTATTATCATCGATGATACTGTTGCCTATAATCAAGGTTGATCCGGCTAACAAGGCGATGCCACCGCCATCCTGCTGAACCAGGTTGCCGGATAAATTAGTTCCGCTGACTTCAGCGCTGGAATCATAGATGTAAATTCCGCCCCCACCAAACAAAACCGCATTCTCAGAAATATCATTGTCAAGAATAAGCGGTGCGGAACCTTCTACAACGGCTATCCCACCACCGTTTTCCTCGGTGTAATTGCGGGATATTATATTGTTGCTGATTATGGGAGAGGAGTTTTCCGCTACTGCTATACCACCGCCGTTATTGGTCGCGGAATTTCTTGATATATCATTGCCGTCAATACTGGGTGATGAGTCAAATACTGCAATTCCTCCACCATACCATATTGCAGAATTATTATGGATGCTGTTAGCAGATATTACCGGATTGCCATACCACACCGCTATAGCACCACCACTGGTCGAACCATTATCGAATATCTCGTTGTCATTTATCACGGGTGAAGAATCATAATCAACTAGAATGGCCCCACCGAGGTAACCGGCCTGGTTATTCTCGAACTGATTATCTTCAATTAATGGGCTCGATTGCCAAATTGAAATGGCCCCACCGTTAAACGCGCTGTTATTCTCAAAGGTATTGCCGGTTATTTCAGGGTTAGAATTTTCCTGAACAGCTATGCCTCCACCGTCGAGATCGACACTATTCCCCCTGATTATATTTTTCGTAATGGTGGGGGAACTGTTACCGGTAACCAGGACGCCACCGCCATAATAACCTTCATTTACAATATCCTCACCATCATACTGGTGTTCAAGCACTTCCAGCGTCCCTACACCACCTGTGATAGTAAAACCTGACAGCACAGCGCCCTGTCCTTCCCCGCTGTTAAAAGTCACGACGGAACCCCTTTTACGACCGTCAAGAATTGTAGCCTCCACCACTTCCACATTATCGGGATCAGTACTGCGCAGTGTTATTTCTTTTCCCATAAAGTTAATCTGCTCGTAATAAACCCCGGGTTCCACAACAATAACATCACCGTCTGAAGCCGCCTCGATTGCCTGTTGTATTGTCCTGTATTTTCCAGGAACAGATATGTCGGGGTTATACAACAGCACTGCAGCGATGATTGCCGCAACAAGGATTACAGCTCCAATAATAATCAATTTAAACTTACCGGAAATTACTCCGTTTTTTTCTGACATGTTGATGAATACTCCTTTCTGGTAACAATCAACCCCATCGGGGTTCATTATTGCTGAAGCAAATCATCCGGAATATTCCGGATATAACTGTTGTTGTCCGGTTCGGTGGTTTCATAAACCGAGTTTTCAGACACCCACACCGCACCTCCGCCACCAACATCCTCAGCCTGGTTATTTTCAAATATATTGTTTTCAAAAATCGGAGCCGAATTATTAATAGCAGCTCCACCTCCGAGGTATTCAGAAATATTATTTTTAAATTCATTATTTTCAACAGCAGGGGATGAACCCTCCAGATAAAGCCCTCCTCCGGCAATATAAGAAAGATTATCGGAAATGCCGTTGTTCCTGATCACCAGGTTATAGCTTAATGTATTTACTATAAAAATACCTCCACCGTTTGCTGCCCTGTTTGCAGAGATTAGATTATCTTCAACCAAAGGTTCTGACTCTTCAATAAGCAGACCCCCGCCATTAAGTTCCGCCCGGTTATTGGTTATTGAATTATCCCTTATGGTAGGGGTGGAATTAACAGCTACTACTATGCCCCCACCCAGCCTGGTAGCCATATTATTATCTATAAGGTTACCGGTCACTTCAGGGGCAGAGTTTGAAATAATAACAAGCCCGCTCCCCATTTCAGCCCGGTTACCGCTTATAACATTATTTTCAATTACAGGTGAGGATTCCTCTATGTATAGTCCGCCACCTAGAAAACCCGCATTTCCTGTTATTGTATTGTCCCTGATTGTTGGAGAAGAATCAAAAACGGCAATTCCGGCTCCAAATTCTGCATTATTGTCCTCAATAATACACTTTTCAATCACTGGCGAGCTGCCCCCGGATATAAGCACACCACTTCCCCGGGTAATTGTTAAACCACTTAAAACAGCGCCTTCGTTTTCACCACTGCGGAAAGAAACTACTGTTCCACTACCTCCACCATCAATTATAGTTTCTTCTACAACAGTCTTATCATCAGGATCTACACTTTGCAAAGTAATATTTTTTCCCCTGAAATCTATACTTTCCCTGTAAACTCCCGCCTGAACAACAATAATATCTCCATCCTCGGCTGCATCAATAGCCTCCTGGATAGTGGCATATTTATCCGGAACCGTAATACCGGAATCACTGAAAGCAAAAATAGCATAGATAACAGCAGCTATTATAGCAAGAATAACTACACCGGTTATAATAAACTTCAGCTTGTTACCGGCTGATTTTTGACTATTATCAACCCCGTCTCTTATTATCTTTTTTTCATTGAGAACACCGCGTCCGGTATCGTTAAGGTGTTTTTCTCCAGCAAAAGATTCCCCGGAAATAACGGAATCCTTACCAGGTTCTTCGCCGCAATAGGGACATACCTCATATTCATCACGGTTATAGGACATACCGCATTTTTTGCAATCTGCCATTAAAATACCCCTCTCAAACAAGATACCTTTATTATCTTCAGCCTCCGGTCTAATAAACTCTGTCCGGCTGTTTAATAATAACTACTGTAAAATATAATTATTCTGATACACTTACCTATATTAACATGTTCAAAGCCTTTATAACAAGTGAACAGGCACACATAAAAAACTATTGAAAGGCCATCACTGTCAAAATAGTAAGGTGATGGCCTTTTAATCATAAGAGCCGTAGCAGTTTGTGTTACGTTTTTAATTATTAAGGCAATGTAATAGATATAAGTTCAGGCCTGTATTCGCCACTCCTGTAAGTGAATACAACTCTATCTCCATCATCAACATTATCCAGGTCCGCTTCGCCTACAGAAAATGCCTGAAAGTATTCAACCTCAATTGAATGGGCATCAATACGACCGATCAGGGTTCCATGTATGTAGTCGCCTTCAATTGGCTGCTCAACTTCCTGAATTGATTCAACAATCAATCTCTGGCCACTTTCGATATATGTAAATGCAATCAGCGCCCCGTCCTCAATACTATCCACATTGATATCTTCAGCCAGCTGAAAAGCATGGTTGATTTGAATTTCAACCGATTGGGGATCAATTTGGCCGATATAAATTCCTTCTCCAACCAAAAAACCATTTTCCCCGTCATCCGGCTGTTCAATATGGTCAACAGATATAATAAAGGGCCTTTGCTCATCATCGGTATAAGTAAACTCTATCATGGAACCACTTTCAATCAAGTCCGGATCAAAGCTGCCATTAATTGAAAATGCAACAGGCTGGCCATCAATCTCCACTTCCACCGAATGGCTGTCAATCTGACCGTTATAAATCCCCCGGCCGGTCAGCAGCTCTGGTTCCTTCGTAATTTTTTCAATTGTAAGAATTAGCAACCCGGTCTCAGCTTCAATATAGGTAAATACCACTTCATCTCCCGCGTTAATATCCGACATCTCCACACTATCATCCAGGCTGAATGAACGGGTAATACCATTTACTTCAATTGCCACTGTCCCGCTGCTCTCGCTTCCGGTCAGCACACCTCGTTCTTCCGACACAGGTTGCTGCTCAATAGCCGTATCGGTTGGCTGACATCCGCATAGAAGTACTACTAAAACTATTATTAACGGTATTGCCAGGGTTATTAACTTCGTTGTTTTTCTCATTATAACAGTCCTCCCTTAAGTAGTTCAGTTAATAGGACTATTATACAACATTCTTGGTTCCCCCTAGCGGAAGCCGCCACCTCCTCCGCCAAAACCGCCACCTCCACCGCCTGAAAAACCACCGCCGCCAAAACCGCTGCCCGATGAAAAACCTCCCGATGACCTGGAGCTTGAACTGGATCTTGAAGCAGCTATGGTTGAACTTGCAGTTCTCCTGGCCCCGTTAATAGTCCTGTTCAGGGAGGTTGTCATCCTGTTCATACTGTATATTGCCGCCAGGCTGTGAGCAGCACCAAAAGTAGACCAACTGGTCTGGTTGAAAGTGGGATCAATTTCAGGTTTCGGGAACACAATGGCCAGTTGATCAATAACCTGCTTGGCCACTCCAAGAACAACGGCATAAACCAGGTAGTGTTCCCAGATTATCAGTGAAGGAACAGTAGAGCGATCCATAGATGAAAAGTGAAGTAAAAATTTGCGAAAAGCCCGCCATTTCATTAGCTGGTCGGCCCCGTATTCGGTATAGTAAGTATTCGGTGATGCAAAAAATAAAATGAACGGCAGTACAATCAGGATAATGCCAAGGAGGTATAGCTCCCACCAAATCATGGCAACCAGGGCAACCACGATCATCAGGACAAGGGGCAGGCAGCCCCAGTTAAAGGCAGAGCTCTTCTTAAAAAATACCTGTTCTTCACCGGCTTTTTTTGCTGCCGCAGACCACGAGTTGTAAAAACTGTAAAACTGGTTCGCTCTTTTCTTGGCAAACTCCTGAATTTGCTTAAAAGTAACCACTTTATTTAGCTCGCTGACCGGTTCATCGTTTTGCTTCTCTTTTTTTGGCGTAAAATGTTTAAAAACGGTGCTGAATATAAATTCCGTTACCAAACTGTCCAGAGAGGACTGGGTGCGTTCTGACTTCGTCTCAACCAGTTGATAATCCTCACTTCCCGGTATCTCTTCAATTTTTAAATGACGCAACCGGGCCAGGTTAAGAATCTGGGCAGACAGGTTATCGGGCATGATCTTTTTTTTGTTCCAGAGATAACCCGTCGCCACCGGAGGGTAGTCGCCGGGTAACTCACGGTAGTAATCACCCCGGTAGGCATTTTTTCGGTTCATTGCCTTCCGCCAGAGGGCTACCATTCGCCAGGCAGCCAAAGCCACCACCAGAAGGGTAATATAAACCTGGTATTGGTGGGCGGTCCGCAGGGCATTTGTAGAAGCTGCCCAACGCTGTTCTTCTCTTAGAATATCGGGCAGAGCTTCCTTACCGCTAAACCTGGTTGAATCCGGGACTAGCGAAACGGGAAAAGTAACCCGCCCCTCTAAAAAAGTATTGGCTGGAAGAGGTGCCACCCACCAGGTAATCTCGGACGGACTGATAATATCGATTTCACCGTGACGCGGACCATGTCCCCAGGCCCTGACATCTTCCGGTTCTGCCCCATCGGGAAGGACTAATTGAACAATAGCGCTACTGCTGGGAAAACCCCAGCGGTCGCCGACAAACTTATAATTAAACTCCGCCACATCATCGTGGACGACAACAACATCACGGGCAATATATTCAAGGGTAAAAGTCCTTATTTCATTTAAGGCAAAAAAACTCCAGTCCACGGTAAAATAATCGTCATCGTAAACCTGTATAGAATAGGTTCCGGGTTCCGAAGTGGGAAACTGTTCTACAAGAGTATAGTAATCATCCCCTTCGCGTACAACTATTTCGCTGAAAAGATCAATCCCAAAAAAATCAATTTCCTGGTACATCCCCTGGAACTGACCGTTAAAATCAACAGTACGGCTCTCAACCACCCTGAGATCTCCGTTGGGTAATATTTCTGCATTGATCTTTACCTCCGCTATTTCAAGCGAACGGGCTTTTACCAGGTTTGTCGGCAATGAAAAATATGCAATACCGAGAAATAAGAGGAAAATAATCAACCTGCTGCAATAAAGACTGCGCTTAGTCACCATAATAAATACCGGCACCCACCTTCCATATATGCAAAGTATTACTGTTTTTTCGACAATGCAACAGTTTTAACCTTCCTGGTAATAATAAATTTTGTAAAGGAATCGGCATCCTTTAAATAGAATTTAATTAAGTAAGGAAGTGATCCATAGTTGAACAGTAAGATTAAGGTTGGAGTAAGTTCATGTCTGCTCGGAAACAAGGTGCGTTACGACGGCGGCCATAAACAGGACCGTTATATAACTGATATTCTTGGTTCTTTTTTTACTTTTGTTCCTGTCTGCCCCGAGGTGGAATGCGGGCTGCCTGTACCCCGTGAAGCAATGCACCTCGAAGGTGACCCCGAAGCTCCCCGCCTGGTTACCATTCGAAGCAGAGTTGATTATACAGAGCAGATGAAAAGTTTTTGCACCAGTAAAATCAAAGAGCTGGAACAGGAAAACCTCTCTGCATTCATCTTTAAAAGTAAATCACCAAGCTCAGGCCTGCACCGAATTAAAATTTACAGCCCCTCGGGTTTTTCCGGAAATACCAGCCGGGGGCTTTTTGCCGATGCCTTTGTTAAAACATTTCCCCTGGTTCCGGTTGAAGATGAAGGACGTTTACACGATATTGCGTTGCGGGAAAATTTTATCGAACGAATATTCTGCTTCCACCGCTGGAAACTTTTCATGCAACAGAATCCAAACTATAAAAAACTAATTACCTTCCATGCCAACCACAAACTACAACTAATGGCTCACAGTACCCGGCAGTTGTCTATGATGGGCAAACTTGTAGCAAGGAGTAAAACTATAGGTCCCGCAGAATTGTATCAAAGCTACCAGGCTTACCTTCTCGAAGCATTGAAACTAAAGGCTACCGTAAAAAAAAATGTAAATGTGCTGCAGCATATAATGGGGTATTTTAAAAAATTAATTTCTGCTGATGAAAAAAAAGAGCTGCTTGAATTGATTGAGAGTTATGCTGCCGGCTATACTCCACTCATTGTCCCCTTAACCATGCTGAAACATTACATTCGTAAATACAATATAGATTACCTTGAGGATCAAACCTATCTGGAACCTCACCCCTCTGAATTAATGCTAAGGAACCATGTTTAGAAAATATTCATTATCAGGATGACATGCATCAGAAAACTGTGTTATTATTCAGTTAAGTAAAAACCGATATTATTTTGAAGGAGATTCCCTGTGGAAAACTCAACTGATAAAGGAATTGGAACTTTTTTACGTGCCGCTGATTTCAAAAAGATGATCCTCGGCGCTAATTTATTCTTTGAACAACAGAAAGATAGAATTAATGCTTTAAACGTTTTTCCGGTGCCTGACGGCGATACGGGAACAAATATGAGTATGACCCTCAAGGCTGCAGTGGATGGCACCATTGCCTATAAGGGGCAATCAATCGGCGAACTTGCTGAAATAGTTGCCTCACGGGCCCTTCTTGGCGCCCGTGGTAATTCAGGAGTTATTCTCTCGCAAATATTAAAGGGAATAGCCCGCGGCCTGCAGCGAAAAGATAAAATTACATCAGCTGAACTGAGTAAAGCATTCCAGTATGGAGTTGTTTATGCTTACAGAGCTGTATCTAAACCGGTAGAAGGGACTATTTTGACAGTCTCGAGAGAGATGGCCCGCGGGTTAAGGTCTGCTTCCCGCAGGGGAAGCAGCCTGCAAGACAGCATTGAAGAAGCTATTAAAAAAGGGGAAGCAGCCCTGGAAAAAACTACTGAAATGCTACCGGCTCTGAAAGAAGCCGGTGTTGTAGATGCCGGTGGTCTTGGCTTACTTGTATTCCTTGAAGGGTGTCTTTATGCTTTGAAAAAATCTATAAACGATCTGCTTGTCCACAAAAGCGATTTTAATAGCATACAAAATAACGGTGCAGAAAAAGTACATGCTTCTTCATTTGCGGGCAGGGAAGATTTTAACCTTGAAAATCCATACTGTACTGAGCTGATTTTAAAAACCGCCAGTGAAAATCTTGACGATCTGAAAAACTCTCTTAATCCGCTGGGCGATTCACTGCTGGTTGTCGGGGAAAAAAGCTTTACCAAGGTACATATTCACGCTCAATCACCGGGCCTGGTTCTGCAGACTTGCCAGAATTACGGTTCGCTGCACGATGTAAAAATAGAAAACATGATTGACCAGCAAACCGACCTGGCTAAAAGCAACAATGTGATTGATGATAATGTTTTTATACTACCCTCGATCATGCCGCATGAAAAAGGTGAAGCCGGTTTTATTTCAGTCTCTTTTGGCGAGGGTTTCCGGGAAATTTTTCTCAGTCTGGGAGCCGATGAAATTGTTTACGGCGGCCAGACAATGAATCCCAATGTAAAAGAAATGCTCAAAGCAGTTGAAGAACTACCCCAGCCTGTTGCGATTATTCTTCCAAATAATAAAAATATCATCATGGTTGCCGAACAGGTAAAAACCTTGACTAATAAAGAAGTAGAAGTTTTAAAAACAAGAACCCTGCCCGAGGGACTGGCTGCCCTGATAGCTTACAACTCCCGCATCTCGGCCAGGGAAAACCTGAAACTGATGGAGGAAGCAATTAAACAGGTTAAAACAGGTTTGGTAACCTACGCCACCAGGAGTACTGTTACTGGAGGCAAAGAAATCACAGAAGGACAGTACGTCGGATTATACGATGACAAAATTCTTTCATCGGGAGACAACCTGCACCAGGTTGCAGAAGAGCTTTTAAATCAGATGGTAACTAAAAGCGATGACCTTATTACAGTTTTCAGCGGACAGGATGTAGTGCACAGCGAAGCTGCAGCATTGATAAAAGTCATTGCTGAGAAATATCCCGAACTGGAAGTGGAACCCCAGTACGGAGGTCAGCCTATTTATTACTATATTTTTTCTGTTGAGTGATCAGAACCTGAACATTTAGGGCATAAACCGTATGCCTCAAGGGTGTGCTCTTCAATTGTGAAGTTGGTAACCTTTTCAATTTCCCCGGCAATCAGCTTGAAGTTACAGCTGCCAAACTCAACTACTTTTCCACACTTTCTGCAGACCAGGTGGTGATGGTGGTCGTTAGGCCATTTTAGTTCAAACAGGGGCTGGCTATTTTTTAGAATCAGGATCCTGACCAGGCCCAATTCAAGTAAAAGATCAACTGTCCGGTAGACAGTTGCCATACCGATACCGGGATTTTCATCACTGATACGATCATATATATCAGCAATACTTAAATGCTCTTTTTCCTCAAGAAGACATTCAATAATCACCAGGCGGGGCAAGGTAAGCTTGTAACCATTCTTTTTTAGGATGCTTGTTATCACTTTTCGTTGTTTTTCTTCCATAATAGGGCACCTGCTTTCATCCGACAGGCATTGTTGGTGATTTTCTAAATCCTGGCATAGCGGCTTCTTTCAAATAAAGGCTTAATAATAATGGTCAGCCCGAATAAGAGTGTGAGAATTAGCACTATAGCAGCACCTGGTGGGATAGGATACGCATATGAAAGAACCAGCCCGGATAAACTTCCACCTGTACCAAAAAGCAATGATGTTAAAAGCATGCTGCGATAATTCCTGCTAAGACGGGAAGCTATTGCACCGGGTATCACGATAAGCGCAGCAACTAAAACAACCCCAACCAGCTGAATAGATACCATTACCGTAAGCCCCATAGATGCCAGAAGACCCATATAAATATAATTTACAGGCACCCCTCCGGCTTCGGCCATCTCTTCATCGAAACAAATAGCAATCAGCTCTTTAAAAAAAATACTCACAAATAACAGCACAACAAACAATACCGCCGCCATCATAATTAAATCTTTAGCTGTTACCGCTAATATATTACCGAATAACAGGGTGAACAGCTCTGGATAGTAACCTTTAAATGAACTGATTAAGGCAATACCCAGGGCCATACCACTTGCAAAAAAAATGCCGATTACCGTGTCCTCTCCAACTTTGCCCGCTTTACTGATATACCCGGTACACATTGAAGTGCCAACGGCAAAAATCGATCCTGTCAAGACTGGGTTAAGGCCGGTAATTAGTCCGATAGCAATACCACCAAGGGCGGTATGAGAAATGCCGGCACCAAGAAAAGAAAGTTTTTTAATCACTACAAAAAAGGAAAGAATCGAACAAAGCAAACCAACCAGGAGAGCCGCCAGAAGAGCTCGCTGCATAAAAGAATAGGCTATCATTTCACTCATCCGAACACTTCCTTTCATTTAACATACCGCTCAGCAAATCAAACTGGCAGCGGTAAACGCGGTCGAGCTCTGGGCTCTGCATTACTTCGGCCGGGCGACCATGGACATGCATGGTACGGTTTATACAGAGCAACCTGTCGGAGGAAGCAGCGATGGAAACAAGATCATGTGATACAAGAACTATGGCAAGGTTCATTGCAGACTTCAGCTTGATTAGTAAATCTATGAACAACCTCTGAGCATTAAAATCAAGACCGGAATTCGGCTCATCAAGCAGGAGCAATCCTGGCTGACGAACCAGACCCCTGGCAAGTAATACACGCTGTTGTTCTCCTCCCGAAAGATCCTGGAATGATCTATTTAAATAACTCCGCATACCAACATCTTCAAGTGAAGAAATAATTTTACTTTCTGTTTTTTCAATTCTTTTCAAGAGCGTCTTGCGCGACAACAAGCCTGTTGCTACAACATCACTTACCAGCAGGGGGAAATTTTTTTCAAACGACTGCCGTTGTGGCATATAACCTATCGCGGCTCTTGCGTCTTTTAACCTGGTGGACGAGCAGCCCAGCACTTCCAAGGTGCCATTTGCCAGTGGAACAAGACCGAGTAAGGCCCGGAGCAGGGTCGTTTTACCCGCCCCATTTGGTCCTATTATGCCAACAAGTTCACCCTGCTGAACTGTAAAACTGATATTTTTTAGAACTTCTTTATTCTCCAGTTTAACTGTAATATCGCGGGCATCAATTACATTACCCATACCGCCAGCCTCCCCGAACAACCCGCAGCCGGGTTGTCATTCTGAGAAACCCTGCCTAAATATATCAAGATTGTAACGCATCATCTCCAGGTAGGTTTTCCTGCCCTCCAGGTCTTCTCCACCAATCGGATCGAGAAGTAAGACCTTAATACCGCTTTCTACCGCAATTTGCTCAGCCATGGCTGATGAAAACTGGGGTTCGGCAAGAATTACCTTAATCTTCTTTTCATCAACAAGCTTAACCAGTTCAGCCATCCACCCTGCCGAAGGCTCCTGCCCCGGGAACCGGGCAATCACAGCAACTTCATCAAGGTTATAACGTTCGGCGAAATAGTACCAGGCCGAATGAAATGTAATAAACCTCTTCACTGAATAATCAGCAAGGCTCTCAGCTATCTCCCGGTCAAGCGTATCCAGTTCTTCCTGGTAATAAGCTAGTTTTTCGCGAAAATATAGCTCATCAGCAGGTGACAGGGAAATAAGAACAGCGGTTATTGCCGGGGCAACATGATCCCTGACTATAACCGGATCAAGCCAGTAGTGAGGATCAACCGGGCCATGGTTATGGTGGTGCCCTTCATCAACTTCGGTTTCGTGATCCATATCTTCACTTGGATCGTGCGCACTGTTCCCATTTATTTCACGACTCAAAAGTGGCACCTCCCGGGATAGATCAAGAACCGTCTGGCCCGAATCTGAGTTCCCGGCCATCTTAACCGCCCACTGATCCAGTTCCGCGCCAATATAAACAAACAGTTCGGCATTACTGACCAGCCTGGCCTGCTCTGTAGTTAGTTCATAAGTATGTGGGCTGGCACCGGGTGGCAGCAAATATGTAATGTTGACCTGCTCACCTCCCAGTTCGCTGATAATATCGTAGAGGGGATAAATTGTTGTTACAATGCTAATTCTTTCCGGATCGGAATATTCATACTTACCGATTTCACAGGCACAAACTAATATGAGCAGGAGCAGGCTAAAAACAAACAGAGTAAAACGATACAATGAAGCATACCCCCCTATTGATAAAGATGTTCAATATCATATACTGCTTTAACGACAATGAACAAATATAATCGATTCAATTGATATTAATTATCATTACTGTGAATTATATTATACCAGATAGATATGAAAGAGTTAACAAGAAATCATTTCAATACCATGCAATACATTTACAACAGCAATACGTTGAGGTAAAATAACAGTTGTTCGCTTGTGCATTCTGTAACAAGCTAGCCGGTAATCATTTACAAGACGTAATTGATCCTATATATTATCTTCATCATGCTAATTAACCTGGAGGAGTAGAGAATGAACTTAAAACCTAAGCAAAAACCGGCCTGTCCCAATTTTTCTTCCGGACCCTGTGCAAAACGTCCAGCTTACAGCTTGAATAACCTGGATATCTCCATCCTGGGTCGTTCACATCGCAGTGATTTTGGTAAAAAACGTCTGCAGGAAGCAATAGAAAAAACGAAGCAACTGCTTGGCCTGCCTGAAAGCTACCTGGTCGGCATCGTCCCGGCCTCCGACAGCGGAGCTTTTGAAATGGCTATGTGGAATCTGCTTGGAGCCAGGCCCGTAGATGTTGTCTACTTCGAATCATTTGGCAAAGCCTGGGCAGATGACATTACTAAACAGCTTAAGCTGGATAATGTCAACCAGTATGCTGCTGACTACGGGCAGCTGCCAGATTTAAGCCGGGTTAATTTTGAACATGACCTTGTTTTTACCTGGAATGGCACTACCAGTGGCGTAAAAGTGCCTGGCGGTGATTTCATTCCTTCAAATCGGGAAGGCCTGACAATTTGTGATGCAACATCAGCAGTTTTCGCCATGGATATACCATGGGATAAACTTGACGTGGCTACTTTTTCCTGGCAAAAAGTACTGGGTGGAGAAGCGGGGCACGGTATATTAATCCTTTCGCCGCGGGCAGTTGAACGGCTTGAAACATTCAATCCTCCCAGACCATTGCCGAAAATATTCCGGCTTGTTAAAAACGGGAAATTGATCAAGGGAATTTTCGAAGGCTCAACCATCAACACTCCTTCTATGCTCTGTAATGAAGATTATCTTGACGCGCTCTGCTGGGCAGAAAGTATTGGCGGCCTTTCGGCCCTGATTCAGCGCAGCCAGAATAATCTCAGGGTAGTTGAAAATTTTGTGGAAAATCACGAATGGATCTCATTTTTAGCAGCAGAACCTGAAATCAGGTCCAACACCAGCGTATGCCTTACGGTAAACCTGGAGCCGCAAAAGATTAAAGAGTTGGTCAAATTACTTGCTGTTGAAAAAGCCGCTTTCGATATCGGTTCTTACCGTGATGCTCCTCCGGGGTTGCGTTTCTGGTGCGGTGCAACAGTTGAGGAAGAAGACCTGAAACTGGCCTTGCAGTGGCTTGAATGGGCATATAAAGAAGTAAAAGGATATTAGAAGGAAGGGCTCACGCCCTTCCTTTTTTATTGCAGCTGCTTATCGTTTACAGAGTAGCTATTATACGGGATTAACCATTCTTTCCTATCTTTCGGACTAATAATTCATTGACAAGCTGGGGGTTTGCTTTACCTTTTGTTTCCTGCATAACCTGCCCGACCAGAAAGCCAATCGCCTTATTTTTACCACCCCGATAATTCTCCACACTATCCGGATTTGCATCAATCACCTTATCAACAAGCATTTCCAGCTCCGATTGATCGCTGATCTGCATGAGCCCTTCATTTTTAACCACATCACCCGGAGCTTTTCCGCTCTTGAATGATTTATCGAGAACTACCTTGGCAATTTTTCCGCTGATTGCCCTCCCCTCGATCATATGAAGCAGTTCTCCCATAAATTCCGGGGTAAAACGGCAACCGTTTATTTCCAGGCCCGCGCTGTTTAATAGTGCAGAGAGCTCACCCATAACCCAGTTGCTGACTATTTTAGGTTTATTGTAATGAACCAGGCAGCTTTCGAAGTAATCAGCCAGTTCCCGGGAAGCGGTAAGAACACCTGCGTCATAAACTGGAAGGCCATATTCTTTCACGAAACGTACCGCCCGCTCTTCTGCCATCTCGGGCAGGGCTGCCTGTGCCTTATTCACCTCTTCCCCGGTCAGGTATACCGGGGGTAGCTCGGGATCGGGGAAGCAACGGTAATCATGAGCCTGCAGTTTGCCCCTCATAGCAATCGTGCTACCACTTCCTTCATCCCAGCGCAGCGTCTGCGATAAAACCTGCTTGCCTTTTTCAAGGATCTTTCTCTGCCTTTTTATCTCGTGCTCAAGTGACTGTTCCACTGCTTTAAAAGAGTTCATGTTTTTCAATTCAGTTTTATTGCCCAGCACCTTGCTGCCGGCAGGCCGCAACGATATATTTGCATCACAACGAAGACTTCCTTCTTCCATTTTACAATCAGATACCGCGGCATACTGCAAAACAGCCTTTAACTTTTCCAGGTAACGCTTTGCCTCTCCGGGTGAACCAAGATCTGGTTCAGTTACTATCTCAACCAGCGGAACCCCGGCCCGGTTATAATCGACCATTGCCCTGTCACCAGCAGGGGAGTGAACCAGTTTTCCTGCATCTTCTTCCATATGAACCCTGCCAATCCGGACCCTTTTTGGTTCTCCCTGATCATCATCAATGTCAAGGTAACCATGGCTCCCAATTGGCACAAAGAACTGTGAGATTTGGTAACCTTTAGGCATATCCGGATAGAAATAATTTTTGCGATCAAAATAACTGGTCAGGGCAATTTGGCAGTTAAGAGCAAGTGAAGCCGTAAGTGCCCGTTTGACAGCTTCTTGATTTAAACGGGGAAGCGTTCCCGGAAAGCCCAGGCACACAGGGCAGGTATGTTTATTAGCCTCAGCTACAAAGCTATTTGGACAACTGCAGAACAATTTTGTAACTGTTTGCAGTTCAACATGTACTTCAAGTCCAATCACCACTTTATATGCCATTAAATTACACCTCCCCCTCTTTACTTTCCCTTGTTGTTTCTTCCGCCGCCGTTTTAAAATACTCTCCCAGGGCCAGCAATTTTTCTTCTCCAAAGGGTTCGGTAATTAACTGGACGCCCCCGGGAAAAGCGAGAGAGGGTAATCCGGCCATATTTACCGGAGCAGTAAAGATATCTTCTTCATATGATTGGATAAAATTAAGATGATCTGGCGGGGAAACTGATTTAAACAAGGGAAAAAGAAGCAGGTCGCACTGATCCAGCACTTCTGCGAAAACCTGCCGGGTTCTATTTAATATGTTAATTGCTTTTTTATAATAGCGCTCGTAGCTATTTTCGCTCAGCAGGTAAGTCCCAAAAATTGAGCGTCGACAGGCCTCATCCCCGAATGTCAGGCGCCTGGTTTTGAAGTAATACTCCTCCAGATCATCGCTATCTACCGCCATACCAAAGCGAATGCCATCAAAACGGCTCAGGGTCGATGATGTTTCAGCAAAAGCTACTACATAAAACGCACGTAGTGCTTCAGGCAGAATATCCAAGGTCAAATCAACAGTTTTAAAACCATTTTCCCGGCAGTGCAGATACATTTTTTCATAAGCAGCTGCTGGCTCCTCATCAAGAAAACCGGTAAGGGAAGAGCAAAAACCAATGGTTATTTCTTTAGGATTGCTGTTATGAATATACTTATCGCGCTGGATGCTGTTTACTGCAGTCATGATATCACGTTCATCGTACCCTGTTGATGCCTGCAATAAAACAGCCAGATCGTCAAGGTGGGTGGCAACAAAACCGGGATAGTCAAAAGAACCACTGCGCAGGTTTAAGCCATATCTTGAAACCCTGCCTGGCGTTGGACGCAGACTAAAAATTCCGCATCGCGAAGCTGATTGCCGGGTCATACCACTACTGTCATTTTCCAGGGATAAAATACAACCGCAAGATGCTGCAATAGCAGCGCCACTCCTTACTTTATAGAGCAACTCCTTAAAAAAGGTACCGCCTTCGCTTTTTCCTGCGACAGTATCAAGACCCATGTCCCCAACTGCAGTTTTCCCGACAACAACCGCTCCGGCGCCAACTATTTTTTCCACAGATGCAGCGTTGAGAGGAGGATGGTAATTCTGTAAAGCCGATGAGGCAAGCGCTAGCGGCATGCCCCTGAAAGAGAAATCATCAGCGATAACCAATGGCACTCCTGCAAGGGGCAGGTTAAAGCCACTCTTTATTTTTCGGTCTACCGCGGCTGCCTGCTCCAATGCCATTTCAGTTGCCAGGCAAGAAAATACCTTGTTATCAAGTCCTTTGCAGTGCTCAATTACTTCTTCTATAAGGCTGGAAGCGGATACTTCCCGGTTATTTACTGCTTCCGCTACCCTTAGTGCATTAATTTCAGTTACCTTCACAGCAAACCTCCTTGCTCGTTATTAATCAATAATCCGGGGAACCAGGTAAAAACCATTTTCAAATGCAGCAGCCTCTTTTCTGATTTCCACCAGGTTACTTTCCTGTGGTTGATCCTCTCGCTTGATTTTTTCCACACCGGTGAAAAGCTGCTGTGCCTCAATATTTTCTGTTTCTGCTTCTTCCAGCAATGCCAGCCATTCAAGAAACTGACCAAGTTGATGATGCAGAATTTTCTTTTCCTGATCGCCCACTTCAATTTTTATAGTGTTGATTGCTTTTTCAAGAGTTTCTTCATGATTATCCATGTTTTTCACCTGCCCTGGCTGATGATTTTTTCCTTGATTATATATCCTATTCGAGATGTAAGAGACTAATACCTTTCTTGATTGCTGTCCGCAACAGTTCCGCTTTTTAAAATCTTTCCCATCATTTTGCAATGTAATTCCAGGGCTTCCTTACCGTGTAATACAAATCGGATCAGCTTAACCCATTGGAGTGAGGGCAACATTTCTTTGACTGTTTTAAAAGCAATAGCAGCCGCCTCTTCCATAGGATAACCGAAAATCCCCGTCGATATTGATGGAAACGCAATACTTTCAATTTGCTGCTTTTCAGCAAGCTCAATGGCATTTCGATAGCATTCAGCCAACAGCTTTTCTTCAGGTTTGTCAACCCCGTATACAGGCCCGAGGCAGTGAATAACTACTTGGTTGGGCAGATTATGCCCCCCGGTAACCACGGCCTGCCCAGGTTTGATTGGGGCAAACTTGCGCCCTTCCTCCTCCAGGCCCGGTCCCGCTGCTCTGTGCAACGCCCCGGCTACCCCACCCCCGGGCCGTAGTTCGGCATTGGCAGCATTAACAACCGCCTTTATATTGGATTGGGCAGCAATATCACCATCAACACATTCAACAGTTATACCCCGCCATTCCAGTTGCATAGTATCGCCTCCATCATTGTTTTCTTATATAATAACTGAATCTATTCGCTATATGAAGGATAATCAATTTAAAATACAAACCCCGGATCATTAAGATCCGGGGCTGTGATTTTTAACAATGCTTGTTAGGGGTTAAATACCTGCCAACGCCGCATAGTCTTCCGGAACAAAACCGATAATCAGCTTCTTACCATCGCTTAATAGAGGACGGCGCATGATTCTGGGGTTTTCGTTAATTAAAAGTGCAGCCTGCTCATCATCAAGAGCTTTCATATCCAGGCCCATTTTTTTAAATGTAATACTCCCGGGATTCAGCAACTCCTTGATGGTGGTAGCACCGAGAGCAGCAATCTTTTCCAGCTCTTCTGCCATCAGAGGTTCTTTTATCAATTCGCGATATGTAAAAGCCACCTTGTTTTTCGAAAGCCACGCTTTCGCCTTACGACAGGTAGTTCAGGTATTAACACAATAAAAGTGAAGCATTGTTGTAACTCCTTTATTCTCCAATTTTCCAGGCTTCCCAAACCCGGCCGACCAGGTCGGGGCCAGGCTTAAGCGACTTCTTACCCGGTCTCCAACCTGAAGGAGTAGGTTCGTTTGTTTTGCGCACGTGCTGGAATGCCTGCAGCTGGCGAATAAGTTCATCAACGTTACGTCCAACCGGTGGAGTTAAAACTTCCATTGCCTGGATAACCCCGTCCGGATCAATCAGAAAGCGACCGCGCACATTAACTCCGCCTTCTTCATCATAAACACCATAGAGGGTTCCAATTTTTCCCCCGGTATCAGCCATCATTGGGTAGGGAACACCACCCTCAACCATTTTCGACAATTCAACTTCCTGCCAGATCTTATGGGTAAATTGACTGTCTACACTACAGGATAATACTTCAGCATCAAGATCCTTTATTTCTTTATACCTGGCGGCAACTGACGCCAACTCTGTCGGTCAGACAAAGGTGAAGTCGCCGGGGTAGAAACAAATAATCACCCATTTTCCCTGGTAATCCGCAAGCTTGACTTTTTTAAAAGCTCCTTCGTGAAAAACATTTGCTTCAAAATCAGGCGCTTTCTGGCCCACTTTTACACTCATAACCAATACCTCCTGTATATTTATATAGTGATTATAATTATATTCTATATTTTAATAATGATTCCTGCTTTATAAATTTTTTATTCGCTTTAATTATAAAATGTAGCCCTGCAGTTAACTACAATATCACGGCAGAGGGCGCCAAATAATAAATAAAGACCCACTCGCGGGAGCAGGTCTCTTGTTTACAGGCTGTCGGCAACAACAAATCAACTATTTCATTCAGACTGGTTTTCTATATAGTCGGGCATTAACCTTACCTTTTTAAGACGCAGTGAATTCAAGACCACATTCAGGGAGCTCAGGGCCATCGCCCCAGCGCCTATAATCGGGTGTAAAAGCCCAAAAAAGGCTACTGGTATAGCAATACTGTTATAGAACCAGGCCCAAAAGTAATTCTGACGTATTTTACCGAACGTTGCCCGTGATAATTTAATGGCTGATATTACCGAACCAAGGTTACCGCTCACCAGGGTAATATCTGCAGCTTCAATTGCCACATCAGTTCCGGTTCCGATAGCTATTCCCACATTAGCCTGTTTTAAAGCAGGAGCATCATTAATCCCATCTCCAACCATGGCAACCATCCCGTGTTCTGACTGCAACTCTTTTACTGCATCTACTTTTCCTTCCGGCAGCACTTCAGAGATTATTTCATTTATGCCAATCCGGGCAGCAATTGCTTCTGCCATAACTCGATTATCCCCGGTTATCATTGCAGTCTTTAGACCCATCTTTTTTAACTCTGCCACAGTTTCAATTGCTTCATCTTTTAATGTATCAGCAACGGCAGCCATGCCGGCAAGGGTCCGATCAATAGCAATCAGAACGGAACTTTTCCCTTTTTCTTCAAAATTTTTTATTTGCTTCTCCGCCCCATCCATTTTTACTCCATTCAACTCCATAAAGCGGCGGCTTCCGGCCAAAACCAGCTTCCCATCAACAATACCGCTAATACCCTGTCCCGTTATTGCCTTGAACTCGCTGACCGGCAAGCTATCCAGGCCCTCCTGCCTGGAATGATCAACAATAGCACCGGCCAGCGGGTGTTCAGAAACTGATTCCAGGCTCGCTGCCAGGCGCAGGACTAATTTTTGATTAAAATTATTAAATGTTGTGAAATCGGTAACTGTCGGCTGCCCCCTGGTCAGTGTACCGGTTTTGTCAAATGCAATTATCTTGACATCCTTCATAGTCTGAATCGCTTCGCCGCTGCGAATTAATATCCCCTGTTCCGCTCCCATTCCACTGCCAACCATCAAGGCTGTCGGAGTAGCCAGGCCAAGGGCACAGGGGCATGAAATTACCAGAACAGCCGTTGCAGCCATGAATGCCAAAGTAATTACAGGTGCCTCAAGGTTAGTCCAGGGTAAATCGAAAAAGCTGATCACCGAAAGGTGAAAACCGGGGAATATGATCCATGATATAAATGATGCCAAGGCAATTATGATTACAGTCGGAACAAAATAACCGGTAACCCGATCGGCAAATTCCTGGATCGGCACCTTGGAACCCTGGGCTTCTTCAACCAGCCTGATCACCTGGGATAAAAAAGTATCTTTACCAACCCTGGTTGCCCTGAACCTGAGAAAACCCTGTCCATTAATAGTAGCTCCAATTACTTCACTGCATGCCATCTTCTCAACAGGGATTGACTCACCCGTGGCCATCGATTCATCAACACTGCTGCTGCCGTCAAGGACCACACCATCTGTTGGTATTTTTTCACCCGGTTTAACCAAAATTTCATGTCCAACCCGCAGTTGGTCCAGGGGAATATCAATTTCCCGCCCGCTATCAATTATGCGGGCTGTTTTTGCTCCCAGGGCCAGCAGTTTCTTTATTGCCTGTGAAGCCCTGCCCCTGGCCCTGGTTTCCAGGTAACGCCCAACAAGATGCAGGGCCATAATACTGGCAGCCATTTCAACAAAAGTGGTCAGGGGGTAAAAAAAGTTTAGTAAGCTTAAAAGGTAAGGAAGGGCTGACCCAAGGGTAACCAGGGTATCCATGTTCGCGCTGAATCGTTTTAAGGCTTTAATAGTGCCCCGGTGAGTTTCCCAACCGGCAATGAATACAGCCGGAAAGGCCAAAATCACTGAAATTACAAAGTATCCGGGCAGAGGCCGAACGAACATATTAATCATCATCAACACCATAATTACTGAAGCAAAGGCAACAGCGAGCCACATTCGGGCAGCTGCCCGCCTGACTACACGTTCTTCACGGTCCTCGCCATCGCTCTTCTGTTCTGCAGTTTTTTCTCCTGCTTCTGTATTTACAACCCTGTAGCCCATTTCGCTAATCAGCTCGGCCAGTTTTTCCCTTGTAATGATCGAGTTGTCATAAGTGGCATATACTTTTCCGGAAGCAAAATTTACCCTTGCCCCGGTTACTCCTTCCGCATTCTGTAAAGTCGCTTCAATACCGGAAGCGCATGAGGCACAGCTCATCCCCTCCACCTGTAAAATAGCGTCTTCCTCCTGTGCTGAATCATCTTCCAGGTTTCCTTTAAAACCGGTATCTTCTATCTTATGCAATATTTGATCCAGTGAAACTACAGCAGGATCATATAGCAGGTAAGCCCTGGTCGTTGCCAGGTTAACCGCTGCTTCTTTCACTCCTTTCATATCCTGCAGCGCTTTTTCCAGGCTGCGGGAACAGGAGGCACAATGCATTCCTTCTATCATTAATGTTATTTTTTTCATTTTATTTCACCTTCGCTCCATATTAACTCAGTGTAGTACTATTAGTGGAACAGCTAATAAAGAAGCTCCTGCTTTTCAGCTAAATCTGCCAGGCTGATCTGGCCAAGCTGATCCTCTATCGCTTTTTTCAGGCCAATCCAGGCCAGGTGTGTTGAACAATGCTCTGATCTTTCACAGATGGAGGGATCATCAGCACATTCCACCGGGGCTACAGAACCTTCCACTGTTTTGATTATTTCAAGAAGGGTTATCTTGCCGGGAGGCCTGGTCAGGGTATAACCACCCCGGCTTCCTTTTTTTGTAGCGACAAAAGCATTTACACGCAGGGGAAGCATAACCTGCTCCAGGTATTTAAGAGAAATGTCCTGCCTTAAAGCAATATCTTTTAATTTAACCGGTTCTCCCCCGGGTTGCATAGCCATATCTACCATAGCCCTTATTGCATAACGTACTTTAGTGGAAAGCTGCATTAATGTAACCTCCTTGTTGGAAAAAATTGGCTGTCAGATTCAGCCATTAAACAAAGCCGTTGAAATGTATCTTTCCGCCAGATCCGGGCAGATAACTACGATTAGCTTCTTTTTGTTTTCATCTTTTTCGGCAATTTTCAAAGCCGTATGAACAGCCGCACCTGCAGATATTCCAACCAGCAAACCTTCTTCCCTGATCATTTTACGAGCTGTCTCAATAGCCTCTTCTCCCTTGACCCTGATAACTTCATCAATCAGGTCGACCTGCAAAACTTCGGGGATGAAACCTGCACCCAAACCCTGTATTTTATGCGCAGCAGGAGTACCGCCGGATAAAACCGGAGATTCATCTGGTTCCACCGCAACAACCAAAAGCGAAGGCTTTCGTTTTTTCAGTTCGCGGGCTACTCCCGTTACAGTACCTCCGGTTCCGACCCCCGAAACCAATATGTCAATCCTGCCGTCTGTATCAGACCATATCTCTTCAGCTGTTGTAACTGAGTGTATTTCGGGGTTGGCCGGGTTCGCAAACTGCAGCGGCATAAAGTAATTACTGTTTTCTGTCGCCAGCTTTTCGGCCTGTTCCACCGCCCCTTTCATCCCCAGGCTGCCAGAAGTGAGAATCAGCTCGGCACCCAGGGCTTTGAGCAGGGCTTTGCGTTCGTCACTCATTGTTTCAGGCATAACCAGGACACATTTATAGCCTTTTGCAGCACTAACCATGGCCAGGGCAATACCCGTATTTCCGCTGGTCGGCTCGATTATCACCGTGTCAGGACCTATCAAGCCTTTTCTTTCTGCAGCATTAATCATACTCATACCGATCCTGTCTTTGACGCTCCCGCCCGGGTTTAACGATTCAAGCTTGGCTGCCAGCCGGGCTTTCCCCCCGGCATTGATCCTGTCGAGGTAGACCATAGGTGTCCTACCTATCAGACCTGTTACATCTCCGGCTATATTCATACTTGACCTCCAGACCTATAAAAGTTTATATAGTAATATTATAGGATATATATATTAATATATTATCAAAACGTCATATTAAAGTCAACGCGGGTTGTGAAAGCGATTCTCTTTTTTTGCGCAGCAGGAAAAGGGGGAATCATGTTTAATAGAATAAAATACAATGCTATTCGCTTCTATCCGGGCGGAAGTCCGAGCAACTGCAGAAGGGAGCATTACAATGGAGCATTATGAAAAGCTTGGAGTTTTTTACCTGGGCAGACCTTATAATCTGGCCGAGAAAAAGCCAGGCGAGGGACTGCTGCTTTACGATTCCAAGGATATGGTTACTCATGGTGTCTGTGTCGGCATGACCGGCAGTGGAAAAACCGGCCTCTGTGTAGCACTGCTGGAAGAGGCAGCTCTTGACAATATCCCTGCAATTGTAATTGACCCTAAAGGAGATTTAACCAACCTGCTGTTAACTTTTCCTGATCTTAAACCGGAAGACTTCCGACCCTGGATTAACGAAGATGATGCCCGTAAGAAAGGGTTATCGCCAGACGACTACGCCGAAAACCAGGCCAGCTTATGGAGTAATGGCCTGGCGTCATGGAACCAGGACGGGGAAAGAATTCGTTATTTGAAAGATTCGGCAGAATTTGTCATATACACACCGGGGAGCACAGCCGGAATACCGGTTTCCATCCTTGATTCGTTTTCCGCTCCGGCCCCGGCTATTATTGAAGACCTTGAATTGCTGCAGGACAGGGTTAGCGGAACAGCAAGCAGTATTCTTGGTCTGATCGGGATCAGCGCCGACCCAATTAACAGCAGGGAACACATCCTCATTTCAAACATTCTGAGCCAGGTCTGGCAGGAAGGTCGCGATCTTGATCTCGCTTCCCTGATTCAACAAATACAAAATCCGCCTTTCTCACAGGTTGGAGTAATGAACCTTGAGTCTTTTTATCCTTCAAAAGACCGGTTTACACTCAGTTCACAGTTAAACAACCTGCTGGCTTCACCAAGCTTCGCCGGTTGGCTCCAGGGTGAATCACTGAATATTAACAGCCTGCTTCACACCGCAAAAGGAAAACCTAAAATATCAGTTTTTTCAATAGCTCATCTTGGCGAAAATGAACGGATGTTTTTTGTTTCACTGCTCCTGAACCAGGTTTTAAGCTGGATTCGTTCCCAGTCTGGGACTACCAGCCTGCGTGCCCTGCTTTACATGGATGAAATATTTGGCTTCTTCCCTCCCGTTGCCAACCCGCCCTCCAAGGCCCCCCTCCTTACCCTGTTAAAACAGGCACGGGCCTATGGTCTGGGAATAATGCTGACCACTCAGAACCCGGTTGACCTTGATTACAAGGGTCTGGCCAATACCGGCACCTGGTTTATCGGACGCCTCCAGACTGAAAGGGATAAAATGCGCTTAATTGACGGGCTTTCCGGCGCGGCAGCAGCTGAGGGAGTGAAGTTCAACCGCAAGGAAATGGAACAGGTAATATCAGGTCTTGGGCAAAGAGTGTTTTTGATGAACAATGTCCACCAGGATGCTCCACTTGTTTTTGAAACAAGATGGTGTATGTCCTACCTGCGCGGACCTCTTACCCGTAATCAGATCAAAAGCCTGATGGATCCAATGCGCAGCCGTGTAACCGAGCCGCTCTTAAAAGAACCACTTGTTCAGGAGGCTCCACCCCACCAGCAGGCACCTCCCCCTGCCGAAATTCCAGCAGAACCTGTTGTGATAACTCCTGCTGACCACCCCCCGGGAGCAGAGGCTCAGGAAGTTGAAAGTACGGCCTCGGAAAGCGGTGTTTTCATTCTGCCTCCGGGTATTAACCAGGCTTACCTGCCGGTTCGCAGCAGGCTTGGGCCGGGAGAAGCTATAGTGTACAGACCAATGGCCCTTGGCAGTGCCCAGATGGCTTTTGTTAATGACAGGATCAATCTGCGTAAAAGCAGGGAGCTGCTGATGGCTACAGCTATTACTGATGATGTTTTCCCGGTTGACTGGAGCCAGGCTTTGAGGCTGGAAGAACTTGATCTTTCGGAAATTGAAACAGCACCCGTTGAAGGAGCAGTTTATGAAAGCCTCCCCGCTTCAGCGGCAGATCCAAAAAATTACACTAAATGGTCCAGGGAATATGTTGACTGGCTTTACAGAAATGAAGTGCTCGAGCTAATGCAGAGCAAGCAGTTTAAACAGGTTTCGGAACCGGGCGAATCGGAAAGAGATTTTAGAGTTCGCCTTCAGCAGAACGCCCGGGAAGAACGTGACGCAGCAATGGATAAACTGCGCCAGAAATATAACTCCCGGATCACGACCATGGAAGAACGGGTCCGCAAAGCAGAACAGGCTGTCAGCAGACAGGAAGACCAAGCTAAACAACATAAAATGCAGACAGCTATATCTGTAGGCACTACCCTGCTTGGCTCATTCCTGGGAAAATCCGCAATCAATGCATCAACCCTGGGTAGAGCCACTACAGCAGCCAGGGGAGCAGGCAGAGCAATCAGCAAGCAGGAAGATATTAAACGGGCTGCTGAAACACTGGAAGTACAGCGCCAGAGGCTTGAAGAGCTGGAGGAAGAATTTAAGCGTGAAACAGATTTACTGGCAGCTGCCATGGATCCACTCACGGAAGAACTTGAATCATTTACAGTTAAACCGCTCAAGAAAGATATTATGCTTAAAATGTTTGCCCTGGCCTGGCTGCCCTATCGCCGAACCGCGGCAGGTTTGGCCGAACCGGCCTGGTAAGTATATAAGCGCCCCTGCAGGGGCGCTTTTTATCTCTGCCTGATTTCTATCAACTCATCGTTATCATCAATCGCTTCATATACTTTTTTCTCCCCGTACTTAAGAATTTCTGCCATAGCCTGAAAAGTACCTTCCCGATCCCGTTCTTTTAAAGCTGAGAATAGTTGTAAATTTAAAACAAGAGATGTTTCTGCCGCTCCCTCTAAAGAATAGAAAAACTCGGTAAAAAATGAGTATATAGGCTTAAAAGACTGAAATATAAGACGGCTGATTACATTACCGGAAATAGATACTATCTTGTAGTGAAAATCATAATCACATTCTGATAAAACGAATATCTGATCAAGATTTTCCTTTTTCCTCTTCAGGTTTTCACCGAGATATTTCAAATCATTGTCGGTCACCCTCTGAGCAGCATCAGCAGCGGCACTGGTTTCTGTTGTATACCTGAAATTTAACAGTGAATCCAGTGTCTGGCGGTCTATTACACGGCGAACATGAAGCGTCTGCACAAGGGTATCAAGCGACCCGTTCCGGTAAAAATCCCTGATATATGTTCCGCTCTGCGGCAGGGTTTCGACATAACCGTTCTGAGCCAGCATGGCTATTGCTTCCCGGACGGCGAAGCGACCTGCTTTATACCTGGCCGCCAGTTCACGTTCCGGTGGCAATTTGCTGCCAACCGGGTAAACTTCATTGATTATATCGTTTCTTATTTTTTTAAATATTACTGTCGGTAACCCTACACTCATCATCCAACCTTCTTTCCATATCGGCTACAAACTTGCGCTTAGCATACAAGCTTTATAAATAGAAAGTGCAATTAGAACTGCTTGACAATTGGTTATACCAATTATATAATTTGGTATAACCAATTATACAATAAATTGACAGAATAAAAAAGGAGGGTGATTATGCAGGGTAAAAAAGTCTTATCTTCCCGCTTGATCAAATTTTGTCTATCTGGAATAATCATTGTTCTAATCTTAATGAGCAGTACTACAGTACTGGCAGATGAAGTTTTATACAGGGATTTATCGCGGGCTGCCCGGGACACCGAACTGACACTCTTCAACCAGCTGATCCGGGAAGGACAAAACCTGAACTGGAGTGAAGCAGAGGCTGTCGAATTTGAAGGCAACCTGAGGTTCCTGGAAACAGAAGGACAAATAACCGATGACGATTTTAACGGTTTGTTCCTCGTGCGAAGATTAGATGGTGAACTGTACATTGTTTCAATACCTCCATCATCTGAATTAACACAGACCGGAGAAACAGAATATTATGCCGGTTTGGATAATGTTCTTGGCGACAAACTTGTTTTCAGGGGCATACTAATCAATGGAGCTATTGACGATGTCGAATACACTTTCATCCGTTTTACCGAAAAACCCGAACAGTTGTTGTTGGATAGGATATTTAAAACCTCAGTTGTGTTCATGTTCTTTTTTGTTATGCTTGGTATGGGGCTTACCCTGACCATAAAAGACTTTATTCGCGTGTTTAAACAACCAAGAAGCATTATAATCGGGCTTATTTTGCAGTGGATCCTGATGCCACTGCTGGCACTCGGCATGGCTTACGCTCTCGGTTTTTATCACAGTTTTCCTTTTATTTATGCCGGCCTGGTGTTAATCTGTGCCTGCCCGGGCGGGGTAACATCTAACCTGATGACCTATTACGCCAGGGGAGATCTGGCCCTGTCTGTATCTTTAACCTCCATTTCCACTGTGCTGGCCCTATTTTTTACACCACTAATCCTCACTATTTTCTGTAGTAACATTCCGGATATTAATGTTCCCGCCGGCTTAATCGTCCAGACAATAATCGGTTTGGTCCTGATTCCCCTGATTATAGGAATGTCTATACGAAATAAATGGCCCATATTTGCTAAAAAAGCAACACCATTCTTTTCAGCCCTGGGAGTTTTCGCCTTATTAATGGTTATAGGTGTGGGAATTATTACTAATGCTGAAAAGTTTGCCGATACCGAGAGGTACAGCCTGCTATTTTACGTAATGGTTGTATCCCTGTCCATCCTCGGTATGTTTCTGGCGTTGGGGGTCAGTAAGCTGCTCAGGTTAATAAACGCTCAGGCCAGGGCTATTTCTATGGAAGTCGGCCTGCGCAATTCAACCCTGGCGGTAACCATCACCCTGCTCATTCAGGACCTGATGGGCGATTTTTACAGCTCCATGTTTGTTACAACAGCCATATACGGCATAACTATGTATATAACAGGATTTTTAATGATTCCTGTATTCAAAAAACTACTGCCTCTTGAAAACAGTCAGGCCAGGGAGCCCGGGTCAGTTAGCGAAGAAGTTTAGTTTCAGTTTATGAACTGACAGGTATATTATTTGCATCACCTACGAAAGGAGTATTAAGAATGAAAGTTGAAAAAATCGAACTGTACCACATCTCTATTCCCCTGCCGAAAGCATTTTATCCATCCTGGATACCCGGTTACCCTCAAAAATTTAATCGCAGCACTTTGATCAAGATCACAACTGATGATGGCATTGTCGGGTATAGTGCCGGCATGGCCATGGAAGAAGAACGCGAAGGGCTGGGGTCACTACTCGGCCAATACTTGATTGGACAGGAAGTTGAAAAACTCGACGAGGTGACCCAGCTATTACGGGAAGCATCTTACCTGGGCTGGCGAAATAACTGGATTGAAGCAGCCTTCTGGGATATCATCGGCAAAAAAGAAGGCAAACCGGTTTACGAACTACTTGGTGGAAAAGGAGGAAAAATTGAAACCTACTGTTCAACCGGTGAAATTCATGAACCCGCCAAGAGAGCCGAAGAAGTTCTGGCCATGCGGGATATGGGTTTTAAAATTTTAAAACTACGAGTTCATGATCATGAACTCAGGGACGATATTGCCCAACTAAAAACTGTCCGCGAAGCAATCGGAGACAAGATGAAACTTGGGGTAGATGCCAACCAGGGCTGGCCGGTAACTATAATAAATAAGCCCGCAATCTGGGATTTGGAGCGGGCAACAGAATTTGCCAGGGCCTGCGAAGAATATGACTTTGGCTGGCTGGAGGAACCCCTTGATATGTATGCCTTTGACGAAATGGCCGAGCTGAGACGCCGCACCAAGACCCCTATCGCCGGCGGCGAACTGACCCCCGGATGGCATGAGCATAAAATACTTTTCGAGAAAGAATCACTCGATATTTATCAGCCGGATGCCACCTTTTCCGGTATCGATACCGCGGTTAAAGTAATGAGAGAAGCGTTAAAGAGAAACCTGAAATTCAAACCTCATACCTGGACCAACGGGGTCGGCTTTGCAATTAACCTGCAGATCGCTGCTGCCAGCCCCCATCGCGAACCGATCGAATTTCCCTATGAACCACCAGCCTGGATACCCAAATACCGCGATGCTATCATGAAAGATCATTTCATGATAGACAGTGATGGTTGTGTTACTATTCCAGATAAACCAGGGCTTGGCTTTGAAATCGATGAAGAAGCACTTAGCCACTACGGTCGGAAGTTCTTTGAAATGACCAGTAAAGGGTTGGCTGTTAAAACAATCAAACAGCGTGGACTTTTCGACGCCCTGAAACTGGCTAAGGCCAAAAAGAAAGGTTAGCCTCTTAATTTAAGGTAAATTTATCGGGGCCGCCCTGCCAGTTCAGGGCGGCCCCGTTGTTTATTTCTGTTATGATCCTGAAAAATTATTTTTCACGAACCCAATCAAATATACAGGATGCCGGATATACTGCTGCCTGCATTATAAATTTTCATCTTCCTGTTGTTGTTCATTCCCAAACCATACTACTCTCTGTGGAAATGGAATCTCAATTCCGGCAGCTTCCAGTTCATCTTTAAAAGCCTGAAGCAGCTCCATTTTAACCGCAAACCACTCCTTCGCCGGAGCCCAGACCCTGACAGTAATATCAACACTGTTATCACCAAGGGATTCTACATACACCTGCGGTTTGGGGTTAACAAGGGCCAGTGGATGCTGATCAATTCTTTCCTTAATAATCCTGGTAGCCTGCCCGGCATCATCGGCATAGCTGATACCGACAGAATACTCAAAACGGCGAACCGGGTTACTTGTATAATTAGTTATGCTGGAGGTAAAAACTGTTTCATTGGGGATGCGGATAAAATTTCCATCCAGGGTACGAATGGTAGTTGAAATTATATGAATATCTTCAACCACTCCCAGCTGCCCCGAAATTTCAATTAAATCGCCGATTTTAACCGGTCTCTCACCCATCAGAAAAAGGCCTGATATCAGGTTGCCGATAATGCTCTGGCTGGCAAAACCAACGGCCAGGGCAACAATACCTCCGGCGACCATCAACCCTGATGGTTCTATCCCTATAGTCGGCATGATCCACAAAATAGCAATTATTATTACACCATAACTAATCAGCTTGGTTAAGAGATCAAGGTTTTCCCTGCTCATCCTTTCTTTTAAAGAACGACGGAGCTGCACTGTTAATATTTTTGCCAGGACCAAGGCGGCCAAAAAAATAAAAAGGGCTGTTATTAAATTTAGCCAGGTTACCGAACCATAGAGAGTACTATTTAACCATTCCACCATTCTAATAACCCTCCTCCATCAGCATTTTCCCCTGCTGGGTCAGAAGGCGGGTGCTGTAACGCTCTGCTGCTGCCGTAAGCCCCGGCTGCAGCGGGCTGTCTATAAAGCTGGTTTCTGCATCATTATCATTGATAATTTTCATGACAGCATTTAAAGTAACCAAATTACCCCCATAATAAATTTTCATGCCATAGGCACTTAACACTGTTTTACTTACTTCCACCCAACCTGCACCGGGGTTCTGTATTTCTAACTGTAAAACACCCGCTTCCAAAGGGTTCAGCTTTGGAAATGTGCTGAATGGATCACTTCTCCAATACTTACAGATCACCCCGTCTTTAACATTCCCATAAAGAGTATGTTTGTTTTTACCGTTTGTAAAAATATCAATTATGTTCTCACCGGTCTCTCTTCTTCCTACGGAAACTGCGATTTCCACGGGAAATTCCAGAAAAATACTGCGAGTTGAATGTGGTTCCACCAGGATTGGAGCAGTAATTTCTATCAGCAGGTGAGAGCTTAAGAGAAGCGGTTTATTTACCGGTTCCACCGGGCTGAGGTAAAGCTTTCCCTTTTTACTCAAAACCAGTTTTTCAACATTTTCCCCCGCACCATTTCTATGGTACATAAAACCTTTATCTCTTTCTTCAAGCCTTATTTTAATTCCATCAAGATTAACCTCTGCCGGGCAACTGTAAGGCCCCCAGGGCAGGGGAGATGCATTTCCCCCGGGTTCATAAACCCAGGTCTCTTTTACAACCATATTAATCACCCCTATCCAGCGCTGCGATAGCAACCGCAACAATACCGGCTACAACAGCCTCATACTGTAGATCTAACTATCCATGCCTGTAAATATTCTATTAGTAAACCATTAAACCCTTTTGATGCTAAGTGCTAAAGTAACAGGCATTACATGCTGACGGACGCTTTGCCTGCTACCATGATATCTTTACTATCATCCCTTGCCATTACCCTTGAGCTAATAGCCTGGTTAACCATCTGAAGATCTCCTCCGGGCTAAATTAATCACTATGAAAACCAAGGACAACTGAAAAGTTTAAATATACTATTGACAGCTTTGCTGGTTGGACATATGATAGACTAAACATATAAACATTTTGTTTAATTATTTACCGAAGGAGTTTCTTATGGCTGCAGAAGAGAAACAACAGGATATTCTGGCTGCATCTTTAAGGTGTTTTGGTCGTTATGGTTATAAGAAAGCAACCATGGAGGATATCGCCTCTGAAGTAGGCTTAACCAAAGGTGCATTGTATACTTATGCCAGGAGCAAGAAAGACTTATACCATCAAGCGGTTACCTCAGCCCTTTCCCGCTGGCAAAACAGGGTAATAGAAGCGATTGAAAAAGAAATTACCCCCCTGGCCAGGTTTGAAACAATGAGTTTTAAAGCCTTTCAATACCTGACTGAGGACCAGGCTTTACGGCAGGTATTAATAGATAATCCGGATATATTCCCCATGTTTGGTGAACAGGATCCATTCAATGAAACTAATGAAAAATCGAGAGATATTCTGCGCTCGATCATTGAGCAGGGTGTAGCCGAAAAAATATTCAGGCCCCTGGATATAGATTCAGCAACCTGGATCCTCTTTTCAATCTACAAGATGTTCATTATCGATACCTATATTATTACTGGGCAGGAAAAAACAGAAAAGTTATTCCGTGATTCTGTTGACCTGGTGTTAAAAGGCCTGCTCCGCCAGGACAGGCAATAAAATAGGAGGTGCTTTATATGACAGGCAAGCTGACCTACCTGGGCCCGGAATGGAAAGAAGCTGTCGAAAAGCTGTTGAGAAGCGAGCTTTCCCCTGAAAGAATGAACCGGGTTACTTCTTCCATGTCAAACATCTATACTAATTGTCCGGATGGAAAAAAGCGTTTCATGTTTTTCAAGTACGTTGACGGAGCCCTTGACGAATTCAAGGTAGGCGAAGGAGAAGCCCCGGAAGCTGAATTTGCTATTACCGGTGATTACGAAACCTTCGCAAAGATATCCCGGGCTGAGATGGGAGCCCAGGTTGCCCTGATGAGCGGCAAACTGAAGCTGAAGGGCAACATGATAAAGGCACTGAAACTTGCTTCTATTGTTGACCGTCTTAATAAAGTCATTTCCAGGGTAGAAGCAGACTATTAAACAAGGAGGCATTTGAAGAGTGAATTCAAAGGATCCATACTTTATTGATTTTCCCGAACGAATCAAAAACATCCAGAGGGAAATGGCCAAAGAAGGACTTGACGCTTACCTTGGCTCTCGCCTGAGAACTCTTTCCTGGACACTTGACGCTTTCTGCCCCTGGCGAAGCTATATTGTAATTCCAAGAGAAGGAATGCCTGTTGCTTTTACTTTTGTCATCGATGCCGCCAGGGTTGCCGACGACACCTGGCTTGAAGAAGAGTATGTCCGCGGTTACGCTCCAATGGGAGGGCAGGATCAAATAACCCAGATCGCCGACTATATAAATGAAGATCTGGAAGTCGGAAAGGGGAGAATAGGTTATGAAACGGGACTCTCCAACTACCTCCCCGAGGGTAACCTGACCCAGTATGAATATGAAAGCTTCAAAGCAGCGCTTCCCGAAGCTGATTTAGTTAACGCCCATTATATTGTCGACAGGCTTTCCCTGGTCAAGGATGAGGGAACGATCAACCGTTTCCGGGAAGCTTCCCGCCAGGTCGACGCCGGCCACAAGGCAGTATACGAAGCGCTGGCAGATGGTGGATTCAAAACCCTTACAGAAACCGAAATAGCCGGCATCGCTGCTTTGGCCATGCGTAAAGAAGGCAGTGAATGGGAGTGGTCATTTACCGGTGGAAACGAAATTGCCAGCGGCTACAGGACCGGCTATACAGGAGGAGCCTGCACTCCGCCAACCAGGAGAAAGCTGCAGCCCGGAGAACCCCTGATGGTTGACCTGCACGCCATGTTCAAGCTCGGTCTGGGTGACCATTCGGTTAATTACCTGCTGGCCCCGGCCACAGAACGACAGCGGTGGCATGCCGGTAACTTTGTTGATATTGTCAGGTTAACACTGGAAACCTACAGAGCCGGCATTACGCCTTCCGGACTCGCTGCGGAGATGCTTTCCTACGCAGACGAGAAAGGATTTTCCGATTACATGGTTCCCGGATTTGAGCACGGCATCGGCATGATGGGAGACGAATGGCGAATTGGCAAACACGACGGACCAATCCCTTACTGGACCGATCCTTTCCATGAATACCAGGAAAATGAAATGTTAATTTGCGCCATGCAATACGCCTGTTCCGATGACGGTATCGGATTCCGATACGAAGCACCTATTGTAATTAAAAAAGACGGTATAGAACTAATGCCCAAACACCCGCTTGAGATAATTGAAATTAAATAGAACAAACAGGCACTCGGAGGGCACTGTTATTATAACAGTGTCCTCCGTCTTCCCGATAAGCTTATTAAGGTTCGAAATCATCCAGCAGCTCTTCCAGGGTAACCGATTTACGGACCGGATTTCTTTGAATACGTTTTATTTTTTTCATACGATACATTCTTGCATCAGCCCGTGATATAAGCTGATCAGGATCAGCACCATCTTCGGGGTAAATTGCATAGCCTATGCTGGTAGTTATTGAAACATCACTTTCTTCTATCTTGAAAGAGATGGCAAAAAGAGCCTCCAGCTCTTTTACATATTCTTCAGTTGTTTTTAATGGGTATTCGCTGACAACCAGGATAAGCTCATCGCCTCCCATCCTGCAAATATCCATTCTATCCTGGTAATGACTTATTAACCTTTCGGCCAGGGCAACCAGCAGGGCGTCTCCGGTTTTATGCCCATAACGATCGTTAATATCCTTAAAACCGTCAAGATCAAGATATAGAAACAGAACCTGTTTATGCTGCTCGCGTGCATCCTTCAGCCTTCCATCAAGACTGTCATATAAGTATTTGCGATTATATAAACCGGTCAGGTAGTCCTGATGTATAAGCTGGTGCAACTCTTTTTCCCATTTTTTCCTGTCAGATATGTCCTGATAGAGAACATAAGCGCCAAGGCGGTCATGATCGAGAACAACAGGGTAAGCAGTCAGATGGACATCTATTTCCCGGCCACTTTTAGCAACCCTGACAGTTTCAGCCCTGATAGTTTTACCTTTTTCCATTACTTCCCTGGAAAATCTGTGTATTTCATCACTATCCCTGTCTTTCAGAAGCAGGTCTCCCAGCTGCGAGCCCTTAATTTCATCAGGTTTATAACCAAACAATTCTTCAAAGGCGCGGTTTATTTTAACAACCCGATCTTCATAATCGAGGAGGACAATTGCATTTGGCGAAAAATCAAAAAGCTGGCTGAAGTAAGCCCTTTCCCTTCTCAGATCTTTCAGGGCTTTAATCTCTGGGCTCTTGTCTCTATACATGGTAAATATCCCGGAAAACTGGCCTTCCAGATAAATGGGGCTGTAATACACTTCCACTGACAATTCCCTGCACTCATTATCATTCCTGACAGTGGATACTTTTACAATTTCCCCGTTTCTTATTCTCTCAAAGTATTCGGCTTTTTCTTTTCGCTTGTTTTCCGGCACGATCAGTTGCTCTAGTGGTTTGCCGGCCAAAACTTTTCTGCTGTAACCAAAAAGCTTTTCAAAGGCAAAGTTAACCAGGATCACTTTTTCCTGCCTGTCTAAGAAAGCTATCGGAAATGGAGAGTTTCTGATGATTTGACGAACCAATTCACTTTGTTTGTCTAACGCTTCTTTCAGGTTGAGCAAATGATCAAACTCCCTTGATAAAAGTATTTTAAAAAGGAACGATCAATCAATTTAAATAATTAAGTTTATATTCTACTACCTGGCAGGTTAAACACGTCGCGAACTTCGGTCTCTGCGCCCCTGATCCAGAATTCGCTTACGCATGCGAATTTTTTCCGGAGTAACTTCAACCAGCTCATCATCCTCGATATATTCCATAGCCCGCTCCAGGGTAAATAAAACCGGAGGGGCCAGGCGTATAGCTTCATCAGCACTGCTTGACCTGATGTTAGTAAGATGTTTTTTCTTACACACATTCACATCCAGGTCAGTCTCCCGGTTATGCTCCCCGACTATCATTCCGGCATAAACTGAATCATTGGGTTTAATAAAAAAGGATCCCCGATCCTGGAGGCTGTGAAGTGCATAAGGGGTAGCCTCGCCTGCTTCAAATGCTATCAAAACACCACGGTTGCGGCCGGGCAGGTTTCCTCTCCAGGGCCCATAATGGCTGAAAAGATGGTGTATTATACCTTCACCCCTGGTCAGGGTAAGCAGATCGGACCGAAAACCTATAAGTCCGCGGGCCGGAATAAGAAACTCCAGTTTAACGTTATTGTCACCGGCCGGCTGCATATTCTGCAAATCTCCAAATCTGCGACCCAGGTTTTCAATCACACTACCCGAATGCAACTCCGGAACATTCAGAAATAATCTCTCAAAAGGTTCACAGGTAATTCCATCTATTACTTTTAATATTGGTTTCGGCTTGGATATCTGCAGTTCATATCCTTCGCGTCTCATTGTTTCGATCAGAATACCGAGATGCAGCTCCCCCCTGCCTGATACCTGAAAGGAATCGGGAGAATCTGTTTCTTCCACCCTGAGACTTACATTGGTCTCTGCTTCTTTCCAGAGACGGGCCCGAATCTGTCTTGAGGTGATAAACCGCCCTTCCCGCCCTGAAAAAGGACTATCGTTAACTATAAAGTTCATGGTTAATGTCGGCTCGTCGACTGCAAGCAACGGCATTGGCAAAGGGTGATCCGGTTCACAGACAGTCTCACCGATGTTCACTGTGCCCAGACCCGCAACAGCAACTATATCGCCCGCTTCAGCCCTTCCTGTCTCACAGCGTTTCAATCCTTCATACTCCCATAGTTTTCCTATTTTCAGCATCTCAACACTACTATCCTGTTTACAGAGCGAAACCTGCATTCCCGATTCTAGAAAACCGTTGATAATTCTGCCAATAGCAATCCTGCCAACATAATCGTCATAGTCAAGAGTATTAATCTGCATCTGTAGTCTGCCTGCAGGGTTAGCAACAGGAGGGGGCATTTCGGAAACAATCATCTCAAAGAGAGGCTGCAGGTTTTTACCTTCTTCATGATAATCTATGACAGCCAAACCTTTTCGTGCATCAGCATAAATAACTGGAAAATCAAGCTGCCAGTCCGCAGCCTCCAGCTCTACAAACAGATCAAATACTTCATTTAGAACTTCCTCCGGCCGCGCATCCGATCGATCTATTTTGTTAATAACCACACCAATACGTAATCCTACTTCCAGCGCCTTTCGCAAAACAAACTTGGTCTGGGCCATCGGGCCTTCAAACGCATCGACCAGGAGCAATGCGCCGTCTACCATACGCAATACCCTTTCAACTTCACCACCAAAATCAGCATGTCCCGGGGTATCAACTATATTGATCTTAATCTTATTGTAATGTACCGCTGTGTTTTTTGACAATATTGTAATTCCGCGTTCCCGTTCAAGGTCGTTGGAATCCATGACCCTTTCCATAACCCGCTCGTTATCCCTGAAAATACCTGCCTGCCTGAGCAATCCGTCTACCAGCGTCGTTTTGCCATGATCAACATGAGCGATAATCGCTATATTACGTAAATGTTCCTGACTTTTACTGGACATCTGTACACCGTTCCCATCCCATTTTCCCAATGGCTTATTCACTTTACCAGGATTATATTAAATCATTATTCTGCAGGAATGGAAAGGTTTTTTTAGAACATTACCTGGTTTATTCTCTCCGCTTTGAGGCATACAGGGCCCGGGTACTGTCCAGATAGCTGACTATTTCTACAGCAAGCCACTCCGGTTCAAGAATTCTGATCTCCGCCCCCCAGCTGGCAATCCAGGGGATCATTTCATTGGGGCTGGTTAATCTGTAACTTACTTCAAGATCACCATTGCCCAGTTCTTTTATCTGCTGAGATTCATGAAACATGATCTCCCGAAAACGCTCTGCCGTGCCCCGACTGACCCGGAGCTTAACCGATTCCAGCCTGGTCCCCTCGTCGGAAGTCCATGTTGCCCAGGCTTTACTGTAGGCTCGTTTAAGAGAATAACCTGAGGCCATTTTATATTCGGAACTCTCTAAAATTTCCAGAGCACGAATATGCACAAGATGAAAAATACGGTTAGCCTTACTGCTGAGGCAATAACCAGTAAGATAGAAATTATTAAAACGGCATAATAAACCATGTGGCTCGATTACTCTCTCGGTTTCTACACCATCATAAGTCCTAAGATACTTTATTTTTATCCTCTTTTTTTGCCTCAGGGCTGTAAACACTTCACTGACCAAGTGGCTGAAACGGTCCGGATCGGCAGGAGCTGGTTCAGCAACATATACATGATTCTCAATTTCGTTGATCAGCAGGTTATACATACTTACCCCGGCCAGGGTTTCGGCCAGCAATTTACGCAGAATCTTATGATAGGCATCTTTCAGCATTCCCCTGTACTGCGGATACAAACTAAGAGCAATACAGATTGATTCATTAATATTAAAAGAGGGAGCTGCAATGTCACCGTGAAACAGGTAGTAGGTTTTCCTGTTTCGCTTAACTCTTTTTATTCCAGCCAGTGGTTCCGGCAAATCATCATTAATTAAAGTTTTAGGGTCTGTGTCGTGCTCTTCTCCTTCTTCCGGTGTTTCCCCCGCCGCCAGGGGATCAAATAGCAGTTCCAGGCGTTCAATTGCCCGAAATATTGTTTTTCGTGACGGATAGGTCCCCTTGATTTCCTCGTATGCATCTTCCAGGTCCTCAATAGTCGCTCCACCGGTTGGCGTTTTCTCCAGGATTCTAACCAGAATATTCGCAATTGCCTCGGGGTGGTGGCAGCGCGGCGCCCTGGACGACATAATCATCCCCACCTTTCTGAATAAAACCTAATTGACTACAAGTCTCCCAAATTAATCACAAAATGAGCTTGAGAGCGTCTGCAGCAGATTATTAACTGTCTCCGGAGATTCTGTAAAATAACCTGCCCTGGTGAAAGGTTTGTAACCGACCCTTACACTCCAGGAGTGATCCGGCATGACTTCAAAAATATCTTCATCTGTCCAATCATCACCCATCGCTAACAGAAAATCCCATTCATCTTCCTTCTCCAACCAGTGAAGGGCAGCCTTGCCCTTGTTAATTCCGGCAGACTTTATTTCGACAACCTTATTACCCAGTAAAACCTGGAGTCCTGTTCCCGAAAGCATATCATGCAGGGCATCTACCAATTCCTTTGCCCTCTGGGAGCCGAGATCCGGCTCTGCCTTACGATAATGCCAGACCAGGGCATGGGTTTTTTCTTCAATAAAAGCACCCGGAGTCCTTTCGCTAAACATTTCCAGCATGGGGCAAAAGTTGGTTTTCCAGTTCTCCTTAAGACCTTCTTCTTTAAGGTGCCAGCTTTCCCAGCCAGCTTCCCTAAGCCAGGCACCGTGTTCAGCAACCATATCAACCCCGGTTTGACACAGCCATGCTTCCAGATCTTTTCTGTCCCTGCCGCTGATTATTACCACTTTATTGGCTGGATCTCTACTTAAACAGGTAAGCAAAGCCAGAACTTTTTGATCCGGGCTGGCCTGCTCCGGCTTTCTTTTCAGTTTGACCAGGGTGCCGTCATAGTCAAGTAAAAGTAATCTTTTCTTTGCTTTCTTATAGTCACTTGTTAATTGATTAACCAGGGGTTCACTTAGAAACCTCTGCTTGGCCTGCTCCTGCCTGCCCCTGGCCAGCGTCAGGTGCTCAACAAAATCTTCAGCCCACCGATAAATATTGTATTTTTTTATTCGTTTAACCATGAAAGCGTTTGCCGCTCTTATTTCATCCCCTGCAATTTTCAAACCCTGGTTTATAGCATCGGCAACCATGGATAGATCATTGGGATTAACAATAATTGCTTCGCCAAGCTCAGCAGCAGCTCCAGCTGTTTCGCTTAAAATAAGCGACCCCCGCCCTGTTTCACCCTGGCAGGCCAGGTATTCCTTGGCAACCAGGTTCATGCCATCTCTCAAAGGAGTAACCAGGGCCAGGTCGGCTTCCCGGTAAAGAGCAACCAGCTCTTCGAATGGGACTGAACGGTACATGTATAGTATGGGCTGCCAACCCGGGCGTCCAAAGCGTCCATTAATTTTCCCGACCAGCTCATCTACTTCGCGTTTAAGGAGCTTGTACTGTTCAACTTTGGTCCTTGAAGGGACACAGAGCATAATAAAGGTAACCTTGTTGCGCCATTCTGGAAATTTTTCAAGAAACAGCTCATAAGCCCTCAACCTTTCCGGAATTCCCTTGGAAAAATCAAGCCGATCAACTGATAAAAGGATTTTTTCTGTTTTTATTTTATCAAGCAATATTTTTCTTTCTTTTATTACTTTTTCATCATGAACAGCATCAGAATACCTGGCTGCATCAATACCCATGGGAAATGTGTCAGCTTTCACCAACCTGTTTCCGGCGACCACCTGGCCATATTCCTGCTCTCTGCCCAGGATGCGCAAAACTGAACTAAGAAAATGGCGGGTATAGTCATAGGTATGGAATCCGATCAAATCTGAACCAAGCATACCGGTTAAGAGTTCTTCACGCCAGGGCAGGTAACGGAATATTTCCATCGATGGAAAAGGAATGTGCAAAAAGAGACCGATTGCCAAATCAACTTTTTCCTGCCTGAGCATATCCGGCAACAGCAGCAGATGGTAGTCATGAATCCAGATTGTATCACCAGGTTTTATCACTTCCATCAACCTGCGGCAAAATTGACGATTTACTTTTTTATATGCTTTCCATTCGGACACTTCATAATCACTGTACGTTGTAAAATAATGAAATAGCGGCCACAGAGTCCGGTTGCTGAAACCGTAATAATATTTTTTAAGATCTGAAGCAGAGAGGTAGACAGGCAAACAGTTATAATCCTTGCGGAGAGTCTTCTCCAGGGAAAGTCCATCATTTTTGTCGGCAGGTGTTAAGCCCGGCCAGCCAACCCACAAGCCATTACTATCCTTATGGAAAGATGACAAACCTGTTGTAAGCCCTCCCACACTGGGGGTTATATTAAAGGTTCCATCTTTTTTTACCACACTAACCGGTAAACGGTTAGATGCAATTATTATTCTCCCTGTTTGTTTTTTTGACTCTCTTTTTTCCATCATGATCACCTCTTTTTCCCGCAGCTAAAGTCAATCTTTATACTATTTCTATGCTTCTCTGGCATACCCTTTTTACGAACCGGCCTGATAATTGCTTGCCATGGCAATCTGTTCCAGGTAAATTCTTATAGCAGGAAATAATCACAGCGTCAAGAATAAACCCTAAGCAGCAGTTAAACCATTATCAGGAAACAAAGGAGTAATACAGAATAGATGGATACCCGCATGGAAATTGACGAAAAAATAAGGAAAGTGATAAAAAGGATTGATGATGTTAAAAGCAGGTGGCCTTTTCATTCGCCAAAACCGGCTATGTTCAGGGAACTGGAAGAACTCGAAGAAGAGCTGGCCGAACTGCAAAAGAAAAAAAACACCCGACAATTTTAAAGTTTCCCGGAGATTAGCAGTTATTCTTGCCATTACCAGGATCATGCATACTATAAATTACTTAAACCGGTTTTCAGTTATCCGACCCAATCTAATCAGGATATAAACGTAGGAGCTCATCTGTCAGATAGTTGTAAGAGTCGTCAACACTGTCGCTGAAATAAATCAGGTCAAGATCTTGTTCCCCGATTACACCAAAATCAGCCATCTTTTTGATATCAATAATCTGATCCCAGTACTTTTTGCCATATACAACGATAGGCATTTTCTTCAGAACCTTTTCAGTCTGGATCAGGGTAAGAACTTCAAATAGTTCGTCGAGAGTTCCAAACCCTCCCGGGAAAATAACCAGGGCCTTGGCGAGATAAACAAACCAGAATTTACGCATGAAAAAATAGTGAAATTCAAAATTTAATTCGGGAGTAATGTAGGGGTTAGAAAACTGTTCAGTCGGTATGCTGATGTTTAAACCGATCGATTTACCACCGCCTTCAACTGCCCCCCTGTTTGAAGCTTCCATCATGCCGGGTCCCCCTCCGGAGCAAATTACATACCTCTGCCCGGAATTAAGGGAAAGAGACCATTCAGTTAGACGCCTGGCTAATAACCTTGCATCCTCATAGTACTGCGCCATGAATACCTGGTTCCTGGCAAATGCCAGCTTCTGCTTCAAAACTTTATCTGAGTTAACTTTCGCTAGTGATACAGCTTCTTCTGCTTCTCTTAAAAGGATTTTTGCCTCCTCCAGGCTTTTTGTCCGCGCTGAGCCAAAAAACACAATGGTATCTTTTATATTCTCTTTCCTGAACCTCTGCAGAGGTTCAAGAAACTCAGCCAGGATGCGAATGGTCCTTGCGTCTGAACTATTTAAAAAATCCAAATTTTTATAAGCCTTTGGCGGCATATACTTTTCTTCATTCATCGGTTTTCCTCCCGAATGTAAATAGAATCATTATTAATATTCACCTGTTATTGTAACCCTTATTCTATGAGGGTTCAAATATAATTGTACAGGTTAGAGCCCCGGTAGTGGAGGACCGGGGCTCTAACCTGGTTAACAATGCATCTCTTAATTCACTTGAAGGAGGGATGCATTAAAGTATAGTATTACTCCAGGTTGCACCAAGACTGCCGCCTGAGTAATTAACTTTTATTGATTGATCGCTGTAACTTTCAACTATATGCGAGGTATGCGGGAAAGCGCCAAAATACTGGAATGTCAGGTCAACAGGCACCCAGCCAAGACCTTCTACATAAAATTCAGCCCAGCTGTGACGGGATCCCTGCAAAGAACCGGATGTCATTGCTCCACGCTGGGGACGGGCGAACCCGACAACCTCACGGGCTTTAATCCCCTGATCATTTGCTTTTTTGATAAATGCCCTGGCCAAATCACGACAGTTTCCTGAACCTGCATACTGCTGGTAAATGCTCCGTGCTTTTTCAACAGTTTCGTTAGTTGAATTAATGGAAAGAGATCGTACGCTGATGTTAAAATCAGCTACAATGGTTTTACTTTCCCCGGGAGCAAGATCGCCAAGATCAAATGTATTGGTCCTTCCGGAGCTTGAAATGATACTATAGTTAGTCGATTTCAGAGTTGTCGTCTGGTAAGGTGAGCTGTTTTCTAAAAACGGAACAGATACTACAACATTACGAGAATAATCCGAACCATTATTAACAACCTTTACCTCCATTCTGAAGGTATAGTTGCCTGTTTTCCCCCAGGAATATGTAACGGGAACTGTTTGCTGAACCTGCTCATCAGCTCCACGGCCAGCTTCTTCTACCTTAACTTCAGGTGCAGGAGATGCTGCCGGGATTTCAGTTGGCTGGTTTGACTGCTGGGAGTTGGATGAACCCTGGGCCCTGAAATCAACCGGGGCCTTCAAAGAGGTTTGCACAACAACAGGTGTTGTACTACTGTTAACTGCAGGATCTTCCTGTTGAGCACTTTTTTCAACTGCTGCATCAGTAACAACCGGCTGGGATACAATTTCATTCTTGTCTTCATTTACTGCCTGAAGCCCAGAGGTTGCCTCTGCATTTTCACCATTATTATCAATGTTGTTGCTAACTTTTACTTCAGCCTGCTTAACATATTCACCGGCTTCCACTTTGCCGGCTGTGAGTGGTTCCCTGTCCATGGTGAGCAATGAAAAACCTGCTCCGGCCATTACTGCCAATACGATGATGCTAACTAACAAACCTTTTACCCATACCGCTTTCTTCTTCATCAAAAAGTCCCTCCTTCAGAGGGACCGACAAAGTTGAAACTGGTTAATCCTGTTTCGGTAGTCAGGCTGCCTTATCTCACATGGAGCTTTAGGCCCTATAACTTTGCGTCCCTGTCTTTCAACAGGTTTGCCTTTGTCGGTCAGGTAGATTTTTGGTCCGGCTGATTTGTTCTCAACCGGGTTCTTGCTTACTTGTCCTCCACTTTATCTCCACTAATAAATACAAAAAACCTGTTTCGGTAGCCAGGCTGCCTTGGCTCATGCTGAGCTTTAGGCCCTTATGCTTTGCGTCCCTGTCTTTCGACAGGTTTGCCTTTATCGTTCAGGAAATCCACACATATGCTTGTTAAAAGTATAACCTAATTGAATCAGCATGTCAACCTTTTTTATTTTCACTTGCCCTTCTTACCTGTTGAGGTTATTATTAACCTAATTCTTAACCCCTTACCTAAAATAATTGGAAGAGAAGTGCTATGAACACAGACATTGATGAACAGCGAGTCAGATTTTTGAATAATCTGCCCGCGCTGGCTGGCCCCGTTATTTTATGGATCAGCAGAGATCAGCGTTTTGAAGATAACTGGGCCCTGATCTATGCCCAAAAAAGGGCTGTTGAACTTAAAAAACCTCTTTTAGCTGTTTTTTGCCTGACCGGTAATTACCCTGGCGCAACCGCGGCACACTACCGGTTCATGATCAACGGTCTTATTGAAACCGAAGAGACCCTCAGAAAACACCATATTCCCCTGATCATGCTCTACGGCGAACCTGAAACAGAAATATACCGCTTAATCCGCAGCTACAAGGCCGGACTCCTGGTAAGCGATTTTTCCCCGCTGAAAATCAGCCGCCAGTGGAAACAATCGCTCACTGAAAAACTAGGCATATCTCATGTAGAAGTTGATGCACACAATATAGTCCCGTGTTGGTTTGCCTCGCCAAAACAGGAATATGCGGCTTATACCTTTCGCCCCAAGATAAAACAACTGCTTTCCCGTTTTTTAGTCGACATACCTCCACCAATCAGGCATCCTTTTAGCTATAACGTTAGCATCCCGACAGTCAACTGGGATCATATATGTGATCTTCTAAATCTCAACAGGATGATTAAAATACCAGCCGGTCATCAACCCGGAACAGGTCAATCCCAAATGCTGATGCAATCGTTTGTTGAAACCGGGCTGGTTAATTACTCCAGGGACAGGAATGACCCCAACAAGCAGGCCCAATCAGGCCTTTCTCCTTACTTACATTTTGGTCATCTCAGCGCCCAGCGGCTTGCTTTAATTGTAAAAGGCTCTGCAACACCTGAAATAAATAATGAAGCTTTCCTCGAAGAGTTGATTATCAGGCGAGAACTATCCGACAACTTTTGTTTTTATAACAGCAGCTATGACAGTGTTAAGTGCTTCCCGCGCTGGGCCGCTGAAACATTGGCCAAGCACCGCGAAGATCCGCGGGAACATCTTTATTCGTTGGAAGAATTTAAAGCGGCTGAAACTCATGACCCTCTCTGGAATGCCGCCCAGAAAGAAATGCTCCTTACTGGAATAATGCCCGGGTACCTGAGGATGTACTGGGCCAAAAAGATTCTTGAGTGGACAGAAAGCCCTGAAGAAGCCATGGGAATAGCCATATACCTGAACGACAGGTATTCACTGGACGGGCGGGATCCAAACGGCTACGCCGGGATAGCCTGGAGCCTGGGCGGGGTTCATGATCGGGCCTGGGGGGAGCGAACGGTTTTTGGCAAAATACGCTATATGAGCTATCGCGGAAGCCGCTCTAAATTCAACGTAGACGCCTATATAGAAAAAGTGCAGCTTCTGTCGAAAACAGGTTTACCTGATCACTAATCATCAATTACCTGGATGCCATCGGATTGATGCCTCATCTGGCGGTAAAATTCGTGGAAATCAATACGGTAGTTGAAATCATCTTTTTCATAGTCGCGCTGACTTTTTATCTCCACATTGTGTATAATCAACAGCTCTTCATTAATGTTTGATGCCTGCAGCAGTTTCATCCCCGAAGGCGCCCACAGACCACTGCCGCCCCAGAAATACTGGCGGCCCTTTTTATGTCTGCCGACCCAGTTTGCTCCAAGGCTCCAAACCTGATTATATGCTGCTTTTGATGCATTCATCAGGTCCCAGAGAAACCCATAATAATGATCTGTTCTTGTGTTCATCATGGAATATTCCCTGATCGCCTGTGATTGCCAGGCAGCCATGGTAACAATCGCATCAACGCCATCTACAAAAGCGTACTGCCGGGGCAATTCAACAAAGCACAGGTCATAGCAAATCAGGAAACCAAAACGCCCCCACCTTGTATCAATACTGAGCCTTTTATCAGTACCCTGGCTGAAAAAGACTCTTTCACTCGGGGTCAAAAACACCTTGGCATAAATAAATTCCTCCTGCCGGTAATCAATTGAAGGAGTTAATATAAAAGTGCAGTTATAATAACGTTTCTCTTTCTCTCGCACATTACTGAAAAAAATATATTCTAGCCCGCCCTGGCCCTCAGTAAGGCTGTCCTTGATATTTTTTAAGCGTTTTTCAATTTTATTGTTTTCGCCTTCAGCAAGAAGGTCCCATACCGGAGCGGGATCACTTGCCTTCCATATATAACCGGTAACGGTTAGCTCAGGAAAGATTAAAATGTTAACCTTTTTTTCATGAGCAATCTCAATGATTTTTTCCATCTTGGTCAAGTTTTTTTCAACATTCGGATCCCCGTTAATGTTGGCAATCAGCACAGTAGGCTTATCTTCATTTTCGGAAAAAACGCGCTCAACAATACGAAAGTTCAATAATCTCACCCCGGTTATTCTTTTCTTCTCACCACTTTAATTTTAAACAACTTAATCCGTTTTCCTGCTTTAAGAATTTTTATCCGATCAATTTCTGCCCTGAAATTCCTTATGATCACTACCACCAGACAAACAGGTATCTGCAAAAAGCCTCTTGACAAGACGGAAATATGCGAATATGATGGTGTTACCATTTAATATAAATGTAGCACGTTATTATTATCCACAGGGTCTAACCTGCCCTGTCCCCTTATAAAGGTACGGAAGGTTTTCAACCCTTCCGTACCTTTATAATTAAAAAAGCTGTAAATGGTATATCCTCAAACTTTTTTGATCCCCTGACCTGCTTTTTTTGCATACCGGCGCAGGTAAATAAAACGCATTAGCAGTGCTTCATAACCCCTGAGAGGCTTTCCCCTGTCGAACAGATCTACTGCCATCGCAGCCCGGCAATTTTTTCCCAGGATCATTTCTACAGCCCGGGCATCCTCAATATCAGCACCACAACAAATTGCACCATTTCCTTTCAGCAATACTGCGCTGCGCCCTAAGATTTTTAATTGAATCATGCGGGCTGTTTTTTCTGCTTGAATGTAATCAGGCGCTAAAGCTTGGGCATTAACACCAATTATTTGGGCAAAATCATCAACCATTGGATAAAGAGTTTTGCCTGTCAGAGAATAATTCATGATGTCTGGCTTAACTGAGTGAATAATTGTCATCGTTCCGGGATATCTCTCGTATATTTTTCGGTGAATTGTCACTGCCTTTCGCAAACCCGGATCGAGGTTATCGCCATGCCCGTTACCGGCACCAAGAATCAACAACTCGCTGCAGCTATCTTCACCGGTTCCACCGCCTGCTCCGGCCAATCCCCCGGGGTAAAAAAAGATTTTACTGCCCTTTTTTATACTACTGCCCAGTAGATTACAGCCGGACCCACCAGTTTTCACTTTTTTGTCAGAAAAGTTAGCTGCATAGAATTGACCAAATTCATTAGAATCATAACTGGTTCTGCCGCTGAGGGTTAAATAGCGATTAAGCAGATGACGGCAGCATATTTCCTCCAATTTCATGGCCGTTATGAAAGAGTCGTTACAATCTGATCCCAGGCAAAGTGCCCCATGTGAAGTCATCAGGTACGCTTTACCTGTGCACCTGGCAAGAACTGCCTCAACGTTTTTCATCAGGGCTGTGCTGCCTGGGAGAGCGTAGGGAACCGACCATACTTTTTCGCCAACCTGCTCCTTTATTTCCGGTTCATCAACATCCAAATCAACGGCCAGGGGGCTGAGAGCCGACGCATTAAGCTGGTGGGTGTGAATGATAAAATTAATATCTTTGCGCTGCCTGTAAGCAGCTGCATGAACCTTCCTCTCCGACGAAGGCTCCACATTACCAAAATAACTCAAATCATTAATGTTTACAGCAACAATATCTTTCGTGGTGAGGCTGTCGTAAGTTTTGCCGCTGGGGGTAATCATAAAGGTACTACTGTCAATTCTGCAGCTGACATTACCCCAGGTCCTGGCAATCAATCCTTCCTCTACCAACCTGTTGCCCGCTTTAACAACTGTTTCCGCAGCTTCAAGTACATTCATCAGGCTTTACACATTCCTTAACAGTTTATTTATTAACCGGCCATTCCTGCAAAACACCGCCAGTAACGGGGTAACAGGAAATTGCAAATAGTTCATACACGGGCAGCCTTCCAGACTTATATAACACCAATTGTATTAATATATTGCAACCAAAACTATTATATCAGATAGAAAAAGGCTGATAAAAATCACTTGCCGGGGTCATCCCCGAAGGAAACGAAGTTTAAGGAATTAAATAATATAAAGAGAACAAATAAAGGATTTTCGGCTCATTTATATAATTCTTTTTTAGCTCCCAAGGGAGATGACTAATGCAGGGGCCGGTTTATTTTAGCAATTACGATGTAGGCACAACAGGGATTAAAACCTGCTTTTTTGCTGTCGTGACAGATAAGTATAAACTTATCAATGCTAAAATGGCTTCCTGCCATCTATATGTTCTTGACAGACGTTAACATTTATTTTCTGTTTCTCTTAAATAAAGAAACCGTTGCCTTCAGTGCCAGGGGGGTATCAAGTTTTCATGGTTGTACAGCCGAATAAAAATGCCAGTTCCGATCAACCGGAAAAAACTCAGATTAGTTCTAAACGGGATCTGCTCACGGAAGTTTAATATTTAAAAGAAGGTGAAATTATGTCAACCGCCTGGAGTGCGAAAACACGTCAGGAAACAGTTAGCGGGGCCGGCGAAAAAGAGTTTGATTTAATCATTATCGGAGGCGGCATTACCGGGGCCGGTATCGCCAGGGAATGCGCTTTACGAAAGCTATCATTCTGTCTGCTGGATAAAAATGATTTTGCTTTCGGTACTTCATCACGCTCTTCAAAATTATTTCATGGCGGCCTGCGTTACCTGGCTTCCGGAGAATTCGGGCTGGTACGCGAATCAACAGTTGAGAGAAACTGGTTGCGCTGCCACTTTCCCAACCTGGTAAGACCATTGGCCTTTGTTTATCCTGCTTTTCAAAATGGCGGATCAAAGGCTATCAAAGTTCGGTTGGCCGTGTTTCTCTATGATCTGATATCAAACTTTTTCAGCAAGTATAAAAATTACCGCAGGGGAAGAATCTTCAAAGCTTCTTTTATAAAAGAAATAGAACCGGCGATTACTCTTGAAGATCCTGATCTGGGGGAAATGACCATTGCCGGTTTTTACTATGATACCAACTGTGACGATGCGAGGGTAACCCTGGAAATTATCAAAGAAAGCATTAATTCCGGCAATAACGAATCAACCGCCCTGAACTACTGTCATGTGAATTACTTTTTAACCGACGACCGTGGAAAAGCAGTTGGTGTAAAGGCGACCGATCTGATCAATGGAATTGAGTTTACCGTAAAGGGGCGATGTGTAGTTTCCGCTGCAGGGATCTGGACCGACCAGGTTCTTTCAGCAGGCAGCTATTGCGATGAAAGGATTTTTCCAACAAAAGGAGTTCACATCATTGTTCCTTCCGAACGCCTGGGTAACAGAAATGCTTTCGGCCTGACATCACTTGATGACGGTAGGTTTTTCTTTATTCTGAATCGTGACCGGGTCTCTGTAATCGGCACAACCGATACTGCCTATCCCACCAGCTCCAGCAACCTGGATGAACCGTGGTGCACAAGAGAAGACTGTGACTACCTGCTGAACACTGTTAACCGCCTTTTCCCGCACGCCAGGCTTGGTGATCGAGACATCATAGGCACATATGCGGGGATCAGACCATTGATACGCCCGGAAAAGGCAGAAAATGAGTCCGCTGTATCGCGTAGACACGAGATTTTCCAGACCAATGACGGTATTGTTGCTATTGCAGGTGGAAAATCAACCACTCACAGGCTAATGGCAGAAGACTTGCTATTTTACCTTGTTAAAATTGGATACTTAAAAAGATTTTCAGAAGAAGAATATAACCGCCGCGGTTTTTCGCGCCAGCCTTTTAAAATAGGGATAACACTCAAAGAGTTCGATCGGATTCTTGATGAAAACAATTACTGGAACCTGGCCCACCCCGATCAGATTAAACATTTTTATACCCAGTACGGCCGGGGAGCTTTTGATATTTTCGAAAGGATCAATGACAACCCTGCCTGTGGGGTCCCCCTGCTTGATGATTATCCCTATTGTGAAGCCGAAATCAATCATATCCTGGAGTTTGAATGCGCCCCGAGATTGATAGATATCATGTGCCGACGAACAGAAGCGCAGTGGGCAGTCTGGCATCACAAACAGGAAACACTCGCTAAAAAAGTAGCGAAAATAATGACCGCCTATTACAGCTGGGACGAACAGGAAAAAAACAAACAGTTACAAGAATATCTGGACTATGTTGGGAAAACTATTAGTTTCCTGAAGATGTAAATATTTTTTGATTCCTTTTTTATTTATGTGTTGACAGTTTGGGCAGATGCTGACTATAATCAAGCTGTATAACCCTTCTCCCGCTTCCGGGGGAAGGGAATAATTAATATTTCGTTATACTTTGTCAAGTATAACGCCCTGAAGGATGATCAACTTATAGCAAAAGAAGGTGCTTATAATTGAAAATGCACCAACTGGAAACAGAAAAAGCAGTTGGCAGGTTACTATGTCATGATATTACTAAAATTGAAAAAGGTGTTTACAAAGGTGCCCTGTATAAAAAAGGTCATCGCATCGTCAGTGATGATGTTGAAAAACTGCTCGACCTGGGGAAAAATCATATATATGTTCTTGAGCTGGAAAAAGAAGACCTGCACGAAGATGATGCCGGACACCGTATTGCTTCTGCCCTCGCCGGCCCCGGGCTGACCATTAGCAAGCCTTCGGAAGGTCGCGTCAACTTGTTAGCCCGGGAAGCGGGACTGTTTAAAATTGATGTTTCCCGTTTGTACCGTATTAACTGCATCACCGATGTAGTTGTTTCAACCCTGCATGACAATTCACCGGTTAGCAGTGATGACCTGCTTGTCGGCGCCAAGGTTATCCCCCTGGTTGTTAATAAATCAACCGTGTCTGAAGTAGAAAAAATCTGCATGGAGGGCGACCCTCCGGCCAGGGTCCTGCCTTATCTCCCTTTTAAGGCAGGCTGTGTTATAACAGGCAGAGAAGTATATGAAGGACGCATCAAAGATGGTTTCGCCCCCATTCTTGCAGAGAAATTATCCCATTTTGGTCTTGAAGCACCCCTGATCAGGTATTGTAATGATGATGCCGGACAGATATCTGCCGAAATACTTGATTTAATCCATCAGGACTGTGAAATGATTATCGTAACGGGAGGTATGTCTGTTGATCCGGATGATGTATCCCCCACCGGGATAAAAAATACAGGCGCTGAAATAATCAAATACGGCGCTCCGGCTCTTCCGGGAGCCATGTTTATGCTGGCTTACAAAGGAGATATTCCGTTGATTGGCCTTCCCGCCTGCGGAATGTATTTTAAAAACACTGTTCTTGACATTATTTTGCCACGTATAGTGGCAGGCCAAAAAGTCAGTGCCGGTGAAATTGCCGCTCTCGGGCATGGAGGTCTGTGCCGTCGTTGCAAAACCTGTGTTTTTCCAAACTGCTCATTTGGCAAGGGTGGCTATAGCGATGTATTTTAGAAAACCTGCTGCACACGCGATTCTTGTTTTTAGACTTATGCCGGCGATCTTAATTCCTCTTGCAATTATGGCAGGGTGCAATACACTACAGGCTAAAAAAACGGAGATTAATGCCGAAGATATGCAAAAAGAACAACCCGAACTACTTTTATATGTTGCTGCCGGCATCAGGGAAGCGGTTGAAGATGCAGCCGCAGAGTATAACCGGAATTTCACTAACGACCCGATCAATTTTAGGTTTGTCTATAACAATTCAGGACGGCTTGTAACCCAGCTTAAACTGCACAGCGAAGGAGACATATTTATTTCATCCGAACTGCAATTTATGGAAAAAGTTATTTCCGACGACCTGGCCGATGAAATGTTTGATTTAGCTTTATTCGTTCCAGCTCTTGTTGTAGAAACCGGAAACCCGCTTGGAATTGAAACAATAGCTGATCTGACCAGGCCCGGTTTAAGAGTAGTAATCTGTGAAAGCTCTGCCGCCATGGGCCAGGCAGCGGAGAGAATACTGGGCGAACAGGGAATACTTGATCAGGTTGTTCCCAACATAATCAACAGGCCGGCAACAGCTCCCCAAATTGCCCTGAATGTTGCCCTTGGCCAGGCTGACGCCGGAATCACCGGACGCAATTCCGGTGGGGAACTGGAAGATAAAGTTGATTTTATCATGATCCCGCCGGAGATTAATGCTCCAACCTTAATCACTGCAGCAGTATTGAACTCTTCCCTAAACAGAACTGACGCTGAGTTATTTGTTGATTTTCTCTGTTCACCTGCCGGACGTGCAATATTTGAAAAGCATAACTACGGTGATGCAAGCTTAAAATGATTACCAAGTTAAAGTAAACCCAATTATTATGCTGTCAAAGGAATGATGAGCCTTGCTAAAAGTATCCATAACTAAATCCTATCCCGGTTTTAGCCTGACTACAGAATTAAGTACCTCTCAAAATGCCACCCTGCTCAGCGGCCAATCGGGATCAGGAAAAACAACCCTGCTGAGATGTATTGCCGGCCTGGAAAAGCCTGACCATGGCTATATTAGTTTCAATGACAGCTTTTTTTTCCGGGAGGGCAGCCTGAACATTCCTCCTGCCAAACGCAAGGCAACTTTAATGAGCCAGGAAAACAGCCTTTTCCCTCACCTGACCGTGAGCCAAAATATTCTTTATTCGATAAAAAAGAAAAGTCAAACACCCGATCTTTACCATTCAGTTATTAAAAAACTGGGTCTTGATACCCTGGAACATAAACACCCAGCCTGCCTCTCGGGGGGTGAAGCACGCCGGGTGATGCTGGCTCGTTCTCTTTTACACAGACCAGCGCTATTGCTACTCGATGAGCCGTTCACAGGGTTAGACCTGAAACTTTGCCGCCAGGTATCATCCCTGCTCAACGAATACCGGGAGACCTATCAAACAGAAATAATTATTGCCACTCATATCCGACAGGATTTGCTGAACTGGATTGATAACAGGCTCTGCCTGATACCACCCAAAAGAGCCCTTGCCGGATAAGCCTTGCAACATAAAATCAGCCAGAGGATACTTATGTCAGTTAACTGGTTAAAAGTCACTTTTATATTTTTGTTTACGATTTTATTAATCCTGGTTCTTTCTGCCTACCTTTCTCTTTTCAGCCTGATCCAAAAATCCAGCCTGTTTTCAATCATTACATCGACAGAATTTTATCGTCCGCTCCTGTTCAGCCTGTTTTCTTCTACTGCAGCTACATTATTGGGCGGCCTGTTTGCCATCCCTTCAGCTTACATCCTGTCACGTTATACCTTTCCAGGCAAGGATCTGGCAGAAGGCATCCTTTACCTTCCAGTGCTGGTTCCTCCCCTGGTCAGCGGTTTAGCCCTGCTGGTTCTGTTTAGCTCGCCTGCAGGTCACTGGCTGGCAGCACAGGGAATCAGGTTTATCTTTACTCCTGCCGGCGCGGTTATGGCCCAGTTTTTCATCGCGACCCCTTATGCCCTGCGAACAATCAAGGTTTCTTTCAATAAAGTAGAACAAAGTCTTGAGGAAGCTGCGACAACATTGGGAGACAGCCCTGCTCGTGTTTTTACCAGGATAACCCTGCCCCTGGCCTACAAAGGTATATTATCCGGCCTGCTGTTAGCCTGGGCCCGCGCCCTGGGCGAGTTCGGTGCAACAATTATGCTGGCAGGAACTATAGCCCGCTACAGCGAAACTATGCCGGTAGCCATTTACCTGCGCTTTTCAACCGGTGAAATGGAAACTGCAGTAACAATGGCTGCCATGATGATGCTTGCTGCCCTGGTAATTTTGATTGTAACACGACATTTTCTTACTGCTGATTGAAAAAGATAATTGAGGTGGATGCTAATGGAGACAATCATTAAAGAGGCAATAGAAGCTTATGTTGTTGATTATCAGCAACCGGAAAACAGGGGGTGGGAACAACCTCTTATAGCTTTTGCCAGTGCAGGAGATCCACTTTTTAGCCGGCTGAAACAGATTATTCATCCCGGTCATGCCCTGCCGGAAGATTTATTAGAAGGAGCAAAATCGGTAATTACTTATTTCATCCCTTTTCATAAGCAGGTTATTAACAGTAATAAGCAGGGCCGTCTCTGTTCCAAATCATGGGCCTTGTCCTACATTGAAACTAATGATTTGATTAAAGCAACCGGTGAACATCTCTGCTCAATAATTAACGCTAAAGGTTATCATGCTGTTCATATACCGGCCACCCATAATTTTAATGAAACCACTTTATTAAGCGACTGGTCGCACCGCAGCGCTGCTTACATCGCCGGGCTGGGAACCTTCGGGGTTAACCATATGTTGATTACTGCAAAAGGGTGCTGTGGACGTATCGGATCCCTGATTACCGATCTTGAATTGAAACCAACGGCCAGGCCTACTACTGAGTATTGTCTCTACCTGGCCGATGGATCCTGTGGAATCTGCGTAGATAAATGTGTGAATACAGCTTTATTAATAGATTCCCTGGATAAACATAAATGCTATGAAATGTGCCTGACTAATGCCGCTCGCTTCAAAGATCTCGAAAAGATTGCTGATGTATGCGGAAAATGCCTGGTAGGACTCCCCTGTTCAACAGCAAATCCTGCCCAACTGTAGAGTTTATCAACAGGCACCCGGGATACACTAATCAGTGATCAACTTAATGCTTTTAGCATCTGTACTTCAGGCGGGCCTTCCAGGGCATCCTTAAGTGTTTCTCCAAATTCTTTATAGTGAAGTGAGTTCCTGTGCTTTTCAAGAGCTTCCATTCCGGTATACTTTTCTAATATAAATATTTCACCTGTTCCTTCAGCAGTCATGTATGGTTCATAATATAAGCATTCCTTTTCCTGTTTATTAACCTGATCTGCCATTCTTAAAGTGGCATATGCTGCCTTTTCTTCCATGCCGCTTTTAATTTTTAACTTTGCAATAATGGCAATCATTTTTTCATCTCCCCAATAGTTATTTGATAAAATCAATACCTCAGGTATTTCCTTCTCCACACGAATAATTCCTGCCATTGACTTTTAGATAATGAAGCTTTATAATATAAACAAATGATTTAAACAATTGTTTAAATCAAACATTTTAAATATATGTTTGCTGAACTGAACAGGAAACTTTTATGCTGAAATTGGGACAATTTGTTGTCAAATACCGCAAACTGATCATAGCTGCTTACCTAATACTATTAATACCTGCTGCCCTGGGGTATCTGCTTACCGGCGTTAATTACGACCTGATTTCGTATATGCCCGAGCAACAAAATTCACGTCTGGGTGAAGATATTCTCGAACAAGAATTTTCACTATCGGCTCTTGGCATATTGATGGCCCGTGACAAAGAAACCTTTGAAATTGAATACCTCATTTCAGATGTAAATAACATAGAGGGAGTAGAAGATGTGATCTGGCTGGGGGACTACACTGATATCTATATGCCCCCGGAATTTACCGACCCGCAAATACAGGAGCGTTTCAGAACTGAAAGTACCGTTCTGATGCAGGTCCAATTCAGCGATAATGCCCGCAGCCCGGATACAATCGCGGCTGTAATGTCCATACGTGAACTGACCGTACATGATGAAGAAATATATTTTGGTGGCGAACCGGCTATACTGGCTGAAATGCAAACGGCTGTTGATGATGAAATGTTGATTTATACTGTTCTGGCAGCGGTTATTATCCTAATTGTTTTAACAATATCAACATCGCTTTATCTTGATCCAATTCTGTTTTTGGTTGCTGTTGGAGTAGCAATAGTAATAAATATGGGCAGCAATATATTCAGGGGCGAGATATCTTTTTTAACTGCTTCGATAGCAGCCGTAATGCAGCTGGGTATTTCGCTTGATTATGCCATATTTTTAATGCACCGGCTGGAAGAAGAAAAAGAGGGATCGGGCAATATCGAGGAAGCAATGGTTTCTGCCGTCAACAAAACAGCAGTTACTGTTGCCTCAAGTGCTTTAACAACCATCGGCGGTTTTAGCGCCCTGATAGTGATGAAAAACGGCATAGGGAGCGACATGGGATTTGTGCTGGCAAAAGGAATTGTAATCAGCCTTATCGTAACATTAACCCTTTTGCCCGGTTTGATTATAACTTTTTATCCCTTTAGCAGCCGGTTTAAGCACAAAATATTACTGCCTTCATTCAAGAAGATTGCACCTTTTATGATCAGGCACTACCGGGTTTTCCTGGTAATATTTCTAATATTGGCAGTTCCGGCTTACCTGGGACAGAATAAGGTTGATTTCTATTATTCCAATGAAAATTATCTGCCTCTTGATTCTATAGCAGTAAACGATACAAATGAAATAATGGACGAGTACGGAGCAGTTGATATTCTATATGTAATAACCGCAGACCTTGGAAGGCAGAGGGAACACGATCTGGTAACCACCTTGGAACAGATTGGCACTGTTGATTCAGTTCTTGCCATTACATCACAGGTTGACCAGGCGCTGCCCGATATTATTATTCCGGATGAAATATCCGAAGAATTCCTTTCCGGAGGATACAGGAACATGATGGTATTTCTATCCCCATCTTTAAACGAAACAGAAGCTTTTAATACCGTTGACCTGATCAGAAGAAATACAGCTGCTCTTTATGAAGAATACTATGTTACCGGGCCAACCGCTGTAACCCGTGATATGGCTTCTTTATCGGTTGGTGATGCACGTAACGTTGCCATTGTATCAATACTGGCGATCGGGTTAATTGTTGGACTCAGTTTAAAATCGTTAGCCCTTCCGGTACTGCTCGTTCTGGCCGTGCAACTGGCAATCTGGATTAACATCAGTATGCTCTATTACCAGGATCAGGTTGTCTCCTCACTTACCCCGATAATTATCGGGGCTATACAGCTCGGAGCCACAGTTGACTACGCCATACTCTATACACTGCGGTATAGGGATAACCTGGAGGTAATAGTTTCGCGAAGCGGCGCAGCAATAAAAACTCTTCAGGAAACCGGAAGGTCTATTCTAACCAGTGCGTTGATTCTTTTTTCAGCAACATTTAGCATATCAGTTGTTGCCGGGATTAAAACTACCAGGGAAATGACCATGTTAATCGGGCGGGGAGCTTTAATAAGCATGATTGTCATGTTTGCTCTGCTTCCCGGGCTTTTAATTGTATTCAACCATGGAATTGGCAAGTTTACCATCAACTGGCCGGGAACAAAAAATAGAACAAATCAGGGAAAATACCTGGAGGCTTCACACAATGAGGAATAAACTAATCTATCCAATAGCAATAATTCTAATCGCTTTACTAGCCCTCAGCGCAGCGGCATATTCTGTTGTCACGGAAGATAAAATGAGCAATGCCGACTCCTACAGACCTGCTTTCCAAAGCAGTAACCTGGAGGATGATAACCTGCCTGACGGCGTAACTGAAGCTATTAAGAATGAAACAGTTTACATAATACTCGATCATGGTGGTCAGGTGAATGATTTGACAATTGTTAACCGGATTTACGATCAGGTTGATCACGATGCTGGCTTTGTTGTCGATTACGGTAGTTATTTGCACATAGACAACATGACCGGAACCGAGGAACCAATTCTGGAAGAAGACAGGGTTGTCTGGAACAGCAAAATCTTTGAAACAGGAGCCCTCTACTACCAGGGCACTGTTGACAAACAACTTCCAGTGGAAATCTCCATCAGTTATTACCTTGACGGCATCGAAACAGAACCGGAAGATCTAGCCGGCAATTCAGGAAACCTTGAAATCGCTATTAAGTTTACCAACAACCTCCAGTACGATCAGCCGTTAAGCTATTATGACTACAACGGTAATCTTACCTATAAAAATGATATTAACTATGTTCCAATGGTTGTCCAGGGTTCTTTTGAGCTGGACCTGGAGCGTTTTTCAGATATTGACCCCGGAGATGGAACAAGCATGGTAATGGGGCAAAATGTCAGTATCAACTTTATGGTTTTCCCCTACCCTGAAGAAGAACTGCGGTTTAGCATGAACGGAGCAGACATTGAATTGGACCGTTTCTCATTCATGATTATGCCTCAAATGCCGCCGATAAATACTATAGATATTGAAAGCATTCTTATACAAATGCTTGAAGGTATCGAATCATTTGATCAAATCTTTGGTGAGTTAAGCACCGGAGCAGAAGAAATTGAAAAAGGGTTGATCCTCTTTACAGATGAAAGCAAGAAACTGAAAACCGATTTTGATGATTATCAATTAATGATCGATAATTATCTGGCTCAACGAGAGCAACTATCCGACTTAATAAATGCAATTGATTCCGAATCACTGGTTGATTCTATGGGCATCCTCTTAGCTGCCGTAGAAAATATTGACAACATGGCAGGCAGCAATTCTATATCAGAAGAGATAGAGGCTATCTCTGCTGAATCACAGAGATTGGGCGGCCGTCTTGACGAACTTGAAAATGATCTTGACGAACTTAACCGTTATTCATCCACCATCCAAAAAGAAGCTGAAAAACTGGTCAGGGACAACGACCCAGGATCACCTCTTTATGAAACAGGCTTAATCATTTTAATGAGAGAAGAACTTTTCCAGGAGATGCTTGAAGAAAGTGCCCTCATCGGCACAGACCTTACCGATCTGCAGAAAAGTATTGATACGCTGCAGAATCAGTGGCTGAATGAATACCTGCCAGGGATTGAAGCTCTGGAAAGAGTTTCTAACCTGGCAGAGTCAGAAAACCTGGTTAGTCAAATAGCCGGTATTGCCGGGGGAGTTGCCTCTTTTGAAGATTACCTGAATCAGGTTGACGCCTTTATATCTGATGCAGAGATGATGTCTGGCGACCTTTCAAAACTGCCCGCTGCTCTGGGTCAACTTGCAGATGGACAGTCTGAACTGACAAATGCTCTTGACTTATTAAGATCCGGCGGAATAACAGCTATGAAAAGTGAGTTAATTGATGGCATCAATGAATCAAGAGCAGGCCAGGCAAAACTGGAACTGATGGAGAAGCTTGCTGATGATTATCGCTCCTTTGCCGACAATGAGAACAACCGGCACAGCGAAGTACGCTTTATCGTGCAAACTCCCAGAATTGAAAGAGAGCTTGATGAAGATCAGGTCAAAGACCAGGATACAGAAGAAAATAAACTGTGGACAGAAATATTATGGTATAAAATAATTAATTTATTCGAATAAGTGAGGTGATAGAATGGCTCTTGAAAAAAGCGATACAAGAAATAAAATACTGGATACTGCCGCTGAAATTATTGGCAGGGAAAAAAACCTTAATCTGACCATCAGGGAAATAGCCGGAAGGGCCGGAGTTAACCTGGCTTCGGTAAATTATTATTTCGGATCCAAGGAAAAGCTGCTTGAAGAGGTTGAGATGCAGTTAATGGAAAACATACGCCAGATCTACACCAATCTTGAAAACAAGTCATTACCGATCAAGGAAAGGCTGATAAATTGGGCTGATAAACTGATAAAAAACCTGATTGATTACCCTGGCATCATTTATCTGATCGGTACCAGAGTCTTAGAACGTGAAAACACCAGCCTTAATTTCTACCTCGGTCTTCTCGAAACCGACATCACGCCACTTGTCAGGGAATTAACCGGTCTCAGGAACGACGAAGAGGTTAAGTATAAGGTTTTACAATTAATCTCCGGTATAGTGTATCCTGCCCTGATTATATCCAGTGATAACGAAGCATCCGGAATTGATATAACCGAAGATACCATTCGCAGAAAATATGTAACAGCCCTGGTAACCAGCATCTGATATTATAAATGGGTGGGAAGTATACTTAGACAACTTTTTTAGACAGCATTCACGGAACCTGACAGGATATTATTCAGTAATGTTGAAATAAACCTTAGCAGCGGGCTTTATGGTCCAGGGAATAAGCGTCCGGGGCCGGGCTGTATACGGTCCTGTTAGAAGGATCAAGCCCGGTTTACACAACTACCAGGGGGGGGCAGTGGATGAATAAAGGCCAGTCCGTACTCAGAATCAGCAAAAAAGCATTCATTCAATCCTTTATCATTCTTCTCATCTTAATAATCTCGGCCGGGTTGCTTAGCACGGCTATTCCAAGCGGCAGTTATGAAAGAACGGAAATTGACGGGCGTGAAATAATCACCCCGGGTTCTTTCAGCTTCGTTGACACCCCCGATTATCCCTTCTGGCGCTGGTTAACTGCTCCTGTTGAAGTCCTCTGGGGCCCTGATGCTCCAACTATTATTACAATCATATTGATAGTGCTTTTTATCGGTGGGTCGTTTGCTCTACTTGACCAGGCTGGGGTTCTCAAGGCTGTTATTGCCCGGGTTGTACTAAGAATGGGAAACCGCAAATATTTGCTTCTCGCCATCATTATTCTTTGTTTTATGCTTTTTGGCGCTTTGCCTGGAATATTTGAAGAAGTAGTAATTTTGGTCCCGGTGATGATTGCCCTGGCTTACCTGTTGGGCTGGGACGTTATGACCGGTCTGGGAATGAGCATACTGGCTATTGCCTTTGGGTTCTCAGCTGCGCTGGCTAACCCCTTTACTATTGGAATAGCACAAAGATTATCCGGGCTGCCGGTTTTTTCAGGGATGGGTTTAAGAGCTGGTGTTTTTCTGGTCATCTATTTTATGCTCACATTCTTTTTAGTGCGTTATGCCAGAAAGATTGAAAAAGATCCTTCTCTTTCACCGACTTTCAGAGAAGACGAAAATCTGCGGGCAAAGTTCACCCTTACCCGTGAGGAACTGGAAACCCAGGCTGATCCGCGTCTAAAAAAATCTGTGACCTTATTCATCATTTCACTGGCACTAATCGTTGCTGTAAGCATCAGCGCTTCGTTTGTCAGCGCTATTTCAACCATTACCCTGCCACTTGTCGGGTTGCTCTTTCTAATGGGAGGACTAGGTTCCGCACTACTTGCCGGGATAACCCCTGGAAAAACTCTGAAAATCTTTGCCAACAGTGTTAGCGCCATATCCCCGGCCATCATTTTAATATTAATGGCCGTCAGTGTAAAACATATTATGACCAATGCCCGGGTAATGGATACCATCCTCGATTACGCTGCGCGGGCCATTGGTGGCGCTTCACCATTTATTGCAGCTCTTCTTGTTTATGCCCTGGTTCTGCTTCTTAATTTTTTCATTGGGTCAGCATCAGCAAAAGCTTTCCTGGTTATTCCTATTATCGCTCCGCTGGTAGACCTTGTTGGCGTAACAAGGCAGACCGCCGTTCTGGCGTTTGCTTTTGGCGATGGTTTCAGCAATGTTTTGTATCCAACCAATGCCGTTCTGCTTATCGCCCTTGGACTGGCCGGAATCAGCTACATCAAATGGTTCCGCTGGGTCATCGGCCTGCAGCTACTGGTCCTTACCGTTACGTCAGCTTTTCTGCTGATCGCGGTAGCAATCGGCTATGGTCCCTTTTAAAATAACCCATTGCTTATTATACTTTTCTGATTAAGTGAATAATTGATTTGCTGTCGGGGTCAACATCGCCAAATATCAAAAATATAGCGATTTCTTCAAGAAAACCAAGTATGTATAATGATACAACCAACCTGACAAACCAGGTTACATCAAAAAAGAATGATGATATTATTACAAAAAACACCATAACAGCATTAAAACGCAAGATAACCGTGTGCATCATTACAGGACGCCGAAATAATATAGCTGAAAGAATAAACGATAAACCAAGAAGAATAAAGAATATGGTCAGGTAAATACTATTTGCCGCAACAGCTTCAGGCTGCAACCGATAGAGGAAAAATGCAGATGCTATATAAAAAAACAGATCGGCAAGAGAATCCAGTTCCTTCCCAAAATGTGACACCATTTTAAATCTGCGGGCAATGAGACCATCAAAAAAATCTGTAGATCCCAACAATATATAACCAACCAGAAACGGGTAATAATATCCGTTGTACAGCAATATAAACAGGAGTGGTAAAAAAACAATTCTTGAGGCTGATAACAAATTGGGTATTGTCAAGTATATCGCCAAATATTTCCCTCCTTCAGTTTAGTTGGCTTATCTTATCATAAAAATAATGTTTAATCCATGCCGGGCTTAAAATGATCTGATCTTACAAAATACAGAAATTATCCACATCAAAAAGCCCGCGATCAGTTATTTTCAATGAAGGGATAACCGGAAGAGCTAAAAAGGATAAAGTTAGAAAAGGTTGGGGCAGGTCAGTACCCAGTAATGCGGCCTCTTTTAACAATAATTCCATTTCCGTTGCAACCTCCCCCGCGGTCTTAACCGACATAAGTCCACCAATCTGCAGGGGCAGCTGGGCCTTTACCCTATTGCTGCCATCTACCACAATAAAACCACCCCCTGTTTCCGTTAAGCGGTTCACAGCAACTGCCATGGCTTCCTCATCTGCACCGGCAACTATAATATTATGTGAATCATGGGCAACAGTTGAAGCCAGGGCTCCCTCCTTAATATTCATACCCTTGACAAGAGCAAGACCATAACTGCCGCTGGCCCGGTGTCTCTCTATTACAGCAATTCTATTCACGCCTAAAGCAGTAATTCCTGTTACTTCCCCATTACTGTCCAGGGGAATATCAATTTGCATTTTTTCCGTTAATAACTGACCTGGAATTAAGCCTATAACCTGTTTTTTAGCTAAATCGGCCTTGATGCGAAAATCATTTGCATTATATATTTTCCCTGTTTTTACTGTTTGCAGGGCATGTTCCGGCAGTATACCGCGCTTAACCGGACTAACCAACCTGCCCTTGCTGGCAACTAGCTTCCCATCTTTTATAACCATATCCACATTAAAGTTTTTTAGATCTTTAAATGCAACCAGGTCAGCCCTGTATCCCGGGGCTAACAAACCCCGATCGAACAACCGGTAATGACGGGCAGGGTTAAATGTGGCCATTTTTAAAGCCAGGCAGGGATCTAAACCCATTGAAACAGCTGTATGCAATAAATCGTCGAGGTGACCTTTTGCAATTAATTCAGCAGCTTCGCGATCATCACTGCCGAACATGAAAAATTCAACATTATTATCATTAACAAGGGGCAGTATCTCTTTAAGGCTTGAAGATGCCGAACCGTGACGTATTATTACTCTCATACCATTCCTGATTTTTTCCGCTGCCTCTTCCCTGTTTACACATTCATGATCGGTGCTGATGCCGGCAGAAAGATATGCCTGAAGTTCCTTTCCCCTTAAGCCAGGGGCATGACCATCAACTATTTTCCCCGCTTCCAGGGCGGCAGCTATTTTAGCCAGCACAACCTGGTCTGCGTTAATAACCCCCGGGTAATTCATCATTTCCCCAAGCCCGACTACGCGAGGATGTCCAATCAATTCCCTGATCTGATTAACATTAATTTCTCCCCCGGAGCTTTCCATTTCTGTTGCCGGAACACACGAAGGTACAGTCATAAAAAAATCACAGGGAAGATCATCGGCAGCCTCGATCATCATTTTGACCCCTTCAATTCCTAACACATTGGCTATCTCGTGTGGATCATTGATAACTGTTGTAGTACCGCGAGCAGCTATAACCCCGGCCAGCTCTGGTGGAAAAAGGAGGGTGCTTTCTATGTGCAGGTGAGCATCAATTAAACCGGGGGTTAAGTAACAACCGTTTATATCAATAACCTCTTCTCCTTCTTTGTAGCAATCTCCGATAGCGGCAACATAACCTTCTTCAATGGCCAGGTTTGTCAAGGTTACTTTCTTGTTGAATAAATCAACCAGGCGGGCATTTACTATCAACAATTGCGCCGGTTTTTCACCGTTGCAAACTGCCAGCCGACCAGTTAGTGTTTCTTTTGAAATGTTTGTTTTCTGTAAACTCATGATCTACCTCCGCTCTTTAAATAATTGCCTGTTCTCCCGGCAAAAAACCTTTACCACACCCGGTGAGCATATAAACCGCATGGTTAATTATCGGAAGCGGTTTTCTATTAATCCTGTTTATTATAGTTATTTAAAATCGGCAGAGGGCTATCTTGTCATGCTCTGCCGATCCTTTTTTTTAAACATAGGACTAAACCTGCTGCTACTACTGCAACACTCAACACAATCAACAGCCATTTTGCGATGGAAAACAGGGAAGTTACATGTGCCAAAACAGCAGTAGGCCGGGGGTACCTGTACATCACAACAGCGGCAGCTAAATTTTCAAGAAGATCAAATAAAAAAGCATAAACAGGCAGTAATTTAACAGTATGAGCAAAGCGACTCATACCTGTATACCGGAAGATATAAGTTAACACGACCAAAAAAAATAAAAGATAAACAACCGGCCAGAGTATATCAAAAGTATATTTCTGCATTATGTAGTAAGCCCGTCCCGTATCGCCGTATGACTCGGCCATTGCATATAAATCTCCTGCAGAATATAAAAAAGAAGTATCCGGTGATATTGTTACACCTGTCATTTCAGCTAGGCGTTCGGACATATATGGAAGTATAAAAACAGTAAAAAGCAGAAACACAACTACGGTAACAACTAAAAGCCCGGCATTTACTATTTCTTCAAAATAAAGAAAAAGACGGGTAGTTAGCTTCAAATCAATATTCCTCCGCAAGGGAAAATTAATAAAATGATCGAGGGGTTTTTGGTTTAAAAAAAGGCCCACCCCAATAGAGGAGCAAACCCGTTTTAGCTGCTATCCTTAAAAGGTGTCGCTGTCAATTAAAATATCAACTAACTCTGCCATTATCTCTTCAAGATCTGAATCATTTATTTCCAGCAGGTTCATTGCTTCCTGGTCTAGCGGGTAAAGTAATCCGTCAATACCGAGCCCCAGTCCCATCTGCATTGTAGCTGCGTCAGCAACATGTACAATTGCCGTAAGCTGCGGGTTTATCTCTGCTTTACCAGGCTCGTGGTGGCAGGTTATCGCTTCTGTAAGATCTACGGGCAGCTTCCACTTTTCAGCTACTTTACCACCAAGAATTGCATGATTATACCCAAAGATATTATCTTCAACTTCATTAAAAGGAATTTTCTCTTCTGCAACTATATCTATAACCTGTTGGTACATATCGCACATAAAACTGTTTAATATCAGCTTTCCAATATCATGCAACAGGGCGGCTGTATAAGCAAGCTCAACTGACCTGAATCGAATTTTTTTTGCCAGAATTCGAGCAAATACTGCTGAACACTGTGAATGCTTCCACAGTTCACCCTCATCCATAGCATAACCCTTAAGCTCCTTTTTTAATATTTTACTGACTGATGCAGCAAGAACAATACTGCGGACCGCATTAAAGCCAATCAGAATTATAGCATCTGTAACAGTAGCTATGCGCCTTGAATAGCCGTAGTAAACTGAGTTCGCCAAGCGTAAAACCTGGGCAGTCATCGCCTGATCCTGGTTGAGCACTGCCTGTATATCAAAAGCAGTAGAATCAGGGTCTTCAGTGAGCTCCATAACCCTGGTAACAATCTGGGGAAGTGCAGGGAGCTCGTCAACTTGAGTCACAATATTTTCCAGCGTTAGTTTTGTCATTTTTTCTCCCGCAGAAGCAATTATTTTGTTCTCGTTTTTAATTATAACAATTTTCAGCCACAATCGTCAACAAGCAGCAATATCCCGTCACCATTGTTTTTATTACTGTATTTCATCAGGAATAATCATTGCAATAAACCTAATTTAGCGTATTACTACTATGCATTTTTACTAAAAATACTTTAACTGTGTTACAATAAATCTCGGAATAATTATTCAAAGTTGAGCGGGAGGTAAGAAAGAAATGTGCAGTATTGTACTAAGGCATATCCCCAAAGATCTGGCAAGTTTTGAACAAATATGTTCAGAGTTTCCCAATGCACCGGAAGGAGCGGCAGCGGTTATGATCCTTGCACTGCTGCTTTATACTGAGAATAGCCAGGATGGCGAAACCGCCCTGGGCCTGGCAGTGCATCCGGACCAGCTGACTGGCGGAAACAAATTAAGCCAGCGCTCACTGAATTTGATCAAAAATCAGATCAAAGATAAAAAATACCATATGCAATCCTACTTTAAAAACACTTCACCCGAGAAAGGCTATACCCTTGTCACCGCTCCTTACACTCTCGAGTTTACTACTAATCCACACAGTGGTAGGGCCGACGATGGCTTTATTAAACTTTTTATAAAATCATCGGGAGCAGATTCACCCCGTCCTATATCAGTTAAAATTGACCAGGAGAGAAAGTGGAAAACCGCAGAGTGGAGCAGCCTTTTGTCCGGCATTAGGCCGCCCGGCGCTACCCGGTAATTGTACAACTAACCAATTTGCCGTCACTTCATCGATCAAAGCCTTAGACTTGCTGTACACTTTTACTAAGCGGCAGTAAACTGCTGCCATGGACGATCTTTGTTTTTAATTTAATATTCAACTGCTGCCTGATATGGGGTGGAATCAATTTTTTTTAAACATGCTGACAACCAGCGCAATAACCAAACCGATGGCAAATCCGCCAATTAAACCATTAGTGTGATATAGTAAAACACCAAGCAGGGGAAATACAGTGAAACCAATTATTACTATAATCAGTGGAAGCAATTTTATACCGAAAATAACCATCCATCCCTTCTCATCTTAATTTATGTAGTGCAACCGGTGATTGCCGGAAATAGTTGCAAACCAGAATATTTAAGCTGTTTAAATACATATTATATATTATATGATTAGTAGTAGTTAGGCAAAGGTTAAATATGCTTGTGAAATTGTGATACAAACTGCTAAGCTATAATTAGCATGCTGTTATTAAGCTATTCTTTGAAAAACAGGTTTATTTGATAGTTTTTCGCTTGCAAAACTCAATGATTAATTTCTACTACAGTCTCAACAATTAATCCACAGCTGAATGATAAAAACAGGGCCTGTTAAAGAACAATTAATAAATATAACACTTTTTATATCCTCAAGTTAGCAAATAATTTAAGCTGTTATGATGGCTGAAAACACCAGGTTTGTTATACATTTTTCTCAATTAATGAAGTTGCCGCCTTTTTTAAGGCGGCAATTTCATTGCAGTTCATTAGTCGCACCATAGCTGCGCAGCATGCTTTTTAGCCCATCTGTAACTTCAACACGGCCATCATGAAATACCCAGTAAACTTCAACCCCTTCGAAGCTTTCTGCCATAGCTATGCTTTCTTCGAAAGGCAACAGGAACAGAGCCGTTGAAAGAAAATCGGCCAGGGCAGCATCAGAACATACTACAGTCAAGGCCCGGTAGTACCTGCCCGGCATCAATGTTTTAACATCTATTATATGATGCATTACCTGGCCGTCAACTATATAATAACGTTGATAATCGCCGCTGCTGACTACTGCTGCATCCTGAACAAAAATTACATCAAGTAACCTTTCATCTTCTGCAACAACAGAGGCTTCCGGATTTTGGATGCCTACCCCCCACTTTTCGCGTATACCATCAAGCGGCCTGCCTATGGTGCGAATATTACCCCCGGGGCTTAAAACAGCAGATTGCAACCCGGCATCTTCCAGTTCGCGAGCAACAATTTCGGTAGCAAACCCTTTAGCAACTGCCCCGACATCAAGGCTCATCCGGGAGTCCGGGAGGTAAACCGTCCCGGCATCAGGATCAACTACAACCTGGTCAAGATCTGTAAAAGCAGCTGCTTCTCTTAGCTCATCCAGGGGAGGTATTCTTGCGCTTTCGGGATCAAATTCTGCTTCTTCACGATAGTAACGCCAAATCTCCAGCACTGGTCCCAGGGCAATGTTTGTTGTATAACCGGTTCGCTCATACATTTCCCTGGAATAAATGATTAGATCTATGATTTCCTGCTCCACAACAACCGGCTTTATCCCGGCGTTGTCATTGATGGTTTTGATGTTGTTAACCCCTTCGTAGTCTAGATAAATATTATACAGTTTATGCAACTCCACAAAGCGGTCGTGAATCATAGTCATATAGCCATCGAATTCATCTTCGTTATCCGTATAAGCTACAACCTGGACCAGGGTATCGAAGGTATCAAAAAATGAACCGGTGTACCTGTTCTTCTCATTTACCTGTTCGGTAGAACAACCAGTTAGTAAAAAAATAACAAATCCTGAAATAAACAACCTGAGCTTCATTATCCTATCCTTCCCACTGCTTCACAACATTAATAATATATGAAACGCTCCCCACAGTAAATGGAGGAGCGTTTCAAAAGCTCTGTTTATTCAGCTAAGCTTATTTAGCATTCTCATAAGCTGTGGCAACAGCAGCCTGATAGCTTTCTACAGTAATCGTAACGGTCGAGGTAAGTTCAGGAACATCTGGAACATGCTGATGAGCATCATCAACAACCTTAACCTGGAGGCCCAGCACCTCGTCTACTGTTTTGCCAACCATCCACTCGCTAAAGGAGGCAATCTGCTCGAACCATTCTTTTTCAATTTCAGAAACCCGTTTCATGCCATAATCGTCACCAAGCTGGGTTTTTGTCTTCGGAGCTTCGGAGCGATCGGAAGTTACCTGGCCTTCTTCATCAAAGTTAACCCTGATCTGGGCATTGTCAATTAAAGCACCGACAATTACACCCTCAGCATCAAAGGCAACGGCGGCCATGGTATTATCCACCTGGGCCATGGGCATAAGCTCGTTTGCTTCATCAAGTCCTCTGGATTTTGCTATCGAAATGTCTGCTCCCAGCCCTGCAGTAACTGCATTTTCCACTTCGATTGAATTGTTATAAGCATTTTCAACCGCAGCAATATAATCTTCAACAGTAATTGTAACGACAGAAGTCAGTTCTGGAACATCGGGAACGTTCTGATGTGCATCGTCAACAACCTTAACCTGCAGGCTCTTGATTTCATCAACAGTCTGGCCCAGCATCCAGGCTTCAAATTCTGCCATTTGCTCGTACCATTCTTTTTCAATTTCGGAAACCCGCTTCATGCCGTAATCATCGCCCAAACCAACCTTGGTGGTTCCGGGCACACTAATGTCGGTAGCAAGCTGCATTTCTTCATCAAAAGCCACCCGGTTCTGGGCATTATCGATTGAAACACTAACAACACGCCCTTCGCCATCAAACAACACAGCAGCCATTACCACGTCGGTCTGAGCCTGTGCAGTAATATCATCGCCTGCATCGCGTGACTTCGCAATCGATGTCACAACACCGAGACCCAGTCTTGAGGTACCTGTTTCAACAACCTCGTCATCCGGAGTTTCATCCGGGGCTTCATCAATGGGTGCTTCTTCTGCTGGGGTATCCCCGCAACCGGCTATCATAACCAGCGCTAAGACAAGCACCAGGGTTAACCATAATACTTTTTTCATCAAACTACCTCCTCAAAAAAAATAACAGTCAGATTTTGCTTCCCCGTCTTTCTACAATCTACAAACAATGAAAGTAAGGAGATTAAATCTACCTATTTTATAGTATATCCATAATACTATATGGTTGAAATGATGTCAACTATTTGCATAACTTATTATTGTTACTATTTTGGTGGCTGGGAATTGACTTCCTTCCATGCAACAGTGTAGTATTATACTCTAGAATATATATACTTGCAAGGTTTGAAACGGAGTTTTTTATGACTACAGCTATTCTAAGCCTGGATTATAGTAAATGCCACCCGGAACAATGCAGCGGTGGAGTATGCCTGGCTGTTGCAGCCTGCCCGGTTAAAAAAATCGGACAGGAAGAGCAGTTTTCTTATCCCTTCTTCAGCCCGTCTCCATGTAAAAACTGTGCCAAATGTGTCCAGTCTTGTCCTGGGCAGGCCATAAAAATATCATGACTAAGCACAGTCTCTTTTTCACCAGGGTAGATTATCCAGATCAACATTGCCGCCGGAAATAATCAACCCGATACTGCCGGCATCGATTTTATGACGACTGCTGGTAACAGCTGCCAGGGCAACAGCAGCAGAAGGTTCAACCACAAGCTTTGCCCTCTCCCAAATCAGACGCATCGCCTGGATGATTTCTTCTTCGGACACAGTTATAATCGTTTCTACCGATTTTGCTATGATGGCAAATGTAAGCTCTCCCAGCGACGTTCTCAACCCGTCAGCAATGGTTTCAGGATTATTGGCAGGGATGATTCTGCCTTCCTGTAAAGATTGCCAGGCATCATCTGCCGCTTGTGGTTCGGCACCGAAGACCTTTATACCGGTCGCGGCATAGGAAGCTGCCAGTGCAGTGCCACTCAGAAGGCCTCCTCCTCCCACAGGTGCAATGATTGCTTCAAGCGAACTTACATCATGCAACATTTCCAGCGCCGCAGTTGCCTGCCCCTCAATAACCCGGTAGTTGTTGAACGGGTGTATAAAAGTAGCTCCTGTCTGTTTAACTACATTTTTGAGTGCCGCCTCCCTGGCTTGTTCGTTGGCTTCACAATAAAAAATATCCGCACCATAACTCTTAACCGCTGCCTTTTTAACTGCAGGGGCATTTTCAGGCATTACAACATAAGCCTTGATACCCCTGCAGCGAGCAGCATAAGCGAGAGCCGCAGCATGATTCCCGGATGAATGAGTTGCTACACCGTTACAGGCTTCCTTTTCTGTCAGACACATAACTGCATTTACAGCACCCCGTGCTTTAAATGCACCAGCTTTCTGCATATTCTCAGCTTTTAAGTATATTTTTGCCCCGCAAATCTTATCCAGGGCAGCAGATGTATAAATCGGGGTATGATGAACGTATTCCCTGATCCTGCCGGCAGCGTTTCTGATTGACTCTAATGTCGGAACCATTTAAACCAGCCCGCCTTTCCCGTCTAAATAATTATTTACAACCATCTGACAAAATTCTGCACCAAATCAATTGGCTATACAGTAAATTTCTATTCAGTGGTTTCTTATCCTCCAAGTGCTTTTTAACTTTCGCTTCTAAAAATGTAATCTTTAATTTTCCTGGTCTTCATTTTTTCATTAAGGTATGTTTCAGAAAGTAAAAACTGCATTATTGAAGAACAGAAATAATTACCGGAGAAGCCGAGAGTGGAGCCTATGATATTGTTGTTATCAGACAGAGAGAAAACGGCGGTGTAAAATATTTATTCATGGGCATTGCAAGCAGCATAGTTCTGCAACCTGTAAAAACGAATTTTTTAATAGTTAAGTAGCAATAATAAGCTTTACTGTGAAGCATATAATGGCAGGACCCGCCTCCGTTTAGAATACCGGCGGGCGGGCTAATTATAAGAGCAGGTTTACTCTGTCAGCGGCATAATGACTCTTTGGAAACAAAACGAGGTTTCATTTTCAGGGTATGCGTTGCGTAAATATTTCGGATTGTTTTGGTTATACCTCTCATAACCAGGGAGTGAGTTTCGGCAACATTGCCGCGGTAGCGAACACCGCTGAGCATATCGCCATCAGTAATCCCTGTTGCAGCAAAGAAAATGTCATCTCCCTTTACCAAATCATCAAGCATTAGCAGTTTTCCACACGCCTCATGATCCTGATCATGTATACAGTTAAGGTCCTCTCCCTTGGGAATCAAACGTCCCTGGATTTCACCATCGAGTATTTTCATCGCCACTGCCGATATTACCCCTTCCGGAGCCCCTCCGATACCAAACAAAATATCAACACCCGTATTATCAATTGCGGTTGATATCGCTGCGGAAACATCGCCATCAGAAATTAGCTTAACCCTGGCGCCAGCTTCACGGATTTCTGCAATTAATTGTTTATGCCTGGGCCGATCAAGAATAATAGCAGTAACTTCGCTAACATCGCGATCCAGTGCTTTAGCCACCGCATTAAGGTTTTCTTTAACCGGCGCATCCAGGTTAATACAACCTTTTGCCTTCGGTCCAACAGCAATTTTGTCCATATAAAACACATCGGGAGCCTGGAGCAGGTCTCCTTCCGGAGCAACAGCCATCACAGAAAGGGCATTTGGTAAACCCCTGGCTACAAGATTTGTTCCTTCAAGAGGATCAACAGCAACATCAACACAGGGTTTATCGGCGACGCCAACCTTTTCACCGATATAGAGCATCGGCGCCTCATCCTTTTCTCCTTCCCCGATTACTACAGTTCCATTTATGTGAACAGTGTCAAATACTGCACGCATAGCATCAACTGCAGCCTGATCGGCAGCCTCTTTATCACCTCTACCCATCAGACGTCCGGAAGCAATTGCTGCAGCTTCAGTTACCCGGACAAATTCAAGTGATAATTCCCTTTCCATAATATCTGCCTCCTAGATCTTTTATATAATGAACCTGGCCTGCCTACTCAAGATTTGAACGGTCGAGCGGCATGCTCATGCACCGCGGACCACCGCGGCCACGAACCAATTCCGAACCATCAATTTCAATAACATCTACCCCATGCTTACGCAGGGTATCGTTTGTTGCTTCATTACGATCATAGCATATCACCGTTCCCGGCTTAACCGCCAGGGTATTGGTGCTGTCGCCCCACTGCTCCCGGGCGGCAGTTATTTCATCATTAGCCCCTGAATAAATAATATCGACACTTTTTAAACTTAAAGCTTTCCTTAAAGCACCCTGCAGACTATAGCCATTACTGGCGTTCACCCTGTTATCATTACCCTTTTCCAGCCAGTATATGTTAACCTGGTTCCTGACCCCTGGATACATTAGAAACTTGTCGATATCCACCATTGTAAATACAGTATCGAGGTGCATGTAGGTTCTCCTTGAAGGAATTTGCACCACAATGATTTGTTTAACCATTTCTTTTTCCACAATATACTTATGAGCAACCCATTCAATAGCCTCTTCAGTAGTTCTTTCGCTTAAACCGATCATCAGTGTATCGCGATTCAGAATAAAAATATCTCCTCCTTCAATGCCGTAAGGAATTTCCTCATGGAAAGACAGTTCCATATTCTTAAACAGAGGATGATATTTCTGAAGAATACGAAGAAAAATCGTTTCCAGCCTGCGGGCGGTTAAAAACATGGTGCTGATCTGGATCCGACTCCCAATCATTGCTCCGTGATCCCTGGTGAAATACATGTTTGGCAGAGGCGCCAGGTAAAATGGGTAGCTGTCGATGGTCAAATCGCTCAGTGAGACATACTTCTTTAAGTGCCTGATATCCTGTTTTGACAACCCGGCTATAATGGTGGAAACCAGCTCTTCCGGAGGCAGCTCATAAAGGTATTGATAAATTGTATCAAGAACATCCGGTTCAATAAGCGGGCTGGCTTTGAGGTGCCGTTTGATCAACTCACTTTTTACCTCAAGATCACCGACAATATCCAAAAGCATACTGCTCACATAAAATACCTCTACTCCACTCTCTTTTAAGGCCCTGGCAAAACCATCATGTTCAACCTGTGCTTTCGCCAGCCAGGGGATCTCATCAAAAAGCAAATCTTCCAAGTAGCGGGGTGTTAGATTTTTTAACTCCAAACCCGGCCTGTGCAGCAGCACTTTTTTTAACGGTCCCACTTCCGACCATACCTGCATTGCCTTTTTCACCATTTTCCCTCCTGCTTATTGATAATTAGTTATTCGCCGGTCTATCACGATTTACCTGTATGGCAAGCATTTTTATTCGAACCATTTGCGATCTTCGGCAAGGCCTGAGAGTTAAGACATTATAAGAAGATACAAAGACATTTTCCCCCAAAGTGAGTCTTTAGGATCTAGATTATGTCAGTTTGATTAGCTGGTGGTGGCAGAATTGACCCTATATATATCCTGACAATTATCTAGATTAGATCTATTTACATGATCATGGTGTAGAAGGTAATAAAAAAAGAAATCCTCAACTTTGTCGGAATAGTCTTTAGGCAAAACCACAACAAAGAAGGACTTCCCTGATGGCTATTATAATTCGACAGCAACAGATTTTTAACTGGGCTGAGGTTGAAAAATTAGGTAATCTGGAAAGACTTAAGCTGGTGCTTGAGTATATGCCTGATGAATGGCTGACACAGCATTTAGAAAGAGTGAGTTAAAATAGCCGCAATGATTATTCGGTCAGGGTGATGTGGAACTTAAGCTTAGCGGGAGTCATCTACCAGCATCCTGGCATGGAAAGCCTGCTCAGAAAGCTGTCGCGAAACCACCTGCTAAGAAGAATATGTGGATTTTAAAAAATGGCGAGGTGCCGACTTCCTCGGCCTGCAGCGCAAACAGCTCAACAACCCCGTCCCCCTGACAATTCGTCCCCCTGACAATTCCCTGACAATTTTTAGATTTCAAAAAAAAATGTCAGAATAGAGGGTATTTTAATTTAATGACGAAGTATGATGTGTGCCGACCTATTCGGCCATTTTTTCGACCAGCTATTGTAAACGTTTACAATGCTCATATAACGCCTGTTTTCCCGACCAGGAATGGCTAAATATCAATGGATTGGGAAGATCAGTAATCCTGAAGCAGAAAGGCGGATTTTATTGCAACACAAAAGAAGAAAAAACAGCGTGACCATAAAAGATATCGCCGCAGAAGCTGGAATATCCTACGCAACTGTTTCCAGGGCATTAAACAACCGCCCCGGAGTAAATAAGGACACCAAGTTTAGGGTGCAGGAAGCAGCAGAGCGCCTTGGCTATTCTCCCAATGCCGCTGCACGCAGCCTGGTAACACGGCAAGCCTGCGCTCTGGCGCTGGTTATTCCAGATATCACCAACCCCTTTTTCCCGGAAGTTGCCCGCGGGGTTGAGGAAGCCGCAGCCAGGGCAGGGTATTCTGTTTTTCTTTGCAATACAAACTGGAATGGCAAAAAAGAGCTGTCTTTTTTGTCTCTCTTCGAAAGCCGACGGATTGACGGGTTGATTCTGGCTTCTTCTAATGACAACGGTACGATTGCCGAAAAGTTCGCCCAAACCTGCCTTCCCCTGGTGGCCATAAGCAGCTTTGCGCGGGATATTCAATGCAACCAGGTCATTATCGATGATGTCCGTGGGGGGTACCTGGCCGGCTGCCACCTTTTAGAGCATGGCTACAAGCGGATAGCTTTTATCGGTGGGCTGGAGGGAACGCAAGCAACCAAGGAACGATTTTCCGGTTTTTTGAAGTCCCTTGCCGAGGCTGGAATAGAAATTGATCCTGAACTGTGCCGCTACGGATCTTTTACCTGGAAGTCAGGATACCACAACACTCTGAAACTGCTGAATATGGCCGGCCGACCCGACGCTATTTTTGCTGCCAATGACCTCCTGGCCATGGGAGTTATGCAGGCGGCCGATGAACTGGGCCTGAACATCCCCGGTGATCTGGCTGTCATCGGCTTTGACGATATAAGTTTTGCCTCTTATCCACGGGTTTGCCTGACGACCATTGCCCAGCCGAAGAATAAACTGGGGCAAGTCGCCGCTGAACTAATCCTGACTGAACTGAAAGAAGGCCAGAAAAAAGAATTCAGTAAAATAGTTCTTGCCCCCGAGCTACTTATCCGCCGTAGCTGCGGTTGTAGCTAAAGCGCGGGTCGGCGGGCCAGAAGATATTTTTTACAACGATTTCCAAATAGTTGGCGAAATAAATGCTTTGCAGTAAAAAAGCTTTCTTAATATGTAGTCAAGGAGCTGAACATCCTTGAAACAGTTAATGCTGGCTGCACAGTTTAAAGCCCCAGGACAGTTGGACCTGGTCCGCCTGGCCTGCCGAAAAGGCATGCCCAACTCCTGTTCGGCGATGACTACCCTGGGTATTTTTCTTGATGGCGGGTTTGTATCTTATGCTGTTGTACCGCTATCTTCTCTTTATATCATCTCTACTCATGCTTCTGTAGAGCAGGCAATCCTGGGCGCCGGACCGATCGGTGTAATATTTGCGCTCTTATTCGGCGCCGGTGGTGCAGGAAAGATTGTCCTAACTGATACATCCCCCCAACGCCGGGAAACAGCCCGCCGGATCTGCCCGGCAGCAGAAGCCCTTGATCCAATTAGCATCGATCCGGCTGAGACCTTAACCACAGACAACGAGATGTCCGGCGCGGAAGTGGTAGTTGATGCAGCTGGCTGTCTCTTTGAAGAAGCTGTGCGGATCTGTCGATCCGGAGGCAGTATCCTTCTTGTCGGTCAGGATAACACCGCCTGTAAAGCAATTGTTCAAAATGATATCACCCATCGGGAACTAAAAATCTTCGGAAGTTACATCGCCTGTCATACATTTCCAACTGCTGTCAGGTTGCTGGAAAGTGGCCTGCTTCCTTTGGAAAAAAATATTTCCCACTGTGTTCCTTTATCTGAGATTAAAAGGGGGTTTAATGCTCTCCGGGATGGAACAGCTCTTAAAGTGCTGGTCGAGGTAAACTGATAATTATTATGGATTAATGCAGAGCAGATGGATAAACAATATCTTTCGTCGGCCAGTGATTTTTCCCTGTCGAATTCAACACGGCTTAGAAAGATGGTGCAAATGAAAATTGGGACAATACTATTTAAGTGGTTAGCCCGAGCGGTGGCGGCGGCTTTAAAAAGCTGGGTTGCTTTGGAATTTTACTGTGACTACCGTCGTTCTTCAGGGAAACCTGAAGCGACATCTGCCGAACCGAATCAGACTGTCTATTTTATTGATGGTTATCACGGCGGAGCAACATTCTGGGACTGGATTGTTATTCCCGGTGGTGAAACCTGGAAAATATATAATTGGCCGGTGGTGGCCAAACCGATTCTAAAGAGGCTCGAAAAGTGTCATTCTCTCTCCAGCGCATTTGAAATAGATGGCCACACCTTTTCGGTAATGACTGCAGAGATGCCTGAAGCAATCGCGGACCTCCGGAAGGCTCTTGACAATGGTCGACTGGAACTGGTAAATGGCACCTTTGCCCAACCTCTGGCTGGATTACTAGACGGCGAATCATATATCCGCCATTTCTACTATGGCCGACTTATGATCAGGGAAGCCCTTGCTGCTGAAGTGCAAACCTTTGCCGCCCAGGAACCCTCTTTCTTTCCCCAGCTACCCCAGATTCTTAACTCTTTCAGATATCAACTGGCAATCTTAAGAACACACTGGGCTCCTTTCGGCAGTGATCCATCCTTGTCTTTCCCCCTCTTCTACTGGCAAGCTCCCGACGGCAGCCGAATCAAAACGATTCCACGTTATCCCTTTATGCATTATGGCAGTGCTTTTGACAGGGAAGCTCTTGATGAGCAAAGTATTCCCCGGGAAATATCCATGCATTACGGGCCGGATGATCCCGTTCACTTTATGGGTGCGCATTTGCTCCCTGAGGGATTAACCAATTATAACAGCGAGGGATTAGAGCATTTTAGAAATCTTGCCAGCGACCATGACCTTGATTACCCACTGCTCTCCCGCTTCGAGGATTTTAATATTCTTTCCGGAGCGCCCCTGAAGGAGGCTTGCAGCCTGGCAGCGTCCGGTGTGGCTCGTTTTATCACCCCTACAAAATATCTGAAGTTGCTTTCTAATGCCCGCAAAAAGTTCCCTTCTCCGATTGAAACTTACTTTAGCAGTGATGACTTTCCCTGTTATTATCCCTATGGATTAATGGGCGATGCTCCCCTAAAGGCAGCCCAAGAAGCGACCTATCAAATTCTGGAAGCAGAGCAACTGGACACGCTTGTTTTTATCAGCGGCAGTGGAGAACCAGGCAACCTGGATGCTCTGAGGGAGGCCTGGAAAAGCGCCCTTCAATCCCAGCATCACGATCTACACCTCTGCAGCCCCTGGCATTCTCGCCTGCACAGCCTGCCGATGGGAGAAATTGCTGTTCAACTTGCAACCGCTGCTACCAGTAAAGCCCGGGAGGTTGTTTCAGGTTCTTTTGCTGCTCTTACCGGGGCCAGGCTGCTGGAAAAAGATGAGGTTCTACCCAGGCAAAAAAGTACAAGCATTACTACCTTCAACTCCCTTCCCTTTCGGCGTCGTGAGACCGTGATCATCCCCCTCGATAAAGATTCAGATCAGCGACAGCAGTTAATCTGCGCCGATGGGGTCATCGGGGCAACCCAGTCTGTGACAGGAACAAATGGAAGCTATTTGCTTTACACCCTCGAGCTGCCGCCATTTAAAGGAGAAACGGCTATCTTTACTATTGAAGAAAGTCTCCCCGATAAAAACTGTAAGCCGCTACAGGTGGAAGAAGAAGTTCTTTTCACAGGCGAGTGCTACCAGGCCCGGCTTACCATGGAGGGAGAACTGGAGCTGAGAGCATTAGAAACAAAGCAGTTTATCAGAGGTGGCTACCTGACAGTTATCGGAGAAGGACAGATCTATGATTCCCGCCTGCAAAAATCAACTCTTCAGAGGCTGTCCTGTGGTCCGATAGCTGATATTTATCTTCTCCAGGGCAGCATCGGTAAAATACTTTTTGAGGAGGAGTTCGTCTTTTACCGAACCCTGCCCCGCATTGAAATCAATGTGACCTTAGATTGCGGAGAGGGCCTTTATTTCGGACCTGAGAAAAAAGAATCAAGCCCAGGCCGCGCTTATTATATGCAGAATGAGAAGAAACTGAACCTGAATTTTCATTTTAATCCAGCTTCTGAAATTCTCACAGGCGGCGCATTCCTGGTCGAGAGTCGAAAAGCAACTAATTTTAATGCCGATGGATTTGCTGCTCCTGCTAGCGGCAGCAATCCGGGATGGTCACTTCTCAGGAAGGGCACTTTCGGCTGCCGCTGGGAGGCAGAGCAGGGCCTCCTGCAGACAGTCCTTGCCTGGGCTCCCCGTGAATGGCTTTATGCCAGTGACGATTCTCTACGCGCCGGCGGCTCCCTCTATGCCAGGCTGAAGGGTAGACTTACCTACCGTTCTGCCCTGCATTATGGTGCTATCACACCCGAAGAACTAATTAGCACTTCAACATCCTTTGCCAGACCTTTTTTGGTTGGGACTATTGATCAGGACGAACCTCGAAAAGCGTCTGCCATTTATAATTTTCTGCCAGTTTTACCCCCCGGTCTCAATATCACTGCCCTGTTCCGGGAAGAAGATAGAATTTATATACGTCTTTGCAACTATTCCTCAATTGCAAAAGAGTTTTACTTGCTGGACAATCAACCAATACGTCCGGTCAGTATGGAACTGAAAGCAGAAGGTGATTCCCGGACCAAGCTGATTCTCGCCCCGGGAAAGATTCAGACAGCGCAAATTTTAATGAAGGAGTGATCAGCATGAACTTCTCAGAGGAAGAAATATTTCAGATTTGCCGACGGTTGGAAAAGCTCTATACGCCAGCCGTGTCCGATTCTCTTGATGAACTCGGATTTTTCGAAGCATCCCTGGCGGCGGGTTTCAGCCCGATCATTTCCAACCGGACAGCTGCCGGGCCCGCTTTCACAATGGAAGAAGACATGGCCGATTCATCAATGCCGCGACATCTTTCCGACATGGACCCATCATTTGTGAAGGGAATTTTAGAAGCTGTCTTTGAAAATGTCCCCCGGGGAGCAATGATGGTTATTACCACCAACGGTTTCTACGGTTCCGGAGCTTTCGGCGAACTGATGGGAACTACAGCCCGTTACTACTGCAGCTCCGTTGGTGCAGTAGTTGACGGACCGATTCGCGACATCCCCCGCCTGCTGGAGATCGATTTTCCGGTCTGGGCCCGGGGCAGCATTCCCACCGATTCGGTTGGCCGGGCTCAGCTAAGCGGAGTGAACCTGCCCATCACCTGTGGCGGTGTCAAAGTTAACCCGGGTGATATAATCTTTGCCGATCGAGATGGGGTAGTAGTTATCCCAATCAGTGAAGTCGATCTCAGGCAGGTTCTGAAGCTATCTGAAGAAAGGGTTCACGATGAACGGCGCTCCCGTCAGGAGCTCCGGGAAGGACGTTCCCTGAAGGAAGTGTATGAAAAATATGGACGGCTCTAAGAAGGAAGTCCGTTTTTGCTATTACGATCAGTATCTAACCGCGGAAATTGAGGAGAATAACCTGGTCAAGACCGCCTCCATACCTCCTGCCAAACCGCTGAGTGATCTGAAAGGTGATCTACTAAAGGCCCTTTCCAGTCCAATCGGCAGCCCGCCGTTAGTTGAGCTGCTGCGGGGCAGAGAGGAGGTCCTCATTGCCGTGCCCGATCATACTCGGCGCACCGACCTGACCCCGGTTCTTACTGTTCTCCTGGATGAACTGTTCAAGCTAGGGTTCGGACCCGATCGGGTCATCATCGCTGTTGCCGGTGGAACCCATAAACCGATGAGTGACGCCGATTTGAAAAAACAGTGGGGCCCATATATTACCGAACACTATCGCTTCCTGCGGCATAACTGGAATGAACCAGACGAGCTGATCATGCAAGGTTGTTCACCCCTCGGCATACCGCTACAGTTTAACCGTGCCCTTTTCGAGGATAAGCTGCACATTGGCCTGGGAACAGTAAAACCACATCCCGTGGCTGGCTGGTCAGGTGGAGCAAAAATCATTCTGCCGGGACTGGCCGGAAAAGATTCCACTGACTATTTTCACTGGACGGCAGCGAGCTATCCCGTAGAAAATATATTCGGCCAGGAAAACAACCCGATGCGCTTAGAAATCGAAAAAGCGGTTAGCATGGTCGGCCTGCACCTAATTATTAACGTTATTGAGAATAAACTGGGGCAGATCTGCGGGTTGGCCGCCGGTGACTTCGTACAGGCTCACCGATTTCTTATCGAAAAATCCCGTTCTGTTCCCCTGCTTGACCTGCCCCTGGAACAACCCGATGTAATGATTGTTGGTGGTGGAACAGACCGCCCGGAGCTGTGGGAAGCAATGGCCGGTCTCTACGTGGCCAATATCCTTCTACGGGAAGAGGGCACCCTAGTTCTGGTTGCAGCCTGCCCTGACGGGGTAGCAAAAGAGCATTCGGCCGTGCTGGAGTGGGGCTACCGGCCATATAATGAGGTGGCCGCTCTGGTTAAGCAGGGTAAAGTTGACGATCTTACTGCAGCTTCCCATCTGGCCCTGATCGGAGATATTATCGCCCGCAAAAAGTTTAAAGTCATCCTGATTTCTGATGGTATTAAAGCCCCTGAAGCAGAACGCCTGGGTCTGGATTATTGCGACGATCTTTCTACAGCGCTGTCTAAAACAAGGGAGCGGCATGGTAACAATGCGAAAATTTTAACCTACGAGCAAATTTGAAAGGAGGCTCTGCAGTGCTGAAATCGAAAAGTGCTAACCTGCAGAAGAATAGTGATCGGCTGTTTACAGCCATGCTCAGGAAAGAACTGCTACACGGGGCGGGATTGACCGATGAGGAAATTGACCGCCCCCTGGTGGGGGTGGTCAATTCATGGAATGAGCTGGTTCCCGGTCATATCCATTTTCGCGATCTGGCCCGGGCAGTCAAAGATGGGATCCTGGCTGCGGGAGGAACTCCCCTTGAATTCAACACCGTTGCCCCCTGCGACGGTTACAGTAACGGCCTGACCGGTATGAAATATATCCTTCCACAGCGAGAAACCATCGCCGACGGTATTGAGGGGATGGCCCGTGCTCATTATCTGGATGCCCTTGTCTTCATCTCGGGTTGTGATAAAATCGTTCCCGCCCAGCTAATCGCCTCCGCTCGCCTTGATCTACCTTCCATTTTTGTCACTGGCGGAGCCATGCTCCCTTACAATCTTTTTGTCCCAGACAACAATCCTTTCATGGCTGCCCTCCACTGCCCTGGTGCAGGAGCTTGCTCAGGCATGGGAACGGCCAACACTATGCAGTTTTTGGTCGAAGCTCTCGGTATGAGTTTGCCCGGTAGCGCAACAATTCATGCCGTTCACAATGAAAAAATCCTTTCGTCCAAGAGAAGCGGCGCCTCCATTCTCGCCCTGCTGAAAAATGAACTGACCCCCAAACGGATTATGACCCGTTTAGCACTGGAAAATGCCATCACCGTATTGATGGCCACCGGGGGCTCTACCAACGCCGTTCTCCATTTACTGGCCCTGGCCTATGAGCTGGGAGTAAGGCTGGATATTAACGAATTTAATGATTTCGCCAACCGGGTTCCCCGTATTGCGGCTGTCTTCCCAAACGGTGAATACACTGTTCTCGATCTGCACCGGGCAGGAGGCATCCCGGCAGTGATGAGGAAAGTAGGCCATTTAATTCACAGGGAAGCTCTTACGGTTAATAACAGCTCCGTAGGGGCAAACATTGACAGCGCTGAAACTGCCTCGCACCCTGTGCTCAGGGACCCCGCCGATCCCTTTGCGCCATTCGGCGGCATCAACATACTTCGCGGTACGCTCGCTCCTGATTCGGCTGTTCTTAAAGTGAGCGGAATAAAAAGTGAAAAGGTGATTCATCGCGGCCCGGCCAGAGTTTTCGACAGCGAAGAAGCAGCAATCGAGGCAGCCCTGACCGGTGCATTTAAAGAAGGAGATACGGTGGTTGTCCGCTATGAGGGGCCGCGCGGCGGGCCGGGCATGCGGGAGTTGCTTACACTTACTGAATATCTTTTTCAGCAGTCTATGGACGAGTCCATAGCCCTGGTTACCGATGGGCGTTTTTCCGGTTTTACCCGTGGCCTTGCAGTGGGACATGTTGCTCCGGAAGCCCGGGAAGGGGGGCCCCTGGCCCTGGTGCGTGATGGCGACATGATTGTCATTGATCTGGCTGGACGACGTCTTGATCTGGAAGTGCCCCCAGAAGAGCTACAGCGGCGCCGAAAAGAGTGGCGCCCGCCACAGCGGCAATTAACCGGCATGCTAGCCCGTTATGCGGCGCTGGTCGGTTCTGCTCACACCGGAGCAGCCGGATGGAGGAGGGATGATCATGAACAGTAACTGGAAAGTTTTAGTGACCGGCAGCGAGGGATTCCTGGGCCATTACCTGGTGGACACCCTGGTTGATGCCGGGTTCCGCGTATACCGTTTTGATTGCCGGGAACCGAACAATCAGGAAAAAAATGCGGTTAGCCCTTTTACCCGCGGCGATATCCGGGACAAAAATACTGTGGACAGGGCGGTGGCCGGCATGGATGCCGTGGTTCACTCCGCGGCCGCCCTGGCTCAGTTTCAGCCCGACGAAAAAATAATGCGCGAGATCAATGTCGGGGGCACCGAAAATGTTATTGCCGCATCTCTGGATCACGATCTGAAAAAATGTGTTTTTATTTCCAGCGTTGAGGTGTATGGGCCACCACCGACCATCCCCTGTCCTGAGGATGCCCCCCTTAAACCCATTTGTGAATACGGACGCAACAAGGTGGAGAGTGAAAAACTTGTATTGTCTATCCATCACCGCGGGCTGCCGGCAGTAATTTTTCGGCCTCCGACGATCGCCGGCCCTGGTCAAAATGAACCCTTCCTGTTAGACCAGTTTAAAGCTGTTGCCACAGGTAGCCGGGTGATCATTCCCGGCAGTGGAAGAGTAAAACTGCAGATGGTCGATGCCTGGGATGCAGCAGAAGCTGTACGCCTTGCCTTATGTAGCAGCCGCGGCGACGGAGAGATTTTTAACCTTGGCTCAAAAAATGTTCCCACCCTGCGTGAGACGATCGAAGCCCTCTACCGCAAGACCGGCCAGAAACCACGGATGCTCTGTATTCCAGAAAAGCCGGTCAGGGCAGTGATCAAACTGTGGGCAAAGTTTGGCACCCCGCCGATCAGCCCACAACACCTGGAATTGGCTTTTCACGATTCACTATTTGATATTCAGAAAGCTGCTCTAATTCTCGGCTGGGAACCGACCCGTACAGATCTGGAATCACATCTTGAAACCCTTGACTGGTATCTTAGAAAAGAAAATATCGACGGGAGGTGAAAGATAAATGAAAATCACCTCGATCGGGCAAGCTACTTTTTATATTGAAGACGGTTCGCTGACGGTGCTGACCGATCCCTGGTTTTCAACCGGAAAATTAAGTGCCCTTCTTGCTCCCCGTCTCGAACCGCCAGCTCTCGGAGCGGACCAGATTAATTCCTGCACCCTGATCCTTCTTTCCCATATTCACCTGGATCACTGGGATGAATCTGCTGCTGCTCTGGCCCGTTGCTGCGGCAGTACGGTAGTCACCGCTGTAGATGCAGCTCGCAAACTCAGGAAAAAAGGTTTAGATGCTGTCGGCCTGCATCCTGGCGAAAGTTGGTCGGGAAAAGGTGTTACAGTTCGGGCGGTGAAAGCAGTTCATCCGCTGAGCCCGCAGGCGATTGGCCTGGTCATGAGCAGCCCGTCGGCAAAGAAGCTTTATTTCAGCGGAGATACACGGGATCATCCCAGCCTTGATGAGCTGGCCGTAACCTCTCTTGATCTTGCTTTCTTACAGGTTTCCTGTGCCCGCTATCCCCTGGTGGGAGCAGACGGAATGGACTGGCCCGCCGCTGCAGCGTTGGCTGCCAGGATCAAGCCGCGCCTTTTTATACCAATGCATTATTCCTGCCGGGGCAAATATCTGGATCTGGGCAATAACCTGAAAATAAAATATACCAGCCAGGTAGAAGCATTCCTCTCCGTTCGGAAAAAGGAGTTCCACGTAACTGGTACTGCCTGCCGGATTCTTCATCCAGGAGAAACCATGGAAATTTAAGCAAGTAAGGGAGGAATATATTGTGGAGGGGAAAACACCTTTCAATGTCAGTGAGCCGCCAAAAGGCTGGCGCAGGTTGCTTTTTCTCGGGCCGGGCCTGGTCTGGTCAGCCAGTGCGGTGGGAGTGGGATCCCTGGTTTTTGCCACCCGGGCCGGGGCTATTTACGGCCTGGCTCTGCTGTGGGCGCCAATTCTGACCATCTTCATCAAGTTTTTCATGACCGAACTGATCGGCAGGTATACTGTAATAACCGGTGAAAATGCCGTTTCTGCTTTTGGCCGGATCAAAGTGAAAATCGGTCCCCTGCGACTGCCGGCTGGCTGGATCCTCTGGATATTCTGGCTCTTTTTTATTGTCAGTGTTGTCGGCATGAGCGGAATTGCTTTAACAGTCGGTAGCACTCTGCAAGGGCTATTCCCCAGCTTATCCTATATTACGTGGGCTCTGATCGCCCTGTTGGGAGCCGGCCTGATTCTTTACTGCGGCAGCTATAAAAGCCTGCAAACTGTCTCACGCCTGCTAGTAGCTGTAATTGTTTATTTTATTGTCTATGCCGTAGTCAGAGTGCCGCCTTCTTCCGGCGAACTGTTGGCCGGCCTGATGATCACTTTTCCTCACGATTCTCTCCAGGAATTGGTACCCCTGTTGGGTTGGGCCGGAGCAGGTGCCATCGGTACAATCTGGTTTTCTATGTGGACACAGGGAAGTGGCAGGGGAGCGGCCAGATCCACCGCAGCTCCCCTGCCCGGGGACCACGAAAGGATCAAAGGCTGGATCAGGGTTCACCAACTCGATCTATGTATCAATACTGTTCTCACTGCATTGCTGACAGTTGGTTTTTTAATTGCCGGCGCAGCAATTCTCAAGCCTGCAGGGCTGGTTCCTGAAGGCGATGAACTGGGGCTCGTCCTGGCAGGCATCGCCGGAAATTTTTTCGGGAGAAATGGCGAGGCTATTTTCCTGGTGGGCATTTTTGGCACTCTTTACAGCACCCTGGTTGCCAACATTGACGGTTTATGCCGGGTCGCCGCCGGTGCCCTGAAAGATAGATCCGGTAAAAGGGAGGTAAAGTTAAGCAGCTACCGTATTTTTGTCGCCGTCTATGTAGTTCTTGCTGTTTTATTTGCAACAATTCTTCCTTCGCCGGTAATTCTGCTTCAGCTAACCGCGGTGATCGACACCCTGTTGCTTCCTGTTGTAGCCTGCCTTGCTGTCTATATCTGCAAATATTATCTTCCACAGGAATATAGGCCCGGTCGGTTCTCAATAGCAATGACCTATTTTTCAGCCCTTTTCTTTGTATTCTTTATTATTTTGTTATTCAGCGCTGTTTTGCGTGGAGTCAGCTTTTCTCTTTAATCAGATCTGTATTTCAGCCATGGGGGAGGAATTGAGAAATGAAAAAACATCTGCCCACCTGGGCAAAATGGGTTTATGGTGTCGGTGCGGGCGGCTTTGCCCTCATTGATCGTATCCTGCTAACCTGGCTGCTTTTCTATTATGTGGTCAGTCCGATCCGGGGTTATGAACCACTTGTCTCGCCGGCAACTTTCGGAATTATTATGTTTTTTGGCCGGGTTGTTGATGCGGTGACCGACCCGCTCATCGCCCGCTGGTCCGATAACCACGGAGGGAAATTGGGTCGGCGAATGCCCTTCATGCTCTTCAGCGGAGTGGCTTACGTAGCCGTTTTTATTGCCCTTTTCTACCCTCCCGTGGCGGGACAGGCTCCGATCAACAGTATTTATCTGATCGCTATGCTCGGCCTGTACTTTATTTTCTATACTGCCTATGTTTGTCCCTATGTTGCTCTGCTGCCGGAGCTGGCCCGCACCAATCGCGAACGGGTCGATCTATCCACGATCAAGGGTTTCTTCGGCTTGATAGCCATGGTCATCGCCTTCGGACTCGGCGGGGTGATCATCGAACTTTTCAGCCCGCACGGTATGGTCTGGACTATGGGCTTGATCAGCCTGGTAATGCTTTATTTCCCCCTTTTAATTAAAGAAAAGGATTATGCAGTCGCCGAGCCGGCTACACTGGGACTTTTCGAGGCAATCAGGACTACTTTTAAAAATCGTCCCTTTATAATCTACCTAGTCGGCAATGTTACCTTCTGGCTCGGTTTTAATATTATCACCCTCTGCATTCCCCTCTATGTAACCATCCTGCTGGGAGGAACGGAAGGTGACACGGTTATTTTTCTCGGCATTGTCATGGTAGTGGCCCTGCTGTCTTTTATGCCGCTTAATCTCTGCGCCAAAAAATATGGTTTAAAAGCGGTTATGATGACGTCCCTGGCTGGCTTTATGACCATTTTACCCTTGGCATATTTTATGGGGCAGTCGATCGGTTTCCTCTCGCCAAATGCTTTTGCCTATCTCTTGATGGCTCTTTCCGGCGTTCCGGTAGCTGCTATTTTCATGGTACCAGACGCCATTGTCGCCGAGGTGTCAGACCTGGAGGTAACCCTTTCCGGCCAGCGCCGGGAAGCGATGTATTACGGGGCGCAAAACTTTATTCTAAAACTGGCCATGGGCCTGTCCACCCTGATTACCGGTTTTTTGCTGGAGTGGTTCGGCAGCACGCCGGCCGAGCCGCTGGGTGTGCGCCTGACCGGTCCAGTTGCTGCCGTGTTCCTGCTGGTCGGGGTGATCGTCTTTTCCCGCTACCCCCAGAAAGAGATAGCTGAGCAGCAGGCAGAGAAGGCCCTGCGCTTGGGGAAAACAACAGAATAGGCTGGGGTGACGAAATATTGCTTTTTCAGCCAGCATCCGCCCGAAAAACTATAATAATAGCTGTATTCCGTACCCTCTTGCATTTGTTGGAAATACATGATATATTTCTTAAGCAAAGCAAAGGAAAACTATTTACAATAATACCGGGGCATTTCCTTTCGTTATGGAAACGCCCCTTATTTATCAGAAAATATAATACAGCCCCTGACCTTACTTTTTTTACACAGAAGGGGCAGAAAAGAAAGGTTTATACCCATGAATGCATTTAATGATTTTAATATCAGTGACAATTTACGTAAAGCAATTGCTGATATGAGTTTTGAAGAACCAACTGCGATCCAGAAAGAGGCTATTCCTGTTGCCTTAAACGGGAGGGATATCATCGGACAGGCCCAGACAGGAACAGGGAAAACAGCCGCTTTCGGCATTCCACTGCTTGAAAAGTGCCGCGCTGATGATAAAGCTATCCAGGGATTAATCATAACACCAACAAGAGAACTGGCGGTCCAGGTGGCCGAAGAACTTAACTCCCTGGGACATTATAAAAGAATTAAGGCTCTGCCAATTTATGGTGGGCAGAATATGGAAAGACAGATTAAGGCCTTAAAAAACCGACCGCAAATAATTGTGGCCACTCCGGGACGTTTGATGGATCACATTCGCAGAAAGTTAATCCGTCTCAATAACATCTCCACCGTAGTCCTTGATGAAGCTGACGAAATGTTGAATATGGGTTTCAGGGAAGATATTGAAGAAATCCTTTCAGGAGTGCCGGATGAAAGGCAGACCTTGCTTTTTTCAGCAACAATGCCGCCTCCGATTCGCGAACTTGCCCTTCGCTACATGCATGATCCGGAGTTTATTACTATTAAAGCCACGGGGATAACAGTACCGAATACAGAACAGTATTATTACAAGGTTCATGAAAAAGATAAGTTTGATACCCTGTGCCGCCTTCTGGATCTGCACTCTCCGGATGCCGCCATTGTTTTTGCCCGGACCAAGCGCAGGGTCGATGAAATTTTTGAAGCGCTGAGTAAGCGGGGATATTCTGCTGAAGCCATTCATGGTGATCTGACCCAGTCAAAACGGGATAGCGTTATGAGGAAGTTCAAGAAACGCCTCGTAGAAATTCTGGTGGCTACCGATGTTGCCGCCCGTGGTCTCGACATTGGTTCGGTAACCCATATATATAACTTTGATATTCCACAGGATCCTGAAAGCTATGTGCACAGGATTGGACGTACAGGACGAATAGGGCGATCCGGTGTGGCAGCAACCCTGGTTCAGCCTCGTGAACTTAATCATTTAGAGCTGATTGAAAGAATTATTAAGCGCAAGATTATTCACCAGTCAGTACCAACCCTGGACGAAGCCATAAAAGGTCAGCAAAGACTGGCCGCTGAAAAAATACTTCAAATTGTTGAAAAAGAAGATTACCGGCTTTACAAAGAAACCGCCAGAGAGCTGCTTGAAAGCAATTCTGCTACTTCTTTGCTGGCGGCTGCATTAAAAATGTTAGTTAAGGAGCCCGATTCAACCCCGGTCAGCATAACTGCAGACCAAAACTGGCAGCCGAAAAAGAAACAGCCGCAAAGGCGCAATCAGGGTAACAGTTATAAACCGAGACAGACATCAAGCAGAACCAGAAGCGGGTATAAAAAGTACCATAAAAATAAAAAAACTTACAATAAATAAGCTTCTTCTTAAATGCAGCCGGTCCTCAAACCGGCTGCATTTTCAATAAAATGTATATCCAAAAATCGTATAACTGATTATCTGAAGCCAACTTTTAAAGAGAACATTTCCCCGGATGCTGAAAACTGGAATACTTGTTTACAAACAGTACCTATATTCGCTATTTTCAAGTAACATATATTCGTTTATAATAGTCTCAATAATGAAATTATAAAGGTGGCGGGATTATGCCTGCTTCGGTTTCAGGCGTAAAAAGATTCCTGGTGATTGTATCGATGTTCCTTCTCTTTCTCATCCCGGGGTGTGGTAATGAGACTGCTACTTTTGATGAAACGATTGCTGTATCCCTTGGCAGCACAAGCTCAGTCAGCGGAGCGCCTGTAATTATTGCCCTGGAAAAAGGCTTTTTCGCTGATGAAGGGCTAACAGTGGACCTTAAGCTTTCCAGCGACAGCCCTGCCGTAATGGAGAATTTAGCCTCGGGAGCAATTGATACTGCAATTGTTGTCGAAGTTACCTTGGTCTCTGCTGCTTTTGCTGATGACACGCTGAGAATTGTTGCCACTACATCCATTTCGGACAATGATGCAATGGTTATTGCCCGCCGCAGCAGCGGTATTAGTAAACCGGACGATTTAATAAATAAAAAGATCGGCGCTATAGCCGAAAACTCTACTCATTATTATCTATACCTTTTCATGCTGAAAAACGGTATGACCATAAATGATATTGATCTTTATTTCAGTCAACCGGACGAACTTATAGATATGCTTGCCAGCGGCAGGCTTGATGCTGTAAGCCTTTTTGGCACATATCTGCCGTTAGCCAGAAAAACCCTTGGTGATGATGCTGTTTTATTTAGCAACCCGGGATTATATAGAAAAATATTCAGCTTTATCAGTACAGAAAGTTATATAACCGGTAATAGTATTGCGATCGAAAGAATGCTTGCCGCAATTATTAAGGCCGAAGAATATATTTCTGCTTTTCCGGAAGAATCGATGAAAACAACTGCTGATCACCTTGGTCTCGAGCTTACCGAAGTTCAGGAAGTATGGGAACACTACGAATTCCGCGTAGCGCTTGATCAATCACTACTAATGGCTTATGAGACTGAAGCACAGTGGATGGTTTGGATTGGCTGGCGCAACCAGGATGAGTTGCCAGACTTTTATAGCTTATTTTATTTTGAAACCCTCTCTGAATTAGATAAAAACAGGGTAACGGTAATCCATTAATAATGTTGACAACATAACATTTCACCAGGACTGCTGAATAAATCACATCAATTTTAATCGTGCGGGAGGCACAATAATGGACTTTAAAAAAACATTTACACTAATAGCAGTAATGTTGGTGATCGTTTTCCTGGTAAACGCATTAAGCCTCTACTTTACTTACAGTAATACGAACCGGCTGCTCCGTAAGGACCAGGCCATTACCAAATTATTTGAAAGCAGCAATGAATTGCGCTATCTTACCTTTGAGTACACTCAAAATCCTCAACCCAGGGTGGAAACCCAAATAATGGCTAAGCTAAAACAGCTTGACGAAATCTTTGCTGACTATGAATCATGCCCAAATTGTAAAACTATGTATGAGCAGCTGACCCTGCAAAGGGATAATCTGAAAACCATCTATGAAGAGCTGATCGAAGCTACCGCTCGATCAGCTCTTCCGGAAGCAGAGCAGCTGCTCTGGCAGGAGATGCTTGCCGGACAGCTAATGATTAACTCGCAGGATATGATTAACAAAATGCTTTCCCTGAGTGAGCATATCAGGGAGGACCTGGTACAGGCCCAGAAAACTAAAGATTTACTTGCCTTCAGTATTTTAATAGTTATGTTCCTGTTAACCCTGGTTATTCTTTTTTATCTTTACCGTAGAATGGTATACTCGTTAAACAAAATAAACAACGCCGCCGCTATCAGCGCCACCGGCAACCTGAAAGAAGGGCTGGTAGATATTCATTCAAAGGATGAAATCGGCCTGGTAGCAGACACCTATAACAAAATGGTTAAAGAGCTGGATAAAACCTATGATTTTTTAAATATGGAAATTGAACGCAGGAGATTAGCCGAAAAGGAACTTATTGAAATCAATCAGACTCTTGAAGATAGAATTGCTGAACGAACCAATCAACTGGAAAACATTAACAACGAACTGAAAACCTTCACATACTCTGTTTCACACGATCTAAAGGCACCACTTCGCGGTATTGACGGTTACAGCCGGCTGCTGCTGGAAGACCACAAGGATAACCTAAATGAAGAAGGGCAGCATTTCCTGCAATCAATTAAGAAAGCGGCCTCAAACATGAACCAGCTAATTGACGACCTTTTAACCTATTCACGGCTTGACCAAAAAGTATGGACCAGCAAGGAGATAAGACTGGGAGATTTTATTGAAGAACTGCTTTTTGATTACAGGGATGAATACGCAGCCCTGGGTGGCAAATTTATCATCGAAGTGCCTAACCTTATTATCAATTCCGATCGGGATGGTCTGGCCCTGATTATAAGAAACTTGATTGACAATGCCTGTAAGTTTAGTGCAAAATCAGATCAGCCCCGGGTTTCAATCGGGGCCAGGATAAGTGGTGAGAGCCTTCTCTTTTGGATCAGTGATAACGGTATCGGCTTTGAAATGAAATACTATGACCGTATATTCGGCATCTTTGACCGTCTGCACCGCCAGGAAGACTACCCCGGGACGGGAATTGGCCTGACCATGGTCAAAAAAGCAGTTACCAGGATGAAAGGTTCGATTCGGGCCGAAAGCACCCCCGGAGAGGGAACTGTTTTTTACCTGGAAATTCCGCAGCGAAGTGAGGTAACTCCTGATGAAAACCAGTCAGTACACTAGTCCGATTATGCTTGTTGAAGATAACCCGGTTGACATTGATCTTACCAGGCGGGCCTTTAACCGTAACAGGCTTTCAAATCCCCTGATTATTGCCACAGATGGTGAAGAAGCTTTAGACTGGATCAGCCAATGGGACCGGGGTGAAAACATACCGGTTATCATTCTGCTCGATCTCAAGCTTCCCAAAATTGATGGTCTCGAAGTGCTCAGGATAATTAAAGGCCACCCTCGTTATCGCACTATACCGATTGTTGTTCTGACCACCTCACATGAAAACAGTGACATAAAGCAGGCTTACCTGTATGGAGCAAATTCCTATATTGTAAAACCAGTCGATTTTGAAAAATTTGTTGAAGTTGCAGGACAGATCGAGCTGTACTGGCGTGTCCTGAATGAACCAGCCAACCCAACCAGCTAGTCTGTAAAGGAGTGCAGGTCATGAATATTTTATATGTTGAGGATAATGCTGCTGATGCTGAACTGTTTACCTTAGCCCTGAAAAAAAGCCCTGTATCTGCTAATGCTGTTGTCACCTCTACCCTGGCAGAAGCAAGAACACTGCTCAGTAATGCTGATCGGTTTGACCTGGGGATAATTGATTTGCATTTACCAGACGGCAGCGGGCTGGAATTACTCACAGAAATACGACAGATGAAACTACCGATGGCCGTGATTATTTTAACCGGCCAGGGTGATGAAGAATCGGCGATCAAAGCCCTTAAAGCCGGGGCTGATGATTATCTGATTAAAAATGACGGTTACCTGGAACGTTTTACCGGGGTCATGCTAAATGCCCTGCATAGATTCAAAGCCCAGGAAGACCGTTTCAGGTCACAGATGAAAGTATTATATATTGAACATAACGAAAGCGACATCGACCTGACAAAGCGTCACCTGGCTCTTCATGCTCCGCATATCAAACTTGAAGTAATCCATTCCGCAGATATTGTCCTGGGAAAAATCAGCAGGGGTGAGCTTCCGGCCGGCAGCTATGATGTATTCCTTGTTGATTATCGTCTGCCCGGGCTTAGCGCCCTGGAGCTGCAGAAAACGCTTGTTGACAGTAGAATAGATATACCGATCGTTCTTGTTACCGGCCATGGAAATGAAGAGACCGCAGTCCAGGCAATCCGCCTGGGTGCCGCAGATTACCTGGTCAAGCAACCGGGTTACCTTTTTCAACTTCCAACGGCACTGGAAAATGCCTATAATCGATACAGCCTGGCCCGTGAAAAAGTAGCTCTGAAAGAAAGCGAAGAGAGATACAGGCGCCTGGCAGAGAACGCGCAGGACATTATTTATTCAGTATATCTTCAACCGGAGATTGGTTTCAGATACGTCAGTCCCGCAGCAACAGGAATAACCGGTTACGACCCCGAAGAATTCTATGCCACCCCCGGACTGTTCTATAACCAGGTCCATCCTGAGGATCGCTCCCTGGTGGAAGCCTTAACTGGAGAGGAAGATAGTTTTAAAGAAGAACTGACTGTTCGTTTCATTAAAAAAGATGGAGAGACAATCTGGATTGAGCAGCGTAATGTCCCTATTTACGACAGTCATACCAGGCTGGTCGCTTTCGAAGGCATTGCCCGTGATATTACTGACAGGAAGCTGGCTGAAGAATCGAGAAAAAGACGCAACCGGGAACTGGAGGCCCTTCAGAAAGTTTCCACAGCATTGAGAACCACTGGTACACTGGACAAATTGCTTCCAACCTTCCTTGACCATATTCTAACTATATTTAACACGGATTCCGGGGCGATCTGGCTATATGACCAGGTATCAGACATGCTCCTATTTTCAGAAGCAAGGGGCTGGCTTGAAAATATTCGCGATTCCACCTGGGAACCGGGAGAAGGTATAGCAGGCCATGTCTTTACAGCAGGAGAGATATATGTGTCTGATGAGATAGCTGCTGATCCGTTAAGCAAAAAAAGTACTCTAGGCGTTGTCCCTCAACAATGTGGCGGGGTTTACCTGCCGATAAAAACAGGAAACTTAACTATTGGCGTTCTGGCTCTTTACCGAACTCAACCTCTTAATTTAAGCAGCGAGGATTTAAGCCTGCTTGTTTCACTTAGTGAAATGGTTGGTACCGCGATTCACCGTATTTCTTTACATGAAGAAACCGATAAAAGACTGAACCAGCTGCAAAGCCTCAGAACTGTTGATATTGCCATCTCATCTAATAAAGACATGCAGTATATCCTTAACATACTGCTGGAACATCTGAATAAACAGCTTAATGTTGATGCTACTGCAGTGTTTCTTTTCAACAGGCACCTGAAAAACCTACATTATCATATCGGAAAAGGCTTCGCAGAGGATAATATTTTTGAAAATGCTATTGCTCTCGGGGAATCAGCAGTTGGTAAAGCCGCCCTGGAAAGAAAAATGATAATCTCTTCCGGTGAAAAAAACAGGGTAAACGACCAACTCAATGTTATCGCGAAAGAAAATGACTTCCAAACATATATTGCATTACCTTTAATTGCTAAGGGTGAATTAAAAGGGGTCTTATTGCTTTTTCTATACGATCTTGCAACCCCTGACAAGGACTGGTTTAATTACCTGGAAACAATGTCCGGTCAGGCGGCAATTGCCATTGAAAGCGGCCAGCTTTTTGAGGAACTGCAGAAAGCCAACCTTGAGCTTTCTATGGCTTACGACGAAACGATTGAAGGTTGGTCCCGGGCTCTGGACCTGCGAGATCATGAAACAGAAGGCCATTGCAACCGGGTAACCGATATAACTATTGAGTTAGCCCGTTTCCTGGGTGTTGCTGATAACAACCTTGTGCATATCCGCCGCGGCTGCCTGCTGCACGATATCGGTAAAGTTGGTATTCCTGATTCAATATTACTGAAGCCAGGGAAATTAACCCCCGAAGAATGGGAAATTATGCAACAGCACCCCCAGCTCGCCTACGAATTGCTCTCCCCGATTCAATACCTTCAACCCGCCCTGGACATACCTTACTGCCACCATGAAAAATGGGACGGCAGCGGGTACCCGCGCAATTTAAAAGGGAAGGAAATTCCTCTTGCTGCAAGAATATTTGCTGTTGTTGATGTTTTCGATGCGCTGACCAGCGACAGACCTTACAGGACGGCCTGGGAAAAGGAACAGGCCCTGCAGTATATAAGAGAAGAGAGTGGAACCCATTTTGACCCGGAAATTGTTAAACATTTTCTTGATTTAATTGACAAAAGACCCACTTTAATCCTTAAAACAGAGTGCAAATATAAAGAGATTGGTAATTAAAGATAACTCCTATATACCGCGCATGAATTCACTCTTTATTGAATGAGGCGCTTTACCCTCCAGAACTGTATCCAGGGCAGAAAGCACCGCTTGCTTGTCCCTTGATAAAACAGCCTTGAGCGGAAGATAATTCGAGGCATGATTAGCCCGGAAAATACAATCAGAAAGAGATAGATTGAGAATCATTATCCTGATCTCTTCCAGAAGCTGCCAGGGGTTTAGTTCCGTCAGCAAACCATCCTCGAAAGAACGATGAATAGGTGTCCCGGGAACTGTAATCAGGCTCAACAAACCCAGATATTCAGGATCAATTCGATTTAACATCCCTGCTGTTGCTTCAGCATGTTCTTCAGAACCTTCCACCCCGGCAATGCCATTTAAAATAGTTACAGAAAGGGGGATGCCAGCTGCTTTGGCTTTATTCGACCCCTCAATCATCTGATCGGGCGTAACCCCTTTCTGGATCTCTTTCAAAACACTGCTGCTTCCGCTTTCCAGGCCGAGATAGATTATGCCAAGTTTATTATTTTTAAGTTCAATCAAATCACCAACATTTTTTTCGATAAGATCCTGGGTGTTCCCGTAAAGTGATACCCTTTCGAGGGCAGGAAACGCGCTATCAAGGGTTTCAAGAATTTCAAGCAAAGCCTCGGTGGGAATAACAAGGGCATTGCCGTCAGCTAGAAACACCCTCTTGGTCCGGGGATAGTAAGCCGCAGCAGCTTTAATCTCACCTTTTATTTCTTCGACCGCTTTCAGGCGAAACTGCTTCCGCTTGTACATGGAACAAAATGTACAGCGGTTGTGAGAACAACCAATTGTTGCCTGCAGTATCAGACTTTTTGCTTCACTTGGCGGCCTGTAAAGATCTCCTTCATACTTAAACGGCATCATTTTTATAACCCTCTTCCTTTCCCGGCAGATATTCTGTTACAAACCAGTATTGAACCAGTATGGGTATTTTTTTCTCAATGGTGTAATATAAAGATAAATAAATATGCGTGTTATAACAATGATATTTATTTTTATTCAGCCTGTCAAAGGAGAACACATGGCTCTTGATTTTATGCCGGTTAGCAGCGAAGAAATAAAACAGCTCGGGTGGGAAGCACCTGATTTTATTATTGTCACTGGCGATGCTTACGTGGATCATCCTTCTTTCGGCTCTGCCATAATCAGCCGTCAGCTTGAAGCTTACGGCTTCAAGGTGGCAATTATTGCTCAACCCGACTGGAAAAACAGCGCCGAGTTTAAAAAACTGGGACGGCCGAAAATTGCCTTTCTGATTACCGCAGGAAACCTCGATTCAATGGTCGCCCATTATACCGTGGCAAAAAAGAGACGTAAAACTGATGCCTATAGTCCCGGAGGAAAACCCGGTCTTCGGCCTGATCGGGCGGTAACCGTTTACTGTCGAAAAATACATGAAAACTGGCCTGACACACCAATTATTATTGGCGGAATCGAGGCCAGTTTGCGGCGAATGGCTCATTTCGATTACTGGAATAACCGTGTTCAGCCTTCCCTGCTGCTCGATGCCGGAGCCGACCTGCTGGTTTATGGTATGGCTGAAAAAACAATCCTGGAAATTGCGGAAGCTCTGCAGAGTGGTTTAGCAATCAGGGATCTTACATATATCAGGGGTACAGTATACTTTTCAACATTGATTAACCAACCTGAAGACACCATATTACTGCCGTCTTTCGAAGAGGTAAAAACTGACCGACAGAGCTATGCAAAAAGCTTTATGCTGCAATACAACAATAGTGACCCAGTTCGGGGCAAGCCACTGGCCGAACCTTATCCACAGGGTTATGTCATCCAAAACCCGCCTGCCCTGCCACTTACAACTGAAGAAATAGACATGATCTACCGTCTTCCTTTTTCAAAGAATTATCATCCTGTATATAAAAAAGCAGGTGGTGTTCCGGCAATAAGCGAAATTAAATTCAGCCTGGTCAGCAGCAGGGGATGTTTTGGCGGATGCAGCTTCTGCTCATTACACTTTCACCAGGGCAAGCATGTTCAGGCCCGGAGTAAAGAAGCAATTATTGAAGAGACCCGGTTGCTAATTCAAGACGCTGACTTTAAAGGATTTATTCATGATGTGGGTGGACCAACAGCCAACTTCAGACAGCCGGCCTGTAGCCGGCAAGGCAAATACGGTTCCTGCACAGAACGGGAATGCCTGTATCCGGAACCCTGCAAAAACCTGAACATTAACCACTCCAGTTACCTGGATCTATTAAGAGAACTGCGGAATCTTGAAGGAGTAAAAAAAGTATTCATCAGGTCGGGGATTCGTCACGATTACCTGCTTTATGACAATGATCAAACCTTTTTCAAAGAGTTATGTGAACACCATATCAGCGGCCAGCTTAAAGTAGCCCCGGAACATGCTTCACCGGTTGTTCTCGGCAAAATGGGCAAATCGGCTATAAAAGTATATCTCGATTTTAAAAAGAAGTTTAATGATTATAATAAAACCCTGGGCAAAGAACAATTTTTAGTACCTTATTTTATGTCGAGCCACCCCGGTTCAGATCTTGATGCAGCAGTTGACCTGGCTGTTTTTATCCGCAGGCATGAGCATAACCCGGAACAGGTTCAGGACTTTTATCCAACCCCGGGGACACTATCCACTTGTATGTTTTATACTAACCTCGATCCCCGGACAATGCAGCCTGTGTACGTTGCCAAAACTGCCCATGAAAAAGCAATGCAGCGCGCCCTGATTCAATTCCGCTACAGTAGCAACTACCAGCTGGTACTCGATGCCCTGCGCCAGACAGGGAGGACAGACTTAATCGGCTATGGCCGACGCTGCCTGATCCCCCCTCCCTCAAGGAAGAAAACCGCTCGCAGAACAAGGAGGAAAAATAAAACTGAGGCAACCCAAAAAAAACCACAGCGTTAAAGCATTATTATGCCCAAGAATATTATTTTTCAGGAGGTGTAAAAAAGATGAAACATGTAGAAATGCAGTGGACAACCAATGACGCATTAAAACTTTATGCCCAAAAATGGGAACCGGAATCCACTACAAGGGGTACAATCTGCCTGGTGCACGGACTCGGCGAACACAGTAGTCGCTACAGGCACTGGGCTGAAAAACTGACTGCAGCAGGTTATACGATGCTGGCATATGACCTGCGTGGCCATGGTAAATCTGATGGAAAGCGCGGCCACTCACCATCGTTCGACCACCATGCAGATGATATTAATATCCTGGTTGAAAAAGGAAGAGCGCTTGATTCTGAAAAGCCGCTATTTATTTACGGACACAGCCTGGGAGGACTGCTGGTATTATTTTTTCTGATTCAGAGGCAGCCAGAGTTAAACGGTGCCATTGTAACCAGCCCGGGGCTGCAAACAATGGCCAGCAGCCAGAAGGCCAAGGTAGCGGCAGCAAAAATTCTCGGTTCTCTTGCTCCTGGAACATGTATCGCCAACGGGCTTGAACTTGATGGGTTATCCTGCAACCCTGCCGTAATCAAAGCTTACCTGAATGATCCCCTGGTTCACAACCAGATCTCCCTGGGTATGGGCAAGGATATGTTTGCAGCTGCAGAATATGTTTATGAAAATGCTTCATCGATAGCGATCCCCCTGCTGTTGATGCACGGCAGCGATGACAGGATCACTTATCTCAGCGGAACTGAAAAGATTGCTAAAACTGTATCCTGCGAATGCGCTTTCAAAGTGTGGGATGGCTTCAACCATGAACTACACAATGAGCCGGAACAAGATGAAGTATTTAACTATTTAAGAAAATGGCTCGATGGTCACGCCCGTAAAGAAGAAGTTTAGCTACTATCCCTCACCAGAATTTAAAAATGCCTGCAGTTAACCTGGCTGCAGGCCTTATTATTTGTTAGTATAAACCCGGCACTTCAGGATTGCATTTCAAAAACTATTAACGGCTCCTCCCCTTGAAGAAAAAAAGGGCCATTTTCGAACAGGCGGCCCAGATCAATTCCAGCAAAAAGGGCATTGTTTAAATGCACCGGCCCGGGAAACTGTTTCTGTAACTATTCATTCAGATTTCTTTTTTCACCTGTTACCAGGAATATTACCTCTTCAGCAATATTCGTGGCATGATCAGAAATCCTTTCAAGCCAGCGGCCAACAAATAAAAGCTGCGTAGCCTGGGTTATGGTCCTGGGATTTTCCATCATAATGGTTAGCAGTTCACGAAAGATCTGCCCGAACAGTTTATCTACCTGATCATCATCTTTACCAACATCTTCTGCCAACTGTATATCTTCACGAACATAGGCATCAAGAGCTTGTTTAACCATCTTCTGACTTAGGCCGGCCATCCGCGGAATATCTACCAGGGGCTTTATCAGGGGCTGATGGCCAATTCGCAGGGTGGTTTTGGCTATGCCAGTCGCATAATCTGCCATTCTTTCAAGATCGTTAATCATCTTAAATAAAGTAGCCACTCGTCGCAAATCCCTGGCCATGGGCTGTTGCGTTGCTATAACTTCAAGCACTTTTTCCTCAATCTCGTGTTCAAGATCGTCTATAATATCATCTCCATCGATTACATCCCGGGCCAGGTCAAGATCCTGGCTTTTCAAGGCCTCAATAGACCGGGCGATCGCTTCTTCCACCAGGCTGCCCATTTGCTGCAATTTTTCCTGCAACCAGGCCATTTTTTCTTCAAAAACAACCTTTTTTTCTGTATATTCACTTCTATCCATATTTAGCCTATCTCCTTTTGCCGGGTTTATCCGAAACGCCCGGTGATATAGTCTTCAGTCCGTTGATCTTCGGGCTTGGTAAATATTTTTGATGTTTTTGCCCATTCAACCATTTCGCCCTGTAGAAAAAATCCCGTGTTATCTGATATACGGGCTGCCTGCTGCATGTTATGAGTAACAATTATAATTGTATAGTCCTGACAGAGATCCCTGATCAAATCCTCAATTCTCTGGGTAGCAATTGGATCCACAGCTGATGTTGGTTCGTCCATCAGGAGAACTCTTGGCTGGACCGCCAGGGCCCGGGCAATGCAAAGCCGCTGCTGCTGTCCACCGGATAAAGCCAAAGCCGGCTCGTAAAGCCTGTCTTTTACTTCATCCCATAGAGCACCTCCCCTGAGACTTTCCTCAACGACCTGATCGAGCTGTCTCCTATTTTTAACTCCATGGATTCTAGGACCATAGGCTATATTATCGTAAATACTTTTGGGAAAAGGATTTGGTTGTTGAAAAACCATACCTACTTTTTTACGCAGCTCCACCACATCCACACCGGGAGAATAAATATCCTGGTTATGAATTGTTATACTGCCTTCCATCCTTGTTCCTGATATTAAATCGTTCATACGGTTTAAAACCCGGAGGAAAGTTGACTTGCCGCAACCGGAAGGCCCAATCAGGGCAGCAACCCCTTTTTCTTTAATTTCAATGCTGACATCAAAAAGGGCCTGTTTAGATCCATAAAAGAAATTCAGATGTTCAACCCTTACCTCGCAATTAGCGCTGACGCTTTCATCCATTAAAACCTTCGACTGGAGGACCGCATCTTTTCCCAAGCTACTTGCACTGCTGATTCCCATATTAAATATTTGCATATTATGTCTCCTTACGCCTTATTTCTTATATATGTATATCCGTTACACTTTCTACCCTACAACCCTTTTTCAACTCTACCCCGGTATCTCTTTCTCAACAGAACAGCGACCAGGTTGAGCATGCAAACGAGAACTACAAGCACCAGGGCAGTTCCATATGCTATCGGGCGCACTACTGCTAAATTATGATGCTGGGTTGACATGATAAAGAGATGGTAGGGCAGGGCCATAAACTGGCTTTTTACCGAATCGGGCAGGAAAGGCAAAAAGAATGCTGCCCCTGTTGCCAATATGGGTGCTGTTTCCCCGGCAGCCCTGGCTAGACCGAGTATCGTCCCGGTCAGTATACCGGGAATTGCCCTTGGCAGCACTACTGAACGAACCACCTGCCACCTTGTTGCCCCCAGGGCGAACGCTCCGGCCCGATAAGCACGGGGAACCGTAATCAGCGCTTCTTCTGCAGCAGTTACCGTAACCGGCAGTGTCAGTAAGCCCAGTGTAAAACCTGCAGCTATCAGGGAAGGACCAAAACCAAACATTTTTACAAAAACGGCCATACCGAATAAACCAAATACTATCGACGGCACCCCGGCCAGGTTGCGCAGGGACAATCTGATCAACCTGGTAAAACGCCCCTGGAGAGCATACTCATTGAGATAAATTGCTGCTGCTACTCCCAGTGGCACGGCAAAAGCAATAGTAATAATAGTCACATAAACAGTACCCACCAGGGCCGGGAAAATTCCACCCTCGGTCATACCGCTTCTCGGGGAAGATGTTATAAATTCCCAATTAATAACCCCTGCCCCCTTGATCACGATATCAAATAATATCAAGCCGAGAATGATCAATACCAGGAGAAGAGAAAGCCTGAGCAACCAGTAACCAATAACCTCGGAACCGCGCCATTCCCGGACCCTGCTTTTTGAAGTGATATTTTTCATTTGTTCACCTCCGGCTTGCGATGGATCAAAATATCGGCCAACAGATTAACGATAAATGTAATTATAAACAGTACCAGCCCGACGACAAAAAGGGCATGAAAATGAACCGATCCAAAAACAACATCGCCAATATCTATTGCTACCGCAGCACTTAATGTCCTTACTGAATCTAGAAATGATGAAGGCCGGGCAATCATATTACCGGTTACCATCAATACTGTCATCGTCTCACCTATAGCCCTGCCCATACCCAGCATTGCGGCGGCAATAATACCGGAGAAAGCTGCGGGAATTGTTACTTTCCAGATTGTTTGCCAGCGGGTCCCTCCCAAAGCCAGAGAAGCGTGCCTGTACTCCCTGGGAACTGCTGTTATCGCATCCTCTGCCAGGGTTATAATAGTAGGCAAAGCCATAATTCCGACTAATATCGCCCCGTTTAAAGCATTTATACCGCTCGGTACACCAAACACCCTGGCAATCAGCGGAGCAAGAACAACCAGCCCGATAAAACCGAGAACAACAGAGGGGATACCGGCCAGCACTTCCACTATCGGCTTAAAAAATTCCCTTTCCCAGGGAGATGCTATCTCGGCCAGATAAGCCGCTGCTGCAACCCCTAACGGAACTGCAAAGACAAGAGCACCGGCAGTAACCATGAAAGTCCCCATAATAAAATTATTAATGCTATAAGTTGGTTCACCATAGGCACCTGGTCTCCACAAACCCGGGGCAAAGAAAGGTTTGATCCCGATTTCACCCAAAGCGGGGATACTATTTGAAAGCAGTGTAAATAGAATGCCAATTAAAAAAACAATTATCGCAATACCACTTGCCCAAAATATTACTCTCATTATTGTTTCGGTCCGGGAATGCAAAGCAATTCTCCTTTCTGAAGGTCCCGATTTGCCCGAGCACCGGTAATTAATGCACCCTGCGCCCCGTCATTATTCATAAATGCAGGGCACAGGGTTTGCCATATAATAAAGGACTCCCTTATACAGGAAGTTTTTCTACTCCAGGGCAGCCTTGTTAAAATCAATATCAGCAGCTGTAATCGGATAAAACCCTTCTTCCAGAACAATTGTCTCGCCTGCTGCACCGGTTTCAAAAAGGAAAAAATCAAGAATTGCTCCCGATGGTTTACCCGCTACAAACTGGTATAGAGGTCGGGTTAATGGGTAGTTCCCGCTTGTTACATTCTCAAGAACTGTTGGATTATAAGCTTCGGCACCTTCGGATCCTGCAATGTTTAAGGCTTTTATTCCATCACGATCGGCATAGCCTATGGCAGCATATCCAATACCCCCGGCATCACCGGCTACGGCTTCAACAATATCAGATGTACCGGCCAGGTTACGCATTTCCGGAGAGTAGTCAGCTTGCACAACCAGTTCCATAAAGAAAACATAGGTTCCGGAGGTACTCTGACGGCCATAAAGGGTTATAGGCAAATTATCTCCACCTACTTCAGTCCAGTTAGTAATTTCTCCGCGGTAAATAGCACCGACCTGATCAACAGTAAGTTCAGCGACAGGGTTATTGCCATTAACCACCACGGCAACCCCGTCTACTGCAAAACGAACCGCGTATACGTCTTGACCCTGGTTTGCCTTAAGTGCTTCAATTTCTTCATCTTTCATCGGGCGTGACGAGTTCGCTATATCAATATCACCATCAATTAATGAAGAAATTCCAACTCCGGAACCTCCCCCGGTAACTGCAATTGACACATTGGGGTTGGCATTCATATATTCTTCTGCCAGCCTTGTAACCAGATTAACCTCGGAATCTGAGCCGGCAATCATAATTGTTCCCTCAATTGCTTCTGTTTCATTATTCACATTATCCGTCTGGCTGCTGTCACCACTGTCAGGAGTTTCAACTGCCTGCTGACCACCGCAACCAGTTACAAGCATAATAAAAACCAGCAATACCAATCCAAATAGAGTTAACTGCTTGACCTGTTTCATCATTTTCCTCCTAAAATAATTTGTTAAGCAGGTTCAGAATAAATGATTGAGGTTAAATCAAAAGGAAAGTGAAGTTAAATCCAGGTTAAATCCAGGTTAAATATGAATTATTGTTAAATGGGTGATAAAAAGGATTATTTCTGATGGATAAAATCAAATGCGGGGAAGTTTAAAACAAAATCTTGTGCCTGTTTCTTCATTACTTTCCAGGGTATAATCAGCTTCATGGGCTTCCATGATATGTTTAACTATCGAAAGGCCCAGACCGGTTCCTCCGCTTTTTCGCGAGCGACCCTTGTCAACCCTGTAAAAACGCTCAAATACATAAGGCAGATCCGCTTCGGGAATGCCCGGTCCGTTATCAATAATTTCAGTAACAGCCATACTTTTTTCAGGGTAAATATTGATCGTGATTCGTCCTTCTTTAGATCCATATTTAATGCTGTTTTCAAGGATATTTACCACGGCCTGGCAAAGCCATTCCCTGTTGCCCATTACCTGGAGGGAAGAATCGCTGAAATTACCCTCAATAACAATCTTTTTTCCTTCTTCCAAACTATTGACTCTCCCTATAGCTGCGGAGATTACATCAGTAAGTTTAATTTTATATTTCTTTACATATGCTTTTTCATTTTCAATTTTAGACAGATCAAGCAAGTCATCAATAAGGCTGGATAATCTTTTTGTTTCGCGCTCAATAATTACTAAGAATTCTTCAAGCTGCTCCCCGGAAAGCTTCTCATTCAATATGGTTTCCGTATAGCCACGAACAGTGGTCAGGGGTGTGCGCAATTCATGGGAAACATTAGCTACAAAATCACTGCGCATCTTTTCCACTGAACGCAAGTGACTGACCTCGTGAAATAAAAGGAGAATACTTATTGCCGGGACACTGTTCTCGGGAATAGGCCTTATGTAAGTCTCAATAAAAGCATTTCTTGGATAATAAAGATTCATTTCCAATACCCGCGGTTTACCATCCGCACAGGCTGCTTTAAGGTTTTCATAAAGGGCATAATAACGGATAATATTCCGCACGGGGCTGCCAATAACCTTGTTACGTTCTACTTCAAACAGGTTTTCCGCTGCTGGATTAATCAGCTCAACCCTGAGCTTGCTGTCCAAAAAAATTATTCCACTGTCCATGGAAGATACCACGGATTCCAACTTATTCTTTTCCCTGATCACTTGCTCGATTTTTTGATCAAGTGCTTTTCCCATTTCCCTGATATTTAATGCAAGATCGACGAGTTCATCATTTCCCTTAACTTCCAGGGAAGGGTAATAATCGCCTTTAGCTATTGCTTTTGATGCTTTGCTGATCTTTAGAATTGGTCCGGTTATACCTGAAGATATAAAATAGGAAGCGATTAACGCTGCCAGTGAAGAGAGAAGCAGAGCGGCAATAATGTATAGAACAAGATCGGAAACTGCTTTATTGATAGCGACCAGGGGCAGGGAAAGGCGAATAACTCCACTTTCATCCAACCCTTGATCAAGATTGTTTTCCTTTACTGGAACCGCCAGGTATAGCATATGCTCATCCAAAGTTGCGCTATAACGCACTTTAAAACCCCTAAAACCTGACAGGGCCTCAACAACCTCAGGCCGGGAGCCGTGATTTTCCATCAGGGCCGGGCTTTCGGCAGAATCGGCAAGAACAGTACCATCAACATCAATATAAGTTATTCTCACCCCGATCTCTTCACCAAGGCTTTTACAGACCCGGTCAATTTCATCCAGGGAAGCCCCTCGTTCATTCATTTCCTCAACCAGGGCAACAGTCAGCCTGGCCTGGATGAAAAGATTATCCCGTAAAGTATTCATGTAAGAATAGTTTAAAAACCATATAAATAAAGCCCCCATCAGCAATACTGTAACGGCTATAACCAGCAGATAATTAGCTACTACCCGTTTTCGTATACCCCTGACCAAAAGTAATCCTCCAACCCTGCATATTAATTGAAATTGCTGACTGACACCCGGCAATGAGTTAAATTAATTAGTTATCTGCAAAACGATATCCAACTCCGCGAACTGTTTCCAGGTAACGCGGCCTGGCAGGATTTTCCTCAATCTTTTGACGCAAATAACGCATATGAACATCTACAGTACGGGTATCTATTTCAACCTCATACCCCCACACCCTGTCGAGCAGCAGCTCGCGGGTTAGTACTTTACCTGCATTAGTCATCAAAAGCTGCAAAAGAAGAAACTCTTTATGGGTCAACACTTTTTCTGTACCACCAACTGTCACCAGGTGCCTTTCAGGATACAACTCAACATTACCTCTTACTAAAACTTCTTCCGTTTTCGTTTGATCGTTCGATCGTGCCGGAGCACTATAATCAAGGCGCCTGATTATTGCCCTGACCCTGGCCACCAGTTCACGCACACTGAAAGGTTTCACCATGTAGTCGTCGGCACCGAGCTCAAGACCCAGTACCTTGTCAAACTCTTCCTTACGGGCAGATAAGAACATTACCGGCACGGAGGCAGTGGTCGAACTGCCTCGCAACCTGCGGCAGACTTCCAGTCCGTCCATCTCAGGAAGCATAATATCAAGGATAACCAGGTCGGGTACATCATTGAAAGCAGTGTTTATAGCCTCTGCCCCGCTGGCAGCACTTATAACCCTGTATCCTTCTTTCTCCAGGTGAAAAGTCAGCAGCCTGACAATGTCTTCTTCATCCTCAACAACAAGGATAACACGCTGTCTGAAGCTTTCAGATTCTTTCATCATATTCCTATTTTAACATATTAAAATTAGCAACTTCCCCGATATAAAGATTCTCAGGAGTTTCTTTTATCTTTGGGAACATTAATAGATTTTAAAGGGCGTATGCCGCTTCGAACAAGTCAAGATAATCACTTTTACCGATAACACGGCAATTGCTGGGAGTTGAGCCATTAGCCAGGGCAGCTGCCGCCAGGCGGGGAAAATGATCCGGATTAACCTGCTGAAAATCAGCCAGGCGGGGGATGCCAATATCTTTAGCCATTCCGGTCAGTACGTTTACAAATAACTCTGCCGCCTTTGTGTTATTAAGGCCTTTTACCGGTAATCCACAAATTCCGGCAGCCAAGGCATATTTTTCAGGGCATTCCCGCGCATTATAATCAGAAACAATCGGTAAAAAAATTGAATTAGCCACTCCATGCGGTATATCGTATAACCCCCCCAGTGCTTCTGCCATACAGTGAATTGCTGCAACATCAGCATGTGAAAAAGCCAGCCCTGCCAGGAGAGAACCATGCATCATCTGATAACGTCCTTCACGATCATTACCGTTCTTTACTACCCGGGGAAGTGCCGGGAAAATTAATTTCATCGCTTTTTCAGCCAGCATTTCAACAAATGGGTTAGACAGGCGGCAGGTGTATGCTTCCAGGGCATGAACCAGGGCATCCATTCCTGTTGAAGCAGTTAAGCCAGGGGGGAGAGAATAGGTGGTTTCCGGATCGATAATGGCCAACGCCGGGGCCAGCATAAGATCTTTTACAGTCATCTTGAAAGATCTTGCTTTATCTGTTATCACTGCTGATCTTGTTACTTCCGATCCGGTTCCTGCTGTAGTTGGAATCGCTACGATAGGAATAAGCGGCCTGGTAACCTTTCCTTTCCCCTCGTAATCCTTTAAAATCCCTCCATGGGCCTGTAAAAGGGCAATCGCTTTTGCAGAATCAATCACTGACCCTCCACCTACCGCCAAAATAATATCTGCACCGAAGGACTGTATTGCTTCTCCTCCTGCTTCACAATCAACATCCTTGGGGTTCGGTTCTACCTGTGTATATTGAGTACAGTAAAAATGGTTTTCCTCCAGTATTTTTTTTACCCTGCCAGGAATACCTGTTTCTTCAAGCACAGGGTCACTGATTATAAAAACTTTATTGCCGCTGCATATTTCCCGGCACAGTTCCCCAACTTTGTTCAGGATTCCATTTCCCATCTCAATTTTTGTGGGCAGGTTAATACTGAAATCCTTATAACTGCTTACCCGTTCTATCTTATTTTTGTTTGTCATACCTGATAATCACCTCAGATCAGATATATCATATTGTTTTGTCCGGAACAAGTTCTGGAACAGGTTAATCTTCAGCCGGTTCAATAATCCGGGGGTGCTATTAATAATTCTGGAGGGGGAACAGTCAACTTTACCCTGTTGACTTGATACCGGCCGGCAAGCTTGTCACAAATCAGTCAAAGTGATAATATTAGAAAGCAATTATAAACGGTAATATTTGTTAAATTAACCGTTTTCAAAATAATCATACAGTTGGAGGTTTTTTTTATGACAAAAAAAGTAGAAACAATGGACGGCAATACAGCTGCTTCTTATATAGCGTATGCCATGAGCGATGTAGCCGCCATATATCCGATCACGCCCTCTTCATCTATGGCGGAAGTTTGCGATGAATGGGCTGCTTACGGTAGAAAAAACATTTTCGGTCAAACCATGAAAGTTGCTTCAATGCAGTCTGAAGCCGGCGCAGCAGGCGCGGTGCATGGTTCGCTGGTTAACGGCGCTTTAACCACTACTTTTACCGCTTCACAGGGTTTATTACTGAAAATACCAAACATGTACAAAATATCAGGAGAACTGCTGCCTACTGTCTTTCATGTCTCGGCCAGGGCATTGTCAACCCATGCTTTATCAATTTTCGGTGATCACTCCGATATTAACGCAGCCAGGCAAACCGGTTTTGCCCTGCTCTCTTCCAACTCTGTTCAGGAAGTTATGGACCTGGCCCTTGTTGCACACCTGAGCACCTTAAAAACAAGAGTTCCGTTTCTACACTTTTTTGACGGTTTTCGGACCTCCCACGAAGTACAGAAAATTGAACTGATTGATTACGAAGATATCAAGAAAATTGTTGACTGGGATGCCATTAATGCTTTCAGAGAACGGGCGCTTGATCCCGACAACCCGCATCAGCGGGGCACAGCCCAGAATCCCGATATCTATTTCCAGAACCGCGAAGCAGCCAACCAATTTTACCTTGACACTCCCGAAAAAGTGGCGGCTGTAATGGAGCAGGTTTATAAACTCACCGGACGCCGTTATCAGCTATTCGACTATTACGGAGCTCCAGATGCCAAGAATGTTGTCATCTGCATGGGCTCTGCCTGTGAAACAATCCAGGAAACAGTTGATTACCTGGTTAAGCAGGGTGAAAAGGTCGGCTTGCTGAAAGTCAGGCTCTACAGACCTTTTTCCAGGGATCATTTCCTGGCTGCACTGCCGAAATCGTGCGAAAAAATTGCTGTTCTTGACAGGACTAAGGAGCCTGGTGCCCTTGGCGAGCCCCTCTATGAAGATGTCTGCACCGCTTTCATGGAAGTTAAGCAAACCCCACTGATTATTGGCGGTCGCTACGGCTTAGGTTCCAAGGAATTTAACCCGTGCATGGCCAAGGCGGTTTTTGACAACCTGGATGCAGATAATCCGAAGAATCATTTCACTGTCGGGATTAACGATGATGTGACTCACACCTCTCTCGCAGTTCCATCATGTCTGCACACCAGCCCCGAAGGCACCTACAGGGCCAAATTTTACGGATTAGGTTCTGATGGTACGGTTGGAGCTAACAAAAACAGCATTATCATTATCGGTAACAATACCGACCAATATGCCCAGGGTTATTTTGTTTATGACTCGAAAAAATCAGGAGGAATTACTGTATCACACCTGCGTTTTGGGCCTAAGGAAATCAAATCAACCTACCAAATTGATCAACCGGATTTTGTGGCCTGCCATAACCCTTCATTTGTCACAAGGTACGATGTCCTTGATGGAATAGTCGACAATGGCGTTTTTCTGCTCAACTCCGACTGGAGCCCCGAAGATATGGAAACTCATCTTCCCGTTGAGATGAAACAGACAATAGCCCGTAAAAAATTGAAATTCTACAACATAGATGCTTTTAAAATAGCCGGGGAAATTGGCCTCGGCGGCAGGATTAATGTAATCATGCAGGCCGCATTCTTCAAACTGTCGGGTGTAATTGATTCTAAACTTGCCTTTGAACAGATTGAAAAAATGATCAACAAATCTTACGGTAAAAAAGGTGCAGAAATAGTTGAAAAAAATGTTGCTGCCATTTATAAAGGGGTAGAGGCTTTGGAAGAGGTGAAATATCCCGATTCCTGGGCAGATGCAACCGAAGGTGCTGTTTTCACCCCCGAGGAAGCACCGCAGTATGTATGCGATACTATCTACCCGATGACTGCCCTGAAGGGCGATGAATTACCGGTCAGCGCATTCAACCCTGATGGCACAGTACCGACAGGAACTACCCGCTACGAAAAACGTGGTATTGCCATTAATATACCGATCTGGCTAAGCGAAAACTGCATTCAGTGCAACCAGTGTTCTTTCGTCTGTCCACATGCTGCAATCAGACCCTATATTGCCAGGCCGGAAGATTTAGATGGCGCCCCTGAAGAGTTTAAAACTGTTGAGGGAAGCAGTAAAGATATAAAAGGTTACCAATACAGGATACAGGTAGCCCCGCTTGATTGTACAGGATGCGGCAACTGTGCGGATATCTGCCCTGCCAAAGAGAAAGCACTGATTATGAAACCGCTGGAAGAAGTAAAAATAGTGGAAGATAAAAATTTCCGTTATGCAGAAACCCTTCCCGAAGCTGAGCTTGACATTGCACCAACTACAGTTCGCGGCAGCCAGTTCCGTAAACCTCTCTTTGAGTTTTCAGGATCATGCGCCGGTTGTGGTGAAACACCATATATCAAAGTAATAACCCAGCTTTACGGCAACCGTATGATCGTGGCAAACGCCACTGGCTGTTCATCAATCTATGGAGGCAATGCTCCAACCGTTCCTTATACAATCGACAGCAAGGGCCGGGGTCCTGCCTGGGCCAGCTCTCTCTTCGAAGACAATGCAGAATTCGGTTTTGGTTATTCACTTGCAGTAAACCAGCGCCGGGCCAAGCTAACTGAACAGGTGGAAGAACTACTTAAAACCCCCATCAGTAATGCATTAAAGGAGTCTTTAGAAAAGTGGCTGTCAGTTAAAGAACAAGGAGAAGAATCGCTAAAAACAGCGGATAAAGTACGGGAGCTGCTGGAAGCAGAACAAGGCCAGGCAGAGAATACTGATTTAATAAAACAAATTCGCAGTAACGCCAGCTTGCTGGCAAAACGTTCAATATGGATATTCGGTGGAGACGGGTGGGCCTACGATATTGGCTATGGAGGCCTGGATCATGTTATCGCCACCGGAGCAGACGTTAATATACTTGTTTTAGATACGGAAGTTTACTCTAATACAGGTGGACAATCATCCAAATCAACACCAACCGGGGCTATAGCTAAATTTGCTGCTGCAGGAAAAGAAATGCGCAAGAAAGACCTGGGGCTGATGGCTGTAACCTACGGTTATGTTTATGTGGCCATGGTATCAATGGGAGCGAACAAGAATCAGTTTATGAAAGCTCTCGTAGAAGCTGAAGCATACCCCGGACCTTCGCTTATTATAGCTTACTCTCCCTGTATCGCTCACGGTATTGATATGAGCAAGAGCCAGCGTGAAGGCAAACTGGCCGTTGAGTCTGGTTACTGGCCATTATTCCGCTATAACCCGCTGCTAATCGAAGAGGGCAAAAACCCCTTCACTCTTGATTCAAAGGAACCGAAAGAAGACCTGAGAACGTTCATGATGAACGAAGTACGCTTTAAAGCTCTGAAGAAAGAGTTTCCCGACAGGGCAGATGTCTTATTTGAAAAAGCTGAAAAAGATGCCAAAGAACGACTCGATATGTACCGGAAAATGGCTGAAGTGAAAACGGGAAACTAACACGTAACGCCAGATACTTATTCAGCTAATTATAAAAGGCAGGGAGTGTTGTTTTAACTCCCTGCCTTTTTTTGTTATACTCCGGGCAATGTATCTGACTTTATTGGTTGTTAATCTTAGCCTGAATAATAATATCATTGCGATTTAAACGCGGGCGGGGCCGGGGTGATTGGTCGGGAAATCCAACCGGCAGAAGCGCAACTACTTCTATATTATCCGGCAGAGAAAGCAACCGGTGCAGCATTGTTGTATCAACAAGGCGAACCCAGCAACTTCCCAACCCCAAAGCAGTAGCGGTAAGAACCATATGTTCAACCGCAATACCAAGATCGATAAAAGCCGAAGGCGGTAAAATTACATCATCAACAGCAGCGGGTATTTTTCTATTGTAGATTACCTCAGCAGCTTTTTTGTCTACCACCCTGGCTTCAACCAATTCAAGCAGTCTCTGCTCGGTTAGTTCACGGATATACGCTTTGTGGTCCAGACAACATATAAATACAACCGGGGCCTGGAGAACAAAAGGTTGCACTACAGCCGGGGCAATAGCTTCTTTTTCTTCTTCCCGGATTATAACAAATCGCCAGGGTTGACGATTAGTACCCGAAGGAGCCTGCCTGGCTGCTTCAAGCATTATTTCAATGTATTCTTCCGGTACAGGCCGTTCTTTAAACTTCCTAATGCTGCGCCTCTGTAAAATTGTATCGTGGCAATTAAGCATATAATCTTTATTGTTCCTTTTTATTTTTTTTACGGTTTCTTAACCATTTCTGGAATTTACCCTGCTTTTTCCCCAGGTCCACCCCGCTTAACTTTTCTTCTGCCTCTTTATAACCTTTGTTAACCAGGATATCTGTTTTAGTTACATCCCACAAACTGATATCCCCAAGGTCAGGGGCAATCATTACATCTGCATGCTTATGAGCCGGTATATCCCTATGCCGCCTGACAATGTCAAATGACTGCATGAGTATTTCAAATATACTTGATGGTTCCTTTTCAAAGGGTTTCTGTGAACCTACGTCTACTGCTATGATGTAATCCAAATCTTCATCCAACATGGTAGTTACCGGGACATTGTCCAGTAACCCGCCGTCCACAAAGAAATACTTATCTTTTTTTACCGGTGTAAAAATTCCGGGAATGGCACAGCTTGCCTGAACTGATTCTGCGACCGACCCCTCGGTAATAACTATTTCATCGCCGCTGAGCAGGTCTACCGCATTTACTTTAAGGGGAATCTTCAGATCTTTAAAATCGATTTCGCCAAGATATTCACTGACTATATCTAGAATTAAACTGGAATTGATCAACCCTTTCTTGGGAATAGTTATTTTCACAAGATCTTTCCAGGATATAGATTTGGCAATTTTGATTAATTCATCAGGAGTTTTACCAGAACAATAGAGTGACCCGACAATACTGCCTGCGCTTGTCCCGGCCACACAACAGGGAACAACGCCCCGATCTTCGAGATATTTTAACACACCGATATGAGCAATTCCCCTTGCCGCTCCACCACCCAAAGCCAACCCTATTTTCAAAAATAACCCTCCTGTTCTACCAATAGAACAATATAAACTGTTATTGAATATACAGGTTTATAATCTGCCTTGAAAAATCAGGAATTCCCAGTGCAAAAGCAAAAACAGCAATAATGCCAAAATGAGAAACAAGCCATATAACTAGCTTATTAAACGAAAGCCTGCTCCACCAAACAAAATGGATGCTATTATAATCAATCGAAATGCTTGCCAGTAAGATAACTCTTTTACGCTGAACAATTCAGGTATGGTTATATTCCACAACCATTGGAGTAAAAATGACATGAACAAAACAACAATCGCTACGATAAGGGGAATCATTAAAACATTAGCAAAACCAAACATCATATCCTCTCCTTAACTTTTCTGGTTCATCTGGTTGATAATGCGCAATCCTTCCAGGGTCAGAAGCGGATTAACCTCCTGGATAGTTTCTGATTCACGGGCAATCATTCCTGCAAAGCCCCCGGTTGCGACAACGAATGGTTCGCCCTTTAACTCTGAAGAAATACGGCGCACGATGCCATCAACCTGCCCGACAAAACCAAATACAATTCCTGCTTGCATACTGGTTACTGTATCGTGACCAATTACCTTTGCCGGCCTGATTATTTCAACACGCGGCAGTTTAGCAGCCTTTTCGAACAAAGCTTCCATGGAAATGCCGATGCCCGGAGCAATCACTCCTCCCAGATAGTTACTATCCTCATCAACGGCACAATAGGTAGTGGCAGTTCCAAAGTCAACAATAATCAGGGGAGTGCTGTAAAGACTAATTGCTGCTACAGCATTAACAATACGGTCCGCACCAACCTCCCGTGGATTATCAAGAATAATATTTAAACCGGTTTTAATACCCGGCCCAACAATCAGGGGCTCAATGTTAAAATATTTTCTTGCCATTCGATCCAATGAATACATCAAAGGTGGCACAACCGATGAAATTGCAATTGAGTGAATACTTTCCATGCTGATACCACTATCCTGGAAGAGGTTTTTCACTATCATCCCCAGTTCGTCCTCCGTGCTATCACGCCTGGTGGCCAACCTCCAATAAACAGTCACCGTGTCATCTTTGAATACTCCGAGCATAATATGGGTATTACCAACATCTATAGCCAGAAACAATTATTTCACCCCGGTTAATATATAATATGAAATACCTGAAGAATAAATACACTATAGCAGATCTGCTATATTTTAACAAGAAATACAAATGGCCAATGGAACGACCGTTAATCATAATAGAGGATAATTAATAACCCCGTCGAAGTATTGGAAAGCACTTTGACAGCAGGAACATTCACAGGAGGAATCATAGTTGCTAATAAACAAACTAGCCGGTAAAAATTATTTTGTGGCATTACTGATTTTACTTGTTGTTACAACTCTACTGGTAATTAGCGCTTTTGTTTTAACAGCTTTTTTCCCCAATTCACTGGGGTCAACAGAATCAGAGTTTGACTTAATTTCAGCGTACTATTTTGAACCATGGTCAATAGAAACAGAAGAATTCAATATCACTTATCCGGACGGCGGAACTATTGTTACAGTTGAAGAAACAGGCAATAAACGAAGTTTTTTGCTCCTGGGTGAAGGCGATTACCGGTATTTTGGGAATATGTTGCCTGAAAGCAGTCCCGGTGGTATTTTTATTAAGGTTGAAGATTTTTATTTTGAGGTAATACGGGGCAGCATCATATTTCTTCCTGTTGATGATCCAAATGAGCTGGCCCAGATTGAAAAAGTAATAGAAAAGCAAAGAGATGCAACAGTTATTTGGCAGGATACAATTGCAATATCATTTACCGGGGAAGAAAACCCGTTGAACTTTTATTTTATCTCTGCAGCAGGTGAACCGCTTCTACCTCCTTACGTTAATGTTTCAGCTTTAAGCCTTTTCGTAACCTATGTTATCTATTTTCTCTTTGCAGTTATTATGTTTTTAATTATAGCTATTTTTACATTCGATCACGGTTACTCACGCTATTGGCATCACCTGGTTGGCATCAAACCAGGGGTGAAGGTAAGCTTAACCGCTTTTCTGTCAATAATTTTCCTTGTAATAGCAACTATATATTTCACCTACTATAATTTGTCACCTTTTTACTTATCGATCGCTTACTTTTGTATATTGTTCATTCTTGTAGTACTCTCACGGAAAGGTGTCATTGATTACCTTGATCTTGGCTTACGCCAGGAGAGAATTAGATACGGTTACTTAATTGCTTTTTTAACTGCCATCCTGATAATCGGGACTGTAAACGGTTTGCCAAAAGGTATTTGTTTTGATGATTCGCAGCTCTTGCTAAATTTACCTGTTATTTATTTATTGATCTGCCTGCCCAGGGAACTGTTCTGGCGCGGTTTTATCCTGCCCGTTTTCTGCCGGCAGTGGGGCATCAATAAGGGCCTGTTATTTATGGCAATTTTAACCGGATTAACCAGGTTAGCAGTTATTGCAGCAATAGAACCAAATATGTTATTGTATCCATACATTTATCTCGAAATAGCAGTTCTTGTGCCCGGTCTTGCTGCTATACTGGGTTATCTTTATTTGCGAACAGAAAATATTCTGGCTTCTACGTTTATGTATAGCCTTATTCTATGGCTGCCCGATGTAATATTATATTAGTGAAAGGCGGGGTAAATATGGATAAAGATAAAATTGAAAAAGCAGTTAAAATGATCATTGAAGCGGTGGGTGAGGACCTTAATCGCGAAGGGCTGCAGGGCACTCCCCGGCGTGTAGCAAATATGTATGAAGAACTGTTTGGCGGTCTCCACCAGGACCCCAGAAAACACCTGCAGACCTGTTTTGTTGAGGACGGCCACGATGAGATCGTCCTGGTTAAGGATATATCTTTTTACTCGATGTGTGAACACCATTTTTTGCCTTTTTATGGCAAAGCACATATTGCTTACCTTCCGTCAGGTGGTAGGATTGTCGGTTTAAGCAAACTAGTCAGGGTAATTGAAACAGTATCCAGGCGACCACAGTTACAGGAAAGACTTACCAGTAACATTGCCGACATCATTACCGAAGAGCTGGACCCCAAAGGTGTTGTTGTTGTAATTGAGGCTGAGCACCTATGCATGAGCATCCGCGGTGTGGGTAAACCGGGAGCCGTTACTGTAACTTCCGCAGTGCGGGGATTATTTAGAAGAAACCCGAGCTCACGTGTAGAAGTCTTCAGCTTAATCCAGGGGAACTGATAATGGCCGCAAACAGTTTCATGAAAAGGGTTAATAATATATTGAATGACCCGGAATACCAAAACTTAGTGAAAAAAAATAATAATGCTGAAACAGATAGAATTTATTGCTCGCATAGTTTCGAGCACATGCTCACCACCGCTCGGCTAACCTGGTTATTTCTGCTTGAAGATGGCTGTCCGTATATTTCCCGGGAAATAGCCTATGCAACAGGTTTGCTTCATGATATCGGGCGCTGGTTTGAATATAGCCATGGTGGCGATCATGCTGAACACAGTGCCAGGATAGCCCTGCCCATATTAAACAGGGCAAAATTTTCACAATCTGAAAGCTGCCTGATCAGAAAAGCGATTTTGGAACACCGCAAATCAGATCAATACATTAACCGCCGGTCAGCCCTTAGCTCCGCTCTTTATAAAGCAGATAAACACTCACGAATCTGTTTTACCTGTAATGCTGCTGATAAGTGCAATAAAATAGATAAACAGCCCCACAAATCAGGGCTGGAATACTGATCCCGGGAGTGAGTTCAATGCAGGTAATATATCTTGATTACAACCTGACCAGGAAAGAGTTAATGCACCCGGACACCATCAATAAAAATGCCTGCTCATTCAATCAGAACAGTTTACCCCACCTACTCAGGCTGAACCAGGTTTCACGAGAACTGCTCAAACCACTTGAGAAACACCTGGAAGACAACAAGATTAATCTTTATATATACCCGCACTTTGACCAAACAGGTCAAGTAATGATCAGTGGCTCTGAACAGAAATTACATACTTTAACAAATACCCTGCAATCAGCCGGAGGATCCTTTGCCAAACTGGGCTCACTGATTAATCAAGCCCTGGTTGGAGCAACAAATATAAACGCAGGCAAGCTGTACATCGGCGAAAATTCTTATAGCCTGGGTGAAAAGACACTGGTAATGGGCATCCTAAATGTTACACCCGATTCTTTTTCAGATGGAGGAAAGTTCAACAGTTTTGACAGGGCTCTTTCCCAGGCATACCAAATGGCCGAAGATGGAGCGGATATTATAGATATTGGTGGTGAATCAACCCGTCCCGGATATGAGCAGGCCGACAGGGTTTCAGCTGCAGATGAAATTAAACGCGTTCTTCCCCTGATTAGGGCCCTGAAAAGAGATTCTGCTTTCAAGCTGCCAATATCCATTGACACATATAAAGCCGAAACTGCCGAACAGGCACTTGCAGAAGGGGTTGATTTATTAAATGATGTATGGGCTTTTAAAGAAGATAAAAATATCGCCGCTGTTGCAGCAAAATACAAGGTGCCTGTATGCCTGATGCACAATAGGCGCAGCACCGTATATAAAGACCTCATTGCAGACATAATAAAAGAACTGCAGGAATCGATCGAACTGGCTGAACAGGCCGGTGTTGATAGCAAAAATATTATTCTTGACCCCGGTATCGGTTTCGGAAAAGACCATCAACAAAATCTCGATGTTATGCTTCATTTAAGCGAAATTAAAGCACTTGGTTTCCCCCTGCTGCTGGGCACTTCCCGAAAGCGCATTGTGGGCAATACTCTCAACCTCCCTGTTGATGAGCGGGTTGAGGGAACCGCAGCCACGGTTGCTTACGGAATTAGTGTGGGAGTTGACATAGTCAGGGTTCACGATGTTAAAGAAATGAGGCGGGTCGCTGATATGACCGATGCCCTCGTGCGGAGGTAAAAAAGCAAATGGACAGAATAATCGTAGAGAGGATTACCTGCTATGCTTATCATGGAGTTCTGCTTGAAGAACAAACTCTCGGCCAGGAGTTCCAGGTTAGCCTGGAACTCGGGGTAAACCTTTCAGATCACCGGGAAGATGAAATTGATGCCGCGGTAGATTACCGGGTGGCAGTTTCAATAGTCGAAAAAGTAATGTATGGCCCTTCAAAAAAACTTCTTGAAACAGTGGCCTGTGAAATTGCCGATCAGCTCTTACTAATCAAGGGAGTAAATGAAGCTACCGTAGAAGTGAGAAAACCAAATCCGCCTCTTCCGGGCGTCCAGGGTGGCGTTTCAGTGATCGTGACAAAATCAGGCAGTTAGTATCCTGTTTGTTCCGGTTTCCTTTAAAAGATACCTGATGGAGTGATTAATCATGTCAACCGCTTATATCGCTTTGGGCTCGAACCTGGGTGATCGACTGAATAATTTAAAACAGGCAGTAATCCAATTAAGAAGTATGCCCGGAACAAAAGTGGTTAAGTTATCCTCTATATATGAAACGGCACCTGTCGGCGGGCCCAGGCAAAATACTTTCTTAAACGCCTGCGCCGAATTACAAACTGTTCTTACACCAACCCTGCTGATGGAGACTATGCTGGATATTGAAGACCTGTTGGGAAGGGTAAGAAAAGTACGTTGGGGTCCAAGGATTATTGATCTCGATCTGCTAATCTACGATAAAATTCGAATGTGCTCCCCCCTGCTTGAACTACCGCACCCGCGTATGGCTGAACGTAACTTTGTTCTTATACCCCTGGCTGATATTAATCCCACCCTGGTAATTCCAGGCATGACGAAATCGGTGAAACAACTTATATCCAAGCAAGTTTCAACAGAAAGTGTAGAATTATATCTCTCCCCTGGCTGGGACTCTTAATTTAACTTTATATATTATTATACAAAAAGGGCGCTTTAAGCGCCCTAATTTATTTATATATAGAACCGCTTAATACTATCTAAAACAACCCTTTTACCTTTCCTGTATCAACATCGACATCTACCCTACGATAAGCAGGATTGGCGGCAGTTCCAGGCATAAGTGATATTGCACCGGCAACTGGAACAACAAAGTCCGCACCACCATAGGTAAGGATATCACGAACGTTGAGACGCCATCCCTTGGGTACACCTTTCAACATAGGATTATCAGTTAAACTGAGATGTGTCTTAACCATGCAGGTGCCCATTTTTTGGAATTTAGGATCAGCTTCCATTTTCTTTGCCTTTTCCAGGGCTTCTGCGGAATACTCAACTCCATCCGCCCCGTACACTTCTGTTGCAATTAATTCAATGCGTTCGCGCAAGGGTGTTTCAAGCTCATATAGGAATTTAAAGTCGTTGGGTTCATTACATGCATCAACAACAGCCTCAGCGAACTCAACAGCACCTTCTCCACCGTACTGCCAGTGCTTCGAAAGTGCAACCCGGGCGCCTGCCTCTTCAGCAAGGCGACGAACAGCTTTAACTTCGTTTTCAGTATCAGTGTAGAAATGATTGATGCAGACAACCGGATTAATACCGGCTTTCTTAACAGTCTTAATATGGTGAATAAGGTTTTCACAGCCTTTTTCTACCCATCCTACGTTTTCCTCACCATAAGCCGGATCAAGCGGTTGTCCCGGCAGGGGCAGGGGGGCACCACCATGGCACTTCAGGGCACGTATTGTCGCAACAATAACCGCACAATGAGGAGTAAGGCCTGACATCCGGCACTTGAGGTTCCAGAACTTTTCAAAACCAATGTCAGCGGCAAATCCTGATTCCGTAATTACATAATCGCTTAGTTTCAGAGCGATTCGGTCAGCAATAATCGAAGACTGTCCTATTGCGATATTTGCAAATGGGCCGGCGTGAACAAATACCGGCTGGCCTTCAATGGTTTGCAACAAGTTCGGGTTGATAGCTTCAACCATCCAGGCTGTCATCGCTCCGGCAACATCAAGGTCGCCTGTAGTAACAGGGTTACCCCTCTTATCATAAGCTACAACTATTTTTGCCATACGCTCCCGCATATCTTTTAAATCTTTGGCTACTGCAAGAATAGCCATAACTTCTGACGATACGGCAATAGCAAAATTGGAATTCATCATAAAGCCGTCTCTTCTACCGCCCAAACCGATGATAATATTTCTCAATGCCTGAGCGCAAAAATCAATAATCCACTTCATCTCTACGTTGCGAGGATCGATGTTAAGCCTTTTTAGCCCACTGCGCTCAAGAAAGGCATCTGTCGAATTAAATTCGTGTTGAATCCGCGATGTCAGCGCTACCATAGCCAGGTTATGAGCATTCATTATGGCATTTATATCCCCGGTAAGGCCAAGTGAAAATGGAGTCAGGGGAATGCACTGGGACAGGCCACCACCTGCGGCAGACCCCTTAACGTTCATTGTCGGCCCACCTGATGGCTGCCGGATGGTAGCAATAACATTGTTACCCAGTTTGCCCATTCCCTGGGTTAAGCCCATTGTTGAAGTCGATTTTCCTTCGCCCAGCGGGGTAGGGGTTATTGCTGTAACATCAATATACTTGCCATCCGGTTTATCTTTTAACCTTTCCAGAACTTGCTTGTAATCAACTTTCGCTACGTAATGTCCGTGGGGAAGCAGCTCTTCCTTTTCGAGCTTTAACTCTTCCGCCAGTTCGTATACCTGCTTCATTTTTGCTTCCGCAGCCTCTGCAATTTCCCAGTCGGCATGCTTGGTCGGATCCAACGGCATAAAAACAACCTCCTTATTATTTTAAATATTCTCTTACTTCCAAGGTTAATACGCAGACAAATTGTTTATTTCAACATAATAGTTTGAATTCCTGCCGTAGTAAAAACTGTTTCCGGATAATTTATTAATCAATAACCAAATGGCAACCGCGAAATAAATTGGGAAAAGTAGAGTATATCAACGGGAAGCAAGATCATTAAGCGCAGGAATGTCAGAAAGGGTAGTGGCAGTAAAAATAGCTCTTCTGACTGCATTTTCCATAGCCTCTGCAGCCATTAAGCCAACCGTATTTATATCAGCTTGTAACTCGCCCCTCGACAGGGAAAATATGGTGTCTCCGTCCCACATGGTATGAACAGGCCAAATAGAACGAGCCAGACCATTATGTGCCAGTTGACAAACCTTGTTCAATTCAGCGTTGTCCAGAGATGCATTAGTTGCAATAACACCCAGGGTGGTATTGCCGGGAAATCCTTCAACCTCTTTTCCGAGAATCAGATCGATGGTTCTTTCCATTAATCCACTTTCACGGTTTCGCGGTCCGGCTATCAGTTCTCCGTTTTTGCTGTATATATCACCAAAAGCATTGACCACAACCAGGGCAGCAACAACAAGTTCACCCCGGGTTAATGCCGCAGAACCCTGTCCACTTTTTACAGCACCCTCCATACCGTTAATTTTTGCTATTGTTGCTCCTGTACCCGCCCCCACACAACCTTCCGGTACAGGACCACTGGTTGCATTAATACAGGCTGAATAACCCATTTTTTGATCCGGCCTGATACTGCTGTCTCCGATAAATAGATCAAACAATACTGCAGAAGGTACAATTGGAACAGACAATGGGCCAACAGGAAACCCCAACCCTCGTTCTTCAAGGTAATCCATCACACCACTGGCCGCATTCAACCCGTATGCACTGCCGCCGGCCAAGACGAGCGCCTGTATTTCCCGGATCAGCCTGCCAGCTTTTAAAAGATCTGTTTCCCTGGTTCCCGGTGCTGAACCCCGCACTTCAACGGCTGCACGTGCTCCTTCTTCCACCAGGACAACTGTCACCCCAGTTGCTCCATTAAGGTCGCCAGCAACACCAACTTTTATACCTTCAATAGCTGTTATGCCTTGCGCCACCTGTCAATCACCTCAATAAAAAAAGGAACCTTGCGGTTCCTTTTCCAGTTTAACTGTTACTGTTTTTTTGGCCTGCGCGCTGTTGGAAAGAGGCACGCTGCTCATTTCTATCCTTAATTACTTCTATTTTTTCTGTTTTCACAGCAGCTTCCTTAATTTCATCTTCAGAATAAGTCTCCGCCTGATCATCCTGTTTTTCTTCTTCAATTACTGAAGATCCGTGCTTATCCTGCTCCTCTTCACTTTCTTTTTCCGGAAGCTCCTTACCTTCAACCAAGGCTTTAATTTCATCTGCATCAAGAGTTTCTTTTTCGAGCAGGGCCTGGGCAATTCTTTCCAATTTGTCTCTTTCATTTTCGAGAATGTCTTGGGCTTGCTGATAACAGTTATCAATCGTTTTACGAATTTCCTGATCTATAGATTTGGCAATTTCTTCACTATAGTCGCGATCCCTGGCCAGGTCACGCCCAAGAAATACCTGGTCGTGCTTTTTCCCAAGAGTAATTGGTCCCAGGGTGTCACTCATACCGTATTCCATAATCATCTGCCTGACAATAGAAGTCGCTCTTTCTAAGTCATTCTGAGCCCCGGTACTGATATCATTTAATACCAGCTTTTCGGCAACCCGGCCCCCGAGCAGAGTGCTGACCCTGTCGAGAAGTTCGGTTTTTGTCATGTAATACCGATCTTCTTCAGGAAACATCAGTGTATATCCGCCTGCTCTTCCACGCGGTATAATTGATACCTTGTGCACAGGATCAGTGTGTGGAAGCAGATAACCAACAAGAGCATGCCCTGCTTCATGATAAGCAACAATTTTCTTTTCAAAGGCACTGATAACCCTGCTTTTTTTCTGAGTTCCTGCTACCACTCTTTCCACAGCTTCCTCAAGGGACTTCATGCTGATTAACTTTTCAGAAACCCTGGCAGTCAGTAAAGCTGCTTCATTAACTACATTTTCAAGATCCGCCCCTGTAAAACCGGGAGTCCCACGGGCAAGTACTTTTAAGTCAACCTCTTTAGCAAGAGGCTTATTGCGGGAGTGCACTTTTAATATCTCTTCCCGCCCTTTCACATCGGGCAACCCAACGGTTATTTCCCTATCAAAACGGCCTGGCCTGAGCAATGCAGGATCAAGGATATCGGGACGGTTTGTTGCCGCGATAATAATAATCCCCTCATTCACATCAAAACCATCCATTTCTACTAAAAGCTGATTGAGGGTTTGCTCTCTTTCATCGTGTCCCCCTCCCAAACCAGCACCACGTTGTCGGCCAACCGCATCGATTTCATCAATAAATACAATACACGGCGAGTTTTTCTTGGCATTTTCAAACATGTCACGAACCCTTGACGCTCCGACACCGACAAACATTTCAACAAAATCAGAACCGCTAATGCTAAAAAATGGAACCCCTGCCTCTCCCGCTACTGCACGGGCCAGTAATGTCTTGCCTGTTCCCGGTGGACCAACAAGCAGAATCCCTTTCGGTATACGGGCTCCTATTTCAATGTACTTACGCGGATCTTTAAGAAAATCTACCACTTCCGATAACTCGGCACGTTCCTCATCTGCTCCGGCTACATCCTTAAAGGTTACTTTCTTCTTATCCCCTTCCTGCAGACGAGCGCGGCTTTTTCCAAAATTCATTACTTTATTACCGCCACCCTGCGATTGGTTCATAAAAAAGAAGAAAATCCCGATAATAAGCAGAAATGGAATCATGTATGTCAGGGCACTTTGCCACCAGGCGGGGCTGCGTGCCTTATTGGTTTCATAGTGAATATCATTCTCAAGCAGCAGCGCAGTCAAATTGTGGTCATCCGGCCGAACTGTTACAACCTCGGTGCCATCAACCAGAATAGCTTCCACGTCAGTACCGTAAATTACCACTTCACTTACATCACCATTTTCTATGTTACGGATAAACTGGTCATACCTTATCTCTTCCGGCGGGCTACCAGTATTAAATGTCGCCAGCAGAGCAAAGACAACCAGGGCAATAACCAGATAGAACGTAATTTGCCTTAAAAATGGACTCAAAAAGATACCTCCTTCCCAACTCGGTCCGTAAAGCCTAAACTCAATTTTAACACACCCTTACCCCTGAAGCAATAAAAGGCCGAGCCTTCTTTACGGGGCATTATCCTGTACTTAGTGTTGTTTCAGTACGCAAATATCGGGCAATTGGCGATAATTTTCATCAAAATCAAGTCCATAACCGATTACAAAGCGATCCGGTATAACAAAACCACAATAATCCGGGTTGAACTCGACCTGGCGGCGGTCAGGTTTATCGAGCAGGGTTACCACCTTTATTGATGAGGGACCACGACTGGCCAGGTTGTCAAATAAATAACTTAATGTCAGGCCTGTGTCAACTATATCCTCCACTATAAGAACATCTTTATCCTTGATGCTCTGCTCAAGGTCTTTCTGAATTCTAACCACCCCGGAGGATGTAGTGTCGGCCCCATAACTCGAAACCGCCATAAAATCAATTTCAAGGGGTATATTCAACTGCCTGATCAAGTCACTGAGAAAAACCACAGCCCCTTTTAAAACTCCGATCAATAAAAGCTTTTTTCCTTTATAATCGTCGTTAATAGAATTAGCTAATTCAATAATTCTTTTCTGTATATCTTCCGAAGCCAGCATTACTTCCATTTTTTCTTCAGACATCTGCTAACCACCTTTGTTTAGTTTTGACCTGCGCAGCTTTACCTTATATTCGAGGACTAAAACTGTTTCTGTTGACTCCCTGGTTCTATACTTTTCAGAAATCCTCACCCCTGCTACCCAGACGATATCGCTGCCAACGGTAACCAGGGGGGTCTCGTCACGCCTGAAACGGGGAATTTTTTGATCTATGAAAAATTCTTTCAGTTTTTTTGCTCCCGGGGCACCCTGCGGATGAAATATATCTCCCGGCAAACGAAACCTGATCTGAAGGTCTCCCCGGGGTAAGCAACAATAATCAATAAAAGCCTGGTGTTTTTTAGGCGGCCACTGAATAGCTTTTCTGTCTACGATCCTGGAGGTTATGCTATAACCTTCAGGCAGGGTAACCCTGCCCGGGACAGTTAACCTCAGGGGGGTCTCCAGTTTGGTTGGCCTGTTTTCTACCATGGACAACAATAGTCTGTCGTAACTAACCTGCCCGCTAAAGCCACCGGGTAAGGTTACCCGGGAACCGGTCAAACCGTTTTCTGCCAAATCGAGCAATCTTTCCAAGTGGTAACGGTAAATCTTACCGGACGGCAAATACTTCCTCAGCGCCATATAAAGGACACGGCTTTTCAGGGCATCCGGAAGGGCCTGCAAATCATCAATCTTGAAAGCTGAACCATCTTGAAAAGCTTTAACCATCTCTTTATATTTTTTGCGGGCCAGGTATTGCAAAAAAAGGCGATCGCGGGCTGCAAATTCAGCTAAACCGGCCAGGCTGTCTCTTATTTTCGGGTTATAGTTCTTTTCCAGGCAGGGAATCAGTTTTAACCTGACCTGATTCCTTTTATAGTTAGTCTCCAGGTTACTGCTATCGATATACGGTTCAAAACCCTGCTTTTTGCAAAATGATTCAATCTCCTGCCTTTGAAGACAGAGGAGAGGGCGAATCAGAAAAAAACCTTTCCAAAAACGCCGGGGCAATATACCGGCCAGGCCATCCACACTGCTTCCCCTTAAAATGTTGAGCAGAATCGTTTCGGCCTGATCATCACGGTGGTGGCCCGTTGCTATGCTTTTTGCTCCGTACTTTTTAGCTGTTTCCAGCATTAAATCATAGCGGGCCTTTCTCCCGGCCTCCTCTTCTCCTATACCCAGCTCTTTTTTTAGCTTGTTGATGTCGACTGCTTTGATCTCACAGGGCAAACCTAGCCTTTTGGCCAATCCGCCTACTCCTTCGGCTTCAGCTTTACCTTCAGGCCTTAAACAGTGATTCAGATGAGCAACAACCAGTTTAAGCTGCATTTCTTCAGCAAACCTGTTGAAAAGATGCAATAGGCACAACGAATCCGGCCCTCCCGAAACAGCTAATACAACCGTTTCCCCTGTTTCAAGCAGCTTGTTTTTACTGATAAAGGCTTTTACTCTTTTTAACAGCGTTTCCAATGCTAATCACCAACGGTAAAAGATAAAAAAACACCCTGAAACAGAGTGCCTTTCTGATACTTAAGCCCTGGAATTTTTTCTATATTAAAAGGCTTCTTTGAAAGAACTGCGGCCCCCTCTTTTTGATTCAGTATTGCGTTTTAAATCGAGCAGGCGTTCATCGCTTTCTTTCAGGAAGCGGTTCATCTTATCCTCAAATGAAGCTTTGTTTACTGCAGCTGATTTGCCTCGATCATTTTTCCCAGGTGGTTTATAGTTTTCTGAAGCCTGACGAATAGAAAGACCTATTTTACCGTTATTTTCCACGGTCAGGACTTTCACCTTAACTACGTCGGATTTCTTAAAAAAGTCGTTTATATCCTTTACGTACTCATCAGCAATTTCAGAAATATGAACCAGACCGGTAACACCTCCGGGCAGCTCAATGAAAGCTCCGAATTTTGTTATACCGGTGATCACCCCTTCCATAATACTGCCTACTACAATGTTACTCTTGATAAAAAACTCCTCCTTGTACGTAATTGTTGAAGACTAAGGTTATTATAACTTTTTTGGATTTATTGTCAATCCTCTAACTGGAAAATTATCTCACCTGGTTTAACCAACCCCAGCCTATCCCGGGCCAGGACCTCTATATAATCGTTGTGCTGTAATCTTTCGATTTCTGCCTGCAGCTCATCATGGCGAGCCTTCTGTTCCGCAATCTTTTCTTCATAACGGGCCAGTTCCTGTGCAGACCGGTACTGCTGAATATACTGAGCCCCTGTCATTATGAGCAAACCCAGGATGATTACTATACCGATACTCGAAAACAACCTGTACACACTGTACCGATTTCCCCGATGTTGCCTTGGGAAATCAGAAACCGGTGGTCTTTTTTTATTTGTCTTATTAACCATCTTTACCACTGCATTCCGGAATATCCATAATTTGATACTTCTTTCGACGTAATATGAATAATTCCTTCTTACTGGTTAGATAATAACCCCAAAACCAGGCTTACGCAATTCACTATCATAAAAAATCCCCCTTCCGGGGGATGGGGGATACTATTGTGCTGTCTTCGAACTAATATTATTTAACTTTCTCTTTTAAAGCTTTCCCCGGCTTAAAGGCAGGAACCTTCAGAGCCTTAATTTTAATTTTTTCACCTGTTGCCGGGTTACGTCCTTCACGTGCCTTGCGATTACGGACTTCAAAGGTTCCAAAACCAACCAGCTGAACCTTATCTCCCTTTACCAGGCCGTCAGTAATACTCTCCAAAACTGCTTTAACTGCTTTCTCACTATCTTTCTTTGACATACCTGCTTTTTCGGCAACCAGATCTACCAGTTCAGACTTGTTCACTTTATAAAGCCCTCCTCTAACAAAATAAAATTCCTTCAATGCTTATGCTTATTCGCTCTTACTGCTTAGATTCCTTCTTTGATTTGCTTATTTTCCTGATTTTTTAGCTTCTTCCCACCAGTAATCAAGTTGTTCAAGAGTAAAGTCGTTAATATTTTTTCCTTTATTTGTTACTTTTTCCATAATATAATCGTACCTGTTAATAAACTTGCTAATTGTCCTTCCAAGAGCCAGTTCGGGGTTTATTTTAAGAAAACGAGCGATATTAACAATGGTGAATATATAATCTCCAAGTTCTTCTTCCATTGCATCGCTATCATGATTATTACAGGCTTCAATCAGCTCTTCAAGTTCCTCCCGGGCTTTCTCGAGAGGTCCTTCCAGGGTAGACCAGTCAAATCCTTTTTCTGCTGCTCTTTTTTGTAATTTATAGGCCTTGAGCAGAGCCGGCAGTTCATGATCCACCTTAATAGCATGCCTCTGAATATCCTCTTTATTTTCATCTGCCTTTATCTGTTCCCATAACACTTTTACATCTGCTGCATCTTTTGCTTTTTCCATTCCGAACACATGCGGGTGCCGGCGAACAAGTTTGGTGATTATTGCTTCCACAACGTCATATAAGTCGAAGCGGTTTTCCTCTCGGGCAATCTGGCTGTGAAACACAACCTGGAGCAATAAATCACCAAGCTCTTCGATAAGCTCCCGATCATCTTCCCCATCTATGGCAGCAACAACTTCATATGCTTCTTCAATGAGATACTGTCTGAGGCTGTAATGGTTCTGTTCTTTGTCCCAGGGGCATCCGTCAGGGGCGCGGAGACGAGCCATCGTTTCGATAAGTCTGCCAAGGGATGACCTCGGCGATGGAGGAAGGTATATAGTAGTATAATGGTTAAATATTTCGTGATGGTCGAGATTGCCCAACACGGTTACCAGGGATTCCGCGCACTGCAAACCCGCTGATTTTATTATGGTCACCGGAAATTGCGGTGGATATAATTCTAGTAACTTTAGCTTAATCCTGGATGCAACCCGGCGGCTGTATACCTGGGCTACAATCAGGTGACCGGGGCAGGGTTCTTTCAAAGAATCTATTGCAAGAGCATCGATCACGGTAATGCCATCCAGCAAATCCAGCTTTAAATGAGAGAGAACCGGTTCGAAAAAACTTAACCCTTCAACAATTTTAACCCTGATTCCAAACCTGGGAGCAATACGACGCAGCCTGCCCACTGCTGCTTCTCCGACAGCAGGGTGACCGGGCACCGCAAAACAAATTGTATGATGGTGCCTTGTTGCCTTAAGCAACCGTTTAATTATTGCCTTGTATACTTCCTCAAAATCATCTTTTTGATCATATAGATGATCAAAAGAAAAAGAGTTCCGCCCAAGCCTGTAATAATACCTGGCCGCTGGATGTTTAAGCGTGCGATAATATACCGGGCCATTTCCTACCAGGTATTTTCGTGCTTCTTCAGTTACCTGATTTTTATCACCGGGTCCCAACCCAATTATAACAATTGTCTTCATCCTTAATCTCCCCCGGAATGGCGCATTATTTTTATTTTTACCAGGAAGCGGGCAAGAGGTTCTCCCACGTACGGGACCATCATCAATTCATTCTTCCTGAGGCCGCCGCTTAATATAAGAACAATGGTATAAATAATTACACCAATCAAAATAGCGCCGAGCGTTGCCAGGGCATTACCCCTAGCTACTGACCCAACTTCAGAACCGAGCATCAACAGGCCCCGGTAAGCAAAAAATACTGTCAGTGACATAAACAGGGTTGCCACACCGGGAATTATCACCAGTTCGTTATATGCTCCCTTCCAGCCTGTTAACCGGTGAACCCAGAAAAGATTTAAAGCTGCGGCAACAGCAATGCCAATTACAGAGGCAAGTGCGGCACCGCCTACATTTAAACTTGGATTTGCCGTTAAAAACCAGGCCAGCACAGTTTTCACTATTCCTCCGTAAAACATATTCACCGCCGGGATAACCGGCTTACCAAGACCTTGGATCAACCCGGTTGTTGTTACATAAAGACAGAGTGGAATAACCGACCAGGAGAGATAGGCCAGTGAAAAACCAGCTTCAGCATTTCTAAACAAAAGAATGGTAATTGGCTCTGCCAGCAGAAACAAACCGAGTGCGGCCGGCAGGGAAAATAAAATTGTCAGCTTTACTCCAAGGTTGGAGCGGCTCTGCACAAGGGCATCTTCCTTCAGGGTACACGCTTCCGAGATAGCCGGAACCAGGCTTATACTCAGGGCAAGGGCAATTACATTGGGAAAATAAACCACCGAACCGGCCATGCCGGTTAGCTGCCCGTAAAGAGCACGGGCTGCTTCCATGCTGAAACCAGCCGCCTGCAACTGTCTCGGCACTACCGCCAGGTCTATCAGGTTAATCAGTGGAATAACCAGACCGCCTATTGTAACCGGAACAGCCAGGCTGAATATTCTCTTGATAATTTTACCGAACGATTCACCGGTATGCTGCTGCCTGCCTGTCGTCTGTGCAATTAATTGCCCGCGCTTTTTAAAATACATAACAGCAAGCATAATTAATCCTGCCAGCCCACCGGCTGAAGCACCCGATGTAGCACCGGCAGCAGCAAACTCAAGACCAATCGGCAGCAATATAATCACTAGTAAGATAGAAAAACCTACCCGGACCAACTGTTCCAGCAATTGGGATAATGCTGTGGGGATCATGTTTTGCTGTCCCTGGAAAAACCCTCTCAGCGAGGCCATTACTGTAACAAAGAATATTGCCGGGGCTATCGCCAGAAGAGGATAATAAGCCTGAACATCTTTTACCAGGTATAATGCAATATACTCTGCCCCTAAAATTAAAACAAGCGCTATCACTACACCGCTCAGCATTAATAAATAGAAAGCAATCCGAAATACTCTCAGGGCCTCATGGTAATCGTTAAGAGCTATCTTTTCAGCCATTATTTTAGAAAGGGCAACCGGAATGCCGGCGGTGGAAATAACCAGCAGAGTTGAATAAATGGGATAGGCGTACTGGTATAAACCTATACCTTCATCACCAAGAATAGCCGCCAGGACAATACGAAAAACCGCTCCCACAACCCGGGCAAAAATTCCGGCCAGGGCCAGAATTGCCGCCCCCCTGACAAAAGACTTATTGCTTTCGCTCAACTGTTTCAATCCTTTTCAGTTAATGTTCTTCAGTATTATAACAGCTATCCACCCTTGTTACTACTGGTTTCAGGTAGTTCTGCCCTCTCCAGTGCCCTGATTATACTAACTACCTGGTTAAACGAAAAACCCTGCCTTTTTTTACTACTAATTTCCAAGCCGAAAGGGCGCCGTGAAATAATTCTTGCTGAACCGGTGCAGGGCACATCCTTTATTACTTGAATTACTGCATCGTATACATCATTACTATAATATTTAATGGTCAAACTTTTCTTTGACTGCCGGACTGATTCAATACCCAGCTTGCCAAGCAATATTTTAAGAGATGCTGCTTCCAGGAGAGTCAGTACCGGTGGAGGTGGTGACCCGTAGCGATCGTTTAACTCTTCCTTTATATCAAGTATATCTTCTTCAGCAACAGCTTTATAAATACGTTGATAGAAAATTATTTTTTGATCCTGGGCCAAAATATATGAAGAAGGTATAAAGGCATCAATCTCCAGTTCAAGCCGTGACAAAACTCTTTCAGGCTTTTTCGTGTCCCTGAGTTCAGAGACTGCCTCTTCCAGCAGCTTTACATAAAGATCATAGCCTACCTCGGCTATAAAACCATGCTGTTCAGCGCCCAGGATATTACCTGCTCCCCTGATTTCAAGATCGCGCAGGGCAATTTTAAAACCGGAACCCAGCTCGGTAAAATCCTTCACGGCTTTTAACCTCTTACGGGCCGTTTCAGATATAATTTTATTCTTCCGGTAGGTCAGGTATGCATAGGCCAGCCGGTTTGAGCGCCCCACCCTGCCTCTGATCTGGTAAAGCTGAGACAAACCAAACCGATCGGCGTCATATATAATTAATGTATTAACATTAGGTATGTCAAGACCGGATTCAATAATTGTAGTGCTGACCAGTATACTATACAAACCCTCCTGGAAATCTACCATTACCTGCTCAAGGCTTTTTTCCGGCATCCTGCCGTGCCCAATGGCTACTTCTTCATCGGGGAAAAGCTTCTTGATTTTATCAGCAAAGGTATTAATGCGATCAATACGATTAAATACAACAAATACCTGCCCCTCTCGGTTAAGCTCACGCTGTATGGCTTCCCGGGACAGGTTGTCTGAATATTCGACTACATACGTCTGGATTGGATAACGATTCTCCGGCGGAGTCTCAATAATGCTCAGATCCCTGGCCCCGGTGAGCGACATGTGCAGGGTGCGGGGAATTGGGGTTGCGGTCATAGAAAGAGTGTCTACCTGCAGGCGTAGCTGCTTCATTTTTTCTTTTTGCCTGACTCCAAACCGCTGTTCTTCATCAACAACCAGCAGCCCCAGGTCATTAAATGCTATATCCTTTGAGAGCAAACGATGAGTGCCAATAACTATGTCTGTCCTTCCCGCCTCAATGTCGTTGATAACTTTTTTTTGTGCTGCCGGAGTAACAAAACGGCTCAGCTGAGCAATTTGCACAGGAAACCCTTTAAATCTCTCCCTGAAAGTGCGGTAATGTTGCTGTGCCAAAACAGTTGTGGGTACCAGCACGGCAACCTGTTTCCCTTCCATGACTACCTTGAAAGCAGCCCGCATAGCCACCTCCGTTTTCCCGTAACCCACATCACCGCAGATTAGACGATCCATGGGGTAATCCTTTTCGAGGTCAGCTTTTACGTCAACAACCGCCTGAAGCTGATCAGGCGTCTCCTCGTAAGAAAAAGATGCCTCAAAATCCTGTTGCCAGGGATGGTCAGCCCCAAAACTATGCCCTTTAATTGACTGGCGGGCTGCATACAAAGCAAGCAGATCCCTGGCCAGCTCTTCAACAGACTGATTTACCCTTTTTTTAAGGCGCTGCCATTCAGCACCACCCAGGCTGTGCAACCGGGGAGCAGGCCCCTCGCCTCCGGAATATTTTTGAATCATCCCAATTTGATCAATCGGCAGGTAGAGCTTGTCAGTACCCCTGTATCTCAATAAAAGATAATCCCGCATTATACCGCTTACTTCAAGAGTATGCAGCCCCTGGTAAGAACCAATACCGTGCTGTTCATGGACTACGTAGTCGCCAACAGTCAGCTCACGGTAATCGCTGAGTCTGATTCCTTCTCTTTCCGTGTAACGTTTTTTCTTTTTTTTACGGGGTATTAAATTGTTTTCTGTCAGCAAAACAAGTTTAAGATCAGGTATAATGAAACCTTCTTCAAGGTTACCCTGCAGGGGACTTAAGTCAGGACATTCCCGGCCTGTCCCGCCCAATTTACTATCTATATCATCCTGACCACCGGTAAGTTGCTCTTCCAACAGGTTAATTACTTTGCGGCTTCTTTCAATAGAATCAGCTATAAGGAAAACCCTATAGCTCTCTTTCTGCCAGGCCAAACAGTCATTTTTTAATAGATTCCATTGTCCGTGATAAACAGGAACTGCTTTTGAACTGACCTGATAACTTTTTTGTATTTGAAACAGGTCACCGGTACCGGGAAAAATAGCACAGGATAGAACCGGTAATGCGCTATTGCTAAATATCTGCCCGGCCGAAAGGTATAGATCCAGACCAGGATCAATTAAGTCCCCCTCGGCAAGAAGACCGGCGTGGTGATCCCTGACTTCTGCCAGCAGTTTTTTGGATTTTTGATTAATTTCAGCAGGTTCCTCCACCACCAGCAAACTCTCAGTAGGCAAATAATCAAGCATTGAAGCCGGCTGACCATAAAAGAAAGGTAAATAACTGCTGAGCAGATCTAATCCTTCCGGATGTTTCAAACGCTCGAGATGATCAGCTACCTTTTGATTTAACCTGGAGGCCAGCTCCCTGTTACCACGTTTTCGTAGCATAGACAGTGCTGTTTCCAGCTTTTTCTTTATCTTTGAACTACCTTCCTGGTAATATCGATCAGGCAGGACCAGCTCCCTGGCCGGAATTATATTGACTCTTTGCACTATTTTTATGGTTCTCTGATTCAGGGCATCGTAAAAACGCAGGGACTCAACCTGATCATCAAAAAATTCAACCCTGATTGGATCATTTAAGCCGGGGGAATAAATGTCAACTATATCTCCACGGGCGCTAAACTGCCCGGCAACCTCTGCTAAGGAAACTCGCACGTATCCTCTTTCTGCCAGGTTGTTGATCAATGCTTCACGGTTTAAAGTTTCGCCTGTTTGTATGCTGATTATCATGCCATCAAATATTGCTGCAGGAATGACCCCTGCTATAAATGAAGAGAAGGGAGCAACGCAGACACCTCCATTATCAGAGTTAGCCCACTGATAATACCGGAGCCTTTTTAACTGCGTCTCCCCGCTGCGTGATTCTGCTCCCGGACCGGTAAAAAAATCCCTCGGCGGCATTAACCAGACATCACCGGGAAACAGTGAATCAAGTTCACTATATACTTTCTCAGCGCGGACTAAATCGGGACAGATACAAATAACTTTTTTACCATATTTTGCAGCGAGGGCCGCCAGAAAATAAATACGGGCGCTGTTTTCCAGACCATTCACCGCAATTTTAAAAGCCCTGTCACCTTTCAAATCTGCCAGGAGAGTAGTAAATACTTCATTGTTATCCCATATATTTAACCAATTGTTTATCAATCAAGCACACCTTTCTTTTCTCATCTAAACCGGTACAGCAAAAGAGCGGGGGGAATACAACCGCCCCCCGTTGACAGGATTATTATATCACAGGTCTCTGTATATGCAGCGTTCTATTAACAGGTTTACCTGAATTCCCCCTGCAAACTTATTATTGTCACCGGTATGACCTGGCCGGGTAATTAATATAACCCATTTACGTCACATTTATTATATTTGCTTGTCACTACCTATTATGAAATTACAAAAATACAATTACCCGATCATTCTAAAAAAAATAATATTATCAGATTAACCCTTTAAGAAGCCTGTAAAACAGGGCTGAAGCGCTGATAATTAATTACAGAATAGTACCAACCCAATAACATGGCACAAGTATTGCTATTAAATGATACAGAAGTAAGTTTTGAAGACAAAAGAAGTTCAAATAAAAGAAAGGAGGCAATACCAATGACTGATAAATGCGCTTTCTGGAATGAGTACGACTCTGTAGCCGGCCATATTTGTTACTGCGAGCTGGCGGCCTTTAACAGGCCGGTAAACGCAAACTTTTTAAAGGCAATCGGCTGCACCCCTGAGAAAAGGGTGGAATGCATGAAATCTATGGAATATGTAGTCGGTAAAGGATTAGTTCCTGAAGAACTTCCTGAACCATCCGCTGTCTCAACCGTGGCGAGTACACAGGTATTGTCTTGCGATCCACCGCCCGAGATAGCAAGGACAATTGTTGGATCTTCTGAAAAAAAAGCAGCCACCGCACCTACATCATTAATCATGCTGGCCCTTCTTGCCGGTGCTTATATTGCACTGGGAGCAGTTCTTTTCACCATTGTCACCAACGACCTCTCGTTTTATATCGGTGATGGCTTGAGCCGTTTAGTCGGAGGCATTTCCTTCTCGCTCGGCCTGATCCTGGTCATCCTGGGTGGAGCAGAACTTTTTACAGGAAACAACCTCCTGGCAGCGGGATTCCTTGACAAAAAAATAACCGGCAGGCAGGTTCTAACCAATTGGTTCTGGGTTTATCTGTTTAACTTTGCCGGAGCCCTGCTGGTAGTTTTACTCTTCTATTACTCTGGGCTCTGGAAAGCTAACGACGGTGGAATAACAGCAAGAATAGTCAACATAGCAGCCGCAAAAACAAGCCTAACCTGGAGTGAAGCTTTCTTCAGGGGCATCCTCTGCAACTGGCTGGTCTGCCTGGCAGTATGGATTGCTGCTGCAGGCAAGGATGCAATCAGCAAAATCCTGGGCATTATGATTCCTATCGCCGCCTTTGTTGCAGCTGGATTTGAACACTCCATTGCCAACATGTTTTTTGTGCCGATGGGAATAATGGTTAAGGGAAGCGAAATCGCCCAGGGGCTTTTTGCCCCGGCCCTGTTGCAGGGAATAACCTGGCAGGCTTTCTTCATCAATAACCTGGTCCCTGTAACTTTAGGCAATATAATCGGTGGAGTGGTGTTTGTTGCAGCTGCATACTGGACCTGTTACCTGCGGCCATCAACTCATCGCAATGTTCTCACCGGAGGAAAATAAATATTTTAAACGCTAACAGGTGAAAATGCCAGAAGGGAGTGACTGTAATGGAAAAAATGGTAAATTGCCCAAACTGGAAAGAATACCAGGGAATGAACGGTTGGGTTATGTTTTGCAGCGCAGGGGCATACGGTAAGAAACTTACCGTACAGGAAGCCAGAAATTGTGGGTGCAACGAAATGCAACGCCAAAAATGTAAAAAACTAATGGAAAACAATATAGGATTCGGTTTAATCCCGGAAATATATGAAGAATCAATGGTAGAAGAAAAACACAGGGATCTCTCACCTCTTGTTAATAGAGATTAATTATTATACCTGACCCCTTACCTGAAAGATGCAAACGTCCCGGACAGCAGCCGGGATGTTTGCATATAAAAATGAATCGATTAAATACTGGCGCTGCAACAAAGGATTTTACAAATAATTAAAGAATTAAGTTACAGAAATAAAACCGGTTAAAAGGATGGTCATAACATGTATATAAGTAAATTTGTGACCCCGGAAATTATTTTTGGTACCGGTTCACTGAACCAGATTGGTGAATGCTGCAGTAGACTGGGTTCATCAAGGGTGTTTCTTGTAGCAGACCAAGGTATTGTTAACTGCGGATGGGTAGATAAAGCTACCGTCTTTTTAAGAAAGGCGGCCCTTGAATATGAACTCTGGTCAGATTTTTCTGCCAACCCCCGTGACTATGAAATCGCAGAGGGCCTCGAACTATACAATGATTCCGTGTGCGATGCAGTTCTGGCTATCGGCGGAGGCAGCGCAGTTGATGCAGCAAAGGCGGTGGCAACTCTTTCTACCAACAAAGGACGTATTCACAACTACGAAGGCATAGATATGATAACCGAACCTCTTCCCCCATTAATAGTCGTCCCCTCTACTGCCGGATCAGGGGCAGAAGTCTCCCAGTTTGCCATCATATCGGACAGCAACAGAAAAATTAAAATGACAATAATCTCAAAATCCCTCGTCCCGGATATTGCCGTTTCAGATCCGCTGATCCTATCTACAATAAACAGCCACGTTACCGCGCATACCGGTATGGAAGCACTTAGCCATGCCGTGGAAGCTTACCTTTCACTCGCTGCTACTGATATGACTGATATACATGCTATTCATGCTATAAAACTGATCTCAGAAAACCTCAGATCTTCTGTAGCCAGCCAGGTGGATGAAGCAGCAAAAATTGCCATGGGCAAAGCAAGCCTGCATGCCGGCATCGCATTTTCAAATGCCGTCCTCGGGTTAGCCCACGCAATGACTCACCAGGTGGGAGGCTTGCTTGATCTGCCGATTGGCACAATCAGTGCCATCTTGTTACCTTACGTAATGCGTTATAACATGATTGCCTGTATCGACAAATATGCCATTATTGCTGATGCCATGGGAGCCCGGACAAAACACCTTTCCAAGCGTGAAGCAGCGGAAAAAGCCATTGACATGGTCCAGCAACTGGCCAGCGATGTGGGTATACCTTCAGGGTTGACTGAGCTCGGCCTTCCCGAGGAATCAATCCCCGAATTGAGCAAAAATGCCATAAACGATGCCTGTTACATAACCAATCCACGTGATGCCGATGAAACAGAAATTGCTGCGATATTCCGCGCTGCTCTGAAAACAAAAGGGGTGAGCATAGATGGTTATCCAGAATAAAAAACGATTGATTGAAAAGCTTACAGGAGTACACAGCTCGAAGCGCTCATACTATGTTGCCCTGAAAAAAAAGATCGACGAGTTATTAAAAATCAAGCGTGATTGGGAAGTAACTTTTTCAGCTGTTACCGACCTTTTGGTTTTCATTAACCAGGATTACGAGATCCAGAGAGTTAACCAGGCTGCTATAGAGTTTTTTACTATGCCGGAAGAAGAAATTCTCGGGCAAAAATGTTACCACCTCTTTTACGGACGCGAGTCAAAATGCAATCCCTGTATTGCCGACCAGGTTTTACGATCTCAGAAAACAGCTTATCACCAGTCAAGAACCCGCTATAACCGTGTTCTTGACATTTTTGCTTATCCTGCATTTACAGAGCAAAATGAACCTTATGGAGTAACATATTATGCCAAGGACGTTACCAGCTTTGTTGACTCCATCAAACTGGTATCGATGGGTGAAATGTCTGCCGGAGTTGCTCATGAATTAAATAGCCCATTGACGGCTATTGTCGGTAACTCCCAGCTCTTATTAAGGGAAACCACGCCTGATCATCCCCAGTACCAGCTGATTAAAGACATTCACAGCAGTGGCCTGCGCTGCCAGAGAATAATTAAGAACCTGCTCACTTTTTCACGTCAGGATGAATTTAATTTCGAAGAAGTAGATATTAACGAGATTGTTGACAGTGCCCTGGCTCTTGCCGCATACCAGATAGAAAAGAGTAAAATTTCACTGAAAGTGGAAAAAGACCCTAACATCCCTACCCTGTCTGGAAGCACCAGCAGTATCGAACAGATCATTATTAATTTAATCCTGAACGCCAAGGATGCTGTCGAAAGTAAAATGGAACAAGCAAAACCTTCCTTTAAAGGAACCATTCACATTTCAACCAGGTTACACCCTGAAGGGAATTTAGCCATGGTTGCCGTCACAGATAACGGAAGCGGTATCAAAGAAGAACATATACCACAAATTTTCAACCCCTTTTACACAACCAAGAAAAATGGAAAAGGTACGGGGTTGGGATTATCGGTAAGCCTGGGTATAGCACAGGCACATGGAGGCTTCATAGATCTTGATACCAAGATCGGAAAAGGCAGCACTTTCAGCTTAATACTACCTATTCATCGCGATCTGCAAAACGGCACTTCATCAGCTGAGTAGGACGTTTAACAAAGTGTTCTGTTAATACCACCATTACCGGAGGTTCTGCAATGCCAGGAAAGGCCCGTTTTTTGATTGTAGATGATGAACAGGAAGTATGTAATTTTTTCAGCTACCTGCTGAAGAAAAAAGATTACATAGTAGATACTGCCAATTCAGGTGCAGAAGCTTCTGTGAGAATTAATGAGAACATTTATAACACGGCACTGGTTGACTTGAAGTTGCCCGATGCCAATGGTCTTGAGATCCTTAAAGAAATTAAAAAAGCTCAACCTGATTGCCAGGTTATAATTATCACAGGCTATTCCACCGTTAAATCCGCTGTTGAGGCAATCCAGCTCGGAGCATTTGACTATGTGGAAAAACCTTTTGTTGATATAAATGATATGGAAAAACTGCTTGAACGTTCCCTTAATGCACTGGCCGAGACAGAAATTTTATCTGCCGCTCAACAGGAACTTGGTTTTGTCGTCGGCAGGAACCAAAAAATGATCAGCCTGGTTTCAGCAGCGAAAAAAATTGCTAAAAAGAATATCACTGTCCTGATCCAGGGAGAAACGGGCACAGGCAAAGAAGTGCTGGCCCGTTATATCCATTCAGTAAGCCACCGCAGCAAACAACCTTTCCTGGCTTTTAACTGTGGTGCTTTTACCGAAACCCTCCTGGAAAGTGAACTTTTCGGCCATGAGAAAGGTTCTTTCACCGGGGCTACCCATAAAAAGAAAGGAATATTTGAACAGGCCAACAAAGCAACCCTTTTTCTTGATGAGATAGACTCAGCCAGCCCCGCTATTCAAATTAAACTGCTGCGTATTTTGGAAACAGGTGAATATTTTCGCGTTGGTGGAGAAGAAATGTGCAAAGTCGATGTGCGGATTATTGCTGCCACTAATGCCGATCTGGCTCAAAAAGTAGTGGAGAACAAATTCAGGGAAGATTTATTTTACCGGCTTGATGTGGCATCTTTACATATTCCACCCCTGCGCGAAAGACCCGGTGACCTTGATCAGTTTATTACGTTCTTTCTTCAGAAGGAATCTTCTGCCAAACAGATACCGATTAAAAAGTACTCCCAGGACGCAATGGAACTGTTACAAAAGCATGATTGGCCGGGTAATATCCGGGAACTGGCCAATACCGTAGCCCAGTCTTTGCTCTTGAGCAAAGGTCCTCAAATTGAGCTTGAAGACCTGCCTGATCGAATTATAAAGGGCATTGCTAAAAAAATCCCTCTTGTCGATGGAGGAAAAGAAGCGGCGCCGGCAGACAAAATGTTATCTTCTGACAGCACCGCACCATATCCGCGTCATGGAGAAATATTAAAGCAGTACGAAGACGCTCTTATAGAAACCATTAACTTCAGGCAGGGGTTCGATTTCGAACAGTTCAATGAAGAAATCAGTACCTGGCGTGATCATCTGCTTTCATTAATAATTGAAAATGCCCTGAACGACACCTATGGCAATCAGGTTAAAGCAGCCAATCTGCTTGGTATTACACCACGTGCCCTACGCTACCACCTGCACAAAGGAGAGCATAAAAACAACTCGGGTTAGAGAGCATTAACACCTCTTTCACCGGTACGGATCCTAATTACGTCATCAACAGATGATATAAATATCTTTCCATCTCCAATTTCACCGGTCCTGGCCTCTTCTGTGATTATGCTGACAAGCTCATCCACCACATCGGAATCTGCAACTATTTCAATCTTTACCTTTGGCAGCAGGTTTACTTCATACTTGTTGCCCCGGTAATGGGCAGTTTTACCCTGCTGTAGTCCTGCGCCTGTTACCTGAGTTACAGTAAGCCCTTTTAATCCATGGCGTCCCAAACTTTCTTTGACTGCTTCAAACCGGGACGACCTGATTATTGCAGTTATTTTAGTCATCATAATAACTCCTTCTTACTTATAAGATAATGTATAGCTTGATCGCTTTGCAAAATCGGCGTAAGCATCCATTCCATGTTCGCCTGTATCCAAACCTTCTTCTTCTTCACTGGCAGAAACCCTTAAACCAACCGTAATTTTTATGATTTTAAAAAGAAAATAGGCCATGCCCATGGTCCATAAAGCTATTGCAACAACACCAACCAGCTGAACCAGTAGCAGGGATAATCCTCCTCCATACAACAACCCTCCGTTTGTTGAAAAAGCCCCCACCATTAAAGTGCCATAAGCACCGCATAATCCATGAACAGTAACAGCGCCAACAGGATCATCAACACGTAATCTTTTTTCAATAAACTCAACACCCAGTATAACCATAATCCCGGCACCTGCTCCAATAATCAGGGCACCCGCAGGTGACACATCTGCAGCACCTGCTGTAATAGCCACCAGGCCAGCCAGGGCGCCATTAAGAGTAAAGGTGACATCGGGCTTACCATAACGTAACCATGATAAACCCATTGCCATTAAAACCCCTGCTGCTGCTGAAAGGTTTGTTGTAACAGCAATGTCGGCTATTGACAAATCCATTCCGGAAAGAGTACTTCCCGGATTAAAACCAAACCAGCCAAACCAGAGTATAAAAACACCAAGCGCTCCAAGAGTAATATTATGGCCGGGAATAGCATTAATTTTTCCGTTCAAACTAAATTTTCCGATTCTGGGGCCGATCACCCTGGCCCCTACCAGGGCAGCCCACCCACCAACCGAGTGCACTATTGTCGAACCGGCAAAATCGGTAAAACCAAGCTGGTCAAGCCAACCTCCGCCCCAGGTCCAATGACCTGCAACAGGATATATAATTCCGGTAATAACGATACTATATATAAGATATGAAGAAAATTTTGTTCGCTCCGCCATCGCTCCTGATACAATTGTCGCTGCAGTAGCAGCGAATACGGTTTGGAAAAGCAAGAATGCCGTTAATGGTATGTCAAGACCAAGGTGATTATATTCACCTGAAACAAAAAAACCGTTAGCCCCGAATAACCCGGCCCGGCTTTGTCCAAACATTATAGCAAAGCCAAGCATCCAGAATATTATGCTTCCACAAGAGAAATCCATTATATTTTTCATGATTATATTCCCGGCATTTTTAGCCCTGGTAAAACCAGTTTCAACCATTGCAAACCCGGCCTGCATTAAAAATACCAAAAAAGCAGCCATTAAAACCCATATAGTGTTAATTGCTATTTCCATTTTTTCATCTCCTTCATTTAATAATTACCTAACCGCGGTTAATAATTCACCTATATAAGAAAACCAACCATTTTGGCACCTCCTCTCAATAAAGAAGCCCGCCGGGTGTGTGTCCCGGCGGGCTTCTTTGCCCTGGATTGATAAAATGTAATAAAAAAACGCTTCGCGGTTTCAATAACCGAAAAGCGCCATTGCTTTTTCATCCTAAATCAAGCTTTTTAGTATTATAATTCAGGCGAGTGTGAAAAGCAAGAAGCTACGAGCAATTATTTTATGCAGTTGTATATATTCATTGCTGCATCAAGCCCATGCTCGATATAATGCAACACGGCCTCAGCAGACCTAGCTACAGCTTCATCAAAAATAATTTTCTCCTGACCTCCAACCGGCATAAGCACATATTCAGCAGGTTCCATGTAATCAGGAGCGCTGCCAATGCCAACCCTGAGACGGGGAAAACAATTCGTACCAAGAATATCTATAATTGACTGTAACCCTCGATGCCCCCCACTTCCACCAGTTCCACGCAGGCGAATAGACCCGGCAGGCAGGTCAAGATCATCGTAAACAACCAACAGGCAGTTTGAATCGATATGATAATTTCGAATCATTTGGTTCACCGCGCGACCACTCAAATTCATGTAAGTCAGTGGTTGAGCCAGTATTACCGGTTTATCCATGTAAGATGTCACAGCTACCAGTGCCTGGTGTTTGTAGTCCGGTTTAACTCCACCAAGCCGCTGAGAAAGTTTTTCTACCACCTGAAAGCCCAGGTTGTGCCTGCTTCCCTCATATTTTTTGCCCGGATTACCGAGTCCAACCACTAAGTACATAATTGCCCACCCCAGAGACCAGCATTATAAAATTAAAAATGATGCCCCTTAATCGTGGGGCACCATTTTAGTTAATCGTCCGCATAAAATATTAACTTTCTTCTTCGGCTTCTTTATCCTCAGCCGGTGAATCTTCAGCACTTTCTTCTGCTGCTTCTTCGCCCTCTTCGAGCTCTTCTTCTGCTTCAACTTCAGGCTCTTCTTCAGCCATCGGTGCCAGGACCTGGGCAAGAACCGAGTCAGGTGGAGTTATTAGCTCAATATCTCCTTCTAGAACCAGGCTTTCCGCAGTAATGCTGTCACCGATATTCAAGTTGGAAATATCAATTTCGAACTGTTCAGGAATATCTCCGGGCAGGCACTTCACCTGAACTTCCCTGCTTACCAGAGACAATACCCCTCCCTCAGCAATACCTTCCGGTTCACCAACAAAGTTAAGATAAACAGCAACCTCAATCTTATCCGTCATAGAAATACGAATAAAATCAACGTGAAGAATACGGTCCTGGTAAATAATATCTCTCTGGATATCTTTGAACATGACCGTTTCCTGACGGGTTTTCTTACCTTTTGACTTAACTGCCAAATCAACGAGAACGTTGCTGCCCCCGGAGGTTAGAACCTGCCTTAAAGTACGTCCGTCGAGTATCAGGGGCAATGTTTCTTCGCCCCTTCCATAAATAACCCCGGGAACCTTATCATCAGCGCGTAACTGGTTACGCTCTCCCTTGGTCATTGTCGGACGAAACTGTGCTTCCATTACCATTCTGTCCATTCATTCAAGCCTCCTTCTGAAATAGTATACTTCAGGAAGCGACTAAAATCAACTTAATCAAAGAGTTCGCTTACCGAAATTTTATTTTGTATGCGGATGATTGCTTCTCCAATCAGGGGAGCGACAGATAATTCATGAAAACAATCTCTCAAACCGCTTAATAATCCCTTGTCAACTGGAATAGTATTTGTATAAACCACTTCAGTTATTGAAGAATCACTCAGCCGCTTCAAAGCCGGTCCGGAAAAAACCGGATGAGTACAGCAGGCGTATACATCACAAGCCCCGGCATCAATTAATGCTTCAGCACCCAGGGTAATAGTTCCGGCAGTATCAATCATATCATCTATGAAAATTGCCGTTTTGCCTTTTACATCTCCGATAATATTCATTATCTCTGCCTGGTTGGGTGCCGGCCTTTTTTTATCAATTATGGCAATGGGCATCATCAGGCGGTTGGCTAAATCCCTGGCCCGGGTAACCCCGCCAAGATCGGGAGAAACGACTACTCCATTTTCAATATTCTTGTTTTTAAAGTAATTAGATAAAATCGGCAAAGCAGTGAGATGATCAAGCGGTATATTAAAAAACCCTTGAATCTGACCGGCATGAAGGTCCATGGCGACAACGCGATCGGCCCCGGCAGCAGTGATTAAATCGGCAAGCAGCTTGGCTGTAATCGGATCACGGGCCTTGGTTTTACGATCCTGCCTGGCATAGGCATAATAAGGTACTACGGCATTAACTGTTTTAACCGATGCCCTTTTAAGGGCATCTACCATAATAAGAAGTTCCATGATACTGTCATTTATCGGACCACAAAGAGGCTGAATCAGAAAGGAATTCGTCCCCCGCACACTTTCCTTAATACTAATTGCAATTTCACCATCACTGAAACGGCTTACCTCACTTTGTCCTAACGGAACCCCAATGTGTTCAGCAATCGCTTCGGCGAGATTGCGGTTTGCGCTACCGCAAAATATCTTTAGTTCTTCACCATTTACCAACTCGAACCCTCCTGATTGATTAAAACAATATTTACCCTTCCGGGTTAACCAGTAAAAATTTAATGGCTATAAACCTTTCTTCCTTGTAATACATTTTTCCTGCTGCTTATATAAAGGTTTCAGATACTGAACCATCATTATAATCCTTTAACAGTATAAGGCACAATTTTTTCCCCCGGTTCAATCCTCACATTCTTCACATAAGCATGTTCAATGACTGCCTCATTGCCAACTTCAGCACAAACCAGGTGCGAATAGGGGCCGATGGTGCAGTAGGACCCAATTTTTGTTCCTTTTTCAAGGATGGTTCCGGGTCTGATGATTGTATCCGGCCCCACATCAACTTCATCGTCAATATAGGTCGAACCCGGATCTTCAACAGTTACACCCTGCAGCATTAACCTGTGACTTATTCTTTCACGCATAATTTCCGCTGCTTCCGCAAGCTGCATCCTGTTGTTTATACCCAGCCCCAGGCAGGGATCATCCAACCGGTATACCTCTGAGGAATACCCTGCTTCTGCCAGGACAGCCACTATGTCAGTAAGATAATACTCTCCCTGGGCATTGTTGCTTTTAACAAGAGGAAGGTAGTGTTTAAGCAGCGACAAATCAAAACAATATGTTCCCGTGTTAATCTCGGTGATCTGCCTCTCTTCGGCTGTAGCATCTTTTTCTTCAACGATACGCACAACCTGATTGCCATTTCCCCGAATGATCCGGCCGTAGCCGGCAGGTTCTTTAATAACAACAGATGCAACTACGGCAGAACAGTTTTTTTTCACCTCTAAAAGGCCTTCCAGGTGTTCGGTTGTCAGAAGAGGCGCATCTCCGCAAAGGACCATCAGGGTTCCTTCATCCGGCAGCTGCGGCAGAGCCTGCATAACGGCATGCCCGGTACCCTGCTGCTCTTTCTGCAATACATAGGAATACCTTGAACCAAATTTCTCCTGAACCATTAAAGCGCCGTGACCGACTACAATAAGAACCTTTGCAGTCAATTGCTCAGCGCTTTTAAGAACGTATTCAACCATCGGCCTGCCGCAAAGCTCGTGCAGTACTTTGGGCAGGCTTGAGTACATACGCTTACCTTTACCGGCAGCCAGAATAAGTGCCCATGGCTGTTCCATTAAAGTTCCTCCCTGCAGTGTAATCCTGTCTATTATACTGCAGAAAGAAATGAAAAGGCAAAGTACTTAACTATTAATTAGAATTTACCGTAGCACTTTCCAATTCCCTGGTGTAAGCATCTAGTACTGAATTTTGAATAACCTGCCTTGCTTCAACATTGATTGGATGAGCAATATCTCTGAATTCTCCACTTGGCGTTCTTTTACTCGGCATGGCAACAAACAAACCGTTATTACCCTCTATTACCCTGACATCATGGACAACAAATTTATCGTTTAGCGTAATTGATACAATAGCCCTCATTTTGCCTTCCTGTGTCAACCTCCTGATGCGTACATCGGTAACTACCAAGCTTAACCCACCTTCCCGGACATGTAAATTAAATGAACCCTACAGGTTTTTTTATTCCAACTATATTAATCTTTATATATAAACCTTAAGAAGGTATTCACTTGCCAGCTCCGGGTAAATCACACTATAACCATAGGTTTTCATTCAAACATTGCGAATTGCCAGTATCTTCAGGTTTATTATAATGAAAACAGTTGCCCCTATATTAGTGAAAAGTGTACGTTTTTTTGAAGGTTGTCGTGCAAAAATATGAATATCATGCCGATCGCATGCCAAACCGGCAATTTTTACTTTTCTAAAATGCTTTTAACCAGCTCCAGGTCGCAGATTTTATCCACATCAATACCAATTTCCACGGAATCACTGAAAACAGCACTGGCTTTTATGGAAAAATGACGGGAAAGGAATAACTCGGCATCATTTACCGATAATATTTTAAAAAGATATTTGATTATAAAAAACGGGGGGAAAATACGCATAAGCTTTAGAGGCTTCTTGCGAAAAGAGATAAACATCTCCAGGCGTTCACGATTATCAAGAAACCAGCGCGGGTTAAACAAACTTATATTTCCCCCGGTCAGGTGCCCTTCTTTCAGACGCACATATGTCCTCTCGGTCTGGGGAAATTTTTCCAAACATAATTCCCGGGTTAAAACAGGGTAGTAAAATTCATGATCATAAGGAGAACATAGTTCCAGGAACCTCTCTATAACCTCAGCCCTGATCAGCGGTATATCCGCTGTTACTACCAGGCACAACCGATTTTGATCAACTGCTCCAAAACCGGCTGCCAGATTATCCAGCATTGAGCCCCGCTCCGGGACCACATTGATATTATAACCGCTATTACGAAGGTCAGTCAGTTCTTTTTCCGGCCCCACTACCGTTATCTGGTCAATCGAAGAAGATGAACCAAGGGCATCAAGAACATATGTCAGCAGAAACCTGTCGTTTATTTCAATGAAGGCTTTATTGGTTACCCCTTCATTAATAGTCAGCGGATCCGGTTTACCGCTACCAGCCAGCACAACCGCATCAAACATACTAACACCACCTATAATTATTATCTGTCCAGCATAAGTACGCTTCTGCCCCGAGTTGACCGGCAAGGCCGGCAGCCCAGGTAGCTTTTTCCATATTTTCAGAGAGCAGAAACAGGGCAGGACCACTGCCGGACATGCTTAGTTTCAAGCCATAAGAACGAAATTGCTCCTTTAATAATCTAATTTTTTTTGAAGCATCCAGATCAGCCGACTCAAGCGTATTAACAAATTTTTTCTCGGTCCACTTCAATATTTTTAACCTGTTTTGCGATCTTACAGCCATTAGCAAATCATCAAGCCGCGGTTTTCCGGTCAGGTCACGGTTATACTTTGCATAGGCTTCAGCAGTTGATATTTTTGTGGCTGATGGTAACACCAGTGTTACCCAAAAAAACGGTATTTCAGGCAGCTTTTCAAGAATTTCTCCTCTTCCCTGCGCCAGGGCCGTCCCACCCTCCAGACAGAATGGCACATCTGAACCCAGTTCTGAAGCCAGCCTGGCCAGTTTTTGATAATCGAGCCCAAGCTGCCAAAATTTATTTAAGCCGAACAAGGCAGCAGCAGCATCGCTGCTGCCCCCTGCCAAACCGGCAGCCACTGGTATATTTTTATAGAGGGTTATACTTACTCCAGGTAAACATTTCCCGCTGATATTTTTTAAAAGGTTTGCCGCTCTAAAAACAAGGTTATCTTCGGTTGAAAGCTCCGAGTCAGTACAGCTGAAAATTAACTTTCCCTGTTCAGCCTGCTGCAGTATTATAGTATCAGCAAGGGAGACCTGCTGCATGACCGTTTCTATCTCATGAAAACCGTCAGTCCTTCTGCCAAGCACAGTAAGACCTAAATTAATCTTGGCAGGAGCCCTGATCATCATCAGTTTCTCCATGCTCAATTGACTTTATTCAATCGTTCATTTTTAGTAATACCGGGAATTCGGCCTCTCTTGGCAATCGCTTTGCCGTTTACCTCTTTCAAATCCATTGTCATATCAATAGCCGGTGCTCTCGAAATGTAACTACCCACGCCAAATATATCAGCTCCCGCCTCGGCCAGCAAAACAATCCTCTCAACATCCAAGCCTCCCGACACTATAATCTGGACGTGATTAAATCCGGCCTGGTCTAAACGTGCTCTTACTTCCCGGACCAAGCCTGGTGTAACCCCACCCCGCTCTCCCGGCGTGTCAAGACGGATACCGGACAATTTTTCGCCCAGGGCGGTAGCAACCCTTAGCGCTTCTTCAGCCTCATCTTTAAATGTGTCAACAAGAATAATACGCGGGGCATCCTGGGGAACAAATTCGTCATAAGCCCTGGCCAGTTCAACCGTATCGCCAACAATCAAAAATGCCGCATGCGGTACTGTGCCAACCGGGGCACGGCCCATTAGAAGTGCTCCAAGAATGCAACTGCAGTCATCTGCTCCTCCAATAACCGCAGCCCGCTCCATAACCGGGGCAACTGCAGGATGCAGATGCCTGGCTCCATAACTGATTACCTTACGATTCCCGGCAGCCTCCTTGCATTTCCTGGCAGCGGTCGCCCAACCACTCGAACTGGATAGAATACCAAGCAGAGCTGTTTCATAAATTCCAAAATCACCATAACGACCTTTAATCCGCAGGACAACCTCTTTTGAGTCTATACTATCACCTTCGGACAAGGCCCATATTTCCAGATCGCTATTACGTAACAAATAAAGGGTTTCGTCCACTCCCGCAAGTATTCCCGGGCCGGATGAAAATATATCTGCTGTAACTACAGTATCGGCAAGCTGAATCGAACCAAGAAGGTCCCGGGTTCTGACAAAATAGATATCACTGGTTAACCCTTGTTCAATTTCTGCTCCTGTTGCTGAAAAGAAACGACCTTCCGGGTTAATATTAAGCTCGCCGACTTCCTTCAGCGTAACAAATTTTTGTTTTTTCATCTGATTCCTCCAGGTTCTAGATAATATTTACTCCCAGTGTTTTTTGCATTTCCTGCAAGGCAAAACGATGAGCCTCCGGATCAAAACCATTAACCGCTTTCTCTGTCACAGTAACTGCATAGTTTAGCATTCTTGCATCAGCAGCAGTATATAGTATACATATATTTGTTACACAGCCGGCCAGTTCTACTTCATCAATATTCATTTCCCTAAGGGTTAAGTCAAGGTCAGTTCCGAAAAAAGCGCTGAACCGCCTTTTATAGATAACCTTCTCACCCTTCAACGGTTTAAGCTGATCAATAACCTTGCTGCCGCGGTCATCTTCAAGGGCATGCGGAGGGAACATGGCAAACTCATGGTCATCAGCATGATGACGATCACATATATAAATAACCGGAAGGCTCTGCTGTCGATAACATTCAAGTCTTTCCATTACAGGCGGGACAAGTTGTTCTGCAGCAGGCCCTATATACAAGGCTCCATCCGGCTCTATGAAATCTGCCAGCATATCAATAACCAGCAAGGCTTTCATCGTAAAACCCCCTTTATTACCGGTAATCGCTGTTTGTTTGGCTATTCTACATAAATAGCGGCAATCCTTCCACCGCCGGAGAATGCCCCTCTCTGTATTATGAAGTATACCAAAAAGGCTGCTTACTGTAACTCCAAATAAAAATAAGCCCGATCATAAGACCGGGCTTAGACAGCATTTAGTATGGCATTTCTTTTACTAATAAATGGGCAAAACCACTTTCAGGCAATCATCATCAGAGACCTACCGTGCGACGAAGCTCTCCTTCTTTGAAACTTAACTCAACTGTCTCAGTTAAAACATCGGCATAACTAAATGAAAGCCTCTGAAAATAATTATTCTCATCTACCCTGACTATAAATATCGAAGGATATATACTTTCCAACACTCCTTCTTTTTCAAAGGTCTTTCGCCTGCCGCGGTTTGCCCGCAGCTTTATTTTTTCGCCCAGATGTGACTCAAGCTTCTTGCGGATTTCAAATAGGACGTCTTTGGCCACCATTTAAAACCACCTTATATTTATTCTAAATATAAGTATATCACAATATTCGCCATTATGTCAAGATATGGCGAGATTTAAGGCAGTAATCGAAGATGATAGGCCATATGGTTTAATACAAGGTTATTTTGTAAAGCGATCGGCAACAGTTGTTGCTCCAAACGAATCAGGTTTAATAAAAGCCTGGTAACCGCTCCCAATGACCATTCCAACAACCTCTTTAATAATATTCCTGGTTTCGCCTTTTTCTCCTACATCGAGGTGTATTTCAACATTAAGCTTATTTTCACCATTTTGAGCCAGCTGTTCTGTAACACGGGTGGCAACCTCCAGGCTGAGAAAGGTTTCATAGTATATACGCTGGCGCAGGCTTTCCATGTAGCGCGTTTTTTGCTTGTGATAGTAAAAACGCCCACCCTTGCCGATGCGGTGCACAACAACAGCAGTTACAAAAATAACACAATCATTAAGAAAAGATTGTGAGTCTGTGCCAATAATCAACTTGTAAGAATCGTCGGGGTGTTTGTTGGTAAAACCGACCAGGTCATCAAACATTTCCTGAAAACTAATCTGCCCCATGGATGGGCTGGTAAAATACATCAGGTTTGCGACCTTTCAGAAGAAGTTATTTATCGTAATTATATGTGATTCCAGCTAACAATGCAAATTGTTCAACACTTAAATTTTCCGGTCGTTCCGAGGTTTTAATGCCGGCAGATGCAAGCACCCGAGCGGCAGCATCACGTCTATTTTGCATGTAATTGGCAAGATTGTTGAGAATAGTTTTCCGCCGCTGCATAAACAACCCCCTGGCCAGGCTCCGAAAATGACTTTCTAAGTTTCGTTCCAGGAGCGGCTCTTTTGGTGTTAACCGTATAACAGCCGAACCAATTTTCGGACGGGGCCAGAAGACACTGCTGGCCACTTCAAATAATATTTCGCTGCGACAATAATACCCGCATAAAACTGACAGAGCACTGTAATTTTTATCACCCGGCCCAGCAGCGAGCCGGTGGGCCACTTCTTTTTGAAACATTATCACAGCGCTCTCAAACGGAAAGGCCTCATTAAATAAATTATGCATAAATGGACCTGAAATTACATAGGGCAGGTTTGATACAAGTTTTACTGCATTGCTGTGACCAAATTCGCTGTTAAGCAGGCTGCTCCATTTTATATTCAGCGCATCTTCATTGATGATCCGCACATTTGGGTAAGGCTGCAGAACATTAATAAGCATTTCGACTAATCCACGATCAATTTCGACAACCAGCAATTCCGCCTTCTGCAGGGCAAAAGCCGTGGTCAGGGCTCCAGCCCCGGGACCTATTTCAATTACCCGGTCACCTTCTTTAACAGCCAGGGCAGCAGAGATTTTGCGCACTATATTACCGTCAATGAGGAAGTTTTGCCCCCACTGCTTCTGAGGCTTTATGCCATAGCTCGTCAAGAGCTCCCTGATTACCCGTGGTGAAGTCAGATTGGGAATCTCTTTCATCAGCCCACCATCTTCCCTGTAAATTGTTCCAATCTGCTCTTTATTTTATATCCGACCGGCAGATCCGGTCAAACCTGGCAGGAATAATGAAACAAATATTTAATCTAGACTGAGTAATCACAAATATTTAATGACAAATCAACAGTTATGCTTTATAATATATTTTACAATAGTAATAATTCACCTGGTTAAGCATTTCGCACCTGGAAAGGAGGGCTGCATTCCTGGCCGTAGCTATCCCGACTGTTAGCTTAAAAATTTTAAGGAGGCGTATTTTCAAATGGCTGATTTAAAAACTCTTCTTGATAGTCTCAACAAAAAGATAGAGGCAGCAGATCCGGCAAAACTGAAGGGCGTAACTGCAGTATACCAGTTTGATCTTTCCGGTGATAACGGTGGTGTTTTCCATGCTGCCGTTGACGATGGTAAAGCTAATTTGGTTGAAGGAGCACACGATAACCCCAATATCACCATCACGATGTCAGCAGAAGATTTTGAATCAATGCTTGATGGAAAACTTAACGCAACTTCAGCTTTCATGGCTGGAAAGTTAAAAGTAAAAGGCGATATGTCACTGGCTATGAAATTACAGAGCCTGCTTGGTTAAACAATCCCGGCAGTAATTCATAACCGTTTATCTTAACTAATATAATATTTACCATGAATCAAACAAAAAGGCGCTATCCCTGAACAGGGTAGCGCCCATTATTTTATTTGCAAATTTTCGGTTAGTCCGCCCTGTCAACCAGGCTATCGGAAAACAGGCGCACTGCATTAAGATAAACCTGGCGAGATAAATCATCCAGGTCAATATTAAGCTCCAGTGCCACCCTGTCATAGGTAAGCTTGATATAAGCAGGTTCATTTCGCTCACTGCGGTAAGCCTGGGGAGGCAGGTAAGGAGCATCTGTTTCCAGGAGCAGCCGGTTCGATGGTATATGCTTTAACAGGTCACGCAGCTGCTGGGAACGCGGATAGGTTACCGGCCCGGCGATAGAAATGTAAAAACCGAGGTCAAGAAAAGCTTCCATTTCTTCAAGATTGCCTGCAAAACAGTGCATAACCCCCGCCGACGACGGCAAATCCTCATCCCTGAGAACCTGCAATGTCTCCCGGTTAGCTTCCCGACTGTGAATTATAACGGGTTTATCAACACGGCAGGCCAGGCGCAGCTGCTCACGAAAAACCTGTTCCTGTTCCCCGCGGGGGGAAAGGTTGCGGTAGAAATCCAAGCCGATCTCTCCTACCGCCAGTACTGTTTCACCGTAAGCCAGCTTTTCCAGGCGTTTCAGCCAACCATTGGCAACCTTGGCAGCGCTATGGGGATGGATGCCTACGGAGGCACTAATCCAGGGATATTTCAGGCTTAATTCAATAGAACGTTTTGAGCTTTTTTCGTCGGCGGCTGCATTAACAATTGCAGCAACACCGGCAGCCCTGGCTCGCTCCAGCATTTCCTCAAAATCACGGCGATACTGAGGAAAATCTATATGTGCATGTGTATCTACAAGTACGCTCATCTAACTAATCCTGCTTCCTGCCGGCATATCACGATCAAGGGCGGTCAGGGAAAGGGTACCATCTGCCGATGTTGCTGCCAGGAGCATCCCCTGGGACAAAACACCGCGCAGCTTAACCGGCTTCAGGTTAGCTACAAATAAAACTTTTTTCCCGGTTAGCTGTTCCGGCTCGTAATGCTCTGCGATACCGGCAACAACCTGCCTATGTTCATCATCACCGAGGCTTACCTCAATCTTGAGCAGCTTGTCTGATTTCGGTATTCTTTCAGCCTTGATAATTTCCGCAACCCGTAAGTCAACCTGCTGGAATTGCTCCAGTTTGATCAAATCATCTGCCTCTTCAGCCTGTTCCTCGGTTTTTTCACCGGTGGGAAGCTGGCTGCCCTGCATTTCCCTGATCTCAGCCTGCAGGTTTAAACGGGGGAAGAGATCTTCACCCCTGCTTATTATCAAACCCGGCTTCATGGCTCCCCAGTTCGAAAGACTCCCCCATTCCTTTAAGCTATCCTGGCCATCCAGGTTAAGCTGTTCCCAGATTAGCCGGGGAGAGCGCGGCATAAAGGGCTGCAGCATAACAGAAATAAAACGTATACTTTCAATAAGGTTATATAATACCGTACCAAGACGTTTCTCCCCTGCCGGATCTTTGGCCAGCTGCCAGGGCATATTCTCATCAATATATTTATTGCTGCGGCGAACAAGCTTCCATAACTCAGCCAGGGCATCACTGGTTTTTAATTGATCCATGTAGGCCTGTACTGAACCCGGAGTTTCAAAAGCCAGCTCAATCAATTCACTGTCGCTTTTTTCTCGCTCAGCTGCAGGTTCGGGGAGAATCCCGTTAAAATATCTTTCAACCATGGTTAATGTTCTGCTAACCAGGTTACCCAAATCGTTTGCCAAATCGGTATTAATCCTGGTAATAAAGTTTTCCAGGCTGAAGATACCATCCTGGCCAAAGGGGATTTCACGCAGTAAAAAGTAGCGCAAAGCATCCGATCCATAACGACCGGCTAATACCCTGGGATCAACTACATTGCCTTTTGATTTTGACATTTTTCCATCCTGCAGCATCAGCCAACCGTGACCAAATACTGTTTTGGGAAGAGGCAGATCCAGGGCCATCAGAAAGATCGGCCAGTAGATGGTATGAAATCTCAGGATATCTTTTCCAATCAGCTGAACATCCGCCGGCCAGAATTTATCAAGCTTACTGTTGCTTTCTCCATAGCCAAGGGCAGTAATATAGTTGCTGAGAGCATCAAGCCAGACATAAATAACATGGTCAGGATCAAAAGGTACGGGAATCCCCCATTTGAAGGAGGTCCTAGAAACACATAGATCTTCCAGGCCCGGCTTGAGAAAATTATTAATCATTTCATTCTTTCGCGAAGGAGGTTGAATAAATTCGGGATATTTTTCAATATGATCCATTAATCGATCGGCATATTTAGACATTCTGAAAAAATATGCTTCTTCAGCAATCAATTCCACATCGCGACCACAATCCGGGCATTTACCTTCCTCCAGCTGGCGCTCCGTCCAGTAAGCTTCACAGGGTGTACAGTACCAGCCCTCATACTTCCCTTTATATATATCACCCTGTTCATAAAATCTGGTGAAGATTGCAGCAACCTTTTCTTTGTGCCTGTCTTCTGTTGTTCTAATAAAATCATCGTAGGCAATATCAAGGTCTTGCCACAGCTCTTTAATCCAGGCAACAATTTCATCAACAAACTCAAGCGGTTTCTTACCCGATGCATCAGCCTGGCGCTGAATTTTTTGACCATGTTCATCTGTTCCGGTTAAAAACCAGACATCGTAACCGGTTAATCTTTTAAAGCGGGCCATAGCATCCGCTGCTACTGTAGTATATGAATTACCTACATGAAGCTTGTTGCTCGGATAGTATATTGGTGTTGTTATATAAAACGTTTTATTTATTGCCACTTTCAGGCCTCCCCGGTGCTGCAAATGATGAAGTAATTATATCAGAGCAGCCCTTACTGTCAAGGAATAAACGATTGAACAGGCTCCGGGCAGAGTGGCCAGCCCTGCAAAATATTTGATAAACTGTCACCATTGGATAGTATTCTTAATCATGTAATATTTTTGTAAAGATGAGTATAAAGGGGAAATACCTATTGACTTACCATGTCAATTACTGGTATAATGTCTGAACCAGCCTTGCTCCATATTGAAGAAAAGGAGGAAATGTCTTGAAATCAACAGGGATTGTTAGAAAAGTTGATGAACTGGGTAGAGTAGTAATCCCTATCGAATTAAGAAGGACTCTCGGTATTGAAGTTAAAGATGCTCTTGAAATTTATGTCGACGCAGAAAAAATTATTCTTAAAAAATACGAACCGGCTTGTCTTTTCTGTGGCAATGCAGACAATGTCAAACACTTTGGAAATCGGATTGTCTGCCGCGAATGTATTGACAAACTGGCAAAAGACTAGCTGTATCGTTTGGAAAATGTTTCAAAAGCGCGGGGAAACCCGCGCTTTTGCTATTCTATGTTGCCTGCTGCAGACAAGTTATGGCCTATCAACTTCTTCCAGCGGAAACTCCCGGATATAACCCGATTCCTGCAGCCTTACTGTAACTAATTTTTTCTTTTTATTAATTTCTTTTACTTCCCCTTCACCATCAGGGGTTATAACAAGTTCACCCTGTTTCGGCATTTCTTCCTGTGAATCTTCGTAGGCGCTGGCTTCAAACCGAAGGCAGCACATCAGCCTCCCGCAAACACCTGATATCTTGGTCGGATTTAAAGACAAATTCTGTCCCTTGGCCATGCGTATTGATACCGGCTCAAATTCTTCGAGAAAGGTGGAACAACAAAAAGCACGCCCGCAGGGGCCAATGCCCCCCTTTATTTTGGCCTCGTCACGAACTCCAATCTGACGCAGTTCAATCCTGGTTTTAAATATAGAGGCCAGGTCTTTAACCAATTCTCGAAAATCTACCCTCTCTTCCGAGGTGAAATAAAAAATAATTTTATTGCGATCAAACGTATATTCTACACCAACCAACTTCATATCAAGCCCGTGCTCGGCAATTTTCTGCTGGCAGCGGCTAAATGCAACTGACTCCTTTTGCCTGTTTTCTTCTACTTTGCGTTTATCTTGATCCGTGGCAATGCGCACAACTTTTTTTAAAGGAAGAACCAGGTTTTTTTCAGGCACATCTCTGACGGGAATTACAACATGGCCTATTTCCTGGCCGCGGGCTGTCTCTACTACAACCTGTACTCCCACTTGCAGCTCCTCGGAACCCGGTTCAAAATAATATGTTTTGCCGGCTTCTTTAAAACGTATACCAACAACATTAGGCATTAAGAAAGCCTCCTCTGCAGTGTGATAAGCGTCTTTTCCAATAAAAGACGACGGTTGACATTTGTTTTAACTATCTCGTATACAGTATCATTAAGCAAAATAACAGCTTCTTCCAACCCTTCAGAAGAAACAGATTCTGTCCAGGCAGCAGGTGTCCCCATTTCTAAAGCAAAATCCCCACTCCGGCACAGATTTTGCATCAGGGCATCCCTGTAAAGTAAAACTACCAGTTCAAGCAGAAGAACCAGATCATCTCTATCCGCCAGGGTGGCTGCCCAGTTTAAAAGCTGGGCAGCAGAATCGTGCCCGATGGCAATATTATATGCCAGGGTTTTTGCTTCTTTCAGGCGGTCATCAAATCCTTCATCTTCAGCCATTTTAAAAGCATATCCCGGCAATCCACCACTGAGGCGGGCAAGTAGTTCTGCTTTCTCTCCATGAGCCTTGTTGCTGGCAACCAGGAGGTTATAAATTTGTTCACAATCCAGCGGCAGCAGGTGATAACGACGGCACCTGGACAAAATAGTATCAAAAACAGCCCGGGGCTGTTCAACCAGCAGAATAAAGGTGAGGCCATCGGGGGGATCTTCGAGAATTTTAAGCAGTGACGAAGAAGTTTCGCCTGTCATCGTTTCGGCCTGATCGATAAGACATACCTTTTTCGCTCCACCCAGGTAAAACCGTTCACGCAAGCTCTTAAACTGTTCCGTCTTAAGCCTTTTTTTATCCGGGGCCAGGTAATAAAATTCAGGGTGGTTGTCGTTAATAAAACTGCGGCAGGAACCACAGGACATGCAAGGTTTAATACCATCACTGTCAGGACATAATAATGCCTGGGCCAGTAGTTTTCCCCAGCTTGTTTTACCACTGCCGGAAGGTCCGCAAAGCATGATGGCGTGGCTCAGTGTATCACTCTTGATCGCAGCAGTTAAAAGTGATCGTAATTCATCCTGTCCTTCAAGCTGATCATAAGACATTTATATCAACTTCTCTCTATACTTGTAAGCGCTTGTTCAATTAATACCCAGATCTTATCATGAATTATTTCCCTGGTTTCGGTTGCATCCAATACATTAATTCTCTGCGGCTCTTTTCGGGCTAATTCAAGGTAACCATTACGCACTCGACCGTGAAAATAGATATCCTTACTCTCCATACGGTCTTTTTCTCCAACTCTTCTTGCAGTCGCTTCTTCCACGGGAAGATCCAGTAATATAGTCAGGCTGGGGATCAGTTTCCTCGTCGCCTGATTGTTCAGAAGCTGGATCCAGTGAAGATCGGCACCTCCGCCATAACCCTGGTATGCCACGGTTGAATCGGTAAAGCGATCACAAAGAACCACCTTATTCTCTTTTAATGCCGGAATAATAACCTGTTCAACCAATTCAGTACGGGCAGCCATGTAAAGTAACAGCTCTGATTCCAGGGACAGGGTCAGGCGGTTATCCAACAAAACCTGACGGACTGCTTCACCAACAGGAGTCCCTCCCGGTTCTCTCAGGCTGATAAAGTCAACACCGCACTGCTTAAACCTTTGTACAAGCAAGGACGCCTGTGTTGATTTACCACAGCCATCAATTCCTTCCAGTGTAATAAACAAACCGCCCGTAAAAAGTCCTCCTTCCGGTTGCTACAGGTTATTTACTGCTTCTATAGGTTCTTAACCGGATGTCGGCTTAAAAAAGCCGCAGGCTTTTCCGCCCTGCGGCTTCCAGTTCAGTCTCAGCCGATCAGAAACTGTAGTTGGGAGCTTCTTTGGTAATCTGCACACCGTGAGGGTGGCTTTCCTTGAGCCCGGCCCCTGATATACGGATAAACCGGGTATTCTCCTGAAGTTCTTCAATAGTTGTAACACCGCAATAACCCATGCCGGCCCTTAAACCACCGGCCATCTGAAATACCATATCACCAACTGTTCCCCGGAAAGGCACTCTGCCTTCTATACCCTCGGGAACAAGTTTCTGTTCATATTCCTGAAAATAACGGTCTCTTGACCCTTCCTTCATTGCACCAAGGGATCCCATACCCCGGTAAACTTTATACGAACGTCCCTGGAATATTTCAAACTCGCCGGGACTCTCTTCAGTACCTGCCAGCAAGCTTCCAATCATCACATTGGCTGCACCGGCAGCCAGGGCCTTGGTAATATCCCCGGAAAACTTTATCCCACCATCTGCAGTTACAGGCACATCTAATTCCCTGCCTGCCTGTGCAGCTTCATAAACTGCAGTAATCTGGGGCACTCCAATGCCGGCAATTACCCGGGTTGTACAAATCGAACCGGGGCCCACTCCTACCTTAACAGCATCAGCTCCGGCTTTGATTAAATCTCGCGCCCCTTCCGCTGTGGCGATATTACCGCCCATTAAATCAACATCCGGGCAAAGTTTTTTGATTTCTTTCACCGTATCCAGAACAGATTGTGAATGCCCATGGGCTGAATCGACTACGATTAGGTCTACCCCTGCCGCAACCAGTGCTTCTGTCCTGGTCACAGCATCACGCCCAACCCCAACAGCAGCTGCGGCCAGCAACCTGCCGTTGCTGTCTTTTGATGCCTTGGGATACTGAATAGTTTTTTCAATATCTTTTATGGTGATTAGCCCTTTCAGGTTAAACTGATCATCTACTATAGGAAGTTTTTCTATCTTATGCCGCCTCAGTATCTCCTGTGCCTCCCGCAGAGTGGTGCCCACTGGAGCGGTAACCAGCTGTTCATGGGTCATGGCTTCGCCAATCGGCCGGGAATAATCTTCTTCAAAACGCAGATCCCTGTTGGTAATAATGCCGACCAGTTTTTCTCCCACAGTAACCGGGACGCCCGAAATCCGGTAACGTTCCATCAAAGCAGCAGCATCATTAAGGGTATTATCAGGGCCAAGCCTGAATGGATTGGTAATAACTCCGTGTTCAGAACGCTTGACCTTATCAACCTCTTCTGCCTGTTTTTCAATAGTCATATTCCTGTGAATAACCCCGATCCCGCCTTCACGGGCCATGGCAATTGCCATTCTCGATTCAGTCACAGTATCCATTCCGGCAGAAAGCAGCGGCATATTCAGCTTGATATTGCGGCTGACTCTGGTCTTTAGATTAACATCGCGGGGCAGAACTTTGGAGTGAGCCGGAACCAGAAGTACATCATCAAAAGTTAACCCTTCCCAGGAAAATCTCTCACCCTGCAAATTAAAACCTCCCCCGAAAAAAATCTCTTCACAATTGTAATGATCATAACAAACGGCCCAGACAGTGTCAATAAGAGCCCCCCCGGGCCACAATAAAGATAAGCAACCAGGCAGGATAAAACATCCTGTTGAACGAATTTTAAAAAACAGCCGAAAGGAGTAAAATATGCCTTACCTTAAAGTAGATATGGAAGAATACTACTATGCCGGGGATCTATCAAGACCGGGAATTCCCGTTATATTCTGCCATGGTTCCGGGGGCAGGCACCAACACTGGCTTTTGCAGTTAAAAGGAATCAATAAAGCTGCCAATCCCCTGGCAATTGACCTGCCGGGTCACGGAAGGTCTGCGGGGGAACCAATGAATGCTGTAAGCAGTTACCGCGAGTGGATTCATCGCTTTAAACAAGCGGCCGGAATTGATAATTTTGTCCTGGCCGGTCATTCTCTCGGCGGCGCCATTACCCTTGATTATGCCCTGAATTATCCAGGTGATCTCCTGGCTATAATTCTGGTAGGAACCGGCTGTCGCCTGCGAGTGCTGCCTGCTTTTCTTGATGCCCTGAAAGAAGGCGTTGTGCCTGCTGCCCTTTCAGATTATTTGTACGGGCCTGATGCTCCTCATGAAATGCGCAAAAGCGGACGCAGGGAAGTTCTGGACACAAAACCGGAACAGTACTATGCCGATCTTAACGCCTGCAATAACTTCGAGGCAACTGATCAATTGCACCGCATAACCTGCCCTTCATTGATCATCTGTGGCAGCGAAGATCGGCTCACCCCGGTCAAATACAGTAAATTTCTTGAAGAGAATTTAGTATCGGGGCAGCTGCAGGTAATCGAGAGAGCAGGCCATATGGTAATGCTGGAAAAACCGGAAAAAGTAAACCAGGCCATAATTAATTTTTTAGGTTCCCTGGCAGAAGGCAGTTGAAATAATAAAATAGGTAAACTACTGATAGTTATTGAAAAAGAAAGGAGTTATGATGAAGAATAAAGGAAGCTTTTATAACCTGGATGAAACTCTCAGGCAGGCAGCAGAAAAATTTTCCCACCTGGATCCCGAAACAGCAGCAAATAATGCCGGCGCCGTTTATAATGCCGACAGTAACAGCATAACCCTTAAGTTTATAGAGACCACTTATAAAGTAACTCACCCCGGGGCAATAATTACCGATTCCCGGGGCGAAAAAGCTTCTGTTTATAATGCCATCCTGATTCTTCACTACCTGGCAACCGCCGACGGCACTCCCCTGACAGGGAAATGGATTGCTTACAGGCATCTTCCGGGTGGTGATATTTACATAGACCCATTTCAAAAGCGGGCTGTACTGCCTTTTTTAAATACTTTTGGCGCTGACCCTGAAAAATTCCGGGAAGCAGCTGAAACCCTGGGGGGCAAAAAAATTGAACAGAGCGGGATCAGTATGGTTTTAAATGTTTTCCCCCGGGTTCCCATGTGCTTTACCATCTGGCCCGGTGATGAGGAACTACCCGCCTCAGCCACCATTCTTTTTGATGAATCAGCTCCGCACTACCTGCCTACAGAGGACTATGCCCACCTGCCGGCAATGGTAAACGGGGCCATGAAAAACAAATTGAACTGTTGATAATAAACTATTCTTGCCCGCTTTCTACATCTCCCTGCGTCCGTCAAGAGCCCGGCTCAGGGTTAAATCATCGGCATATTCTATATCACCGCCAACCGGAAGGCCAAAGGCTATCCTGGTTACCCTGACAGAATTATTTTTAAGCATCCTGGCCAGGTAGCCCGCCGTGGCGTCCCCTTCCACATTGGGATTAGTTGCTATAATCACTTCTTTTATGCCTTCTTCAGCTACTCTTTTTTCCAGCCGATCAAGTTTCAATTCTTCCGGCCCAATACCGTCAAGCGGGGATAAAGCCCCATGCAAGACATGATACAACCCCCTGAACTGGCCGGTTCTTTCTAAAACTATTACATCCCGTGCTTCCTGGACTACACATAAAAGCGACCGTTCACGTTCGGAATCGCTGCAGTAAGCACAACCGCCTGTTTCTGAAAGTGCGCCGCAATCAGGACAAAAAATCAGCTTATCTTTTGCCCCTACCATTGCCCTGGCAATTTCAACTACTTCTTCCCGGGGTAGTCCCAGCAGATAAAAAGCCAGCCTCTGGGCAGTTTTCGGGCCAACACCAGGAAAACGGCAGAGCATTTCTACCAGATTTTTTAAGGCCAGAGGATAAACCATTTTTTAAACCGCCTTTTCCAAACTGTTTAAAACATTCCCGGGGGAAGATTAAGTCCACCGGTTAATTTCTGCATCTCGGCAGCAACCATTTCGTCAACCCGGTTGAACGCCTCATTAACGGCTGCAACTATCATATCCTCGAGCATTTCCTTATTGTCTTCTCCCAGCGCTTCCGGGTCAATCTGCAGGGAAACCAGCTGTTTTTGACCATTGGCGACAACTCTTACTGCCCCTCCACCGCTGGAGCTTTCAACAGTTTGCCTTGATATTTCCTCCTGCACACGGCTCATCTCAGCCTGCGCCTTTTGTAACTGCTTCATCATTTTAGCCATATTTCCATTTGCCATTTAGTCATCCTCCTTGTCATCAGTATCTATTACCTTCCCGCCAAAAATATCAATTGCCTCTTCCAGTCCGGATCTATTTTTCTCTTTTTCCTTTGTGGGAGGTTTGTTCTTTTCTTCCTCATCAAACTGTTTAAAGCTCTCAGGAACAGGAGGACTGCTCTGAACCGGCTCTTCTTCAGCCGACGGCTTTCTTTCGACCTCCACCTGGCCCAGTTCAGCTTTCAGTTCCATATCTTCACGACAAAAAGCAGTTAACACCGCCTCAACAAGTTTACGATGGTTATCACCCATCATCCGTGCCTGGTGAACCTGGTATTCAGGGGCATAAGTAACAATAACCCGGTGGCCCACACATCGGGTTAAGACAGCTGGCTCAAGCCAGGCAGCAGTAGTTTTTTGTCTCTTCTTGATTTCATTCAGCAGGCGGGGCCAGGCTTCTTTCAATGCTTCAAACCTTTGGTCGTCAGGAATTCCTGCTGTACCGGTTTGTTCTTCCTGCACCGGACTATTCTTTGTTTTATCGCTGTCAGGCCGGGATTTTTCACCAGTTTGCGTGCTTTTTGCCGCAGCTGCAACAGTTTCCTTTATCGATTCATTTTTTATCTTAACAACAGGTTCACTGCCGGCAGTTTGATCTTTACCGGCGCTTTCTACATAATGCAGGGTATCAGCCGGTTTCAGACGACCATGTAAAAGCCTGACCATCCTGATAAACATAATTTCCAATATATACTGTGGAAAATGAGCATGCCGCAACTCGGAACCGGTTTCATACAATAACTCAACCAGGTCAAGCAGGGTAGCCTGCGCTATTTTTTCCCTGTGTTTGTCAATAAGTTGGTCATATCCTTGTGTAGAAAGCTTTTTCCTGCCATCTTTCAGGCTGCCGGCAAGCAGCAACCTGCTGAAAACATAGGTTAAATCTCTTTGGAACAGCTGAAGATCACGTCCGCTGTAGACAATCTGCTTGATCATGGACAAACCACTATCGAGATCGTTGTCAACCAGGGCGCTGACAATAGTATCAATATAATCGGCCTTCGTGGCCCCGGTAACAGTGCGCACCTGTTCAGCCGTTATTCTTTCGTCACCGTAAGCGGCACACTGTTCGAGAATACCCAGGGCATCCCGCAATGAACCTTCAGCAAGCCGGGCTATTAAATCAACAGCTTCACTTTCGGCATGCCATTTCTCCTGTTCCAGAACCTGCTCCAGCCTCATCCTGATCTGCTCAGCAGTAAGCAGGTGAAAATCGAATCGCTGGCAACGTGACACGATAGTTGCCGGCAAGCGTGAAGGATCGGTTGTGGCCAGGATAAATACAACGTTGCGGGGCGGTTCTTCCAGGGTTTTTAAAAAAGCATTACCCGCCTCAGGAGTTAACATGTGCGCTTCATCAATTATATAAACCTTAAAGCGCGATTCACCGCTGGCGAAACGGCTTCTTTCCCTCAAATCCCTGATTTCATCGATCCCGCGGTTCGATGCCGCATCCATTTCTATAACATCAATTGAGACCCCTGCATAGATATTCTGACATGAGGTGCACTTGCCGCAGGGCTCATCTGTTGGATACCCGATACAGTTCATTGCCCTGGCAAATATTTTTGCAGCAGTAGTCTTACCTGTTCCCCGGGGTCCGCAAAAAAGATACGCGTGAGCCAACCTTTCCTGAAGCAAGGCATTTCTCAAAGTTTGGGTTATATGTTCCTGGCCGATCATATCGGAAAATGTCAGCGGACGTTGACGTCGGTAAAGGCTTTGGTAAGACAATTAAAAAGCACTCCTTATAACTTGTTGATCAGCATCTTACTATTTTAATACTGCAACTTTACTTAAAGCAGAAGAAGCCCTGTCCAGGTTTTCGCTTCTAACCATCAGATAATCTGTGTCATAAGTTGATAATGTAAAAACAGGTATACCGGCATCTGCCAGCGGCTTCAGTAAAGCTGAGAGGATTCCGGTCAGGCCAAAATCGAGCGGCCCTTCAACTTTGAAAATACGAAAAGGTTTTTCTGAAGGATAGTCTGCAGGAATATCCTCTTCCCGGCAAACCAGGGATATTTCATCTGGTGTAATGGTAACCGAATAGAACCCGCAGCCGGGCTGGGGCATTTCCTGGAAAGAGGTTTTTCTATCCAGTCGGCATACTCCTGCAATATCGGGTAATAAGGTTATAGTTAGCTTTTTCATAAATATTAAGGCCGTGCACCTGCCTTTGACAGCTATTCCCAGACGCTTCCCGGGCAGTTAGCTCCGGCCCGGCAGCCCCGTGGCACCCGCAAAAACTCACTTACCGCTGCTTCCTTCCGGACCTGACGGGGTTCATGAGCTTGCGCCGCACGGGACCGGGCCTTCAACACCACTTAACCGGAGCAGGCCCTGAAAATAGGCGGCCGGGGGCAGGAATTAAACCCCGCTATAGCGGATTGCGGGTTCAGGACACCGCTACCTCCCCGTCTAGCACGGCCAAACTAAAAAAATGGCGGAGAGAGAGGGATTCGAACCCTCGAGACAGGGTTTTGCCCCATCTACTCGCTTTCCAGGCGAGCGCCTTCGACCAACTCAGCCATCTCTCCACGCCTTCAGCATGGTTAGCTTCACGGCTTATTATACAATGAAAAGAACGCTCTTTCAACTACCGGCTCGGGCAGGCTGCCTTTGGCATTTGCCTTTCTTTTTACTGCATTCAGCCCGTGTTTGATAAAAGATATAAAGGGCTGATCCGGATGGATCAGCCCCCATTACCAAGCTCTATCAACTAAAACTAACTTAATCAGACTCTGTTAAAACTACTCCTCAATATATACGTCCTTAAGGATAAAGATACGGGCCGGGGTAAGGTAGAAGTTTTGGACACTACTATTTACTCCGGTCAGATCTTCAATATGCAGCAGGTACAGCATCGGGGCCTGCTCAACCAGAAGCTCCTGGGCTTCACGGTAATACTGGGCACGCAGGTCGGGATCCGATTCCTGGCGTCCGAGATCGAGCAGTTCGTCAACTTCATCGTTCCTGAAGAAAGAACGGTTACCCGGCTCACCAACATTGCTGGAGTGGAACAGGGCATACATGGCATAGTCAGCATCAAGAGTCGGGGTTGACCAGCCGAGAATAAACATCTCGTGGCCACCTTCTGCGGTTCCATCGAGATAAGCGCCCCACTCAAGAACTTCAATGCTGACATTAATGTTAATTTCACTCAACCTGGACTGAACATACTCGGCAATCTGAATCCTGGCCGGGTTATCATTGGTCCAGATGATTGTATCGAAACCATCGGCATAACCGGCTTCGGCCAGCAGTTCCTGCGCCCGGTCAACATCATAGGGAATTGCAGAAACCGAAGGATCATAACCGAAAACGCCGGGAGCAATCGGTCCGACGGCAGGAATAGCTGTTCCCTCGTAGATGCCATCAATAATATCATCCTTATTGATTGCCATCGAGACAGCCTGGCGAACACGAACATCATCATAAGGCGCCTTATCACAGTTAAAGCCAATGTAAGCAAGAGATGTACTGGACTGAACATTGAGGTATGCATTATCCATATTCTCCACACGCGATGCATCGCTGGGCTGAATCGGATCAGCTATATGGGCATAACCTGTTTCAAGTTCGGACAAACGGGTTAAGTCTTCGGGAACAACCTTAAAGGTGACACTATCCAGTTTGGCCGGCTCACCCCAGTAATCATCGTTACGAACCAGTTTAATTTCACTGCCCGGTTCCCAGTAGTCAAGCTTGAATAAACCAGTTCCGTTCGGATTCTGTGAAATGTAGGATCCGGGTTCATTACCGGCCGCCATTTCGGCATAATCAGCTTCAATGGCAGGCAGGCTAACCAGGGCTCCTCCACTGTGAGCCAGGTGAGCTGGCAGCGGAGCAAAAGGAGAACCGGTTACAAACTGTACTGTGTAGTCATCTACAACTACAATTTCCTCGATCATTGAAAAAAGGAAAAAGCGTGGTGAAGCAATATCGGGATCAAGAAGACGATCAAAATTAGCTTTCACCACTTCAGCATTCAGTTCCGAACCGTCATGGAATTTAACCCCTTCACGCAGGGTAAACTGCCAGGTCAGATCATCAATTGCTTCCCAGTCGGCAGCCAGCAGCGGCTGCAGCTCACTATTACGATCGAAAACAACCAGAGATTCGTAAATATTGTAGGCTACATTACTGGAAGGAACATCGTTGGAACCGTGTGGATCAAGGGCAACAGCATCTGATAGGGTAGCAATAATCAGATCACCGCTGGAACCTTCCACAGCCTCGGGTTCTTCCCCTTCCGGAGCTTCCCCGGTCGGAGCTTCATCGGTCGGGCCGCAGGCCACAACCAGAAGCGCCACAGTCAGCAGAATCACTGCAAACAGGTATAGCTTATTAATCTTCATTTCAATATTTCCCCCCTATAAAAGAGTTTATTAGAGCTGCAAACATAGTTATACAACGAAATAAGCTGTATTGTTTGGTGGATTTTAAAAATAGTAACTATTAGAGTGCAGCATAGTTGATTATACTATATAATAGTATTGTTTGAAAAGGCTTTAGAATTTTACGTGATAATTCCACTAATAGAATAAATCCAATCAAGATAGGGGGATGATTCCCTTTGAACAGTCCTGCCTCTTCGGCGCCGGATAGCGTCATGCTTGAGGAAAAAGGCTTTTCAAGAGCACAGATTTTTTACAAAAAACTGAAAAAAAACAGGGCCGCAATGGTCGGTGGCTTGCTTATTTTAGTCTTTATCATAGTTGCCCTCATCGGACCTTACCTTACAGTTTACGACCCTACAAAAGTCGATTATTCCATTAAATTACTCAGCCCTTCTTCAGAACACTGGCTCGGTACCGATCACAACGGCCGTGATATTTTTACCCGCCTGATTCACGGAATGTCAATAACACTTTATATTGGCTTTTTATCTGTATTAGTGGGCCTGGTTATCGGTGTTCCACTGGGAATAATTGCCGGTTACTATGGCCGGGCAATTGACAGCGTAATTATGCGCTTCATTGATATTCTGCTCGCTTTTCCCGGCATACTGCTGGCTATCGCCCTGGTTAGTGTCCTTGGAGGAAACATTAACAACGTGATCATTGCTGTTGGAATATTCTCCGTGCCTGGCTTTGCCCGCATTGTGCGCGGCTCTACCATGGCGGTGCGCAAGCTTGAATATATTGACGCAGTGCGCGCCCTGGGCGCCGGTGACCTGCGGATTATTACCCTGCACATTTTGCCCAACATACTATCACCGATCATAGTTCAGGCCACAATCAGGATTGCTTACGCTATTCTCATCGCCAGCGGTCTTTCCTTCCTGGGCCTGGGTGCTCAACCACCCACACCGGAGTGGGGAGCAATGCTCAGCCAGGGTCGAAGCTACATGTTTGATCACCCCCATGTTGCCCTTTATCCGGGCCTGGCCATATTAACTGTTGTATTAGCCTTTAATATTTTTGGTGACGGCCTGCGGGACGCCCTTGATCCCAAGATGAAGGCTTAGAAAAGAGGTGCTGATATGCTACAATTTATAGTCCGCAGATTAATACAGACTATTCCGGTTGTAATCGGAGTTACTATCCTGGTATTTTCCCTGATGCACCTCATCCCCGGGGATCCGGCCCAGATAATGGCCGGAGAAGCGGCTCCCGCAGCCCAGGTGGAAGCAATCAGGGAAAGACTGGGGTTAAACGACCCGCTATACGTACAGTATGGCAAATATATGAGCAACTTGCTCCAGGGCGATCTGGGTCAGTCTATCCGCAGCAGCCGCCCCGTAGTTGATGAAATCAAGGCACGATACTGGACCACTATGCAGCTGGCTGTCTACAGCATGGCGCTCAGCGTCTTTATTGGGTTAATTGCCGGGGTTGTATCGGCAGTGCGTAAATACAGTCTCCTTGATTCACTGTTGATGATTATCGCTTTATTTGGCCTTTCAATGCCGAACTTCTGGCTCGGATTAATGCTGATCAAATATGTTGCTATCGAACTAACCCTGGTCCCCCCTTCAGGATGGGGCACTTTCCAGCAGTCTATTCTGCCAATTATTGCCCTCGGAACAGCCGGTGCCGCTATAATTGCCAGGATGACCCGTTCCAGCATGCTGGATGTAATTAACCAGGACTATATCCGCACCGCCCGCGCCAAGGGTCTGAAAGAACGGGTGGTTATATATAAACACAGCCTGAAAAATGCCCTGATACCTGTTGTTACCGTTGTTGGTATCGAAATTGGCCTGCTTTTATCCGGCACAGTAATTACAGAAACGGTATTTGCCATAAACGGCATGGGCAGGCTGGTTATTGATGCAATCAGATCCAGAGATTTCCCCCTGGTTCAGGGTATAGTTTTAATTTATGCTTTAACCTTTGTTTTAGTAAATATGCTTGTTGATATTTCTTACCGTTACTTAAATAAACGGATTGACATTAATTAAAGTTCTGTCGACCGAAAGAGAGGCATGCCATGAAAAATACCACGCCTATCCTGCAGATAAAAAATTTGCAAACACATTTTCTCACTGATGAAGGCGCAGTAAAAGCCGTTGACGGTGTAAGCCTTAATATACCCGGGGGAACTACTGTCGGTGTGGTCGGTGAATCGGGATGCGGTAAAAGCGTGATGGCCCTGTCGGTCTTGCAACTTCTCGAAGAACCCGGAAGAATTGTTGGTGGCGAAATACTTTTTAAAGGAACCGACCTGGCAAAACTGACCGGAAAAGAAATGCTTAATATCAGGGGCAACCAGATTTCAATGATTTTTCAGGAACCGATGACTTCACTGAACCCGGTTTTAACTATCGGTGAACAGATCAGCGAAACATTCCGCATTCACCAAAAGATGAAATCAGGCGCAGCCCGTTCAAAAGCAGTGGAAATGCTAAAACTGGTTGGCATACCCTCTCCTGAAAAAAGGGTGAATAACTATCCCTTTGAGCTGTCCGGCGGCATGAGGCAAAGAGTAATGATTGCTATGGCCCTGGCCTGCGCTCCGGATCTGCTGATCGCCGATGAACCGACAACAGCACTTGATGTAACCATCCAGGCTCAAATTCTGGAGTTGATTAAAGAACTGCAAACAAAGCTGGGCATGTCTGTCATGATAATTACCCATGATCTTGGTGTTGTCGCCGAAACATGCAGTAATGTTGCAGTTATGTACTGCGGCAGTATCGTTGAATATGCCGATGTTAATACCCTTTTTAACAACCCGAAACACCCCTATACCATCGGCCTCTTTAATTCACTGCCGCGTCATGACATCGATATGGATGAGCTGGAGGCAATCAGCGGTTCGGTTCCCAGCCCGGCCGCAATGCCGGCGGGCTGCCGTTTTGCTCCACGCTGCCCCCATGCTGCTGAAATTTGCTTAGCCGAACAGCCTGATCTATCCGAATTGGCCGGCGGGAACTTGGTTCGCTGCTGGATCTACACAGACAGGTGGGAAGGTTCAAGAGAGGTGAAGCTTAACCGTGAATAAGGAATTGCTGTCAGTTAAAAATTTAAAAATGTATTACCCGATCAAGGGTGGTTTTCTGGGCCGCACTGTAAACCACGTTAAAGCTGTAGATGATATATCATTTACCGTACGCGAAGGTGAAACCGTCAGCCTGGTAGGTGAATCGGGTTGTGGAAAATCAACGGCAGGCCGGGCCATACTGCATCTTGAAAAACCAACAGCCGGTGAAATTATTTTTGACGGCGTAGACCTGACCACCCTGGGGAAAAAAGAGATGCGTAAAATGAGAAAAAAAATGCAGATCATTTTTCAGGATCCCTATGCGTCGATTAACCCCAGGCAAACTGTATCACAGGTGCTGCAGGAAGCGCTGCATATACAAAACGTAGTAGCCCCTGGGGATAGAAAAAAACGGGCTATTGAGCTGCTGGAGACAGTTGGGTTAGCCTCCTACCAGGCTGATCGTTTCCCCCATGAATTCAGCGGAGGGCAAAGACAGCGCGTTGGCATTGCCCGGGCTCTCTCGCTCAACCCCAAGCTGGTAATCTGCGATGAAGCTGTTTCGGCCCTTGATGTTTCAATCCGGGCCCAGATCCTTAACCTGCTGAAAAATTTACAGCGCGATTTCAAATTAACATATCTGTTCATATCCCATGATCTCGGGGTAGTCCGTCATATTTCCGACCGGGTTATAGTTATGTACCTGGGCCGCATTATGGAAGTATCTGACAAGCATGACCTGTTTGAAACTCCGCGGCATCCATACACCAGGGCTTTGCTTTCTGCCATACCGGTTCCCATGCCGGGCCAAAAAAAAGAAAGGATCATGCTGGAGGGCGATGTTCCCTCGGCCATAGACCCCCCGGAAGGATGTCGTTTTCATACCCGCTGTCCCTTCGCTGTCGAAAGATGCCGAAGCGAGGTGCCTGAGCTCAGGCCCGTTGCAGGAGCGGGGGAAGGTCATCTCTGTGCCTGCCACTTTTTTGAAGAGATCTTTTTATCTGATACCGGAAACGCCGTTTAAGAAATATTAATCTTTCACGAATTGTTAACCAAACAACCGGAAAGAAGGCACTACAATGCGAAAAATTCCCCTTGATGCTGCCAGGCCGGGGATGATCCTGGCCAAAGATATTTTCGGCAGTATGGGGCAAACGCTCCTCAAAACCGACAGTGAACTGAAACCCCGTTACCTGAGCTACCTGGAACAGGCCGGGGTTGAATACATCTATATTAAAGATGTACGAATTGGTGATATTGTAGTCGATGACCCGATTACCGACCGCACAAGGCAGGAAGCGCGAACAATGGTTAAAGAAATTACCAGCGGGCTCAAAACATCTGGAAAACAGGGCAAGGTTGCCAAAAGCATTAATGTAGGCAACTGGGATATTCTGAACACGGTTAATAAAATTGTTGATGAGCTTCTCGAGAACAAAGACGTCATGGTGCAGCTAATTGATGTCAGGTCAAAAGATAATTACCTGTTCGCCCACAGCGTCAACTGCTCGGTGCTGGCCGCACTGGTTGCCCGGAAAATGCGCCTGAACTTCAAAGAACTGCGCTGGATTGCCATGGGAGCGCTCTTTCACGACCTGGGAATGATTGCTGTTCCGGACAACATTACCGGTAAACCAGGGGAACTGATCGATGCAGAGTATGAAGAGGTAAAAAAACATCCCCTGCTTGGCTATGAAATATTTAAGCTTACCGATGTCTTTGACGCCCGGGCCGGCGCAATTGTGCTCCAGCATCACGAGCGTTACCAGGGGCAGGGATACCCCCGGGGCCTGAAAGGGACAGAAATCAACACCCTGGCCCAGATCACCGGTATTGTCGATGTTTATGATGCCCTTACCTCGGACAGACCTTATCGAAAAGCATACATGCCACATGAAGCCATTGACATGCTTATATCCTGGGGAGAAGAATATTTTGATATTAATATCCTGCATCACTTTCTTTCTATTGTGGCAGCTTACCCGATTGGATTTCATGTTTTACTGAGCAACGGTGAAAGCGGGCTTATTATAAAAAACAACCCCGGCTTTACATTAAGGCCGGTGGTGAGAGTATTATATAAAGACGGTGAAACCCTTACGCCTTTAAGTCAGCCTTATGATCTCGATCTCTCAAAAGTCCTCGATCTGACCATTGAAAAAGTGCTTGAAGAAGGTTAAACTTTAAAAAGCTAAAAACAACCACATGCGCCCGTAGCTCAGCCCGGATAGAGTAACTGACTTCGAATCAGCAGGCCGCAGGTTCGAATCCTGCCGGGCGCACCAGAAAGGCCCCTGCCTTAACGGCAGGGGCCTTCAACTTGCCTGATAAACCGGCTCGATTAAACTTTAATCGTCATCACTACTGCCCCAGCCGGAGGGCGAAGTTTTGGTAAAATCCATTCCATCAAAGAGAGCTTCATTCTCTTCTTCAGCCTCTTTATTTTCCAGCCACGCATCGTAGGGAGCGGCACCCCTGGTTTCATTAAACCACTCCAGGTACCTTGGATTGTAGGTACCCTTAGCCCCGTTATAGGCAAACCAGGCCATATATTCCTTGGATCCTGGCTCGGGCGTTGAGCTGCTTGAGCCGGAACTTGAAGGCTGCTGGGAAGTTGATGTATTCGCAGGTGCCGGCTGCTCAGCCGATGGAGCAGTTACATTATCATTTTCATCGGATCCGCCGACAGCAAGATCATCCTGGCCAACCTCATCCTCAAGGGGATCTTTCGGGTTAACCACTTCATCACTCTCAGCATTGGGATCTACTTCATTACGGTGAGATAAAAGCAACCAACCGGGCAGCTCACCATCCAGGCTGGTATCAATTGCAGTTTCCGGGCTGCGGGAAGCAAGTAATCCGCAACCGGCCAAAGAAAAGCCAAACAGTAAAACGAGTGTTAAAACAACCAAGGTCTTAATTCTAGGCATATATTTTCCTCCTTTAAAGACCTTCTCCTAAGATAAAAGCCCGCTTGTCAGACCTGACTTAATAACGGGCTCGCTTCATGAATTATAACTGATGAAAGTGATAAATGCAAGTGGTGGTTAAATACAGTATGAATATGTTATAATGAAATCTACGATTCAGCGAGGCAACTGCCTGCTGAATTAAAAGGCATTTTTTATGGGAGGTAAATTTATGGCAGATATGAAAATTTGCCCTTTTTGCAATGAGGAAATACCGGCAAAAGCAATTAAATGCCGTTACTGCGAATCAATGTTAGATGGTGTAGAAGCAGTTCCGGTAGATGATTCCCAGGCACCGGCTTCCGGCAAAGAGCGCAAAAAGAGGAATATAGCTGCACCGCAGCAGGGCGTGTATTACCAGGCAGTGGGCGGCAAAAAAAGTAAGAAGCGTTTTCTTGTTCCGCTGATCATTATCCTGGCTGTATTATTAATAGCCGGGGCCGGCACAACCTACTGGTTTTACTTCCGTGACGGAGGGCCCACAGCAACTGGTACTGTTGACGAAAGTGATATCGTAGGCTCCTGGAAAGGAGCTGGTGCGGGTGGTGAAGTATACTTCCAGTTTTTACCCAATGAAATGGTGAACATTGCGGTCCCTTCAGAGAGTTACTGGTTCAGGACACAGTACCGCATAGAAAATACGGAAGAAGCCAGTTATCTTGAAATTTATCACCGCGGCCTGGACACCTGGGAGAGAACAGCTGAACTGGCCGGCCGAGACCCGGAAACAATCATCATGACCGACACCTGGGACGGGATTGTTTTTGAACTAACCCCCATTGCTGATGCAGAATTCAGAAGTATCATCAATGAGTTAAGTTTTGAACGATAAGCTGGTCCTCAGTAAAATATTCTTTTTATGGAATGCCCCCTGCCAGGGGGCATTCTAATAAAGATAGTTTATTGTAATTCCACTTATGAAACTTCATCGATAATGAAAGGCCTTATATCATGGCGGATAATCCTAACAGAAAAACTGATGAACAGTATATGCGCATTGCCCTGGAAGAAGCATCCGTCGCCGCCCGGGCCGGTGAAGTGCCGATCGGTGCCGTTTTAGTTCAGGACGGTCGGGTTATTGCAGCCGATCATAACCGCAGGGAAGAACATTGTGATGGAACTGCCCACGCCGAACTGCTGGTTATACGTAAAGCCGGGAAGATCTTAGGCGGTTGGAGACTCAGCCGCTGCACCCTTTATGTTACCCTGGAACCGTGCCCGATGTGCGCCGGGGCCATGGTGCAGAGCCGGGTCGAACGGCTGGTGTTTGGTGCTTTCGACCCCAAGGGCGGTGCTGCAGGAACCCTGTATGATATTGTTCGCGACAACCGTCTTAACCACAGGCTGGAGGTAACCGGCGGTATAATGCAGGAAGAATGCGCTTCATTGCTGCAAGATTTTTTCCGCAGCAGGCGGGACTGAACGTTTGAGATGAACTTAATCAGATTCAACCACCTGTATAGGTTGTTGCTGGCTCCAAAGATCCCTTTTATTCTGAAAAACTTTTCAAACAAACAGCTGAAGGAATCCCCGGTGCAAAGCTTATTCTATATCCTGAGATGGGGCACCCCGCACTTAAATTTATTTATCCATACCTCCATAATATGTCTCAAAACCCATGTGTAATCTTGCTAAGATGTAGGGCTGGCGGCATATCTGCTGGGAAATATGTTTGAAAACATGGTTGTTTTGGAAGCACTCAAAGCAAGGATGAACAAGGGCTTGGAACCGAACCTATACTTTTATCGTGATGCAAACCAAAAAGAGGTCGGTCTTTTGTATAAAAACAGAAATGAGCTTATACCGGTAGAGATCAAGGCAGCAATGACTTATAACAAATATCTTTATAAAAGTATAAACTACTTTAATATAATTACCGGTGGTGAAAAGGGATATTTAGTTTATGCCGGAAAACTTAAGTTTGAAAAAAGCAGTTTATCGGTTTTAAACTTCGCTAATACCTACAGTATTTTTGAATAATCACTCCACAATTTATAAAAACATGACTTTTTAGCAGGGGCTTTTAAACCTGGAGATGACCAGGAAGACCACGCACCATATCCCTCATAAGCTCCCGGGTTAAGTGGGCCATTACTGCTTTCCCGTTTTCTGCAGCTCCTCTTTCCGGATACTTATGAGCTATTATCTGGGTAACATAACTTCCCAGGGAGAGCCCTGCCAAAACCGCTTTTTCAATTATCAGGTAATCCAGCAGATCAACAATATAGTCCGCTGTGGTTTCCGAAAAAGGTAGCTGATCATTGAGAGGCGTTGATTGCCCATGATTTAGCATATCCCAGATGATTACCCTGAATTTATCCTGTAAGCCTTCCGCCTGGGGCTTGAAAGTTTCATGGCTCATGCTGACTCCATGGGAAAATAATATTGCCGGGGCATCATCCCGGCCATGTACCTCGTAATACATCTTTCCGATCCTGTTTTCAAAATACTTGCATACTGCTCCTATCTGTTTATTTTCTTTCACATTATGTTCATACCAGGTTGCTGATTAATTTTTATTCACTGGTTCCATTGAATAAAAGTTTAAAGACTATGATCACCTTGGGGCCTGCTGAAAATGCTCAGAACAAGCACTACGAGTTGATGGCTGCAGCAGCTTAGCAGATTGTCTATAAAAGGGTTGCTCACCCCTTTATATATTGCCAAACTCATACCCTTCCTCATGAAAAACATACAGTAGAAACCTGGCCCGCGAGCAGCCCACATATACATCACCCGGGGTGCAGACCTTGCTGTCAGGTTTGATTCCGGTTAAAAAGACAATATCAGCCTCCAGGCCTTTAAAAGACCTGATCGTATAGAACCGCACCGCATTGGAAGGAATCACCTGTTCTTTTTCCCGCCTGCTTCCCGCATCATAAAGCGGCCACTCACCCACCTTGTTCCGCCCGGCAAATGCACTTTTCTCCAACCTATGCGGCGACAAAATAGCCACCCGCTCCGGCCGCACCCGCTGGCTTACCAGGCGGCCCAGCTCTTTCTTAACCAACTGATACTCTTCTTCAGCACTCTGCCAGGGGAAAAAGCCAATGGGAGCGCCTCCCCGGTTGGTGGCTACCAAGCCATCTCCGCCGATCAGCCTGGTCAGCCAACTGTTAATCGCTTCCGTATTACGCAGATTACGGGTTAGTTTATGACGGGAAACCTCAAATGAGGCCAGCGCATCAGCTTTAGGGTTAAAGATATTCTGTCCCGGGTCGGCAAAGATATAATACTCGCCCTTTTCTCCCCCTTTGAGCATCTCCTGGAGGATTAAAAACCATTCCTCCCGGAAATCCTGCCCTTCATCAACCACCAGAGCATCAAATTTTTCTTCCTCCGGCAGATCAGCCAGGTAATTGAAAGCTTGCTCCGGCAGCTCCTGCTGGAAAAAACGGTTCCTCTCCCCTGCTTCTTCTGGCACTTTAATACTTAAACCCTGATCTATCAAACAGACCAGCAGCAGATTGTGGAAATTGGTAGCCTTAAGCAGCCCCCTATCCAGTTCCGCAGCCAGTTCCCTGCGCATCAGCTCACCCAGGTTGCGGTTAAAGCAGGTTAAAAGTACCCGCTTGTTTTCATGAACCAGGCGCCGCACCTTTTCCATGGCAATATAGGTTTTACCTGTCCCGGCCGCACCCAAAAAGATCTTGCGCTTATCATAAGCGGTCTCGTCCAGTATACGCTGCTGCTCTTCAGTCAGCACCCGCTCAGCTGAACTGTAATAGCGCTGCATCTCTGCTTCCAGGGTATTAAAAAGCTTAAAAGAGGGAGCAAGTATCTTTTTTAAAAGAGCTACCGCTTCTTCATCGGCCCGCTCCGCTTCACCCTTGAAAATAGCGCCGATTGCCGCCTCCAGCTGGTCGAGGTTGTCACAGAGCAGGATGCTCTCCGGTTTCAGGTTATCGGGGGTGTTGCCGGCCAGGCGGTTGCAATCGGGGAAGCAAACAGCATATCTGATGTTAAGGGGAAAATAGCTTTTACCGGCCACCTGCTTATACTTGCCTAAAATATTATACATGGCCCTTTCGGCCTGCCCGACAGGATCTTTTTCCACGTCCACGTAGTCGCTGCCCAGCTGTTTCTGCCAGCGATTGTTAAAGTATTGATACTGGCCTTCTTTAACCTCCACCACCAGGTAACCGAGCCTTGGGTGGACAATTATAAAATCGGCTTCATAAATGAGCGCTGGGTTTTCAGCATGCTCACCGGCGCTGAACTTGTAGCTGTAGTAAACGGTGTAGGCAGGGGGCAGCTCGCTGGCTGCTTCATAGAAACGCTGCTCGCCGCTGTTTTCGATCAGGCCGGGGTCGATATCGGGGACCATTTTTACCATGGTGGTAGGTCCTCCTTATAATTATTATCTGATCTTTTTAAGTATCGCTTTACAATATAAACAGGAAAAATAAAGCGAATATCTTTTTTCAATTATTACGATCCCCTGACAATGCAGTCGCCACACGCTAATCTTTATCATTATTTATAATCTTCAGGTGCCCAACCTCTTATAATCGCTTCTTCCCATATTTTTTTACATGGAACTGATAACTTTATGCTTGGTTCTTTGTTGTTTTGAAGTATCCTCCCCATGTTGGCACATTGGCTCCGCTGTTTTCCGGTAAGGAAATCCATTTGTTTCAGCCACTTTGCAAGTTCCCACCAAGACTGGCTGCCTTTTCCTTTACAAAAATCTATAATTTCAGTTTCCACCCTAATCTCCGGATTGTATTCTCTTACCACTTCGTTTGATGCCAGAAATGTACTTCTTATCTCTTCAGAAAGCTCAAAGCTATTCTCTCTCAGAAGGCTCCAGCACTCTGTCTTCTTACACCATTCCGAGATATTCTTATCTGTTTTACGGATATGATCGTTGACTACATAACAAATACTTTCAATTGTCTCCAAAATACAAGTATCTACTACTTGGTTTTTCCACAATCTTTCCAGATCTATTTTCATGTTGGTTAATTCCATCAGCCAAGCAAGGGTATATGTAACTATATTATGTCTGTAGCCATCAAAACTCTGTTTTCTTACAACACGCTCTGCATTTTTCCACAACAAAACCAGTGCAACAGTTTTTCTGAAAAAAACTGTTAAGTCTTCCTCCTGTTCCCGCAACCATAAATTAAAGTTAGCAAAATTCTTTTGTGCGCCCAAGCTAACAGTATAAGGTTTCCTTAGATATGTGTTCCACACTTTTCCAAATATTGCCTTATCAAACCGTTGGGTTTTAGGGTATTTTGCTTCATACTCCCTGATTTTGGCTGGTGTCCTAGCTTCAAGGTTTTTTGTCTCTTCATAACTACCCCTCGCTTTTTCATAAAACCAATATGAAATTCTTGAACCACCTGTGGGGTCGGGTGCAGGAAATCTCTTAGATATTTCATGTATTTCCGGATGTGGTGGATCGTTGGCAGCAAGATCAGCAAGGTTTACTTTGTTTTGTGTATTAGAATACTCACTGATACGCGGTACATAAAGATCTAATTTGTCACGATCATTAATAACAATAAGCTTCATCTGAACACTTATTTCGGACAATACCGCTTTGTTTTTTTTCCTAGTGTGGTACAGTGAGGCCACTGTCTGGCCACCATTAACAATTTGGAAATCTTTTACTCTGCTAATTACCTTGGTGCCATCATCAAATTCTTCGGTTTCTATCTCACTGGCTGAAACAGTAATACCGTTATTAAAAGCGCAAAACATTTCAGGCTCATTGATTATTGTATCCCTAATTCCTTTGTTTACATTACCTCTGGCTGAAAGAAACACTCTGACATTCATATCCAACATTTTAGTACCCCATTGTGAATAGATATTAGCAAGTACCTGTCCGGGAACGAATGCCAAATGCGTTTCGTACATATCATTATTACTTCTGCTGCTGAGAAAAGGTATCGGCCTGGCACCATTAGCATTGAAATCAACCACTACTTCTTCTTTCTCACCGTTTTCAATAAACTGTAATATCCTCTCAATATCCCACAGGATATATCTGAATTCTATATCATCAATAATTTCGACATTTGCCGCTCTTTTCTCTGTAACCCCATCAGTAATAAAAAATATTCTTACTCCGATTATTTCGTCACGTAATTCATATATTAGCTTAGCCAGATCAAATGCCTCATTGGCAATTTCTATTTTAGTATATAGCTTTGATTTGCAGTTTTGGAAGAATCTCGTACAGTTTTTAAAATACTTCTCAACTTCGGTATTCGTTACTTTCACAATTGGCACATCTGATTCGCCGAGCCAGTTCGTCACTATTAGATTAAGATTACTGTATTCTTCATCAAAACAATACCCGTCAACTTTCATCCCACGGGCCTTGTAAGATGACCTGATGAAATCATCAAGTTCACCTGCTTCTACGAGCATATCGCCAACCTCTTCTGTAAACTTATGTTCTTTAAGCATTTCGAGTTCATGAGATGCTGTAGAAATATCTGCGCGCAGGCGTTTAATACTTTCGTCTAAATCAGGCACTATTATCACCTCCGTTAAAAAGGCTTGTTGCGGTATTTAAGTCAATCAGATAATCATAACAGGAGGAAATAGACACAGAATATGAAAGATCACCTGTACCGGAAGGCATATCAATTATCCTTGGAAAGCCGTCCCTCACGAGAAATGATTCCTCTTTCTTAATTATATAATTATCTTTATAGATATACTCATGTGAATCAATGTAACCGGCTTCATGCAGAGATTGTTCAAATGAGATCTTAGCAGACATGTTATCTGATAGGGAAAAACGAATCTCTTCAATTAGCGATGGTAGTGTCAACCCACCTGAAGGCAGAACCTGAAGGCTTAGAACATACAAAACCATTTTTTCTAAAACCCTGTCGTCCAGTTGCCTTTCGTTGTTTATTTTTACTTTTCGCGGTTCCTTTGAAATGGTAGTCTTGACTTCCACAGCTCCATCCTGATATATATAATCATGATATGCGCCTGAGCAACCCTGCCAGGCATTAACAGCTTTGTTTTTATTCATCCCGGCATTAATAATTCGCTGCATCCAATATATTTCTCCGAACAATCCACGTTGCGCCTCTATTCCCAGACCATCAAAACCATGTTTATGAAAAAACCTGCTCCACTTGTCAAGGCAATTATTCAACTCACGTGCCCTGTGTTCAGGCTTGACAATATTTATTAGTGTAACAACTATATCTGCACAAACCAATAAAAAAACACTTTCGTGCTCCTGCCTCAAAATATGTAGCATAAGATGCGGGATTTTTTCCTGATGGATGTCAAGATCTATTGCCGTAATTATCAAGCCCGCCCATTTAGGATCAAAAAAACTATGTTGACCCCGGTCAGTTAATTCGATAAGTAATTCTTTTTTAATACCCGGAATAGAAACACCAAGACGTATACCATTATCTTTTTCCAAATCCAACCTACGATATATTCTGTTCTCTTTGTGATTACTATCGCACTGAATCTTTTGCGCCAAATCGCTCCAAATTCCATCTATTTTTTCTTCCATAGCCTGCCTCATTCTTTTCACCCCATATCCTCTTCGGCATATACAGTATTTACTAAGTATTCTATGGGTTTTGCAGTGCTGCTGCCGGGAAAACTAACAGCAAAGCCTACCACAGGGTCCTCCTGTCCACCATATTTATTTCCATTTGAATCTTCACCAAGTGGCAAATATATCAGAAGTAGGCCCCTCTCTTTAGGTCGGATATAACGTCTGATAGTGGTGCCTGAAGGTCTGAAATCACCGCTTTTTGCATAGCCCTGACTTCTGTCATATTCCCTTGCTTTTTCAATTTCCTTTTCGGAAAGATCTAAAGCTTCGTCGCTCGGGTTTACCAGCCTTTTAATGGTTACAGATGATCCACTTAGGGAACCGGCCGGGAAAGGCTTTCTTTTAACACAACCTATATGGTAATCATTAACAGCAATGGTTTCCTCAGCATCTGTTTTAGATATCAGTGCGACACACCAGTCTGTAAGTTCTCCGTTATTATTTTGCTTTTCAATATACTTAGCTATGACAGAAGCTTTAACTGTTCTCATTGCTTCTTCTCTCTGCCGATAACTGATTAAAAAGTTTATTACAACTGCCGGTGTTACCTTAAACCATAGCTGCCCAGCTGGTTTTTGCTGGTGTTCAACACCATTTGTTTGCTTTATTTCTCTTATCATTCTTTCCAAAGCATTGTAATTGTTTGTCGTATAATGTCTGTCATAATTGATGGTTTCCGGTATTTGCCCTTCATAAGAAAGTAAAATGCGTTCTGAATTTCTTCGTTTCCCGGCAGATGTAACCACCAATCTTCCCGGATGGCTACGTACTTTTAAACCAAATTCTTCGGGGGTCTTTTTAATACTACTCATATAATTGATTTCTTCCCGTAATTCCTGAGTGGCTGCTGCAATATGACGATACCATGATAATAGTTCCTCTGTTGTATAAATACGGCACAAATCACTATACCCGTCACGATAACCAAACCATCTGCCCATTTGCATTAATGTATCGTACATTTTAGTAGCTCTGAGGTAATAACTTACTGATAATCCTTCTAATGTAAGCCCGCGCGAAAGCTTATCTCCGCCAATCACGATTGTACTGAGGCCCTGTTCCTGCCAAGAAACTTCCTCGCCCGATTTTACTCTGGCAGAAGCATGTAATTCTGCTTCTCTGTAATCAAGGTAATCCCTGGAGGTTCCGTTGATTTTTTTTACTTGTACATGACGTGTTGTTTCAGCCAAAACTCTTTCTATCTCAACCCATGAATGTGTTGATGCATCTATAAAAGGAGCCATATTGTTTGCCATACTTTTTGTGGTTACATCAAAGTCAGTTTCCCAGATGTCCCTGAAATCATCTAATGCCTCTCCACTCATTATTCTCGACATTAAGTCACGAAGTTCTTCTGTTAATAAGTCATGCAGAAGGTCCTGTACATTTGTAAACCTTGTTACATGAATCAGCATCGAGTTGTGGGGTGTGCCTTCCTGCCGCAAAGAACGGGCGGCACAACTTAAAAGGAAACTTTTCATTGCATACTTCATGCTGTCTGGCATACTTGTAATATTTAAACTTTTTTTATGCTTATCAGGAATAATGTCTTCATGATCACTTACAACACGAATAAGTGGTAGAGGATCTGCAGAATCTATATCACGATCGGGATCACTGTCGAAACCGAAAACTCTTTCCGGGCCCAGATAATTACTTGGAACAGGAAGACTGATTATAAAACTACGTGGAAATAAATCCTCGCCATAGATTGGATGGGTTTCCTCATCCCTGTGAATAAAAATATTCGCATAAGGTGTGGCTGTATAACCAATATAAGCACTCTTATCAAATATTCTCAGAAGTTCTCTTATCAGTCTGTTTGTTGAAGTTGGGTTCCATTCTTCAACAATCCTGCCTTCTTCATCACGTTCCGGCCACGTAGTGTTTATTGAGGCATAATCACATTCATCATCTATAACCATCACAGGTATATCAGGTATATGTACAAGACCATCAGGGCCTATTTCACCAACGATAGATGGAACCCAGTTTTTCAGGTTTCTTAAGATTGTAACGTTTTTCTTGATTACCAAAATAATCGGCGGACCATCTTTAGACAGCGGTATTCCACTTCGACTGGCAATACTTTTCTGAAAATCGCCCTTCTCAGCGCTACTAGTCAGTGAATACACAGGTTTATGATCCTTGAACAATGCCCTTACACCAATAGCCTGTTCTGCTCCGGTCAGCTGTTGAACACGTTCTATATCATAACCCAGAAATTCATCATTAAGCCTAGTTTGAGTCTGACTGCGCAAACTGTTATGGACTCCTGCCAACACTAAAAACAACTTATAACCGGCATCTGCTGCTTTTGTGATAAGGGCTGAGTAGTTAGCAGTTTTACCGGACTGAACGCTCCCCATTACCATGCCCCTTCTGTCCCAAACCCCTTCGCGGCATGGATCTTCCAACCTTGAAAGGATCTCACTCGAAAGGTTATCTATACTGTTAATAATAATACTTGGCCATCCTTTTTTTGTAATCATATACTGCTTAAAATGATCCCAGAAATGCCATTCAAATTCTCTGTGTATCGGGGTATTAGCCGATGGATTAAACCACTCTACATGATCGGTTTCACTGTCGATAAAATCAGGCACTCCTATAACCACATCATGTATGCTTTCCAATTTTCGGAACAACCAGTCTTCATCTATCTCTGTTTCCGGAAACATTAATCTTGTTTTGTTTATAAAACCACTGATTCCCTTTGGACTGACAACCTCTCTGTCGAAATAGGTGTGAGATATTTTAATAATGGTATCGTAAATTGGATCCATAATCATCCCTCCCTGCCCTTCATATTTTCCAACGCAGCCATGTAAGCAGGGTGGTTGTTGAATGGTTCTGTCGCAAGTGTAATATCCATGGCAATTTCATGATTTCTGCCATTTCTTCGATGATTTTCATAAAAATCAACACATAATTCAATTAATGCTTCCGATGGTTCAATCGTTTCCGGAGGAAGATCAACATGGCAATCTTCAATTTCATTATTGTCAATTATAATTAGAGTATGCGGCACTGTTGTTTCAATAACATGAAACAACTTTTTAACCCAAGAATCTGAAGATGGAAGCTCTTTTAAAATTACTTTAATCACCGCATTATTCCTGTTAATCCTGTAAACAACTTTATCTCCTATGCGTAATCTCTTCCAGACATCATTATGGCTTTTTTGTCCGGCATTTCTGGGTTTTCCGGCTCTTGCCCGATAAATCTCAACAGCTGCCTTGCGGGTTGCTCTGGCGACTCTAATCAATTCAGGCTTAAGCTTATCAGGTGGTTTTGCTGTAGCCTTTCTGACATCAATTCCCCATTCATGATCTTTATTGTTACCAATATCAACCATTATTCTAGCTAATTTATAATGCTCCTCAGGAACTAAATCAAGATTAAAATAGCCCCCCGGAACAATCATTCTCCTGTTCCGGTAAAGATAAAACCCCTGTTGGGCATTCCAACCTTTTGGCCCCGCACCGTCATTGCTTTCTTTTTCTGTTCTGTGCGACACATGGGGCAGAATAAAAGGGTTTATGTTTACCATTCCACTTGCAACCTTCTCATTTGCCAATTCCTGAGTATATGAATTGTTCTTCAAATAAGGATCCCATGGTTTCAGGTCCATGGTGCCCAGCTTGATTTTAAGATTCGTCGGTGCAGAAAGGTACCTGTGAAAAACCATCTCCAGATATTTTTGGACTGTAAAAAAATTGTTATAAAAATCCTGTCTGGCTTTTTTATCGTCGGGATCAGCAGACTCAACAACCCTGTCAAGTTTTTGCCATAAAACCATTGTACCATGAGACATGCTATCTATTTCAGTAAGAATAGACTCGGCATAAGCTGGCGGCACTGTATCCAATTCCCATTTATGGGTTTTTTCGACATGATCAAGATCCCAGCATCTCAGTGCAGTATCGCTATCAGGCGTTTTAGTATAAACCGTCAACACTCTACATTGAGAAAATGATGCAGTCTTCAATCCTAATCCAAACCGACCTAAATCCTTCGGATCTCTTTCCTCAAGTGGGCTCTGACTTCCCAACCTCATCGCCTCTTTTAAACGGGCCTCATTCATACCATGCCCATCGTCAAGAATATAAATCCATGAGTGAGCACCTTCCCAATGATATTTGATCCAAATATATTTAGCCTTTGCATATATACTGTTATCAATTAGATCGGCAATAGACATGGCCAAGTCATAACCTATAGCTCTTAGCGAAGCTATCATGGCACCGGCCTTCGGTGGCAGTTCTTCATATCTACTCATCCAACCCCTCCATTACAGGAAATTACTTGTTACTAAAATTTAAATCATATTCGCAAAGACGCGAGCCTCAGTTTATAACTATTTTGTTTATTATATGGACTATTTCGTCTAAACTCTGATAAATCTCGTGCTCCCAGAAACGTATGACCCTCCATCCCTGAGTAGTAAGAATCTGGTTTACTTCATTATCCCTTCCCTTATTTGTAGATATTTTTTGTTTCCAAAACTCAGAATTGCAAACAGGTTGTTTAAAACATTTCGGACAACAGTGCCAAAAACAACCATCAACAAACACAGCCAGTTTCTTGCCGGGAAATACAATATCGGGCTTACCTGGCAATTTGCTATTTATCCTGTATCGCAGCCCACTCCTGAAAAGAGCCTTCCGTAATAAAAGTTCCGGTTTTGTATCACGACATCTGATAGCAGCCATATTTTTGCTTCTCTCTTCGGGTGTTTTTATGTCCATAATGGCCTCCTGATTAAAAATTTACTAATAATTTTTGAGTGAATTATAAACTGCTTTTGCAATAGCCAACCCCAGTATTGGCGGAACCGCATTACCAATATGCTTAAAGCGAATATTCCCCTTGGCCTTAAACTCAAAATCATCAGGGAAAGATTGGAGCCTTGCAGCTTCTCGAACTGTTATTGTTCTGGCTTGCCTACTATCAGGATGTATGAAGCGATTTCCATCTTTATGAAGGTGCGCGAACACTGTTAATGAAGGTTTGTCCCAGGCCATTTTTTTATATTTATCTCTGAAGCTGTCCATCTTATATTTGATGAGATCGGCAAGTTTAATTAACTCCGGATCTTCACTTTCAATAAGGTGCGCTGATGAGCACCCTTCGGGGATTCCCTCAAACAATTTTATGTCAGACAGCTGATGACTTCTAGCCGTATGCCCGGTTAACAGAGTATCCCGATGCTTGGGTTTAATAAAATCCAAAAATTGTTTATCTGTATCAGAACGGTTTTGATAATTTTTATCAAATGCATTCCAATGATATTTTATCGGATCTTCTCCATTATTGCGTTTTTCATTTTCTAAAATAATATACTTTCGCCACTGCTCATCGCTTAAATGCGAGCTAATATTCTTGTGTCTTGTATAAGTAATCTTTGGTAAAACAAATGGTAAATCTCCAATAGCTGCTCTTACGCTTACAAAAGGTTTTAGCCCCAATATTTCTGCCTGATCTGCTACACAATGGGTTTTATGGGGAATAAAGTTATCAATGCCGAGGCTATTTCCAAAAATGAAAAAACGCTCCCTAAATTGTGGAACTCCAAATTCAGCAGAGTTTAATAGTAGATATTTTTTACGCTGGTTTTCTAAATCCAGTTTATACCCAATTCTTTCAAATTTATCTTTTATCAAATCAACATATTTATAATTATCACCATTTCTTTTTGAAGAAATACCCTTAACATTTTCAAAAACAAAAATCTTAGGCTTATAATGATTAACAATTTCAATATAGTCAATAAAAAGATTATCCCTGTGATCATTAGCAAACCGGTTTTTTCTTTCAATATCACCCGATCGTGGCCCAATTAATGAAAAAGACTGACAAGGTGGCCCACCTATAATAACATCTGCTTTTGGACATACTTTATACAGTTTTTCTTTGGTTTCTTTTTTTGTTATATCATCTGTAATAACAATTTTTTTTGCTTTTACAGGATTCATGCCATCACGAATCAGGGATGATATAAAGGTTTCCGCTGCATCTGCATCTATTTCCACAGCACCGGAGATAATAAATGGATTAAACTCTTTGACCTTAAAAGATTTCAACCCATAAGAAAAACCACCTGCACCTGCGAATAAGTCAAGTACTTCATATTGCTTGTTTTTCATGTCTCATCTCCTAAATTAAGCCAATAATAAAAACAGATTATAATATCAATTAATTTCCAAACATAGCATATGATACTAAGTCCAATGCTTTAGTCATTTTAAGAATATGTTAATAATTGCATTACTAATAATATTTTCTAATAAATATCTATTCTCCATGTGCAGATTGATAAAACCTCGCTGGCCCCCTGAACACTTCCCTCATGTGCCAATCGACAAAATCATCTTCGGGATAATAATCTAGCCGCAGTGGCTTCCTTATCTCCTGCCCATGATAGCGCATTAACCATTCTTCCATGCCATGAGTACCGTGAGCATTTTCGGCCACCTGGAAAATTAGTTCATTGCTAAGAGTAAATACCCCGCGGTCAAAGAGTTTGTGGTGCAGAGAACAGAGGGCGATACCGTTCTGTTCATGGTCCGGCCCACCGGCCTGGTGCCACTTGATGTGGGCTGCTTCAACGCCAACCAGGGTGTGACCCAGGCGCACATTAAAACCGCAGACAGCGCAACGATATTCATAGGCGCTGAGAACGCGGTTACGGAAATCAGGGTTGCGGGTTTGTTTTTTAGCTTTATCGGCCTCATATTCCGACACTTCAAGATCAAGGCCGACCTGGTCGAGGATATCCTGGTGAATGGTATCGGGAAAGTTTTGCTTTAGAATGTAAGATGCTACTTCTTCTACCAGGGGTGGATTACTTTGAAATAGTTGATATACCGGCTCTGTAAAACCGCCGGAAGTCTGGTTTTCGATGAGTTCGCGTTCGGTCCAGTCTTTCCTGGTGTTCAGGATTTCCAACCCACTGATGTTCCAGAGCCCATCATTTGTTAACCTTATAAATGGATACTCCGGAGCATAAGTTGCTCTTTGCGGGCCAAACTCAAATAGAAGCTCTTTTAGATCATCTTTAACCCGGGCATAGCTCATTAAGCGTGGTTCGCCCCGGGTGAGGCGGCCCAGCGCATAAAGAATTAGCAGCGGTTTGTGAGGGGCTCTTTGCCCGCCTCGCTGCCATATCTTCAAGTTAGCAATTGTTCGTTTTAGCTTTTCCGGTTTCATAAGAGAAGTGGTTAACCCACTTTCTGATTAAAACTATACTTGAAAATTTATGGTGCAGCTTTTCGGCTGAATTTATATATTTATCTATACAATTCTATGTTTATACTTTGAACCCTTCATTTGCTGGCAGAGTTTTTTCATTTATTCTTAGTAAGTTGGCCTTCGATAAACTGCTCGGCCGTGCTGTGAGCCGGGCAGCGGCAATATCTGTTCATGGGCGAGTCGCACTGGTAGAAAGCCCGGATGAGCATTTTTGCATCTTCGGGCTGCAGAGTGAGGTAGGTTTCATGGCAGATGCAGCTATGCCCGCTTCCGCTGTAGGTGCTGATATAGAGGAACCGCTTGTTGCAGGCAGAGCAGCGGCGCAGGTCGAGGAACATATTCTGGTCGTTAGCAGTGCAGTTGGTTATGCCATAGATGCTTATTAAATCTTTCTGGCAGTGGGGGCAGGGTTTAATCACTGCCGGTCACCTCCCTTCTTAAATTCTCAGATGTAAATGCTCTGTATGGTTATCTTAGCAGGGTGGGGTGACATATATGTGTCCATTTAGCGACAAACTGGTGTTTATTTGCATTTTTAATAAAACTGATGGGCCGAATGGGACGGTTGCCTGCACATAATGGCTCCAAGGTGGTTATATACGGCTGTTTTCGTTTGTGGCCCCAGAAGGGTAGCCAATATTCCCTTGTGCTTCGCACCTGATGACCCAGGCAAGGCTGTTATGGAGGCAATGGACAGCAAAGTAAAAGAAATTTTTGGCCTTAAGCTTATAAAAACGGATTACCCGGTGGAGCATTTCGAGTAAGGCCATAAATGTTGGCCTCTAAGCCAAGCAGGCAAGGTGCCGTGGGTGATTGCCTTCCCTTATCTACTTGGGCCCAGCAGGATTGGGGAGGATGAGCGCATAACCGTGTTAATCTTTTGCTCTTCTGGATTTTGGGTTTAGGCAGGGAATTAATGTTGGGTAATCTAAGTAAGACTAAATCCACCTTATATATAGGAGGGGGAAAACTGTGCGAACCTTAACAGCGCCAGTTGATTTGGATACGAAAGATCATAGCAAGTCAGAGCATGGCATAAAAATAAATGTAGGCAGCATTAAAACAATGGCCCCACTTAATCGAACCAAAAATTGCCCGTTATCAGGCAAATGTTATGATATGGGTATGATGTGTGCAAACTTTATGCGAGTTGAAAGCAATTTAATAACATTAGAATGTTCGCCTGCTTTGGATTGGCAAGTTGTGTGCAAGGTCGAATCCGAAGAAGGCGAATAAGATGAAACAGATGTTCCATTTTAAGGATATGTGATGGCTTCCCTTCCTTGGGGGAACCCTACCAAGCCGATATTAACAGCCTGCCTTTATGGTGGGCTGTTTTTTATTAAGCTTTCAAAAGTTTAGAGGAAACTGGTTATATTGGTTTTGACCTTTCGCTGTTAGGCGGAGGGCTTAATTATTATATAGATTAATGACTACCAGCAGAATTAGCGCTACCATAATTTATGCCCGGTTGGCAGATAAAAATTACAAGAAATTACTTGCCGGGCCTTATATTTGTGTGTGAGGTGAAAGGTTTTAAGGGGGATTGCTTTGGGATTTATGGTTGCAATAACTACGGTTAAATGCTTAAATGATAGCTATTAAATACAAGAAAATTTACAATTGTATAATAAAAATAAGCTTAAGTTGCAGGAGCTTTAATAAAGTCTGGAGAATTAATTGAAAATCAAACTGCATTTGAGTTTGCTTATGGAGCTTATTATGATATTAGAAGATTGCAATAACACATACAGCCGTGACATCAGAAACTTTACTTGTGCAAAAAAAATGGTTTATCTACTTGCCTTTACTGCGTTAATTATAGGGGGCTCTATATATTTACTATGGCGTCCTACCACAATAAGAATATTTCATTTAATTGATATGGCTGGGCTTGGTTTTTTAGTTGAAAAAATTAGGGCTTATTCTGAGGGTATGCAATATATTGTTCCCCAATGGGTTTTATTTTCTCTGCCAAATGGACTTTGGGCATTTTCTTATACACTTCTTATTACATATGTATGGGTAAGCCAAAAAACAGTATTAAAATATTTTTGGTATGCGACCATACCAATAATTTGTTTTGGATATGAAACCTTACAATTTATGAAGGTGATCTCTGGCACTTTTTGTCATCAGGATCTGTTTTTTTGTTTTACTGGAGTTATCTTTGGAATTATTTTAGCTATGAGAATAAAAAGGAGGTCATCTTAATGAAAGCTGCTGGTGGTATTATATCTTCCATTGCAGCGTTGTTTGGAGTTATTGCTGCATTCGTCACTTTGGGTATTGGCGGCTTGGGAGGGGCTTTTGGAGGTGAAGGTGCTGAAACAGTAATTGGTTTAGGTTGGGCAGGTATTTTCCTTACCTTTGCAATTTTGGTTTTTGCTATTGTTAGCATTTTCGGAAAATCAAAATTTCCGCCTATCGCAGTTATAGTTTTGTCTTTAATTACCGTTGTAGCCGGTGGAACTTTAGTAGCCATATTTATGATTCTTTCCATAATAGGTGGGATTGTAGCTTTAATTGGTGTATCAAAAGAAAGAAAACAAATAGGGGGGCTCTGATATGAAAAAACAGTATTATTTGTCTATAATATCTGTTCTGATTTTAGTTGTTTTTGTTATTATCGCCATTGGAAGTGGGGATACAACTGAGCCTGAAAGAGTAGAACGCGAAGAAGCTGATAGTATACCAGTTGAAGAACCCATTGATGAAACAGAAGCAGCAAATGAAACCTTCTATTTAGGTGACACGGTAAAAATGGGGGATCTAATTTTTACACTAAACAGTATTCGTTGGGATCAAGGTTCTGAATTTATGAAGCCTGACCCCGGGGAAAAATGGATTGTTTTTGATTGCACAATCGAAAATGCAGGTGATAGTGCTACCAACATATCAAGTTTGGCTATGTTTTCACTTTATGACGAAGAGCATTATTCATGCAGTATGACAATATTTGCTGATACAAAAGGTAGCCTTGATGGTGAGCTTGGCGCTGGGAGAAAGATGAGAGGCGAGATTGCTTTTGATGTCGAAGAGGGACAGTCGAAATGGGAGTTTATATTCAAGCCAGAAATGTTCGGTTTCGGGCAGGCTATCTTTGAGATAACAGATGCTGATGTAAATTAAATACAAATAATCTATTTAAAGGAGTTTTAATAACCATAGCAGGAATTCTAATATATGACTAAAAGGGATATGTTTGAACTGCGCTAATGAATAACTTTAGAGCATTCATTGTTATATAAAGATTGAAATATCGCAAAAGGGGAGGGGTAAGAAGTTAAATGGACATTCCAACTTATGACAGCATGATGAATCCACTATTAAAGGCCATGCACCAGTTGGGTGGTTCTGGAAATATCGATGAAATTAATGAAAAGACCATAGAGCTGTTAAACCTCCCGGATGAAATTGTTGATATACCCCACGGTGATGGTTCAAGAAGCGAAGTGGAATATAGATTGGCTTAGACAAGAACCTATCTAAAAAAATATGGTTTATTAGAGAATTCGGCAAGAGGGATTTGGGCTTTAACAAAGCCTGGAAGTGAACCTATGGAGATAGAACCCCGTGAAGTTGTAAAAATAGTTAAGGAAATGGACAGGAAGAAAAAAGATGCCAATAAAACAGAAGTAGAAGTGGATAATGACGAACCAGAAGAACTACAGACCTTAAGATGGGAAGATGAGCTTAAAGCAGTATTGTTTGCCATAGAGCCAGATCGGTTTGAAAGGTTGGCACAAAGGATATTAAGAGAGTGTGGCTTTACACAAGTTGAGGTTACCGGAAAAAGCGGAGATGGTGGAATCGATGGTAAGGGTATTATAAAAATTGCAGGACTGGTTAGCTTTCATGCTATGTTCCAATGCAAAAGATTTCAGGATTCAGTAACGTCAACACATATTAGAAATTTTAGGGGTGCCCTACAGGGAAGAGCGGATAAGGGCATTTTTATTACCACTGGCTTTTTTACGAGAGATGCCATAAAAGAAGCACATAGGGATGGAGCACCACCAATTGATTTAATTGACGGTGATGACTTGGTGAAGAAGCTTAAAGAACTTTCTTTGGGGATTAAGATTGAGTTTGTTGAGAAGGTTAATATTGATAATGAATGGTTTGAAAGTATATAGCGTAAAAATTATTATGTGAGGAATATATAATGAATGAGATATTATTGGGTGGTAGCATTGGCGTTATTGGGAGCATACTTGGAGCAATTGCAGGAGCGATAATAACCTATAAGCTTACCAATAAAAGTGCAAAAATTAAATTTTTTGTAGCAAGCAACTTAGTATACTTCTATTATTTAAAAAGCCAGTTTTGTATATATCTTCCTGTTACAATTACCAACGAGGGTAATAAGGGCACCACAATTTCTGATATAAAAGTATATTTTAAATCACATGCCGGGCAAACTTGGGAGTTAAAGTGGTATTGGATATCGAAAGAAGTGCATGATGAAGAAAGGTGGTTAGATATAGAAAGAGCTAAACCATTATATATCTATGGCAATTCGGGTGCAGATTATGTATTTAAATTTATTGAAAATGATCCACGGGTAGCTCTTTCAGATGTTATTCTGTTGCCGGGAGAATATAGCATCTTATTAAAATACAGGGATGAGTCTATTGATGGATACAAGGAAGAGAATTTTAAAATTGCAGTAAATTCACATTTAAGCGAGTTGCTTAATGAGCGACGTAATGATTTGGAAGATAATAGTGTTATTGGTGTTTATTTAGAATCATAATCAGTTAATAAGTTAGCAACGCAAGGTATTTACAGAAGTTTTGTTCCTCCTTCTTGAGTTTAGTAAAGTAGGGGCTTGCCCTATTATCCCCAAAATAAATTAACCAAAAATAGTAATAACTCCTTGCGAAAGATCGGAAGGTCAAGTAAAATGTCTTTAGCTGGAAGATTTTTCCAGACTAAACGCAAGGAGGATTTACCATAACAACTGTAACCAAGGAGAAGAAGGAGCAAACCAGTGGCGTCTTTGAGCTTTACCACCCGGGAGACAAACAAGAACGCAAATATACCGGGGCCAGCAAGCGGATTGAGGTTTGTGTAAGAGATTATAAGAAGTTTTTATTGGACGGCAGGGCCAGCAAGAAGTTGACTGCCCTTGTGGAAGCCATAGCAGATGACCTGAAAGCACCCTTCGAGCAGGTTGTGGGTGAACTGGAATACCGGGTTGTGGAGGAAGCCAAGGCAGATGAAGTGCAGGGCGTAAAGGATAAATATGTGAAGCCGGAACCAATGTTAAAAACAGCCCAGCAGCCCAAGGCTAACAAGCCCTGGAAAAAGAAGTAGGCGACTCCCTTGGCAAATAAGGCCTTAAGAGGTTATAATAATGCAGAACGGATTGACTGCACGGAGAGATGGCCGAGTCCGGTTGAAGGCGCACGACTCGAAATCGTGTGTGTCGCAAGGCACCGTGGGTTCGAATCCCACTCTCTCCGCCAGTAAATTAAAGCTTTTAAAGCTTTCAAATAAATCTAAAACCACTCGGAACGTCATGATTTAATGCAGTTACCTCGTAAAAAACCATGCAAATATATGCCCACATAAATATATCGTGAAGGCTATAATAATGGTCAGCATATTTTAAACAACTAATGAATACCTTGCTATTTGCCGTGTCTACTTTATTGGGGCAAGGTCAAGGTTGAGAAAACCACATTATATTGAATTAGGAGGAGGGATAGAGATGAAATGGTTCAGGCTTTTGTCAACGATTCTGTTTATTTTCTCTTTCGTGGGAGCATATGGGTGCATTGGTGAGATAGAAGAAGAGTTGGCAGAAGATGAGCAAACAATAGCACTGTCGGAAGAAGATTTCGCTTTTGAAATAGGAACACTTCCCTATAGAGGAGCGGTTCTTTTTATAGATTACAAGGGCGAGGTAGCCCTTTCTGATTATAATCTCTTTTTTAATGTTATAAGTGATGGCGAAATCAAACAGGAAAACATGCCCGTGGAAGAAGTGGATGGAAAATTAACGGCAACGATTGTCGACTTAATGTATCTTCTTGGAGATGAACTTAATTTTGTGATAAAAATCCAAGATGATTCCGGAAAAGAAATTGAACTCGATTATTCCGAAGTCCTTGAACAACGTTATCCTTGGAAAGATTGGATCTTTGATACCGAGGAGCCAATATCTTTAATAGTTACGAATACACAATACAATTTTAAGTACTATTACCCGGAAATCGGCTCTGGTTTGGGCGCCCATTCTTCATGGGACTTTATGACTAGGTTTAGCGATGAAGTAGATGTATATAGTGGCACAGAAGGGATAGTCTGGCAGATCAGTGAGTACAGCGGGGAATATAATGTATATCTGTACAATCCGTATGTAGGTGCGATTATTCAAAATGGACACTTGGCAGAAGGCATTTCCCTACGTAATGGCCAAAATATTTATTCTGGAGAATATCTGGGAAGAATAGCATTAAGCTCTATACCACATAACCATTACTCAGTTATAAGACCGCTTGGTTACACAAAAAACCTTGAAAAGGCAAGGAGCCCATGGCTTAAAGGCAAAATATCTACTCAATTTAATGACTATTACTGGCCCATTATCTATAGTAACGTGGAAAACAAAGATATTTTTGATTCCAAATACTACAAAGATCCCTTCTATTTTCACGAACCAACTACACTAGGGTATTGGAATGAAGAGACATTACCCAATGGGTTAAAAGAAGAGTTGCTGAAAATATTTAAAAGGGATAATCCCAACATTGTGTTACCGGCAACCGAACCACTTGAACCGCTCGATTGATTATCAATATATAGCTCTAATGATTACTTCTACCTAGAATTATAAATGACCTTGCCCCAATAAAGTAGACACAGTAAATGGCGGTTAAGTCTAGATTATTGTGTAAAATTATTGTTAAATCTATTTTTATCTATTTGTGCTGTGATAGAATTAGCATATTACATAAAGGTAAACAGAAACTATGCAGTTAGATTACAAGGAGGGTTGGTGAAAAGCAGTGAACATAAAAAAAGATGATGCAGAGGCAAAACAAAGTGAGAGTAACTACAAAGAATTTTCTTACAAAATAATCTGGTGGATCGGTTTTGGTTTTCTCGGGGTACAGCTTGTGTTTACCACCTACAACGCCTTTTTACCCCTGATGTACCGTTCTTTTTTTGAATCACGGGCTATAATTGGCCTGTTAATGGGTACAGACAACCTGATTGGGTTGCTGCTGATTCCTATAATCGGGGCCTGGTCCGACCGCATCAATTCTCCACTGGGCAGACGGTTACCTTTTGTAGTAGTGGCCCTGCCGGTTGCTGCCCTGCTCTTTTTTGCCATACCTTACGCATCAGCATTTTTATGGACCCTGATCATAACTGAAATATTATTTACAGCAGCCATGCACTCATACCGGGGGCCAATTATCTCACTGATGCCGGACCATACACCACCGGAGAAACGTTCAACTTCCAACGGCATCATCAACCTGATGGGCGGCATAGGCACCCTGATCGCTTTCGGCGGATTATCGCTGCTCTATGATATTGATCCCCGTTTAACTTTTGGAATCGGGGCCGTGGTGCTGTTGATCACCCTGGTTATCGTTTTTCTGAAAGCAGATCGCAAACCGGCTTATATTGACAACATGCCGGTTGAATCAAGAAACCCGATCATAGAAGCGGCTAAAGGGATTGGCCGGCTTTTCAAACCCAGCCAGCGGGGCCGGTTTTTTATTCTTGCCGCCATGCTTACTTACTTCATTGGTTTTGCCGGTTTAGATGCCATGTTCCCCATTTACGGGGTTGAAACCCTGGGGCTTACTGAGGGCCGGGCAGCTTTTATTTTAACTACATTTGCCGGTTCTTTCCTTGTATTTGCCCTGCTGGCAGGTTTTATCGGAACCCGCCTGGGCAAAATACCGGCCATGCTGATTGGCCTTGGTATTATTCCTATTCTTTTTCTACTGGCAATTCCTGTTCGTAACACCACTATTATCGGCATTATCTTCGTTTTGGCCGGGTTTGCCTGGGCCCTGGTCAACGTGCAGGCTATGCCCCTGATCGCCGATCTTGGCGGGCGGGATCGGGTCGGCTTTTATATTGGGCTTTATTATATTTTCACCATGACCGGGCAAATGTTGGGGCCATTTGTGCTTGGTTCAGCCATGGATCTACTCGGTAACCAGGGCATGTTTATCGGTGGAGCAGTTGTCTATGGTCTTGGCTTCCTCTTTCTAACAATCGGGAAGCGTAAATTAGGGGCGGATCCTGTTGAACTGGCCCGCCAGAGCGGCCTTAACGGTGCAGAAAATAAGAGTATGGGCGGGTAAATGTTAACCATTAAGTAGCTTGTTAAGCACATGGGGATAATCGGTAATAATTCCCTGAACACCGCCGTTGATTAAGCTGCTCATAATGTCAGGGCTGTTTACTGTCCAGGGATAGAGGGCAAGATTGTGCTTTTTAAAATTATTGATTGTTACTGCCGATTCCAGGTAAGAGAACAGTGGATGAACCGAGTAGCAGTTCAGGGAAAGGGCTAATTGCCAGGGCTCTTCAACTTCCATGAAGTAAAGCATACCGGTACGAATGGCGGGATTTATACGATGGCAGTTGACCAGGCTATCGTAATCGAAAGAAGAGATAATAACCCGCTGCTCAAGATTATACTTTTCGATTACCCTGATTACTGCCTTTTCAAGCTGTTGGTTCCGGCTTGTCTCTGTTTTAAGCTCTATATTGAATAAATGGTTACCGGGCTGGTAACGGAGAAGCACCTGCTCCAGGGTTGGAATATTTAACCCGCCAAAGCGAGCATCAAACCAGCTACCGGCATCAAGCTGGCTCAGTTCTTCAAGCTTATAATTGTTAACCATCCCCTGGCCTGAGGTGGTTCGGTCCAGGGAGTAGTCATGAATAATCACCGGGACGCCGTCTTCTGTAAGCTGAACATCAAACTCCAGGCCGTCAGCATCTGCGTTAAGGGCCTGATCAAAAGCTTCAATGGTATTTTCCGGGGCCAGGGACGAAGCCCCCCGATGAGCTATATTCAGAATTTTAATTGCACCCAGCTCCTTAATACTGTTCTTTTTAAACCTGATCTGATTATATCTTTATAACTGCAAAAATAAAGTATGAAATATCCAATGGCAGGCTAATTAAAAAGGTGGGTCATAACACCCCACCTTAAAAACCAAATTTGAAGTAACATTATAAATGACATATCCAGCGCCATTATTAAGTATACTATTCTTTATCTTGAACCTGCCTCACTATGATTTTAAAGATCATCATTCACCTTTAGGTGGATAATCCATATTTAACGTTACGGCTTTCATCTCTGTATAATTACCTAATATACCTTCCAGGCAATTTTCGCGACCAATACCGCTCTCCTTCATTCCGCCGTAAGGATGGCCTTCAGTCGGGGGTCCCCAATAATTTATCATGATGCTGCCGGCATTAACAGAATGAGCCATATTCATAGCTTTCACTGCATCGTGACACCATATATATGCAACCAACCCGTAGGCAGTGTCATTAGCCATTCTTAAAACCTCTTGTTCATCATCCCATGGAATTGCAACCACTACCGGCCCGAATATTTCCTCTTTCGCTAAAACAGTGCTATCATCCGGGCTAACGAATACGGTGGGTTCGATGTAGTACCCTTCTGCCAGCGGTCCCTCCTCCGGAGGTAGTCCGCCACACATGAGCGTTGCCTTTTTTTCTTTCAGTGCTGCCTCAATGTATGAATATACTTTGGTAAATTGCTGTCTATTGACTATAGGTCCTATATCGGTATCTTCGCTGAGCGCATTACCCAGCTTGTAAGTTTTGAGTTTTTTGACCATCTTGTCTACGAATGAATCAAATATAGACTTATGTATGTAGATACGGCTTCCTGAGGAACATGACTGTCCCATGCGGTTAAAACGAACAGTGCCAATAACTCCGTTTACGACATAGTCCTGATACGAATCCGGGCACACTATCTGTGGATTCTTACCTCCCAATTCCATTGTCGACATAACGACGCGGTCGGCTGCAAGTTGAAGCAACTGTTTCCCAACTTCAGTAGAACCGGTAAACGTTATTTTTTTAACTTTCGGATGCTTCGCCAGAGCCATACCGCACTCCGAACCAGAGCCTGTGATAATATTAAGCACACCAGCCGGTAAAAATTTATTGGCTATCTTTACCATGTTAATTACGCTGACAGGTGCTGTCGAAGCCGGTTTTAATACAACCGTATTTCCTGTTAGCAACGCAGGGCCAATTTTTACTGCTGCAAGAGCCAGCGGAGAATTCCACGGTGTTATTGCCGCTACCACCCCTAAAGGTTCACGCCGAGTATATAAAAAGGCATCTTTAGGTCCGGGATAAACGGTCCCTTTAACTTCACTGGCTAATCCTCCGTAATAGCGTATTTTTTCGCCTGCATTTTTAGCCTCACCCAAAGTGTACCTTATGGCATTTCCGTTTTCAGTCGCGACCATTTCTCCGAGTTCGGCAGCCGCTTCCTCGATAGCATCTGCAATTTTCAGTAATATAGCTCCCCTCTGAGCAATAGGGACTTCTTTCCATGTTTTGAAAGCTTCCTCAGCCACATTGACAGCCATATCAACATCTTCATCATTGGCGCGGGGCACCTCCGCAACTATCTCTCCTTTCTTTGAAGGATTTTCGACCTGCATCCATTTTCCGGAGGCACTTTTAACCTCTTTCCCTCCGATTACCATTAATTCGCGCCTTATGTTAGTCATATTATATTCCTCCTCTTGCTTGGTGTAGTTTACTAAATGGTTGTATATTTATCCTTCTCATACATCCTGGAACTCTATCCTGTCTATGATTTCCTGCTGACACTCAGGCCCAAGTTGATTGAAGAACGCGCTGTAGGTTGCTACTCTCACCAGTAGATCCTTGTATTTTTCAGGGTTTTTCTGCGCATCTTTAAGCATTTCAGTACTTACAATATTAAACTGTACATGATATCCGCCTTTTTTAAAATACGTTCTGATCAGTGATGCAAATTTTCGTATTTTGCTTTCGTCTTTCAAAGCATCAGGATTAAATTTCATGTTAAGCGCTGTACCGGCACTAAGTTTAACAATATCTATTTTAGTAACAGAATTTATGGTTGATGTAGGTCCGTTAATATTTCTGCCCTGGTAAGGTGACAAACCGCCTTCGCACAAAGATGTCCCGGATTTTCTTCCGTCAGGTAGAGCTCCGACTACGTCTCCCAGCATAAGATTCCCGGAAGCTACATATGAGCTTATCGAGTATTTTGTTCCGTTATATCCTTTATAAGGAACCAGCGCCTCGTTAAAATGATCAAAGATATCAATCATAATAGAATCGACATAATCATCATCGTTGCCATATTTAGGTACTTTTCTAATCAGGCTCATTATCTCTTCTTCTTTTTCAAAGTTGTTGTTAAGTGCTTCGAGAAGTTTGCCCAGCGTTATTGTTTTATCATCAAAAACAAGTTTCTTTATAACCGCTAATGAGTCTGCGACATTGGCTACTCCCACAATTGAAACCCCGTCTGTGATGTATGGTGCTGTGCCGCCGTTTGTGATATCCAATCCTTTTGTCAGGCAGCTTTGAAAACCGGCTGATTGAAACGGAGTTGGCAAATACTCGGCATACAGCTGCCGATCGATATTCCTGACCTTAACGACGATCTTAATAAAATGCTCTACCTGCTTTTTGTAAGCTTCCCAAATATCTTCATAAGACTTGAAGTCCCTGGGATCTCCGGTTTTTAAACCGATCTGTTTGCCGGTTAGGCGGGATTTACCGTCATTGAGCGCAAATTCCAGCATTATTGGCAAGTTGAACTGCCCTCCGATGACATCAAAAGAAAAACCGGGAACAGTGGGAAGTGAGCAGCCGGATACAATGTAATCCCGCGCATATTCAAGGGGTTTACCGTCGTAAATGAGTTGCTGTATTGCTGTTTCATCGCAGATGAATTTAAGCTTTCCTTTTAACTTCTTCGCGGTTTCGCAGGCCCGTATTAGAAAAGAATCAGGTGTGGTTTCGTGGATCCTAATTACAAATTCTTCTGCGTGCAGCGCAACATTTACTTCGGCTTCCAGAAACATATAAGAAAGCTCATTAACTGCATTCTTTCCACTTTTTGTAATGCCCCCGAGCGTAATGTTTGAAAGCACATTCAACCCAGCCGCCGTTTTCATCGTTTCAAAACTAAATCGCATAGCCAACTGATTAATTTTGATAAGGAAAAGTGAGATCAGCTCAAGAGCTTGTTCCCTTGTTAACACCCCGTTTTCTAAGTCTTTCTTGTAATACGGGTAAAGATATTGGTCGGCCCTGCCGAAACTCATACCCGGACCCCAGCCTTCTATCATCAGCGCAACATGCACCAGCCATACGAACTGCAGTGCTTCATGGAAACTCTCCGCTGGATTTGCAGGTACCCGGCTACAGATTTTTGATATAAGTTTTAGTTCTTCGATTCGATCACTGTCTTTTTCCTTAGCGGCAAGTTCATTGGCCAATTCTGCGTGTCGTTCGGCAAAGCGTATCACTGCCCGCAGGGTGATATTTACAGCTGTCAGAAACTCTGATTTTTTATAGCTTTGAATATCCGTTGGGTGGAGCCCTGATAATTCATCGTCAACTTGTTGTTTTATACCGCTTAATCCTTTAGCCAGCAACAAAGGGTAATCAACGCTAATATGTGAGCCTATGTGGTTGTTTGCGATTGAAGACCCGGCCGGAAGCTGTGTACTGTAATGCGCGTAGAGTATGTTTTCCGGGATACGGGCACGCAGCCTGTCAAAAAGCGCCTTGTCCTGCCAATAGGAAAACACCTCTTTCATTTTATTGATAACTTCTTCTGACACAGGAGCAAATACATCCCATTGGGAAGAAGGCGCTTCAACTTGCTGCTGGCTCCATTCCCAGTTTACCTCCGGTGTTATCGGTCCACCCCGCAGTTTGCTTATGGTGTTTCCTACAATAAGTTCTCCATCATCTATAAATATTGACATCTCAGCCAGTATTTTTTCTAAAGCTTTCGCTCGCCGGATGATCTGCGGATAAGCCTCAGTTTCCTTGTATGACTGGGTAAGCAGGTAACCTCTATCTATACAAAGCTCAGGAACAGTCTGAAGCAATTTTTCACGTAACTTGAGAACTCTCAAATTATGGTTGTTTGCTTTTGTAAGTTCTTCCATATTCTTTCCCCCAAAATATAATTGTTTGATGTATTTCAGATTTTACCTCAAAACTACGAGGATACCGAAAGGTTAGGCAGCCATGTACTTAACCCTGGGAAAGCGATCAATAGTCCAAGGAAAATGATCAATAAAACGATAAATGGCACGGTTGAACGCATCAATTTTGCAGCAGGAATTCCAAAAGCTCCACTAACCATATATAGATTTAACCCAACTGGCGGAGTTATAAGTGCTATTTCAATGTTTACACAAACTAAAACACCAAACCAGATAGGATTGAATCCGAGGTCAACAACAATTGGAATAAATAAAGGTAGCGTAACCATCATTATTGCCAGACCGTCCATCACAAAACCCAATAACAATAGAATGACATTAATCACAATTATGATCATCAGCGGCGATATCTCCAGATTTGATACGAAACTGCTCAGGGCATTCGACATTCCGGATACCGCTATTATATAGGTAAAGCAGTTAACGGCTATGATCATCATAGACAACATTGCAGTCAACGTTGCCGCCTGGGTCATCGCCCGTTTTAAGTTAGCGATTCGAAATTGAAAAGAAGTTACAGCAATAATTAAAGTAATAACAACACCTACTGCACCCGCTTCGGTTGCGGTGACCGCTCCCGAATATATACCTCCAATTATACCAGTCATAAGCAACAGAACAGGCCATATGCTTTTTAAAGATGAAAGCCGTTCCTTCCATGTGACGTTGATGGGTGTTGGCGCAATATCTGGATATCTTTTACATACTATTATAATGAAGGCAGCCATCATAACAATAAGTAGTATTCCAGGCACAATACCAGCCAGGAAAAGCTTGCTGACAGATGCTTGTGCGATAACGGCATAAACGATCATATTTACGCTAGGAGGGATCAGCGGACCGAGGACTCCGCCAGTCAACAGCGCGCTCATACTAAACTCTGTGTTATAACGCAACCGTTTAACTTCCGGCGCAACTATAGTGCCAACTGTTAATATGGTTGTTCCACTATTCCCCATGGTGGCAGCCATCATACCCTGTCCGACGACAGAGGAGACCAACAACCCTCCCGGAACACGGGAAAGCCACTTGTTAGCTGCATTAAAAACATTTTCACCAATTTTTGTTTCTCCGATAATACATGCCATAAGCATAAATAGTGGAAGTGGCACCCAATTTTGGCTATGGAATACTGAAAAAGGGATTAAACCTACCCTTGTTAAAGGTGCCACACCCAAACCAAACAAAATAGCCCCAACTGTCCCTACCCCAATTGAGTAAGCAATTGGGACACCTACAATAATCAATACGATCGTTACACTAATTGATATTAAAGCGATCGTTAAAAAATCCATTGTGAATCTCCTTTTTGATGTTTTTCGTTTGTCCTGATTTCAGCGCGGCGCTTTCGCAGCGCAAACAAATACTTCAGAATCTGAAGGATAAAAACCAGGCAAAGAATTCCCATAACGATCGTAATAATCAGCTTTAAAGGAAATGTTGGTATAGGATAATCAGTCGTAGTCATTTGCGATATATTAACAGCAAACATAGCAGACATCCAACCTTGCCATGTAAGAACTATACAAAAACACAGGCCAAGCAATGGACCGAGGAGGTTTTTTATGATCTCGCTAACAGCTCTCGGGAAAACATTATCAAGCAAATCTAACCTTAAATGTTTACCCAGTTTTTGTGTATGTGGGATAGCAAATATTGCACAAGCGAGCATCAACACTAAAGTAATAGGGTGTGTAATTGAAGCCGGGTCCCTAAAAACATAGCGAGTAAAAGCACCGTAACTAACTACAAAGGCCATTAAAATGATACAAAGGCCTCCAAACAACCAAAATAAACTGGTAATTCGTTCTATAAGTTTGTCGACATAAATAACAATATCATTTATTGTATCTAAAATTTTCACATTATTAATCTCCTTACAACTCTTGATAGTTGAAATCTTGGAGAATTAATTAGTAGTCGTGCAACCCCAAGCTATTACTTAGAGTTGCACGACTTACCGCTCTCACCTTAAATCACTCATTAGCCTGAGCAGCACAATCCATAATAATTTCTATATCTGCCGGGTCTAACTGGCCGAAATAATCTTCATACACTGGTTCGGTTGCTTCGATCCATCTGGCCCGCTCATCTTCAGGTAATTGATATACAGTTACACCATAATTTATCAATTCCTCAAGTGCATTCACCTGGTGTCCAGCATAGATCGCCTGCATTTCCTCTTCAAGCTTTTCCGCCTCCTCAAGGAAGACCATCTGCACATCTTCTGGCATCGCATTAAACACATCCAGGTTAATATAGATATTCGAACTACTACCGAACAAATTGCATACTGTAATATATTTAATAGAGTCATACCATTCAAAAGTGAGGACAGCAAAAGGTATTATGTTTATGGCTGCGTCAACAGTTCCTTTCTGTAGTGAAGGATACCCATCCCAGAATTCTAAGCTGACAGGCGATCCTCCAAGCGCTGCTGCTGCATTTGCTGATAATGGATTGGCTGTCCATATAAGTTTGCCTTTCCAGTCATCCAATGTCTGCACTGCTGCGTTGGTGCCATAGTACTGGTGAACCCCGGTACTGAATGAGGCAATCGGCATGACATTAAATTTCTCTGCCAGGATATCATTGAACAGATTCTCGTGGATCAATTGAGTAAACTTATAGTTGGCTTCAATACTGTTAAACAAGAAGGGGAGTTGTATCGCCATGAATCTTCGGTCTGCATCAGCCTGATACTCTATGGGAGATTCACCCATTTCGACTGCGCCAGATTCCATCATATTGAAAAGCTCAGCATGGCTGCAAAGTGTACCTCCAGCATGTACGTTTATTATATATCGTCCATCAGTTCTGTCAGCAACATTCTCAGCCATTTTGTATGCTGCATTTGCAAAGTCGGTACCTTCAGGCAAGTCAATGGATAGCTTTAGCTCAATAGGTTCGAAAGATTCTGATTCGGCGGGCTCAGAAGATTCCGGTGATGATTCCGGAGAGGATGTATCAGATTGGCAACCCGTTGCTATAATGACCATCGCCATAATAACTGCTAAAGTAAAAAATGCAACTCTCTTCACATCATTACCTCCTTAATAGTATACCAAGTTAAAACCTCAGGCCATCTGTTTTGCATGATTTGTAATTATCTATGCCAGTGAGAACAATATCTACATAAACAATCCCCCCCCAAATAACGTGCAAATCTTCTGCGCTGTATAGCCTCCCTGTTTCAGCTTTTATCTTTCCCGTACTTATTTTTTATGTTAATATTTTGATTATTTTATTTACATACTATCAACGCTTTGCGTAACAGTCAACCCTTTTTTATTAAAAATTTGGTGTTGACATTTCACTATAGTATATATTATTGTAATTATGTCGTATTCTACAACTAACATGAAAGGAGACTGTGAATACACAAAGACTCATGGGTGTATATCACAAATGGTTACTATGACTGATTCCAAGCAATGTGAATTTTGTTCCCGACCGTTAAAAGAAAAACCGGTAAATAAGGTTTTAAGAGGCAAAACTCATACGTTCTGTTCTGAGTTCTGTTTCAGGTTATTCTTTTACAAGATTCCCGGCATGAAATACAGTGATCTTAAAAACATGTACGCCGCACGTACTGTTGATTTAGTTCCCCAGGACATCACGCAATATTTAACTAAAACTAAATAGTGGCTCTTGGTTTTAAGAAAACTTTAGAAAAGGAGAATGCCAAATGTCTACTGAATTGGAAAATATCGCTGATAAAATTATTAATACAGACTTTTTGATCATTGGCGGCGGATTAGCCGGGTGCATGGCCGCGCTTCAGGCAAAGCGCAAGAATAGTAATATTGATGTTACGGTTATGGAAAAATCTTCTTTGGAAATCTCCGGCAGTGCTATTGGTCTTAAAGACTTCCATATTGAAAAACACGGCATGCTCGAGCACCCTCTGCCAGATAGTTTTAGCATAGAAGAAGCAAAAAAATCTCTGTTTGGTGTCGATCGATTAAAAGGCATGGTGAACGCCAGATTACAATATACTGAACTTATAAACTGGCTGAAACCCCTTGCTATTATGGAAGACATCGGTATCCAGGTAAGAGAAGACGATGGTTTTATGAAAGGCGTGCAGACCTACCGGCGAGGTACGGTCTGGGGAAGAACTGTTTGCGATGAAAATGGAGAGCCATACCCGGCTGACATGGTGCTTTACAGGGGCTCCGATCTGAAAGCAAAGCTTTCCGCCGCCGTTTATAAAGACGGCGTTCGGGTCCTTGACAGGACAATGATATGTAATGTTATAACAAAGAACGGCACGGCTGTCGGCGCAACCGGCTTTAACATGCGCACAGGGGAGCTTGTTTTAATAAATGCAAAAACCACCGTAATCGCAAGCGGTCGTGTAACGCGTCTATATCCTTATCCGCATGTTCCATATCCACAGAATTTGTTTTATTCAGTTGGTTTCTCAGGCAATAGTGGCTGTGGTGTCATAGCGGCCTTAAATGCCGGTGCAAAAGTGCACAATATGGAGTTCATATGGATGTACTCCGTTTCCAGGGGTTCAAACCTCAGTAGCGGAACTGGCGATACCGGCTGGTTCTTCCCGCTAATGAAATCAAATGGCGAGTTACTTGAAAAGAAATACCCTGAAAGGAATATGATGAAGCACGGCGGGAATATTCCTCCGATCAATTTCCAATATGCGCCCAATTGTCAGAATCCTGAAATAGAGCGCGACCTTCTGACGTCTACAAAGAAGAATGCAACCGACGACGAAGTTTCCGCCGTGTATTTCTGTGCGGCTACAGAAAAACCGCGCTCGCTTAAGTTCCACATGATGGCTGGAGGAATTAGGAACGAACGTCCTTTGCAAGGTCTCGCCCTTTGTGCAGGCCTGACGATCAACGGTATAAAGCGTGAGAATGAGCAGGCTGAAACATCTGTAAAGAATTTATTCACTGCAGGTGATTGTGCAGGCCACACTGCGGGATGCAGGGCTTTGACCTGGGGCTGGATCGTCGGCGATCACGTTGCGGATCTTATAAAAGATATAGATCAACCCTCATTTGGCAGCGATCAGTTGAATCAGGTTAAGGCTTCAAAAGAGAGAGTCTTTTTACCATTAAACAGGCAAGTCAGTTATAAGGTCAACCCTCTGGAGTTAGAAGACTATGTCAGAAACATCAACCAAGAATTCGTCGGCGTACATAAGATAGCTCCGAGGCTTAAATATGCCGTCGATCAGATGAGATGGCTGAAAAAGGCCGCCGTTCCCGCCCTTTCAGCTACCAGCTATCATGAATTGATGCGCGTTCTTGAAGTTCAGGACATCATCGAACTGTCAGAAATGCATGCTCAAACCTCGCTTATGCGTGATGAAAGCCGTATGCCTCCTATCCACAACAGAGACGATTATCCCGAGCAAGATGCCAAATGGGACAATTTTACGATTGCAGCACGCAAAGTCGACGGAAAAATTATATATGACAAGGAGCCCGTCAACTAGGTTAAGTTAGCAATTATAAAAAGGAGGATAATCATGTATAATATCAAAATAAACTATGGGCCGGATATTAATACGAAGCTATGCTCTGGCTGCAAAAATTGTTATAATTACTGCCCCCAGGATGTTTTTAGCTGGGACGAAGAAAATAATACTCCTATTGTATCATACCCCGGCGAATGTGATATGTGTTGTTTCTGTGAAATCGGTTGCCCGGAGATCGCTATCGATGTCAAGATTCCGTTACACAATCTTCTTGACTTTGGTATTGCCCCTGTAGATTATAAAAAGATATATGATACATTTGAAGAATAATTAATATTTGAATATGATACTCATGTGCAATATGTAAGGAATAGAACACGGCACAACCATAAATGCCCGGACCGAATATTTATTTATTCTCTTCCGGGCATACTGTGAAATTTTCAGTGAGAGGAACAGGTTATGGATGAGACCTTAGGGGTAATTTTTAATGTCGTTCATGGTTCGTTCGTCGATGGCTATGGCGTCCGTACTACTATTTTTTTAAAAGGATGCCCGTTAAGTTGCCTATGGTGCTGCAACCCGGAAGGACAAAAGCCAGATCCCCAGGTCAAGTTTATAGCTTCACTTTGTAATGGTTGTGGCAAATGTATTGACATATGTCCTGACGGCGTTTTTTCTATTAGCCATATAGAATCGGAATGCCGTTTATTGATCAATAGGGATTTGTGCACTTTATGTGGAAAATGTGTAGACACATGCTATAGAGGAGCACTTGAAATAATTGGTAAATATATGACAGTAACCGAAGTAATGGAAATAATAAAAAAGGACGAGTTATTTTATCGTCAATTTGAAGGTGGTGTAACCATTGGCGGTGGAGAGCCAACTTTCCAACCAGAATTTACTCTTGCACTTATAAGAGAATGTAAAAAGAACTATATACACACTGCAGTAGATACCTGTGGTTATACATTCAGCGATGAAGGTTTTGCTGTTCTTAAAGAGGCTGATCTTTTATTGTTTGATGTAAAATGTATAGACAGAAAAACGCACATTGAGAATACAGGCCTTTCAAATGAGATTATATTGAACAACCTTATAAAACTTGACAAATTAAGAAAGCCAATTATCATTCGAATACCGCTTATTCCGAACCACAACGATTCAAAAAATAATTTAGAATCTACAGCGGCTTTTTTAAGTAACTTAACGTCAATTGAGCGTGTAGATATCATCCCTTTTCACGAATATGGAAAAATAAAGTTTAGTGAACTCGGCATGACATATCACTTAAATAATATAAGCAGGAATATGCTTACTCAAGAGGATTTGAACAGCGCGAAACAAATCTTCATTGATCATGGGCTGAATGTTCAATTTGGTGGTTAATTCTTCACTTACAGGGGAGAACAATGCTCGATAACCTAAATTATCAGATTATAAAAGCTCTGTCAGATAACGGTCGCTACAGCTACTCAAAATTGGCCAAAGACCTCAATGTAAAAGTATCAACTGTTTCTAACAGGGTTGCAAAAATGTTGAAAGACGATCTGATTTCGATTCAGGCTGTACCCAATCCCTATAAGATTGGTTATAATTTTCAGATCGTCTTTGCCTTGAATGTTAACCTGAAGCAAATCGACGATGTATGCAATAAGTTAATAGAAAGTCCATACATCAGCTCCATTGCTGTTATGTTTGGGAGATTCAATGTTCTAATATTTGCTGAATATCCCGATATTAACATGCTATATAAATTAGTGCGTGAGGAATTGCCTAATATTGATGGTGTTTACAAGATAGACACGTTCTTTATTATGGATAGAAAAAAAAGTTATGAAAAGTTTTTTAAACCAGGTTCATTGATTGACAAGCCAGTTCGACTAGACAGCATTGATGAACAGCTAATAGCTGACCTTCGAAAAAACGGACGCGCTAATTTAACTAAGCTGGCAGGTAAATACGGAATTAGTGCAGCCTCTACAACTCGAAGAGTCGCCAAGCTGATCAATGAGGAGATCATTAAAATAACAGTTGTGCCCAACCATACTAAATTGCTGGGTTTTACTGCTGTAGCTTATGTTTTAATTGAAACCGAACCAAAGAAAGTAATTGATGTTTGTGAACATCTGTCCGCTTTTCCAGAAGTACATAGCATTATGACATTGATGACCAGCTATAATGTACTTGCCATACTCGTTATGGAAGACCATGCAGCATTATATAACTTCATAACACGCGAAATATCCTTGTTCAATGGCGTTACTAAAGTGGAAACTCTTATTCGTGCAGAGCTTAAAAAGCGCACATATGTATTTGTTAATGAACACCAGTTACTGAACGGAATAAACACAGAACGTGATTGAAATACGAAAAGCAGATACTTGTCTTAAACTATATATATGAAAGTTCCTTATACTCCTAGAGGTAGCTAATTAATGACTGAACAATTGCTGAAATATTTTATAGAAATGAATGAGAAAAAAGCTGTCAATACTGCCAGAGAAATGATGACTAACCCTGGTGAAGTGGTGAAAGTTTTAGATACATGCAAGGAAGCCATGGATTTGGTGGGAGCTAAATTTGAAAACGAAGAATTTTTTTTATCTGAGTTAATTTGTGCCGGAGATATTTTCAACCAGATCATGGAAATAGTACTGCCGCAACTTAAAAAGGACAGCGTTAGAAAAGTTGGCACTATGGTGCTGGGAACGGTGTCCAGTGATGTCCATACCATTGGTAAAGATATATTTAAGGTTATGGCTGAAGCTTCCGGTATTAGAGTCTTTGATCTTGGGGTTGATTTACCGGCGGAGATTTTTGTTGAAGCAGTTAAAAAACATAATCCTGACCTACTAGGTATGTCCTGCTTGATCACCTCTGGTGTAGAAGCCATGAAAGTAACAGTTGATGCTCTTAAAGCAGCAGGGTCACGAGATAATATAAAGATAATAATCGGTGGCGGAAGAACCAGTGAATCAGTAATGAATTATATCGGGGCAGACGCCTGGGCAGATGATGCTGCTCGCGGTGTCAGGTTATGCAACGAGTTACTAAGCGCAAAGGAGTGAGCTAAAATGGCGGGGAAGGATGTTCAAAAAGCAGCTCAGAAGCGCTTGAAAAGGCTACAAGATGCAGCGGAGCTCAAAGTACCTGACCGGGTCCCTATGATGGGATTTGCTGGCGACATAGTTGCTGCTTATGCAGGATTTACTAATTATGAAGTTCATTTCGACTTCGACAAAGCCCGTCAAGCAGCGGTAAAGTTTCTTAAAGATTTTCCCAGTGAAATGACTTTAGCCGGACTGTTCGGGGTAAATAACTTTGTTCCGGCTTTGGCTTTTTCGGATTATCCGGATCTGGCTCAGGGGTTGTCTACTATCAGCGGTCCTATTAATGACATCTTAAAGGTCAGTTACGCTCGCTTTCCCGGAAGAGAACTTTCCGAGAACAGTTCCTCACAATTTATTGGTGGAACTTACATGCAACCACATGAATATGATGAATACATAGTGGATCCGGTGAAATTTTCATTTGAGAAGATCCTACCTCGCACCAGCAAAAACCTTGAGAACCTCAACTCTCCCCAGGCTATGGCAACCATGGTCCGGGCGGGAATGGAGATGGCCAGGCAGCAGAACAATATGCATAATATGTTTCTAGATTTCATGGAGCTAGGCTTTACTCCTCCGGTTATGGGGTTTGGTTACGCCCCTTTAGATTATATAGGTGATTTTCTACGAGATATCCCCAATCTAATCCTGGACCTTCGTAAGTACCCGGACAAGGTCAAGGCTGCGGTGGAAGCTACTGTTGAACCTATATATAAACTAGCTATAACCGCTAAAACTATGGGTTCCCCTTTCGTGTTCTTCCCCATCCACTTAAACGAGTATCTATCTCCTCAGCTATATAAAGAATTTTTTTGGCCCACCTTGAAGGAACTTATTACAAGGTTGCTGAAGGAAGGTATTAAGTCTCATGTTTTTTTTGAAGGCCGCCATGACGCTCACCTAGAGACCATCCTGGAGCTGCCCAAAGGATGGGGGATTGCTGCCTTTGAAAAAACAGATGTCCGAAAAGCAAAAAAGATTTTAGAGGGGCATACCTGCGTATCTGGAGGACTAAAGGCTTCTATGATGATCGTAGGAACACCTGAGGATAATGAACGTTATATTATGGAGTTGTTGGAAGAACTTAAACCCGGTGGAGGTTTTATTCTGTCTCCGGATGTGCTTGCACTGCCTCGTGAAACCCCCATAGAGAACTTGAAAGCAGTTTATGAAGCAGTAGAAAAATACGGTTATTATTAAATATTTCAAGCCTTACTATTTCAACAATCTTAAGACCGTATTTGAAGGCGCACGACTCAAAATCGCGGTTATCACAGCTCCGAACCCTTTACAGGTTGTAAAAACCAGTTTTTTTAAAGGGCAGTTACATATTAAAAGGTAAACCTGAATGCTAATCCGCTAAACCACAAAATAGCAAGAAGGAGTTATTAACAATGAAAGTAGTTGCTTTTAATGGAAGCCCCCGCAAAAATGGCAACACCTCTTTGATGATTAATCATGTCTTAAAAGTTTTGGAGAATGAAGGAATTGATTGCGAAACGATCAACCTGGCCGGAAACATTAAACGTGGTTGCACTGCCTGTCTCCGGTGCAGGGAATCGAAAGAAAAACGTTGTTATTACGATGATGATATCGTGAACAGCTGTGTTGAGAAGATGCTTGAGGCCGATGGAATAATAATCGGCTCACCAACTTATTTTGCCGATGTAACCGCCGAAACAAAAGCCTTAATTGATCGGGCCGGATACGTGGCAAAAGGAAACGGCGATCTATTAAAAAGAAAAGTCGGAGCAGCTGTTGCACCTGCCCGCAGGGCAGGTGCAATGAACGTGCTTCAAACGATAAACAATTTCTTTTTTATTAATGGAATGATCGTCCCCGGCTCCACATACTGGAATTTGGGCCTGGCCAAAGATCCCGGTGATGTGGATTCAGATCAGGAAGGGGTTGCCACAATGTCTGAACTGGGCAGCAACATTGCCTGGCTGATTAAAAAAATAAAATAAACTACCCAATCGTTAGTATTGGCTTTCATTTATGAAAATAGATATTTTACCAGACTGTAAATGCCAATTACTGCTCCCAGCAGTAAGTAAATCAACAGTCAGGGCGGACATTTTGTGTACCAGGGTTGCTTTTTCATTTCCATGGTTTATACTCCTGTAACAAGGCAATTTAATCATGTTTGATTATATTATTTAAAACCATTAAACCTTAAAGCCTATTATATCCTGATATTTTCTAAAATAAAACAGATCCCCTCCTGCCTGTTTGCAGGTTAAATATCAATTGGTACCGAACATATTAAGATTACTATAAAGAGCAAACTATGATCTTGCTTTTCTACCGCATCTCACACAGATACTAAGCAGAGCTTTAACAGGTATTACTTGATCAAATAAACATTGAATATTTTCTAAGTGCAGCACCAGGCATAAATATATTTTCAAGAGAAAACGAAAGGTGCGCAGTTATGCCTAATATAACCGTAAAAGACGCCCTGGAGCTTCCAGAGTTGCAGAGCATTGAAATACTCGCCGGGGAAAAAGGAATTAATCGGCTGATTCGTGATGTTACTGTGTTGGAAGTACCGGAACCAATGTACTGGTTGAAAGGCGGAGAATTGATTCTTTCTTCCTTTTATGGTATCCAAACAGACACTGCTGCACAGGTAAAACTTATTCAAGACATGGCCCCGGTAATTGCCGGTTTCTGTTATAATCCCGGCCCCGGGGTTTTGCTATCACCGGAAATCATCCAGGCAGCCAATTATTTATCATTACCTTTATTAAAAATGCCTGGCGATATGCCTTATGCCAAAGTTATAACCTCTGTATTACAGGCAATATTTAACAAGCGCGCTTATCAATTAAGCCGTTCCACTGAAATAAGTTCTATGCTAATAAAGGCAATTATTAATGGCGCTGAAATTAAAGAAATAGTGCAATCGCTGGCGCAACTAGTCAATAACCCCGTTGTCTTTCTCGATTCTTCATTGAGTGTGATTGAAAAACATACATATAATAATGACGAAATTGAATTAATCAACAATGGTATTCCAAAACTATTCAGTCATGAATTGATTTGCAAAGCAAATATCACCTGTGAATATCCTACTTATACTGAAATTAGTATCATGGGGAAAAACCATCGGGTGGCCATACAAACAGTTATGATCCAATCTACTGTTTATGGATATTTAATTGTTATGGAAACACGCGACAAGTTTGATGAAATAGATGCTTACGCCATTATACATGCCTCCACTGCAGTTGCCCTAGATTCTATTCGCAAAACTAATTTTGAAGAACAGCGTCAAAAAATGTTAAGCAACATTTGCGAAGATTTATTGTTCGGTAATTTTGACTCAGTTGATTTAATTATTAAGCAGGGTGAAGTGCTTGATCTAAATATATCTCTCCTGAATGTTGTAGTGGTAATACAGGCAAACAAAACTACCGGTAAAACAATTGAACATTTAAAACAGAATATTTATTACGGCGCTTCAAATGACTTGACCACAAGTATTCGTAAGACAGTTGAAAAAAAATCGCCCCATTGTCTTGCTTCAGTAAAGAAGAATGAAATAGCCATCGTTTTTTCAACTGGCAGAGGTAATAAAAGGCGAGAATATCTCACAGCTATTGTTGATGATCTTGCAATAATCTGCCAAAAACATTTCGCCCAGGCGGATTTTACTGTTGGTATAGGCAACCCTGTCAGCTCAATAAAAGAACTTTCCAATAGCTATAAACAGGCAAAAGCAGCAATTGCCATTGCCGGTAAACTGCCTAATACCGGCCCCGCCGTGTTTTATAATGATCTCGGAATTTACCGGTTACTCTACCATATTCCTGAGTGTATCGAGCTACGGCAATATATTGAAATGGTCCTGCCAAACATCAGCCAGTGCGAACAAAATGTTTTAGACACTCTCGAAGTGTTTATTGAATGCCACAAAAGCCTCTTAGCTGCTGCCAAGCATCTTTACATTCATCCAAACACTGTAAAATACCGAATCCAAAAAGCTAAAGATATCTGGGGCGACTCAATTATCGAAGAAGGTAAAAGCACCGATACACTTATTGCCTTAAAACTTTCTAAAATTCTCGATCACCGTTCATCCAGGAATAACAATCCTTAAATACCTATACAAAATTACAAAATAGAGCACTTAACATTCCAATTATGGTATATTATACTATCTATTTTTCCCATTTGTTTACACCCGATAAGATCTATGAATATTCTTGTCGTGAGACAACAAAGGAATCAGATTCAATCGGCAGAAGTTAACTTATCACATTTCTTCAAGAAAATGAACTATGAGACCGAATACTACTATAGATTACCAGTTGTGTTGCGTCCTGCTTATGTGCTAATAAAACAAAACCGATCCACTTCTGTATATATTACTCCATATAAAGGAGGCGGTCTGAAAATATATTTAAAATGACAACCGTTTAGTCAAATGAATTAAGATTATGTTTCGACCTTAATCTAAAGGGGGACTTGCAGAATGTCTGCCAGACGTGTTTTTGTATTGATATTGCTTTTTATTTTATTAAGCGTTTTTGCTTTTGGCTGTGGGGCTGGAGATAGTACTGTTCCTGATGAAAATGATACTGGTGATTTGCCTGAGCAACCAGCAGATGGCCTCACTTACCTCAGGGTTACTTTTTCCTGGCCTACCTATATAGACCCTGCTGTTGGTTCTGACTATTCAAGTTCGACTGCACTATGCAATATTTATGATACTTTAATTTATCCAAACGCCGACGGATCATTTGAACCTCACCTGGCCAGAGAATGGGAGGTTTCTGATGACAACCTCACCTATCGGTTTTACCTTAATGAAGGAGTTATGTTCCACGATGGAAGCGAATTGACCGCCAGTGATGTCAAGTTCAGCTTTGACCGCCTACAGGCTATCGGAGAAGGGTACGCATATATATTCAGCGACCGTATAAGCGCAGTTGAAGTAGTTGATGATTATACTGTAGACTTTATACTCCCCCAACCTTTTGGCCCGTTTTTAACCACTTTAACAAGACTGTATATTATTAACGAAGATCTGGTCATGGCCAATACACTTGATGGGCCTTATGGCGATTTTGGTGATTACGGCAAGGAGTTCCTCAATACTAACGGTGCCGGCTCCGGAGCTTATAAAGTTAAAGAATTCGATGTAGCCACACTTCTGGTCCTGGAAAAATACGATGATTACTTTTCCTACATCGATCCATTGGCCCCTGATGTATTTGAGTTAATCGGCACTACAGAAGCTGCAACGGTAAGAACAGGGATGATGCGCCGGGAAATAGATATTTCCGATCAATGGCAAACCCTGGAAGCCTTTAACTCCCTGGAAGACATAGAAGGTGTTGACGTAGCCAGATGGCCCGATGGTGGTCAGTTATACCTGATGATGAATACCCAAAAGCCACCATTAGATGATATTCATATTCGCCGGGCACTTTCCTGGGCGTTTAATTATGATGCTCTCACCCAAAATATCTATCCCGGCACTGCACCGGCTAAAGGGCCTGTTTCCAGTGTTCTTCCCGGATGGAACTCAAACGTATTTCAGTATAGTTTTGACCTGGACAAGGCTGCAGAGGAAATTGCTCTTTCCAAATATGCCGGACAGCTTGACCAGTATCCTATCGAATATGCCTGGACCGCAGAGGTTGCTGACCTTGAAAAAATTGCTTTGATGACCCAGGCAGAAGCTCAGAAAGTAGGTTTAAATATTGAAATTGTAAAAACTCCCTGGATGAGCTTGATTGATCAATCCGGTAGTATAGATACTACGCCTCATCTCACCAGCATCTGGGTATCTCCACATTACGGTGAAGCCGGATCCATTCTTGAAGCCAAATATCATTCATCCAATACAGGAAGCTGGGAACAAACCGAATGGCTGCTCAACGATGAGGTAGACTCCCTGCTTGAGCAGGCAATGGCTACTGTAGACAGGGAAGAACGCTTTGCCTTATACAGAGACACCCAGGAGCTGATCGTAGAACTTGCACCAACTATCTTTGCTTACGACAATATGGAACGGCATGCTTATCAGACACATTACATTAACTGGCCTCAGTCGGCAGATCCAATACCAGTTATGGGTTATAATTTTGTCGCCAGGTTTATTTCTGTTGATCCGGTTAAGCGTGCTGAATTGCTAGGTAATTAACCTGATTTGATGTGGGATTTCTTCTGAGAAGAAATCCCACATCTCATTGTTTTACTTACTATGTGGAGGGCCTTGGAATGAAACTCTCGACCTTTATTGCCCGGCGCCTGGTTCTTTCTCTTGGGGTGTTACTGGGCTTATCTATTCTTATTTTCATTATCGCACGCGTTGTACCCGGAGACCCTGTACGATTAGCACTTGGTGCAAGGGCTCCCCAGGATGTAGTGGAGCGGGTAAGCGCTGAAATGCACCTTGATAAACCTTACCCGACCCAATATGTAATTTGGCTTAAAGGAGTTATTCAGGGAGATTTCGGAACTTCTCTATATACACGAAGAAATGTCAGTGAAGATATCAAAGCTTTTCTTCCGGCAACCCTTGAGCTTTCTTTGTTTGCAGGAATCCTGATGACTTTTTTCGGTATACTGCTGGGTGTTTTATCAGTTCAAAAGAAAAACTCCTGGGTTGATAATATTGTCAGAATGATTTCATACCTGGGAGTAGTTACCCCGGCATTTGTTTTTGCAATAATTTTTGTATTACTTTTTGGTTACCTGTTATCCGCCTTTCCTGTATCGGGACGCCTGGCAGAGGGAATAACACCACCTCCGGTAATTTCCGGCATGATTACTATCGACAGTCTGATTACCGGAAACTTTAGAGCATTTTTTAGTGCTATAACCCATTTGTTTCTTCCGGCATTGGCACTATCAATGGCAGGTTTATCGCAACAGGCCAGAATTGCCCGATCAAGCATGAGCGATAACTTGCAAAAAGATTATATACTTGCCCATCGTGCCTGTGGTTTGTCAGAACGAAAAATTATGTTCAAGTATTTGCTTAAACCTTCTCTGATTCCTACTGTATCTATCTTAGGTTTAGATTTTGCCGCCCTTCTCAGTAATGCATTTTTAGTTGAAATGGTTTTTAACTGGCCTGGCATCTCGCGATATGGCGTAAATGCAATTTTAACCAAGGATTTAAATGCTGTAGCAGCGGTGGTTATGATTCTTGGCATTACATTCGTTTCCATTAATATTCTTGTTGATATTATTGTTGCCTATCTTGACCCAAGGATACGCATGAGGAGGGATCGCACCGGTGCTTAACAGCAATAATGCAATCGATACAGCTGATGAAATCAGGAGTAAACTTTGGCAGGTTCGTAAAGATAACTTTAAGCGATCATGGTATAAATTTACCGGTAATCGACTCTCCCTGGTCGGTTTGATTATAGTCTTGATAGTAATAGTACTGGCTGTTTTTGCGCCATGGGTCACCCCTTACCCGGAGCACAGAGGCGCATTCGTCGACTTCAGTAATGCCATGCAGGCGCCGAATGCTGAAAACTGGCTGGGAACTGACTCTGTAGGAAGAGATATCTTAACCCGGATTATATTCGGTTTCCGCTTTTCTCTAATTATGGGGTTTGTAGTAATAGGGTTAGCTGCCCCTCCAGGCATTATTGCCGGTCTGGTAGCAGGTTATTTCAGAGACACCTGGGTTGACACTTTAATAATGCGTATAACTGATGTTTTCCTGGCTGTGCCGCCTTTGATCCTGGCTATGGCAATAACAGCAGTGCTGCCACCAAACGTATTTTATGCAATGTTAGCCGTAACCTTAATGTGGTGGCCCTGGTATGCAAGGCTTGTCTACGGTATAGCATCATCACTGCAGAATGAATTCTTTGTTCAAGCTGCCCAGATAACCGGAGCTTCACGCTCTTATATAATATTCAGGGAAATACTACCTAACTGTGTTTCAGCTATATTTACCAAAATGACCCTTGATCTTGGCATTGTTATTATTATTGCCTCTAGCCTTAGTTTTGTCGGCCTTGGTGCACAACCACCCACTCCCGATTTAGGCACTATGGTGGCTGATGGCGCCAAATATATGCCTGATCAATGGTGGATGACTGTTTGTCCCGCCCTGGCGATTGTGTTTGTTGTATTAGGTTTTAATCTCCTCGGTGATGGACTTCGTGATATGCTCGCCGTTGAGGAGGTTTAAAAATAATGAGTAAAAATGTGCTGGAAATCCGTAATTTATACGTCAGTTATAAAACTTACGAAGGTAATTTACGGGTTATAGATGATATGAACCTGGAAATAAGGCAGGGCGAAAAGGTTGGCCTGGTGGGAGAAACCGGGTGTGGCAAAACTACAACAATGCGGTCAATAATGGGTATTCTACCAAAACCTGCAGGCAGAATTGACCAAGGCGAAATATTCTTTGAAGGCAAAGATTTAACCAAGCTCAGCTCAAAAGAGATGCAATGTGTCAGGGGTAGAGATATAACCGCGATTTTCCAAAACCCAACTGCAGCACTGAATCCTGTATTTACCATAGGCCAACAACTTCAGGATGTAATACGTGTGCAGGTTTCCCGTAAAACCGGTAATCGTGTATCTTCGAGAGAAGCTAAAGAGCGTGCAATACAAGTACTCAAAGAAGCAGCTTTGCCTGATCCTGAAAGATTGCTATCAAATTATCCGGTTCAGTTGAGCGGTGGTATGAAGCAAAGGGTTTGTATTGCCCTGGCAATGGTATCCAATGCTGACCTGCTTATTGCCGATGAACCGGGTACTGCACTGGACGTTACAATTCAGGATCAGATTCTCAGGCTTTTGATGAATTCTGTTACAAAAAGAAATACAGCAACTCTTTACATTGAGCATTCACTCGGTGTGATCAGAGAGTGGATGGATAGAGTATACGTCATGTATGCTGGCCGCACGGTTGAAGTTGCAGAATCTGCAGACTTATTTAAGAATCCGTTACATCCTTACACTATTGGACTGTTAGCAGCAGTACCCAAGCTAACCGGAGGAGGAATCGCCCAGGGTATTTCCGGAAGGGTTCCCGAATATATTAATCCTCCAGGCGGATGCCGCTTCCACCCCCGCTGCGAATACAAAATGGACATTTGTGCTAAAGAAAAACCACCATTTTTTGAAGTTGGCAAAGATCATAAAGTAGCTTGTTATAGGAGTGCGTAAAGTGAAAGAAATCCTTAGAATTGATAACTTAAAAAAATACTTTCAGACTGCACAGGGAACGGTTAAAGCAGTTGATGGAGTTACTCTTTCACTGGCTGAAGGAGAAACTCTTGGTCTGGTTGGTGAATCAGGCTCTGGTAAAAGCACTGTTGCTTATTCTGTTGTTGGGATATATGGGGCAACATCAGGGAAAATACTTTACCGCGGTAAAGACATTTCAATGGGAACAGTAAAAAGACCTAAATCTCTCAAGAAAGATATCCAAATTGTTTTTCAGGATCCTGGCACATCGCTAAATCCACGCCATTACATCCATCAAATTCTGGCGATGCCGTTGCGGGTTCACCGTATTGTACCAGAAAATGAAATTACAGCAAAAGTTAAAGAATTACTTGACCTGGTTCAACTACCGGCAAGTTTTATTTATAAGCACCCACTGGAACTTGGTGAAGGAGAAAAACAGTCAATTGGGATAGCCCGGGCACTTGCAGTTAACCCTTCGTTAATTGTTCTTGATGAACCAACATCTGCCCTGGATGTTTCCATGCAGGCTAAAGTAATTAACCTGCTCCTTGACTTACAGAAAGACTTTGGTTTTTCTTACCTATTCATTACCCACGACCTTGGTGTAATGCGTAACGTGGCAAACCGAATAGCAATAATGTACCTGGGTAAAATTTGTGAAATAGCTCCAGCAGCTGATTTTTTTCACAAACCACTTCATCCCTACACGCGAATGCTAATTTCTTCAGTTCCGGTTGTGTCAGAGGAAGAAGAACAGCTCAGACCAGTAAAAGTAGCCTCGAGGGGAGAAATACCAAGTCCGGTTAATGTACCGGGCGGATGTGGTTTTCATCCACGCTGCCCGGACAAAATGGATATTTGCAGCTTAGAGATTCCTGCAATGTATGAAGTTCACCCGGGGCATTATGTTTTTTGTCATAAATACATGACCCATAACAGCAAATAAAACAGTTGTTTGCATAAGGAGGTTAAATGGAAAATATAACTTGCCTGTAAGCTGCGGTACTTTTTATCAACCACAGGTTGTAAGAAAATGAATTGAACCAGGTAATAAGAAAGGAGTTATTATGTTACGAGTTGCAACTGATATAGGTGGGACCTTTACTGACCTTGTTTATGTAACTCCGGAAGGTGAAGTTATCACAGCAAAAAGCAATACAACGTCAGGAGAGTTTGAAAAAGGAGTTCTTGAAGTAATCAAAAACAGCAACATTTCACCTGATGAATTCGCTACTTTTGTTCATGGCACTACCATCGTTATTAATGCTATTACAGAAAGAAAAGGGGCAAAAACTGGCCTTATCACTACGAAAGGCTTTCGGGATGTTCTTGAAATTGGTCGCGGAAGCAGGCCTGATTTTTTTAACCTTGAATATAGAAAACCAAAACCATTCGTACCCCGCTATTTACGTAAAGAATTAAAAGAACGTACTAACTATAAAGGTATTGTAACTGAACCGCTTGATTTAAATGAGCTTACATCAATCCTCGATGATTTCCGTGCAGAAAATGTAGAAGCTATCGCAATCTGTTTAATCAACTCTTATGCCAATCCAAGTCATGAAATGCAGCTTTTAGACAAAATTAAAGAGTTATGGCCAGAAGTTGCTGTAGTTGCTTCTCATCAAATCACAAGAGAATGGCGTGAATATGAGCGGACCAACACAGCAGTTCTTTCTGCTTACGTTCAACCCACAGCTCATCGTTACTTAGATTCACTTACTAATGCCCTGTCCACTGCCGGAATGAAATGCACACCATATATAATGCAATCCAACTGCGGCATTGATACTGTTAACAGCGCCAGGCAAATCCCTATTACCATGATTGAGTCAGGACCAGCCAGTGGCATCTGGGGCGCAGCAGCTTTGGGCAATATAATTGGAGAACCTGAAGTTATTGCTATTGACATCGGTGGAACAACAGCTAAATGCAGTTTAATTACCAAAGGTGAAATTAAATTAAATACTGACTATACAGTTGAACGAAGTGATATCTCCGCCGGCTACCCAGTTATGGTCCCGGTTGTTGATCTGGTTGAAATTGGCAATGGTGGAGGCTCAATCGCCTGGGTAGATGATTACCAAAGAATGCATGTTGGACCACAAAGTGCAGGTGCAGTCCCCGGACCGGTTTCTTATGGTCTTGGAGGAACCGAGCCTACCCATACAGATGCTTTTCTTGCGCTGGGTGTTATTAACCCAAATTATTTCTGTGGCGAAACCCGGGTTGCTGACATGGCTGCCGTTAGCCAGGCTGTCACTAAGCTTGCTGAAACTTTGCAGGTGAGCGAGCAGGAAGCCGCTCACGGCGTGGTTAGAATCGCTACTAACAACATGGTAAATGCAATCAAACTTATTTCAGTTAACAGAGGTTACGATCCCCGGGATTTCACCCTGATGGCCTTCGGAGGGGGAGGGGGCTTAAACGCCCACGCATTGGCCAGGGAACTGAACATTAAAAAAATTGTTATCCCCAAACAATCAAGTGTATTTTCAGCATGGGGTATGTTGCTAAGCGATTTACGACGTGATTACTTACTAACTCAGATTATTGAGTTGAAAGGTAACAACAGTAAGCAGATCATGGACGCATTTAAAGCCCTGGAAGAAAAAGCCATGAAACAATACACAGATGAAAGCATTGAAGAATCACGAGTATCTTTTAGACGTTTTGCCCGTTGCAGGTACCAAAATCAGGAGCATACAGTTGAAATACCATTTCCGGAAGGTGTTATTGATGATGATCAAATCAATAATATTTGCGAGCAGTTCCATGAGCATTATGAAAGAGAATATACATACAGGCTTGATGCTCCTGTTGAGTTGGTCTGCTACCACCTTATTGCAATTGCCGAAATAGATAAAATTACCCTGGAGAAGTCTCCTCAAACCGGAATAAAAATAGAGGACACAATTAAGGAGAATCGCGAAGTTGACTTTGTGGAACATGGCAAACATAATACCATAATCTACGATGGCAACCTATTTGAGCCCGGAATTAGTTTTAGTGGTCCGGCAATAGTAGAAGAATCCGGAACCACAATAATCGTGCCACCCGGGTTTAAATGCTATATTGATGATTATGGCAATTACCGGATAAATATGCTTGAGAAAGGAGAACAGCAATGACCACCAAGCAATATGATCCGATTACTGCAAATATTATTCAAAACTCAATTCAGGCTGCCGCAGATGAAATGTTCGCCGCATTTCGTCATACAGCAATGAGTGCAATCATATACGAAGTTTTGGATATGGGTGTTGGAATAACAGATAAAAATGGTGAGTTGGCAAGTAGTGGCGCTGGAATTCCCGCATTTGCAGGTCTTTTAGACAAATCTGTATGCTGTGTATTAAAAAAGTTTAACAAACCGGATGACATCAAGCCGGGAGATATTTTCATAACTAATGACCCCTATAATGGTGGTGTAACCCACTTAAACGACGTTGTTTTAGTGATGCCTGTATTTTTTGATGGTGAAATTGTTGCGTGGACAGCAAACATGGCGCACTATAATGATGTTGGCGGTGCGGTTCCCGGAAGTATGTCATCAGAGGCAACTGAAATATTCCAGGAAGGTTTTATTCTATCAGCAATTAAACTCTTTTCGGAAGGCGCACCAATAAGATCAGTATTTGACATCCTCAATTCTAACTGTCGCATGCCTGATTTCCTCACCGGAGATCTTTGGGCCGGCATTGCTTCGTTACGGGTTGGTGAAAACCGTGTTCTCGAAATGTGCAGAAAATACGGTAAAGACGTTTTTATTAATGCAATAGAAGAATACCTTGATTATGCAGAACAAGTTAGTTTAGATGCAATGAAAGATTTGCCAAACGGCAAGTACTCAATAACGGAAGAACAGGATAACGGACAGTTCTATACAGTTACGGTTGAAATTACTGATGATAAATTTATTATTGATTTAACCGAGAACCCTGATCAGGATAAGGGACCGTTCAACAGCAGCCGTGACGGCACCCTGACCATCTGCCAGCTGGCTTTTAAAAGCGTAACATCATCAGATAAAATGTCAAATAGCGGAACATTCAGGCCGCTAGATGTTAAAACAAGGCCCGGTTCGGTTTTCGACCCTATATTCCCAGCTGCCCAGGGTATATATTATGAATTAACGGTAAGGTTAACCGACTTAATTGTCCGCTGTATTGCAGAAAACATGCCTGACCGTTTGCCGGCGGGAGGCTTTTCTTCAGTATGTGGTACCCTTTTCGGAGGCCTTCACCCAGACACTGGACGAACATATGTTGTTATCGAACCTGAGCTTGGAGGATGGGGTGGTTCCAGTCTCTCAGATGGCAATTCGGGTCAATTCAGCATGATGCATGGTGAAACTTATAATTGTCCTGCCGAAGTCGCCGAAGCCCGCTATGGGGTAACCGTGGATTACTTAAGTTTTCATGATGAAGATGGTGGAGCAGGTCAGTTCAGGGGGGGGAAAGGCGTAAGAATCGATTACCGGATCAGGTCGGACAACGCCTGGCTTACAGTTGCTTATACCCGATCGAAATTTCCACCCTGGCCCCTGGAAGGCGGATGTGAGGGATCACCAAACTATATTCTGATTGTCCGCTCTGACGGCAGCAATGAAAAACATGCTGTTGTAAGCGGTTTAACCCTGAATACTGATGACGTAATGCAAATCATGACCGGAACCGGTGCCGGATGGGGTGATCCTTTAAAGCGGGATCTGGAGAAAATAAAAGACGATTTGAAAAATGAGTATATAACCCTTGAACAGGCAAATCGTTATTATGATTATGAAAACAGGCTAAAACAGTAAAATAAGCTATTGCAGCCAGCTGACTACCTTTACATCCGGTAAGTTCAGTATACAGAACATAATTTTTACAACAGCATTATATATGTATACTGGCTTACCGGATGCTTTAATAACAGAAATCTATTAATAATAGATAGGAGCGATTACCATGGTCAAATTAACAGTTATGTATAACCTACCTCCGGGAGCAGATCATGAGGAATTTATCAGGTGGCGTACAACCGAACACCAAGAAGATAATATGGCAATGCCGGGGGTTATAAAAAGCGATTTTTATATAATTAAAAGTTCCTGGAAAAACGAGTCATTGCCCTATCAGTATATTACTGAAGCTTACTATCCGGATATGGAAACATTTGAAAACAGTTTTTTTGACGTTAATTATCAAATTGAATTGGAAAAATCTTTGACACGTATAGCTAACCCCATGTTTCTTATATCAGAAGAAGTCGTTTCAGAAGAAAATTAAAGAGGTAAAAATGAAATGACAAAAAAAATTCTTTGGATCAACCCAATTGGAACTGACCTCTTTGATGCCCCGGTCAAAGAGATATTTACTGCTGAAAAATTGCCTGATACTGTTGTTGATGTTGTATCTTTGAAGCGTGGTCCCCAGCACCTGGAGTATCATTATTACGAAATGCTGATCATGCTCGAAACGCTGCATTTAATTAAGCAAGCTGAAAAAAAAGGCTACGACGCTGCTATAATCGGGTGCTTTTATGACCCTGGTTTAAGGGAAGCCCGGGAAATTACCGAGAATATTGTCGTTACTGCACCTGCGGAAGCTTCAATGCACATTGCGACAACTCTTGGCGATAAATTTTCTATTATAGTTGGGCGCCAGAAGTGGGTCCCGGCAATGCATGAGAATGTTAAAAAATATGGCTTTGGTGATAAGCTGGCTTCTTTTAAACCAGTAAATCTCGGAGTTCATGATTTTCATAAAGATGAAAAAGAAACTGAACGTCTATTAAAGGCTGCAGCCAGGGAAGCAGTTGATATTGATAAAGCAGAAGTGCTGATTCTTGGTTGCACTATTCAGTTTGGCTTTTATAAAGAGCTGCAGGAGTATGCCGGAGTACCTGTAATTGATGCAGTGCTTGCTCCATTTAAATACGCCGAATTTTTAATTGAGATCAACCAGAAGTTTAGTTGGAATCACTCTAAAAAATATGGATATGAAACACCACCCAAACACGAAATTGAAGACTGGAAGTTGGCAAGTCAATATGATTTAGGCGAATTGTGGAGTTAAATAACTTAAGGATAAAAGGTAAGAATAAATTTCTACACCTTTTATCCTTTTTATTTAAAGATTTATTTAGAGACCTTAAGCAAGTTTAAAACAGCTTATTTACAGTAATATGCACTGACACAGGAAAGTTGGCAAGTCAATTATAAACAGCAACATCTGATATATCACATTAATTGTGTTTGCCCTTAATAATAAAATATTGATTCAAAGCAGCCAGCATATGTGTAAAAGCATGGGGGTTGTTATTGATCATTCCCCGCCGCGCCGCTATCAGGCTGATTCCTTTTTCCATTAAATCTTCGTTTCCGGTTATCTGTCCCAACTTTATAAAGTTCATCGCCGCCACCGAAACCCCTGAAGGCATGGCGCTATCATATGCCTCAGCTTCCAGCTGTAGGTAATCTGCAGAATCATCGCCGGCTGAATAGAATAATTTACCTTTATCCCTGTAAAACAGGGCAATTAAGCGGCTGTTCCAGCCTAACGCTTCCTGCAGATATTCATCTTTGCCTGTAGCCTGGTATAGTTCCAGCAAACCCCAGACCAGGTTGGCATAATCATCAAGAAAAGCGTCGACTGCCGTTTCACCACGCCGGTATCGCCTGGCAAGTTTCCCTTCTGCCTGTTGCATGTTACTCAAGATATAAGATGCCGCCTTTTCAGCAGCCTGCAGATATGTATTATCCTGCAATATATCAGAAGCCCTGGCCAGGGCAGCAATGGCCAACCCATTCCAGGAGGTAATGACTTTATCATCCAGAAAAGGCCGGTCCCGACTATCTCTTGCGGCCAGCAATTTAGTGCGGGCTTTTTCAAGCTGCTGCTCCAGCTCACTTACTTTAATGCCCCTGGCAGCAGCAAACTCCCGATCGTCAAAAGGCCGGTGCAGAACACTCTTCCCTTTTTCGAAATTACCCTGTTCGCTTGTTCCATAATAATCGCTAATCAATGCTCCGGTCTCCAGGCCAAGAAGCTGGTTTATTTCTTCAGGATCCCAGATATAGAAAGTCCCTTCTTCACCTTCGCTGTCGGCGTCTTCGGCAGCGTAAAACCCACCTTCCGGTGAACGCATATCCCTGAGCAAATATTCCAGGATGCGGCGGGCGAAAAGAGCCATTTCAATATCTGCCGAGTGGTTATACGCTTCAACAGCAGTATAAGCGATCAGGGCCTGGTCATAAAGCATCTTTTCAAAATGGGGAACCAGCCATTTCTCGTCTACAGAGTAACGATGCAGCCCAAAACCGAGCTGGTCAAAAATACCGCCGTGATGCATCGCCTTCAAACTATTAATAGCCATTTCCGCGGCCTCTTTACTATCCTTTCTCTTACTGTACTCCAACAGGTAGATCAACTGGTGCGGAGCGGGAAATTTAGGGGCGATTCCAAATCCGCCGTATCGCGGGTCGTAGCTTTTTTTTAGGGCCTGGTAACCTTTATCAAGAAGCTCCTCCCCACTTTTTCCTGCCAGGTCTTTGCCTGAGAACTCTTTGTCCAGACTAGGTTCAGACTGGCTTATTATTACCGCTGTCAGTTCATTTGCAGCTTCAACTACTTTTTTCTTGTTCTTGTTCCATAGCTCGCTAAAGCGGGGGAGAATTTCCACTAGACCGTTAATTCCGTACTTTGCTTTCCTGGGAATATACGTTCCTGCAAAAAATGGTTTTTTATCAGGGGTTAAGAAAACAGTAAGCGGCCAGCCTCCCTGGCCCGTTAAAGCCTGGCAGGCGGCCATGTATATTTGATCAAGGTCAGGTCTTTCTTCACGATCAACTTTAACCGGCACATAATACTTGTTGAGTAATGCCGCTACTCCTTCATCTTCAAATGATTCATGCTCCATCACATGGCACCAGTGACAGGTGGAGTAACCTATACTGAGAAAAACTGGCTTATTCTCCTGTTTTGCTTTTTCAAAAGCCTCTTCGCTCCAGGGGTACCAGTCAACCGGATTATAGGCATGCTGCAATAAGTAAGGTGACTGTTCCTTTAGAAGCCTGTTGGCCTGCTTTTTTTTATCTGTATCCATAACGCTTGCACTCCCGGCATAAATGTATGATACACCCTGATGATCAGGCTGCTCATTATAAATAATATATACTATTCCTATAGATTATATATTATATCACAGAACAGCGATTTCTTCAAAGTGAGTCACCCTAAATCCACCTGACTGCTACAGAAAGAGGACGACTGTCAATCATTCCACAAAACAAATTACTAACGAAAAAGAAAAAGCTCTGTCTGAAAAACAAAGCTTTAAGAAGTAAGCGCTATTTTGTAATCACTAACCGGGGCAACTCCAATTAGCCAATTCAACTAAGCATTTTTGTTTTTTACTTTGGCAGCTATTGCCCGACCCATTTCAATTGTGCTGCTTTTACCACCAAGATCAACAGTTGTATGAGTTCCTTCGCCAATGACTTCAGCCAGGGCATTCTCAATTCTTTTTGCTGCCTCTTCCTCTTTTAAATGCCTGAGCATTAGAACAGATGAAAGAATCATAGCCGTGGGGTTAACTAGATTTTTTCCGGCAATATCGGGGGCACTACCATGCACAGGCTCAAAAATAGATACAGAATCACCGATATTTGCTCCCGGTGTTAAACCAAGTCCGCCGATTAGACCGGCAGACAGGTCAGATAAAATATCGCCATAAAGGTTAGGCGCTACAATAATGTCAAACTGGTATGGGTTCAAAACAAGCTGCATCGCTGCGTTGTCGACAATAAGATCATTAAATTCGATTGAAGGATATTCTTTGGCAATGGTTTTTACCGATTCCAGAAACAAACCATCAGAGTACTTCATAATGTTTGCCTTATGAATGGCTGTAACCTTTTTTCTTCCTGATTGCAGGGCATACTCGAAAGCGTACCTGGCAATGCGTTCAGATGCTTTCCTGGTGATTATTTTGATACTCTCTGCAGCATCCTGTCCTACCATGTGTTCAACACCGGAATAAAGATCTTCTGTATTTTCACGAACCACAACAAAATCTAGATCCTGGAAAAGACAATCGATCCCCTTAAAGCTTTTAACCGGGCGTAAATTAACATAAAGTTCAAATTCCTGGCGTAACGATACATTAATACTGCGGAATCCCTTACCCACATGGGTTGTTAAAGGCCCTTTCAGGGCTATACCATTCTTTTTAATTGATGCCAGGGTGTTTTCTGGCAGCGGGTTACCGCATTTTTGCAGCGCTTCTTCGCCGGCAATTACTTCATCCCAGTCAAATTCAATTCCGGTTGCTGCAAGTATTTCCAGGGTGGCTGCGGTAATTTCCGGCCCAACCCCGTCTCCCCTGATTAAAGTTATTTTATACATACGACCCCTCCCAGATGATTATATTTGCTTGTAATTGCAACTGTCAAGAAAACAGGCAGCCTGTAAACTACCGGCAGAAAAATCTATCCCTCCCTGCAGCAAACAGGGAGGGACTTCTATTAAGGTAATAAATGCAGGTTATATTTATGTTTTATTACCAATTCCACACATGTAAACGTTTACCGGTCTTACTCGGCCGGTGGGTCGGGTATGAAACCTTTCTCCATGGCGAGCTTGGTGTAATCCTGGGCGCGTTTAATGGTTTCTTCGGCTTTCTTCTGGATTTCTTCCCTGCTCAGCTTCACCCTGGCCACTC